>Ga0247812_10000050_pt1 | contig 193547 bp, 173 predicted proteins | sample UWRJL149409B1_FD_178011 | JGI IMG/M metagenome (GOLD analysis project Ga0247812, IMG submission 178011) | Plant litter microbial communities from Arlington Agricultural Research Station in Wisconsin, United States - UWRJ-L149-409B-1 | ecosystem: Environmental > Terrestrial > Plant litter >... | reverse complement strand
GCTTGAATTTTGGATGTCGCCACAACGCTCAATAATTGCCTTGGCACTATAGGATTTGCCCAATGCGCTTCCGTTGAAAACGCATTTGGTTGTATGGTCGACAAAGGTCAGCCCGTAAATTAATCCAGTTGAACCCTGCCTTGCAATAGTATCTATACCGGCTTTTCTAATTGCCTCCATAAAGCCAGCAAACGATTTGTTTTTATTTCCTAAAATTGCAAGGTCGATCTCATTTTTTATTCTTTTCGAGAATGGCATCCTTCCTTTTTTACCCTGTTCAAATTTTAATTGCAGGTATGACATGGTCGGCTTTAAATAAAAACTGCTGGCTTTTATCGGTACGCCTACTTTTTTTTTATCGTGATCCAAAATATGGTAGAGCAATCCATTGTTTAAAAATGTCCGGGATTGCTCACCGCCTTGGTCGGCTGAAACATTATAAAGATTAAGGACCGCATTTAACTCCGGTAAGCTTGTGTATTTGTAAGATGGCAGGATTACCCGCAATACATTTGAAATGGCCTTTTTAGTCTCCACTTTTCCATATTGGATTTTTGATGCTGAGACAGGTGCTAAAACAATTTTTTGCGCTTCATTTTTTTTTATAGCCGCGACCAGTTCAAATGTTTTCTCAATTTCTTTTCGGGCAGATTCTGATTGGTTCCGACCAATATTCTGCATGTCGATCCTGCTTCCATCGGGGCGAATTTTTATTGTAGTAATGTGTAAATGTGGATGTCCGGCATCAAAGTGACGATACACCAGAAACGGCTGACCGCCAAATCCAATTTTATCCATATAGTTGTGTGCAATCTCCAGCATTTTTTCGTTTGCGAGATCGGTTTCTGACGGGTCAAAATTCAGTGATATGTGTACGCTATTGCGGGTAACATTAGTGTTCAAAGCAGCTTGCTTCAAAAGCCTGTTCAGCTTCATTTCTAGGCTCATTTTTTCCACATCAATCGGATAGTTTCCTTCTCCAATACATTCGGCAGCGTCTTGGGAAACTTTGTTTTCATTGTACATTAAAATGCTCCGGATCGAACGTCCGGTATTTATGATTGCAACCATTTTTCAGCAAAATTTCGGATGTTTTTTTTGATCTCATCAATCTTGTTAAACAGGATCTTTTTTTCGAGTTCATACGTAATGATCCATTGTCTAAATTCAGCGATTTGATTCAGGGTATGGAGCTTTTTTACAGACTGGTTAAAGTTGTTCCCGATGGCGTTAAGCTCTTTGCGCAATTCAATCAGTTCGGACATAAAATCGTCCAGTGATTCATTTCTGTAGGTTTTTACAATGGGCTTTTTCAGGAGGTGCGTCCTCGCAAATTCGCTAATTTTTCGTGCTGTTGACCTGGAAAACCATTTGTATATTTTCTGGTATTCAGCAGGCTTTAAGCGAACGTGAAGCCATTTTGTGCGGTTTTGGTTTTGCTCTTCCATAACCTGACATATTAAATTTCGGTTTCTTTTCAAAATTGTAGATTCTCTGCCCACGAGTTCCGAGTGAATGGGCAGCAAGATTCGGTTGTGATACAACCGGACATCTTGCCGATTGCAGGAACGTGGCAATCCTTTATCCATTTTTAAACTTTGGAAGCAGGAACCTATTTTAAGACTTTACTTTTTCGGATGGCATTATTCAAATATGGAAGACTAAAATTTATATTTTCCGGCCTGCATGTCTCCTATGCGGGATTGGAGATTTTACCAGCCACTCGTTCAGATCTTTGTGATTTTTGTAAAATGAGCTTGCATCTATATATTTCTTTGACAAACCGATTGCCATTTTGGTATAACTGGCTCCGGTTTCGTCGTGGTCCAGAAATAGCTTCACTTGTTGGTGATTTTCCATAAAGTTCCTGGCCTTTTGAAAAAATGAGACGGAGTTTAAAATCAAGTAATCGGACCTGCTTTTTGCATGGGTTTTACCCAGCGACATGAAAGAAAGAAAGTCAATAAATCCTTCAAAAACAGCGACCGTATTGGCCATGTTATTTATGGTTGTAATACCCTTGGGCGAACTGCTACTTTTGAAATATGGATTGCGAATTTCATATCCTCCCAAGTCATTTTTAAAACCAATTCCGTAATAATTTTTATCACCGATCATGTAGTGCACTTCGCTGCAGAATTCGCGGGCCAGTGCGATAGGAATTTTTCTTTCTTCAAGGTATTTAAGAAGAGAAACGGAGCGCAATGAAATTGCTTGCGTAACTTTTATTTTTGACTCTTTCTGCACTTTAATTTCGAGATCATTTTTCGGAACGTTGCCAATGTTATTTATAGACAATTTCTCCAGGAGTTCCTCCTGCGAGCAGTTGTAATATAAGATGCCATAATCAATAATATTTCCACCTTTTCCAAGTCCGTGATCGTACCAAACGTTTTTAGCACGGTTTACTTTAAAAGAAGGGTCGGTTTCGCTGCGCAAAGGAGACAAATACCAATAGTCATTATATCTGACTTTTTCCGGCTTATATCCAATTGGAAACAAATAATCTACCAAATCTATCTTTCGGGCCTGTTCAAAAGTAAATGATGTGAATTGCGATTCCATATCCATATTTTTTCGTTTTCATATCCAATTCAATCACGAAGTTATACAAGTGGAGCAGCCTAAACAATCATGGTTGAATTACGACTATGAAAGTCTGGAAAACGCTTTTTAATTTTACGGAAAAGATTTTTAATTTAAACAAATCAATTATGACAACAAATGATGTAGCCAAAGTGTTTGATACCATATTGAGTATCCCTGGCATGAATGAGGTAGTGAAAATCGACATGAAAGTTTCCCGTAAAAATGTGCTGCTGCTCAGCCAGGTGATTGAGCGCGGACTTTCCGAAAAGGCTGACGACAAATCGACGCTGCTGGCCAATATAGAGCCCGAGAACCTACAGGAATTGAAACTGCTTTCGCAGGAGTGTTTGCAAAAGGCGGGGCTTATTGAATTAAGTGAAAAACTCCATACCCTTGAGGGTGGAAAATAGTAAAAGTTCATAATCCTGTCGTGGAATTTCGGAACGACAGGATTGTGATATTTCGAGTCACTTGCTGTGTTTTAGAGATCGCTATTAGGGTCTGATTTTTTGAGTTCCCTGATAAACCAGGTAGGGGCCATGCCGGTCCTGGATTTGAAGGTTTTTGTAAAGATTTGGGTGGAACCGAAACCTGAAATATCTCCCAGTGCCTCGTTTGTGTATTCGCGGTATTTTTTTTCTGTTTTGAGCTTCTCGACGATGTAGTCAATTTTCAGGTCACTGATATAATCAATAATTCCTTTGTCACGATGATCCATCAGGATTTTAGTTACATACTTCGTATTTGTTTTCAGGCGCAGTGCGACTTTATTGAGGTTCATTCCTTTGTCTAGATATTGGTGCGTATTTTCAAAGTTTACAAGGTTGTTTAAAATGGCTGATTCTACCTCGGGCTTAAGTTTTATTTTGTTGTCAGCGGTAATAATCGTGCTGACTTTGGCCTGATTGTAATTTTTCGGATTTTTCATTATTTCTTCAAAATACCTGTAGCGTTTTTTATTCCTGAAATGCCTGTAAATCAGGAATACCACCAGAGTAATAAGCAGCGAAATGATGATAGTGGCTAAAAGCCCCTGGAATATCTTTTCTTCCTCTATGTCTTTTTTTTCCTGGATAAGTTTTTTGGTATCGTATTCTTTTGTGATTTGACCTACTAAGTACGTATTTTGATCTTTCAGTATACTGTCTAAGCGGAACAGGCGATCGATATAAAACAGCCGCAATTCGGTATCGTGATTTGCCTTGTAATATTTGATTAAAAGCTCATAATTTTCCCTTAAATCCGGGCGTATGTAGTTCTGGTCTGCGAAGACCTGGTCGACCATTTTTAAATACGGAATCGCCTTTTCCGGCATCTTCATGTCCCAATAACTCTTGGCAATATAAAAATTACCCACCGCCAGGCTTGAAGCATCTTTGTTGCGCAGCATTTCCTGCATTGAATTATCGATGAGTTTTATTGCCAGGGAATAGTCTTTTTTAAAATATTGGTTGACCCCTTCCGACTGGGTGAAATAAGGTTTTAGTTTAAAATTTTCACTCTCCTGCATTGCTTTTATTCCAAGGCTGTTTGTTTTTGAGGAAAGCTCATACTGGCCGGTTCTGTTGTAGGACAATCCCAAAGCATGGAGTGTACTGATATAGGCAGTTTCATTTTCATCTTTAAAGTACAGGGCACATTCCTGAAAAAGTGCAATTGCATCCTGATAATATCCCAGGAAGTATCTGGTTTGTGCAATTGCATACTTTACCTTATGGACCATATATTGGTCTTTTGTTTTTGATATATAGCTGTTTGCAATGATATAGTTGTCCAGGGCCTTAACGTGCTCAAAGCGGTCGTAATGCAAAAGCCCTTTTGTCAAATAAGCCGAACCGATCTGCAGATTGTCAGCCGACTTCTCAGCGCTGTTTATTATGCTGTCTGCATAACGCAGTTTTTGCGGCTCTTTCACCCTGTGCATCATTGCCCGGTAAGCATTCGAGAGCTGGGTATAATTCTGTTCCTTTTTAGCTTTTGCGATCCAGGATTGCGCATACATAATAGATCTACCGGTATCCTGCCGGTTTGCAAGAATTTCGTGATTGTAATATTGGTAACTTTTTGAAATGAGCGTGTCGGGAACTTTAAAAGCTGGGTTTTGGGCAAAGGTTTTAAAGCTGGCTAACGCGAATAATAAATACAGGATAATTTGTTTCATGGCGTAAAGTGTAGGTATGGATTATAGGGCAGGGGACAAAGGCAAATAACATAGAATAAATGTAGTAAAATAACTTCAAAAATCCCTCTTGAAAATCAAGAGATATATCGTGTTGCAACTTAAAATTCAATGGAATATTTTGAAAAAATGCACTTGGAATTTTGACAAAATTTAAAGTAGTCGATTCCGGAATCAACCATTATGATTCCGGAATCTCATAGTATTGCCCTTGCAGGGCTCCAAAGTCACGCTTAGTTTTGTCCCGAATTCAATAGGGTTTAGCGTAGTTGCTCGACCCGCAAAACTGTTCAGATTACCCCGGGCGAAATGAACTGAAAAACATTTCAGTAACATTTTTAAAACTATTTTAATCATGAAAAAAATTCATTCATTGCTTATGATTTTACCCTTATTGATTGCATGCGATTCCGAAACGGAAATTCCGGTTGGCCTGGGCCAGCAAGACACCGTTGCATCGCTGAACAAAATACTAGATGGGCCTTCACCGGCTAATATATCAAATGTGTATGACGATGCGGGAATCCTTCACAACCAACTGATTGACGAATATGGTTTGACAGGTATTTTACCGAGTTCGGTGGACTCTATAATCGGGCGTGTGGAAGCCCTGGCCCTGAACAACAGCCAAATCACGTTGAAAAAAACCTCTGCCTATGCGCCACTGACGGTGTCTCGGGCGAATTACTTGCTAACCAGCGGCACCGGCTGCTTGGATGAAGTCATGGCCAATACTGGTCTGAGTCCAGCGGTGAAAGGTAATTTTAGCGATTTTATTACTTCGTTAATTACTGTTTGTGGTACGGAACCTTCCTATACGACAGTTCTAAATTTTATAACTGCTTACGAGGCAATTGTCATGACAAACCTCCTTATTACACCGCAGGAAAAAAAGCTGATCCTAACGATCACATCGATTGTAAGGCACTCCGCATTTTACCGCCGGAAACCCAAAAGAAATACTGATATCGACTGGGAGTTTATGATCACCCATATCGTTGCGACTGTTGAAGGCGCGTCCGCAGGTACTGCTGAAGCGATTACAACTTCTGTAGCGATAAGTATCGCAGAAAACCTTTGAGATTTATAACGCGGCAACGGATATTATTGAAGCATACCCTTTTGCACTGTGTTGTCGTTTAGCGGTTTATTTATTATTATGACGATTTAAATGTCGTAAAAGAAAATAAAAAACTAATTTCAAATTATGGTTATTGGTAATACCACTTCAACCGATAATTCCTCATCTTGCCAGATTTCCTGTGAAATTTGGCATAGTGGGAAATTATCGTTTTTTATTTAGGGTTGTTACAAGCAGGCTTGCAGAGATAACGTTTTGATTGTGTTCTGCTGTAAGAACAATTAAGACTCGTTAACAATAAAGTCTGGAGAATACATTTTTTATATAATTTCGTTTGATACAATTTTATTTGATACTGTTGTAACTGTTGCGAAGCTTTACAATTTCACTCTATAAGCGACTGCTTCTAAACGATTTTCACGTCTTAGTTTTGATATTGGATTTTGAATTATTTTCTCGACAAATCCGATTTTGTTTTTTAAATCCGTAATCTTTACGAAATATAAAAAAGCTGTTTCAGCTAATAATTCTAAAGTAATGACTTCATTTTCGGAAAGATAAAATTGGTTGATGTTTGAAATAGTACTTTTGACTTCAATGAAGCGAGTTTTTTCCAGCGATAAAATTGAAGAAATATCAAAACCTAATGCTGCATTATCTTTCGATACATGGTTGACATATTTTTTTGAATTTTTCACGCCGGACTTCAAAAGTCTATCTAATTCAAATTCGTAAGCGATTTCTTCGCCGACTTGACCAATTTGAATTTGTAGTTCCAATATTTCCCTGAGTTTTTCGGGAGTAATTTTTTTGTTTTTTTTTATTTTTGAAAACTTGAAATTGACCGAAATAAAATTGGCATTATTAAGATTGTAATTCGGAAAGAAATCTGAAATCCAATTGTCAAAAGCTATTTTTACATTGCGATTTATTTTCGCTCTTGGAATCCAATCTTTCTTGAATCTATTTTGGATTATTAAACGCGCATTATTTCCGTCAGTTTGATAACGATAAGTTGAAATGTATTCTTCAACTGTAATATTTTTTAATACACAAAATTTAGAAAGCCCAAAATAATGTTTGCCTTTTTCTTCAACATGTAAAAAATACCTCGGAGCATTACCGGTTGCAGCTTTCCAAAACTCCGGTTTCTCATTAAATTCCATTACAGAATTATAAAGATCTTGAGGTTCGTTAACATATAGTTCTTGACGATTTATCATCTTTTGAAGATTTGTTTCTGAAAATATCGCACAACAATGTATAGCTTTAAACAGTAAGTCGCGGATCGAAGCGATTTGTGTACTCTGCTCTACGATAGGGCTTTTCGGAAATATGAGCTTCCTATTTACCGAGGAATTTGCGAATGCGTTTACAGCTGTTACTGGTTTAAATTAAAGTTGTCATTGTATAATGATCTTCCAACATCTGATTCCCAGAATGCTTTTGGATCTTTCAAAATTTCTTGTTCGATTTTGTTCTGCTGGTCTTGATTTGGAAGAGGCAATTCGCTAATCTCTTTGATACGGTTTCCTAAAAAAGATAATATTGGAAAGTAATCAATTCTTTGAGGAATTCTCATGACACCGCCGTTTGGATTTATTTCAACGCTTTTTAAGTTGTCTTCGTCTCCATAATTTTTTAAAACACTCCAAAATATAAAGCGATTAAATTTTCCATAAATTAAAAGACAAGTTTGTGGTTCATTATCAACTATCGTTGCATCCAAAGCACGAGTCAAATAAAAATCTACTCCTTTTAATCCTGAATTATTTTTAGAAACTGTATCCATAAATAAAATACAAGTTTTAAATTCATTTGAAGGCAAAGTGCCGGTTGTGAGATAATTTCGCCATTGTTTTTCGGCATCAACAATTACGTCGTAATACCATTTTTTTGATAAAGAGTTATCTGTTTTAAAATTTAAAACAAGGATTCGCCATAAAAACGATATAGCAAAATAGTATAAGTTGTCATTATATGGTAATTCATATTTTCCACCTAAGTATGGAACAAAAATATTTTCTGCAAACCATTTTTCTTTTTTCGAAAAAGCTTGTTCGGCATCGTTACATAGGAGATATAATTTAATTCCGTCTTGTTGTCTTTTATTTGGATCAGCAATTCGTCTGAAATATTTTGAACCGGTATTCTTTGTATGATTAATTACAAATTTTGGATAAATATGACTTTCTTTTAACTCTTCTTCAACTTGATGTAACGCGCAAATTCCTTTCATGATGATTTTTTACGTTTTTTATTGTAATAGCTAATAACGCCGGTGTGTATGCTAAGTATCAAAAAAAGGGGCGGAGTATTTTCTGTAACCTAGACAAACTTAGTAAAAAAGATAATTTTTTATCTACAAATCAGCAATTTTGTCATAAACTCTGTTATGCGCTGCGAACGTTTCTTCCATTTGATTTTACACAGATATTTTTTTCTCACTACGATCACTAATGCCGCGTGCTCCTTGACATAATCAAAATAGCCTACATAAATGTTTTCATTCTCGTTTGGTACTAAATCATTTTTTTCGGAATTGGTAATTCCAAGATGAAACGGTTGAATTGAATAATTCAAAATATCTTCATGACCAGAAACTTTTCTGACGAACAGATCTTTTAAATAACCTAAAATGCCTAACGTTGGAAGCGACCAATCGCTTTCATCTATGTTGACATAAACTGCATATTTTTTATCGTCAAAAACTTTTCCGTACTGGTGTAAAAATAATCCTTTGAAATTTTTCTTATGATAATCTTCTACTGTTATCTGATTTAATCTGATACCACTTACTTTTCCTAACGAATCTAACGTAAATGATTCTCTTGCAGGATCTTTCCTTAAAAGTGATCGCTGGGCTTTGTTTGCTATTTCATTATTTTCTTTACGCTTTGCAATAGTGCCAATCATATTCCTAAAATCTTCATCTGTTGGGCTATACTGATGATTACATTTTAAGCACGATGATACAGTAATTCTTTGCACTTTATATTTTACATCATAACCTTCAAACAAATTTTTTGCTGGAATATGCTCTCTCGTAATTTCTTTTTTAATAATAACGTCTCCGCAATTATAACATCTTTCTTCAGGTCTCATATTTTACGGGTTGCTTATTGGTTGCGTATACCATAAATGTAGGTAACTTACAATTATAATTTTAAAAGTATTTATAATTAAGTAAAAACGATGCAAATGTATTTATGCTCACATACTAACATTTGTGGTTTATCAAATAATTTGGATAGGGGATAGCGAACCCGGCTGAATGATCAAACCTTTGTCACATCATCATATAATCGCCTTGGCGCGAAAAATTAATAAAATTGCAAAATGACAATGCGCCCTTAACTCCAAAACTAACCTATGAAATTTTAAATTTAAACATCACTTTGTTCGGGTGTTGTTCGGGTCTCATTCGGGTGTTGTTCGCAAAAAGGCCGTTTTTGCGAACAACACCCGAACAATGCTAAAATGAATCCAGCAAGGTTATAAAACAACCTTTACATTTTTATAGGTTTATTCAAAGACCGAAAGCAATGAAAATTTTGAGCAATAACCAATTTCCCAGATGTTATTACAAATGGCTGCCTTCAAAAAGGTCTTCTAAATTTCTTCCCAGAAAGTTATCCCAGATTCAGTCGAAATGCTCGTTGTAAAATGGGTTCGTTGGGAAAACTGTCCAAACCTGTGTGGTCACATGGAGTTTGGTACTGTGTCCGTTAGCGAATAAATCAAAAGTGACTTCTGAAGTTCCAGGGTAGTCATAATAGACCCAGCTGTGTGAAAAAGTCGTACCTACTATTATTCTAAATACGATGTACTTTTATGGTACTTGAGCTTGTCATTATCGAATTGAAATTTGTAGTCGACAACCTGTTTGACTCTGTGTAATGCCATCTTCTGTCGCTAAAGTTTCCTTAGATCTTTGTACGCGAAGGGCAATATTTTAATGGGAGTCGAAAGGTTTTTCCGAAAAGATAAATTTGAACTGTACTGGCATATTTTACAGCTATAACTGTCTTGCCAGATCCAAGAACGCACTGAAATTTTTATCCATCATCACCATTCCGCCGTCTTGGGGATTTTCTAATTTATACCGCCCTTTTGCCGAGCCATTCAAAGCATAATCATAGCCATCAATTGTTATAATGCACCAGCTTTTATGACGGTGTTCAATAATAACTTCTTCAGCGTAAAATGGCCAATCGCCATCATATTCGGATTTTAAAATTTTCCTTGACTTAAAATTCGGATTTATTTTCCGCTCAAGTTCATCCGCCATTGTTCGTTTGTGCGCTTTACGTGGTGCCTCCATGTAACGTGTTGTCAATTTACGGTAATCTTTTTTGCCGTAATCCTTTTCGTAAAGCATCCCAAAATCAAAAAAAGAAGTAACTGAAATTTGCTTTGCCTTGCTGCCCAAACAATTAAAGATAAATTGCCGCGACAGGCCGGATATGAATTTTTCAAAAACAACGATCACAATGCTGTTTAACCTGTAAAAAACCTCATGCTCTGTTTCGTTGCTAAAGAGCTTGGAGAGAAGCTTTTCATCTTTATAAAGGTACTTATTTTCAAAATTGTTCCAGAGTTCTTTTGTATTTAATGGTGTTTGTTTGCTCTCAGTAATGAGATCGAAATTATAATACCTTGATTTTTTGCCAAATTCAGATATTATAAAGAGAAGTTCTTTCAAATCCTTGCTTGTTTTTAAAAATGTTTCATCTTCGTGATGCTGTGATCCCCTAAACTCGAAAAAGTAGTTTTTCAAAATTTCATCGAGCAACGATTCAAGATTGTGTCCCAGGCTTTTGATGTAATTAAAGTCTGGATATTTACCATGTTTGTTTTCGTAAGCCAAGCAAATATAGGACTTCATGAATCTTTCAAAGCCTTGCGATAGCAATTGGAAAGGCAAAAAATGAAAACTATTATTCAGGGAAAGATTTTGAATCTCCCCGAATCCCAGACTAATCAGTTTTTGAGAGGTTTCGAGTTCTTCGAGCAGTGCAAGATGCTTGATTATGTCTTTTTGATCCATGATTAAAATTTCCAAAATTATCTCCTAGTCAGGAAAAAATGAAACTGTGTATTGTCAATTTTTAATTAATTTAATTTTGTTGGTTAGGTGATGCAATAAATAAGACACAAACTTCTCAAAATCATCTCCGTTGTTTATCATTTCCTGATTTATTAATCCCCTGTAATCAACTAATTTTATATTTGATTTGATGTCACGTTCGGCTGTTAGATTATTTTCAATCAGAGGGGTAATTTCCTTTCCTATAGAAGTCAGAATTTTTGCGAGTGGCAAAATTTCATGTTCCTGCAGCAAGTACTTGTCATTTTTCCCATTGTATTTAGTCACATCTACACATAGCAACGCATAGTTGCCAAAATTTAACGAAGCCCGCTCTAATTGAAGCTTACTCATAAAGACTGAATTCCTGCTATCCCATCTGGATTTGACTTCTATAAAATAAATAGGATCTCCATGATAATAAATTATGATGTCCTGCCCACCCTGCATATCTTCAGTCTCGATTTTCCGTCCTTTATCAACTACTATTTTTTCTGCTATCTCGCGACCCAGCCTTTCCCTAATTTTACCTTCGATGTAAGTGCCAATCTTGTACTTATGCTGCCAGTTTGAATCGTTTTCTTTTTTTGTTTCGATTGCCTTTTCAGCCTCAACCAAAATTTGCTCAAAGTTGGCTTTTTGAATCAGCTTGCCCAATTGTTGGAGTTGGTGCTCGCCAAGACTTATCAATGAAAAAATATCGTCCTTAGTCCTTTCGTTCATGGCAATTCCTAACATTATCTTTGCCTTATTTTCTTCAAGCAGCGGAAACAATTTAGCATAAAATTCCAAATTGAGTTTTTTTATCGTCTCAATAATTTTCAATCTGAAAGGATGGTCGTTGATTTCCCTGACGTCAGATTTGAAAAATACAGTTTGAATTTTTGCACCTAAATCATCGTTGGTGATTATTTCGTTTTCTGTGAGAAGGTCATTAAATTTTCTGTCTGCCAATATTTCCTTAATGTCTTCCCCACATACTTCCTGATACAATTTAATGATGTCGGTGTCCAAATCGATATCTTTTTTTAGGGAATTTCTGCTGCAAAATTCGAAATTTTGGTTTGGATAGATTTCGGTCGAGAAAAATGCATCTTCGTATCTGTCTTCTTTGCAAGCCAAAATATCATAAAGCAATTCAATATGGGACTTGATCCACTCTTTACTATTACGGGTCACAGTATTAAAAAATATTTTCACTATCCGTTTCTGTCCTCCTCGCAAACTGATATCTTCTTCGGTTTCCTTTATGGGCTCAATTTGTACCAAATCTCCATTGAGGCTATAATACTCGCTAATTAATTTCATAAGCGTTACGGGCTTACTTTCGGAATCCAGATTTGAATTTAGTTTGCAGTAGTTAAGAAGCTCCCTGAAATAACCAAAATCCATTCCTTGTTCGCTGTCTTCACTTTCTTCTATATTCGCCCTTGCAGTTTCGGTGAGGCAAAATTCAGCATTGCTGATATTTTCCATCTCTACGTTTACAGCGTTTGTGAAGTCTCTTCTGGTAAAAGGAGACAGGGTGAAATCAAATGCAAAATCATCATCAATGATTTTCGCAAGGCTTTCGGGAATAAGTGTTTCACCAATTGTAAGCAGTCGCGGTGTTAATTTTTTTGCTTTGCGCAAAATTCCAAGTGGTCGAAAGTGGCCAAAAATATTGGGCAATAAATCTTTACCGGTAAATAAGCTATCGTGTTTTTCCTCTAACAAATAGCTGTAGTATTGCTTCAGCATATTGCTGTCGAAAAATCCTAAAGATTTTGTGGCAATAAATTCCACCAAGTCTTCATTTTCTTTGAAAACTACATCAGTGTAGCCCCAATTCGAAACAAAATTGCTCCACGGAACAATTACATCCTTGTTTGGAATATTGGGATATATCAAATCCAGCAGGTAGTAAATGGCGTTAAAGTAAATGTCATTTTTTAAAAGTTCCGGATTAGGTAAAACTATTTGTGATACTGCCATCGGACCCCTCTTGGTTTGAACAATAGGTAAATTTTTAAACCTTTCAATCCAAGACTCCTGAAGCTCTACAAAATATCCATTTAGCTCACGATCTTCGGAAAACCTCACGAAATTAATCTCAGCGAAAAGCAGGGGATTAGAAATGGGCAAACTGTTGCTGGCCAAGAAATCGAATATTAAGTCGGATGCCTTTTCAATCAAATTCCTATTTATTTCCTCCTGATCTTGTACTTGTTCTTTTTTGCTTTTGAGGTGGATGCCGGTCCGTTCTTCAACAGGCATAAATTTCTTGCAGTTGATGATGAAGTTTATGCCGAATTTTTCGCTACCAATCAATGGGTAATACAGAAATAATCTAGCCACACGGTCTGAAAATGTATACACTGAAAGGTCTTTCCTGATTGGTAAAATGACTTCTATTTCGGTTGGTTCATCAAGTATCGAATAAATGATTTCATTTTTTCCATTAATGGTTATTATAGTCCTATACAAGTTAATTCCTGCATCATTAGCAACGGGATCTTTTGATTTCAAGGTAAATTGCCATTCTTGGTTTTTAGCGGAAATTATCTTAACTGACTTTAACCTGTCGTTGACAGCAAGAACAAAAGGGATATAGACTGGTAAGTCGATATATGATGTATCTACATAGTCCTGTTCCGTTTTAGACTCCGGGAAATATGTAAGTGTCGTGATAAAACTATGTGGATCTATCATTTTGCCCTGGTCGATAATTTCAAAAACCTTATTTTTTTGGTCTCTGATAGCCGCACTCAAATCCTGCCATCGTTTTGCTCTCCTGTCAATTTCGAAATCAGAAATTTCAACATACTGGTTTCCAAATTGAAGAATAGAACTGATTGTAAATCTTCTTCCCAAAGAATGTGTTGTCAAAAATCCTGTACCGTATTTGCCCACTGGTGGGATTTCACTGTTCTCGTCCTTATCACCAGAAACTTGTTTAATCAATGAAATTAATGCATTAGTTGAAAATGGCCTACCATTGTGGGAAAATGAAAATTTATTGTGCCGATAATCAATAGTGATATCACATTCAATAGTTAAGTCGCAGGCATTTTGAACAAGTTCCCATATTGCCCTATTTGAAGAATACTCATTAAAATCCTCAAAATCACGCAGCATCTTGTCAGCATGCTGTCTTAAGTCAGAAATCTCAGAATCTTTTTTAGCTTGTTTGATTGCTAATAGTCGTTCATCATTGTTGTTAGTGGTCATGATTTTTTTGCTAAAAATTTAATTCCAAATGTAACATTTTTACTATGTCTTAACACTGATCACGCTTTTTTATAAACTATCAACATATTTGCTAATAAAAAACTTCGAAGCCCCTGTAAATACCCGGAAATATTCTCTATCGATACTCTCATTTTTTGTTTATAATAAGCCTATCTTTGCGGTCAATAAAGAATATAATTATTTTATTTTTAAAGATTATTAAAAGTTGCGTATGACTCCCATTAGAAATAAAAAAGTTGAAGGTATTATTGCAGAAATAATCGATCAATATAGTTATGCCGATACGTCTGAACGGCCGTGGATAATTGGATTTAGCGGTGGTAAAGATTCTACAGTTTTGCTGACATTGGTATGGATTGCATTGCAACGCATACGCGAGACACTTCCATACCCATTTCAATTACGCAGAAAGGTATATGTTGTCTGTAATGACACAATGGTCGAAAACCCAATCATAGCAAATTATGTCGAAGATGTCTTAGCAAAAATCAGCGAAGCCGCAAGGGATCAGGATATGCCCATCTTCGTGCAAAAAACCACCCCGAAATTAGAAGAAACCTTTTGGATTAATGTTATAGGCAAAGGATATCCTGTTCCAAATAATGCGTTCAGGTGGTGCACGGACAAACTCAAAATCCGTCCTACTTCAAATTTCTTGGTAGAGCAAGTAGACGAAATGGGAGAGGCCATTGTATTATTAGGTACACGGTACGATGAAAGCGCGACCCGAGATCGGTCTATACGAAGGCATGAAGTCACCGGCAGTAGGCTGTCAAAACATCAAACATCTGTTAATACATATACTTATGCGCCCATTAAGCAAATGATGCTGGAGGAGATTTGGTATATGATCAATGTAGTTCCATCACCATGGGGATTTGATAATTCTATTTTGTTCAAGATATATTCTGACGCAAGCGCTGACGACTATGAATGCCCAACTGTTGTTGTAAATAAAGAACATACATCTTGCGGGCAAAGCCGCTTCGGCTGTTGGACATGTACTGTAGTTAAAAATGACAAGTCAATGACCTCATTGGTAGGTAATGGTCAAAACTGGATGCAACCGCTTCTGGATTTTAGGAATCGTTTAGTAGAACACAGGAACTTATCCGAAAACCGTAGCGATACAAGAAGGAATGGTCAGGAAGCCGTTCGTGAGGACGGATCATTTAATGGAAACTACACCTTTGAATACCGATACAGAATTTTAAAAGACTTATTACAGGTTCAAAAAGAAATTCAAGTTGAGCGTCCGCACATAACACTAATCAATAATCAGGAATTAATTGCAATCCAGGTCACCTGGAACCGCGATGGTTATTTCGATTTTACTGTTGGTGATTTATACAAAAGGATTTTCAACAAAGATATCAGCACCAACAACATCAAGACTCTGGATGACACAGAAAGAAGGATTGTAAAAGAAGTTTGCAATGATGATGCTTCGTACTATCATTTAATTGATAACTTAATCTCCCTGCAGGAAACTAAAACACTCATGATTTCCAAGTACGGTCTTCATAATGATGTGGAAAAAAGAATTGAAACATTTGTAAACGATAATCAACTATGAAGATTAACAAAGTAAAATTCCATAATTTCAGGATTTACAAAGGTGACAATGAAATTCTTTTTTCTCCCGATGCTGCTAAAAACATAAGCATTGTCGCTGGAAAAAACGGCTTTGGTAAAACTACATTTCTCACATCACTTATCTGGGTGTTCTATGGCAAAATGATGAGCGAGGTAGAAGACAAATACAAAAAAGACATCAAGAATGCCGGCGGTTATGAGAAATTCATAAAAACTTTACTAAATCGGGATGTTAGGGCAAATTTTGACGATCAAGGCAAAGAAGCCCCGGTAGTTTCCGTCGAGATTGAACTTCGGGATATCCTGATCCCATCAATTCCATGTAAGTCTGTGGTGGTTAAAAGATCATATAATCTGCGGAGCGATATTGAGGAATTAAAAATCTACATAGACGGCCTTGAAAACGAGTTGACAAAGGAAGTAGGGTATGAGGTTTTTATCAACGACTTTATTTTACCTCGTGAAATTGCAAAGTTCTTCTTTTTCGATGCTGAGAAAATTGTCTCATTGGCAGAGGCTAAAACCAAAGCAGAATTAAGAAATTTAAGCAAGGCATATTCCGAAGTTTTAGGGATCAAAAAATATGAGGATCTAAAAAAGAATCTGGAAACACTCTTAACAAAATTGCGCCGTAGTGGTGCTTCTCCGTCACAACAGGGGAAGCTTGATAAATTGGTCGAGGAAGAATCAGAATTGAATCAACTAATCGAGTTAAATCTGGATAAACAGCTAAACATTGAAAAAGAAATTACTACTTATAAAACCTTAAGTGATAATCTACAGGAGAAACTAATCCGTGAAGGTAATAGCATCACGTTGGAAGAGCTACAAAAGATGAAGCTTGAAAGGAATATTTTGAAAGACCAATCTGTCGAGATAAAAGCCAAGCTTAAGAAGTTAATGGATATTGCTCCATTGGTAATTGCTGGAAAAAAGCTCACAGATTTAAACAAACAGTTGCTTTTCGAGCAGACATTCCACTCCGAAACGATTAATAAATTTTTGCTTAATGAGGAACTGCAGTCCTTTTCAAAATTACTGCTAAAAAAATTAGATGAGGTTGATTTTAAACTTTCCGAAAAAGAGAAAGTAGTGAATGCGCTTCAAAAATCAATAGAAGAAAAGCAAAACTCACACATCACAAAAAAAGATGACAGGGTGCTTCTTGATTTCACTGCCGAACAATTCAGGAATTTCGAAGCAGTGTACACCAACATAAAAGGCGCTTTTTCCAGTCAGTTCAACGCTGTGGTTCAGGAAGAAAAAAACAACAAAATTTATTTGTCAAAAGTAAGCCAAAAGATTAAGCATGCTGAGGCAAGGAAAGATAACCATTTGGCTCAAAAATTACGCGAGGATAAAATCGAAGCGGATAGCAAAGTTGCATCATTAACAAATGACAAATATAAAGTTATCGAAGAATTCGGAAGCTTAAAAACAAAGCTTTCGTCCAATAGCAAAGTTCTGTCAGAATATGAAAAGAATTTCAAATTAGTGGCAACAGATAAAAAGAAGTTTGAGGTCACTGAAATTCTTTTAAACAAAATCAACACGATCATCCAAAAGATCAAAGAAGATAAGAAATACTCGTTGCAAAAATCCATCATCCTTGGATTAAAGAAAATCATGCATAAAAATAATTTCATTCATAACGTTCGGGTAAATGTAATGGATGATGTAATGGACATTGACCTATTAGATCAAAATAATAATATCATTGATAAAGATTCCCTGTCTAAAGGAGAACAGCAGTTATACGCCACAGCCTTACTAAAAGCATTGGTCGATGAATCAGGTATTAGGTTCCCGGTATTCATTGATAGCCCGTTACAGAAGTTCGATAAATATCATTCAAAAAATATTATTAAGGAATTCTATCCGGCTATATCTGAGCAGGTAGTTTTGTTTCCCTTATTGGAAAAAGAATTATCAGAACTGGAATATGAATATTTGAAACCGAACGTAAATAAAGTTTTTATTATAGAGAATTTTGAAAACCGATCAAGTTTTAAATCCTACGCAGTCGATCAATTATTTACTCACTTAAAACAAGAGCTAGATGTTTACGCAAATTAAAACCAGTAAAGAAAATAAAGAAGTGGTTGCCTTGTTAACTCGAAAACTCGGTTTAGGAGCCGAAAATGTAATTGCAAGAATGGCGTTTACATATTCTTTATCTAAAGATAAAAAACTTGACCTAAACGACATAAAAGATGCTGGGGGCAAAGAATATTCTAAATCAGTGTTGTTTGGAGAGTATTACGATATGTATCTTGGTTTGCTTTGTGTGCATTATGGTCTATACAAGACTGATAAAGACCTTGGACGATATATAAAAATGCATGTTGATGAAGGCTTAAAACTTCTAAATAGTGAAGTAAATGAACGTTCTAATATTGATGGTTTTGATTTTTTGAGTGAGAAAATTAATAATAGTCTTCAAATTTTGTGAATATATTTTTAAACAAATGTATATGTCTGAAGATGATATAAGAACCAAGATTGTATATGAATGGCTAAAAGATTGCCCAATTACCTCAAATGAAATCTTTATTGAATTTACTATCAAAATTAGATTAGGAAGAGGAACAAGATTAATAAATTCTAGATCTGATGTTTTAGTGAGAAATTATCGAGGTGATAATTTATTGATAATAGAAGTTAAAAATCCCTCACACAATCTACGTCAAGATGACAAATTTCAAGCATTATCTTATGCAAGGGCTTTAGCTGAAGGAGGAATGGCTCCTTTCACCATTCTTACTAATGGAAATCATACTTTAATATTTGATACAATTTCTGGAGAAGAAATTTCAGGTAAAGTGGTTCCATCGATTCACAGATACGTTAAAAATCAATTCAAAGTTACTGGAGATGTTATAGGTGCTTATTCTGAGGCATTGAATTATCTTATATCGTTATCTGAAGACAACTTGTTGGAATTTTGCAAAGGTCAAGCTGAATTTAGGATGTCTTTACTGAAGAGTGATGATTTGTCTTCTGGAAAGAAATATATCCCGCAAACATATGTTGACAGACTTGGTCCAAAAAATGAATTGGATGAGAAACTCTTTACCGGAAAAAAAACTCGAGATGTTCTTTTAATTACAGGACCTCCACAACATGGGAAAACATCATTTGTTTGTAATGTAATTGATACTTATCTGAGTAGAAATATACCCTGTGTATTCTATCCTGCAATTTCTCTAAAAGAAGGTTTAATAAATGCTTTGATTGACGATTTTCAGTGGACGTTTAACAGCAATTTTTCAATAGTACAAATAGCTCAACGACTGAATTCGATTTTAGAAAAATCTAATCAATATCTCGTCATTGTTATTGACGGATGGAATGAAATGTTTGATACTCCTTTGCGTTTAAACGAAGAATGTAGACGGTTAAATTCTGGAAGAATTAAAGTTGTCATCAGTTCAACAAGTGCATCTTTGGAAAGAATACTTTATGATGGCGCGGGTAATCCCGAATTTGTTTGTAGTTCAGTAGAACTCACTAGAGAACAAATTAGAAAGTTATGTTCAAATCCCTTGAAAAGTACGAAGGATTTAGGAGTAATACAAATCGATAAGTTTAATCCTGAAGAAATAGCCGAAGCGAAGTTGAAATATGAAAAAGCGTTTAACGTTCGGTTTGAAGAAGGAGGAAATTTACCAAAAGATCCTTATTATTTAAGGTTAGCTTCAGAACAATATGCAAATGGAATTGTACCAGCCTTTGCCAATAGAACATCGCTTATCCATAAGAGTTTGCTTTCTAAAAGTAATCGATCACGAATTGAAGAGTTGGAATTACAAAGAGGATTGGTCTCTTTGGCTGAAGTTTTGTATAAGCATGACTCTCCGACTAAGATTATTTCACTTCCTGAATCATTTAATTCGATCAATTTGGGGAAATGGTGTGAGGCAGCAATTCTTCAAGAATTGAAAAACGAAACTTTTACTGAAATTGCCTTTTACTATACCCACGATCTAGATTATTCCATTGCTGTTTTACACAAAGAATGGCACAATATATTTAAAGTGTCTACAAATTTTTATAAAATAATTGAAGAGATAGAAGAAGCTATTGAAACTAGAGTTGGAAGAAGTGCTCTTGAATGGTTTCTTAGCTGTCCTGATTATTTTGAGCATCTAAAAATTGTATTTTCTATTCTATCTAAAGATTCAAACAAACGTTTACTGAGTTTTACAAAACAGCCCATTTTGAACCAGGTTAAATTAAATAATAAGCTAGATTTTGAATGGCTAGAGATATATCTTACCGAATTTATAGGGATTGATCAAAGTAAGCCAATGGAAAAATCAGAGATTAGTGAATTAATCTATGCTTATGTTGAAAGTATTGATATTACTCAAAATAGCCTTGATTTCGAATTTTGGATTGGCGTACTTTTAAAATACGATAATAGTTTAGAAGATTTAGGAGCAGAAGAATCCTATATGGCTCAAATCTTTGATGGAGAAATAGAAGGATACGAAAGTTATGATAATTCGTCCTTAGACATTGGCTTGTTTGAAAGGTTATTATTGCATAAAGATGAGGAAGTTGCTAGTAAGGCAGCTCTATATCTTGCATATGCTTCTGCTTACAGTTTTATGGAAAAATATGAGGATTATAAAAAAAATATTTTTAATAATGATAGTGACTATAAAAGCATATTAGAGTCAGCTTGCGAGCGTGTTATGTATAGCTTAGGCGATACATATTATGGATATTCGATGTGTAAAGGTTTGTATTATTATTTGGAAAACGGAGATGAAGAAGCAAAACATGAATATGTAAAACTTAAACCATTGGTATTTCCTATAATATCTACTTATGCAGATTCGAAAATTGGTCAGGATCTTTTAAACTTACTAAATAATCTTAGGATTAAAGCGGAAATAGACGAAGAATTAAATGAAGAGATTTATTTTGAAGATCCAGATCAACTTAAGTTTGATTTTGAAAAATAAGTTAATCTAGAAAGAAATTTTATTTTATTTATATGAAATCTTCAATATTTATTTTAAAAAGTTTGACATCCAGAATAGCTTGTTTAAACATTGGATTTAGACCATTTTTTATACACTCATCAATTATTTCCAATTTATCTTCTCTACTCATCATAGAACCAAATACAATTTCTTTTAATGAATCTACGGAAAAAGTCTCAACTCCTATGGTATCTCTTACCATTCGATGCTCGTCTTCGTATACCCAATCAATTGATTTAGAATATAAAATTCGATCTACGATTTCTTCGTCAGTATAAAGCCATCCCCAAATATCATCGTAGTGTGTTTGATATTTTACCTTTTTAACTTTGGGTAAAGTATCACAATTAAATTCAAAACCAAAACATACTCCTTTGTGATTAAAAGTATAATGTGACCACATCAAGATATTGTCATTTTTAGAACTAAGAGCTAAAACACCTTTCGAATTATGTGCTTTTTGAATTCGACTTATTCGAGCATCAATTTCTTCTTGATTTATTATGTATTCATCAGTTATTTTTTCAGTAACTAACTTTTGAGCAGCCTCAAATGTTATTCCCTCAAATTTGTCTTCCTTTTTCAAATTCATGGTATATTGAGCGCGAATTTGAGCAGCTTTTATTTCGTTAATTTTTCCATGAAATTGTAAGTGTACTCTTCCGTCAAATGGATCATTAAAGGATTCTATTCCAGCAAAGAAAAGTTCTTGTTTATTTAAAATTTCCAAGGTTCTCTTTTTAGTTGCTTCGGTATAATTTCTGAACTTATAGAGTATCATAGTTTTGATTTAAAATGATTAACTACTTGTTCTAATGCAATACCTCCAAAAAGCTTGATCAATACGTTTTTTGCTTTCGCTGTAATGCTGTCGGGATTTGGGAATTCTTCGCTAATAGTTTCAATATCATTTTGCGTCAAGTAATTAGTAAGAGCATCACTTTCCTTAGAAGATAAATAAATCAAGAAGAACTTACTGTTATCTCCATTAGTTATTTTATTTACAACATCTTGCCCATACGCTTTCTGCAATCTATCCAACAATCTTAAATTATTACCTGCTGTAGTTCTATTTGTAATTCCATTCTTTATGGCAGAAATTAAATTTGACCCTTTGGTAGCGTTGGTAATTCCTGGCTTCATATTATCGCCATTCATAATGATTTCGGACCACTGATTGAATCCCTTAACTTCGAATTCATCCTTTGAAAAGAACTTGAGATCCACTTTATAATCGCTATTAAAAAAAGAAATAGCACCTAAAGAATTAATAAAGTCAATTTCTCTACTAACATTAATTAAACTGAACTTTAAATTTTGATCCGTTAAATAGAGGAACAACATTTCTTGGCCAACAACAGTTCTAAGTAAATTTCCATTTTGAATTTTCTCTAGATTTGAAACCCATTCCTGTAACGTTCGTTTTCTTTCAGCGACACTTTCAGAAATATCTTCCAAGAAAAGATTAATTTGCTTTTGAACCTTATCGCTTCTTCTTCTAATATTATTTTCTACTTTCAAAGACTCATGGGCGTTTAAAATAAAATTGAAAATTAGTTTCCTGTCTTCGTCTGTATACTCTAGAACTGAATCTTTGATTTGTTTTGTAAACCATAGGCCATTGAATGTTGTAGTTATGAGTTCAATATAAACAGCGCATTTTTCTAAAAGAATTTCGGTTATTTTGTTTGCACTTAATTCAAATGCCGAATCCTTAGTACAATCTTGATTGAAAATATTTTGGAGGAGGTTAACAAAGTCGGCTCTGTCTTTTTCTTCCTCATCCGTTGCTATAGAACCAATAAAAAATTCACCTTGGGCTTGTTGTATTTCCTCAAGATTTTTTGTTTTTATCCTTATTAGATTGTTAAAAATTTCAATCTCTGAATCGATTAAGCCACTAATTGATAGCCTATCAAGAAGATTGCTTAATTTTGTATTTGAAATTTCTTCTAGTGACTCGGCACCATCAATTTCCGCTAATATTATGGAGTTGAGTTGATTACAGACGCTTCTTATGTCCCTGGTCTTATCGACATCTTTATGCTTTAATAGAATATTACCAATGATATTTCTATGTATTGTCATTATATTCGAAATTTCCCATGGAAAAAGCGTTTTATGATTCGATAGAAAACCGCGATTTTCTTCATCGTCTTTACCCGATTCCTCTATTAAGTACCTATTAATAAAGCTGGTTTCCCTGAGTAAATAATCTTCTTCATGCAACATTCTTTGATAGAAATCCTCATTATCATCTCCCGGATCGTTTGCTCCAAAAGATTTTGCTGTAATTCTTCTGTGAATATTTCGATCATCAATAAAAATTAGTTTTTCCTCCGACACCAATCTGGGCGTGTTATTTACATCAATAAATAATGCTCTGGTAGCCTGAATTAGATCGATTTTTGACTCATTTTTGAAAATAACAAAAGTGACTGGAATACTTATTCCATTATATGAACTTTCATTTTTGCCCTCATAGAAATTTCTTATAGCACTTACTCTATGTTGTCCGTCAATAACTAAAGCAGAAATTTCATCTTTATCCCATTTGAGTTTTACAGGAAAATCGGGAAGATTCTCTTCTGAATCATATGATTTCTCTACGGTAATTCCTTTAATATTGTCAAAATAAATATCGGATTGGACGAAATATTGAATTGGCTCACCATTAGACTTTGGTAGCAATACTACCGTAATAGCTGGAAAAAATTTAATCGACCTATTATTAGCTTCCAAATATTCACTTTTTATTTCCTCAACTCTTTTAGATGAAATATTTCGCTGAATGATTTTATTCATACCCCACCTTGCATCACCTTTTAAATCATCGACCAACAGTATATCTCTGTTTTTGAGTAGTTGCGAAATAGGTATATTAGTCGTTAACACGTTCGTGTCGAATTCAGAATTCAGTTTTTGAATCGAATGTATACAATGATATTCTCGGGAATGATTATCAGGTCTTGTAGTTTTAATATTTATTTTCGCCATAGTTAATTATTTTAATATTGCCTTGATATGTAAATTTTATGTAAATGGTATAATACTAGCGCTTATACATATCAATAAACATATAATGAGAATTGTCTAATTCTCCCTTATCTAATAAACCATGCAGATATTCTAATCCGCCATTGGCATACTCTTCAATAAAGGTGACAACCTTAAATACTATCCCTGTGATTTCGGTTGCTTCCATATCCTCCAGTTCGTTCCAGTCAAATCCGATCTCGTCATTTTTGGTAAAAATTATCATTAGCAAGAAGTCTGTAAGGGTAGAATCCCTTTTCCATCGTCCAATTTCTAATCCAAAATCCGAAGTGAGTTCGCGAGGCGGCAAGGGTAGTCGAATTTGCCTCTTTAATCCTAATAAAAAGGCATAGATATACAATTCATAGATAGGTCCAAATTGACTGTACTCAGACTTTCTACTACCTTTATTTGCTAAAATATCAATTGCTGGAATCCTGGAATTAGCATAACGCGGACGCTTAACTAAAATCTGTGATTTAAATTCTTGGCTAGTCATTATTTTAATTTTATTTTATCCGTTGTACGATCAATTTGTTCTCTATTTTTATCGATTTGGTTAATGTAGACCCGCTTTATAAAATCTTTTTTGATTATTTTCTTTCCAAGTTCATTTAGTTTCATATCGTCATCATTTTCATAAAGGTCATTTACTAAAATAATACTTTGCGGAAAGACTTCCCCAACAGCCTCGAAAAAGCCTTCAGTAAATGCGGAACCAAAAGCAGAAAGTGGCGCATCAGCCAAGAGCGGATAATTATATTTAGTGGTGTTGGCAGAAATGACCGCCATTACAACAGAAAATTTCTTCATACGCTGGAACCCTTCCGAACTTCCATGGACGATATTTCCACTACTGTCAATATAATTAAAAAGGATAGAGCCTGATGGTGACTTCTCGAATTTTAAAATCCCTCCCGCTAGGTCATTATATTTTATAAGGCTTTGGAAATGTTCATTCGCATACTTTTCTAATAAATTAACCATGTTGTCAAAAACCCTGTTTTTCGCCCGTTCTGTTGCTAAAGCTAGATCAGTACTTATCTCGTAATTTAATAAATAACCCGCAGGAATATTGCTTGGGCGCAAATCGTGGATTTCTTTTTCAGTAGTAACTATTGTAGATTTAAGTTTCTTTATACTCTCCCTTAATTTTTCAATTTGATAAGAAGCATCTGCAATCCGCCTGATGGCTCCTTTATATCGATTAATAATCGTCATAGAATCTTCGCCATCGCTACCCGAAATTAGAAGGTCTTTCCTCTGGTCTTTTAACGATTTTAATTCTTTTTTTAATTTAGTCAGTCGATCATTTAATGCATCTTCTCTTTCTCGTGTCTTCAGGATACTGTCCTCTATGGAAGAAATTTTGTTATAAAAAGGTTGGGCATTCATTTGTAATTCACCAAAAAAATTGCTGAAATTATTCTTTACATAATCCGCATCATTTTTAATGTCAGTAGGACGGTTCTTTAATTTTACAATATAATCATATTCGTCCGACCCTTTTAAAGCGGGCCTATTACAAATGTAACAGTGTTCATGGTCTATCATGTTTTTTAGTGACACGGTATCTGGCGAATCGATCGGCAAAAAATGGAAATGCTTGTTAGGATCATTAATGTTTTTAAGGGTCTTTTTTTCAAAATGCAACTCCCTGTAATGTTGGATCTTGGCTTGGAAATCTTCCACAACATTATCAAATCCTAAAGAAATCCACGAAAAACTTCCGTCAAAAAATCTATTGTTAATCGTTTCGAGAAAATTGGTATACTCTTCTGCAACCTCATTAGTCTTTTTATTTTTTTCCTTTATTTTATTATCTAATTCATTTCGCTTTTCTGCGTTAGAAAAGTTTTGCTCTAAATCATTTTTTTCTTGCTCAGCATCATCATATAATTTTTCATATTCACCAAGTCTAAGTTCCTCATTGGATAAGGTTTGCTCTAAATGTTGCTTAACTTGGATAGCTTTATCCAACCGGTCATTATGGTCAGAATTAGCTTTTGTCTGCTTGTTAAGGTCTTTTTCGGCTTTGTCCTTAAACTCCTTAGTTAGCGCTACTAATTCTTCATATTTACTTATATCAGTCAATGTTCGAACAGCTTCCTCAATACTTGACTTTTTTCCAAAATCAATGATACTATCGACTTCCTCACCTTGGAAAAATGAGTATTGGCGTAATGTAGGAAGTATGAGCTGCTTGATTATTGTAGCCTTTTCATCAGCATCATAAACAGGTGTATATTTAGGAAGGATATGGTCCGTCCGGTTTACTTGGACATCATTGATGGTAATTTGCCAACTATTAAAATCTGTTATTTTTTGGCTTAATCTCGTAGCTGTAAATGATTTCGTGATTTGATATTTAAATCGCCCGGTCGAATATTCGATTTGGATTCCGGTATCAACATTATCGCCAATCGAAGTTTCGTTTTTAGCCTTATCAGATATGATTTTTACCGCAACGTCTTTTATATTTTTTTTAATTTTATCATCTGAATCTAGAATTTGATCGTAAAATAGCCAAATAAAAGCATTGAAAAACTTTGATTTGCCTGCGCCATTATCTGCTACAACAATGTTTACACCCTCTTCAAACTCATAACGGGTGTCGTAATAGTCACCATAATAGTTAAAAAAGTTTTTAAAAGATATGCTGTTTATAATTGATGCCATATTAGCCAATATTATGTATATTTTTAATTTTCTTGTAGATTTGTGAGTCGCTTAAATTATTGTCGTTTTCATTGATGATAACAGACAGTACTTCTACAGCCTTATTATAATAGGGAGCATTGGTTGTAAGATTTTCTCTATCCTTGATATCGTATTTTTGGCAAAATTCCTCATCTGATAATATTTCTCGTAATACTTGGTTTCTATCCATTTTTTATAGTTCATTAATTATAGAATCTAAATCTAAATCGTATTTTAGACACACATTTTCCAAGGCTTTTTTTGAATCATAAAAATTCATTGCTAAACTTGCAAAATAACCAACTCTTCTTAATTCATTCTTCACTAAATTCCTTTCCATAGTATATAGTTCAGAATTATTATCATTAAGGCGGGGTATAACGACCATATCGAATATGGTTGCATACGCTTTATCCTTATGCGTTCGTAATAGTCGCCCTCTTCGTTGTATGAACTGTCTTGGGTTTCCGGTAGAACTTGCGAAAATTCCGATTTCTGCTCTCGGGACATCTACTCCTTCATCAAGCATTTTCATGGCAAATAACAGGTCAATCCTTCCTTCCGAGAAACCTCTTAAAAGATCAGTTAAGTTTTGCCCATCAGCAATATAGGAATTCATCTTCAATGTCGGAATTGTTGCATTTCCTGCAAATAGGAACTTATCAATCATCCGTTCGGATGATCCATCCTCTTCATACATGTAGCCTTCGGGGATATAAGTGAAAATAAAGTTAAGCTTGTTTAGGCGTTTAAGCTCAAGTAAAATGTTTTTAAAGCTTTCAATTTTATTATTAGCCTTATGGATGATGTTTTTACGTTTCAGCAAAAGGCGTTCCACCATGGGATCTTTCTTGAATTCGCCCTTTTCAAAATCAAAATATCGCAGAAGTTGTTTAGAGATCTCGATATATTGTTCAAGTTCTTCCTCGTTTAGTTCCACTAAAACTGGAAAATATTTATAATCTGTCAAAAAGCCTTCTGACATTGCTTGTCTCATAGAAAAGCTATATGTATACGGCTCACTATCATTAAAAAAACGATCAATAAATTCGGTTCCTTCCGGATCGTAAACTCTCTTTGGTGTAGCTGATAGGCCAATTTTCCTCTTAATGTTTGAAGTAGCTATAGATTTTTTTAAGTCATTAGCACCCATATTATGCGCTTCATCAGCAATTAAAAGGAATGCTTCTTCTATTTTTTTAAAATATTTTTGGAACCGCGAGGATGTAAAGCTCGCATATGTACAAATTATCACCAGGTTCTTTTTCAAGCCACCAACAAAATTACTTGCATAATTTGAAAATTCCTTTTCCCAGATATTTCCGCCTCCAACCAGCAAAATATTCTGGAAATTAAAAAGTAACACTTCATCCCGCCACTGATCCAGTAATGCGATAGACGGTACAAGGATTATTGCATTATATGCATTGTTTAATTGAAATTCATGTAATAAACAATTTAAGGAAGTCTTGGTTTTACCGGTTCCCGTTGCCATACCAAAGATACCGCTGTGGTTGTTTTTAACCCAATTTTTATAGGCGGTTTCTTGATACGCTCTAGGGCTATGCGGCTTAGGAAAGTGCGGGTTGTTGTAAAGTTTGAAAACCCGTTCATCAAAATTTTGCCTCAATAAATGATTAATTTTCTTGATTCTTCGATGCTCTGGATCGTCTGTTGTAAAGTCAGTTTCAACAAGGATTAGTTCTTCTTCCAACAACTGTTTTGCACTGAGTGGAACCGAATTAGTCTGAATAATATTTATTAGGCTCGATGGGTTTAGGTAAATAAATTCTGGGGAATTTTTATTGAAAATTTCAATATAGTCTCGAACTTCATTTTTAATATTAGCTTGTTCGGCACGTTCGCCCCACGACCGGTTTATAATAAAACTTTCTCCATTGCAAACGATCCCTTTGTAGGTAAAATTACAGCTACCGACAATATTTATTAAATTATCTTCTTGATCCCAAAATAATGCTTCTTTATAATGCGATATTTCGCCGCTCTTGGTTGTTACTGGTATTATATTTATTCTTTTATTATCAAGTAGAAAACGGAGGCAATTATAAAAATGTGCAACCTGCTTTTTGGTCAAAACATCATTTAATTTTTGCAGATCAGTGAGGATTTCCTTTTCGATGGTATTATAAAAATTTAAATCAGATTTAATAGTGTCGTTTATTAATTTATAATCGTCATCATTTACAAAATGGTTAATTAGGAAATCAATTGACCCTCCATTATATATAAACTGAGCAAACCCATAGGCCAATGTTGAAATAGAATTGGAACTAAAGTAACCAAGCTTAAACTGTATTTTTTTTGAAACAGGTATAACTTTTCCAAAAAATTCCAATGGGATCATCTCACCAGAAGAAGATACTTTAAGCGTTTCAGGAAAATTTATATTTTTATAAGTATCAATCACGCAAAGTTTTTAAAGGTCAGAGAAAAGTTCGCAAATGGTCAGTTCAAAAGCTAAAGCAATCTTTTCAATTACTACAATCGAAACGTTTCTCTTACCACTTTCAATTCCAGGTATATAAGTCCTGTCCAAATCCGCTAATTCCGCAAGTTTTTCTTGAGAGAAACCCATTGAAATCCTCAATTCCTTAACCTTGTTGCCAAATTTAATTTTAACATTATCCATCTTGCCAAAGTCGGCTATAGTCGACAATTGTACAACAGACGATTGTCTACTATCAAGTCAAATATTTATAGATCAAAATTAATAGTTCGACAGTATAACGCTAATTATTGCAGCACCTGAAATTGTCGTACATTGTTGATCAAACTGGAGAAAATCGCCGATGGATTGTTCCCACCAAAAAATTCCGTTCAAATTTCTAATATTATTTTCTTCGGAACTTATTGTGGTCCTTAGCTTGCTGGTATTTGCAGATAACTAGATCCCTGCAAATTCAAGTTTAAGGTAATTTTTAAATAAGAATAACTGGTTTTATGGAATAAAAAAGTGTGCAACGTTTAAAGACAATTAATGATCATAATAAAGCGTCGATAACGATTTTTATAGTTTTTACATTTGAATGGTTTCTAAGTGTGACAATTTACCTTTAGAAGATTAACGTACTAAAATATTTTAAGATGGATTATTCCGATATTTTAGTGTTCTTTTTTTGGCGTTTCGGAATTGGAGATTAAAATTGGGCGGTAAACTAAACAATCCAAAATCGGAAATTTGTATAGCTTCATCATATTTGCTTATTCTACAACAGACATCCACTAGTTGATAAAGACCAGTAGCAATGTTTTGCCGAGTCCCCGGTTTTAGATCTTCTATATTTAATTTTTTTGCAATTTCAAGAAGTCGGAAGCCATAGAAATTGTAGATGTCGTTGAGACTATCTCTCTGCTTACTATGTTCAGCCAAATATTTTTCTTCACTGATTTGACTGAAATTTTTCATTAACTTTAACTGTTCTCGCTCTTCAATTATTGCTATAGATTTATATATTACCGTCAAACCTAATAGTTCTAAATTAATTTCAACTCCAAAAGGCGGCTTTAATTCAAAATACGCTGTTAGTATTTGGTTAGCTCTGTTTTTTAGGTTAAATGCCCAATAATAATTTGATAACATTTTAATAAAACGTGGCTGATCTAAAAATTTCATCTCATTTTCTTCTAGAATAGCGATAGCTTTTTCTTTATTACCTCTGTAATTAAACCAATAATCTGATAAGTTTAAAACAGCTCTAAGTTGAATGTCCAATTTTTTAGTTGAGCGATTTAATATTTGTCGATAAATACTTTCAACTTCGGTCTCTGTTCTAGATGTTCGATAAGAATCTGCTGTTTTAAGTAACGCCACGTCTGTGTTCATTTCTTTACTTCTTCCAACTTGATTGAGCCTGTCTTTTATGGATCTGACAAACAAATCGGAACGGTTATGAAAAGATTTAGTCATAATTTCAACAATTTCTTTTGAATGCACAGTAAAAAAATCATTTTCAAGTTTAATTATCAAGAGGTCATTTAGTTGCTCTATTGCAATATTAAATTTCTCTTCATCTTTTTCTTTATTTAAAATATACTTTAATTTATCAATAAGATTGCTCAAATCGTTTTCATTTACAAGCACCGAAATCGCATCGAAAATATCTTTACCAACTTTATCGAGAGATTGATAGATTCTCCCATACAAAAAATCGATCGCATTTTTTCCGGATTTAATATCAAGAGAAATTGAATCGTTAATAGAACCCGATTTCATCCAATGAACAACGAACTGAAAAATAAATAGAGGTCGGCCTGAGGTAATTGAAAATAATGATTTGCAGTTTTTACCTTTGTCTAATTCTTTTTCTTTACTTATGACATCGACACTTGGAAAATGATTTTTTATCAATTCCAGAGCAAATGTTTTAGTTTCATTTTCATTTAATTCGTCAGTCTTAATTTCCGTACCTATTTTTAAATTGCTGATACGTGTAGTAATGATTACTTTGTGAAAATTTATATCCAAAAGATCGATAAATTCGGCAATTCTTTGTTGGTCTGAAGTCGAAAAAGTTTCAAAATCGTCAATTATTATAAGCGTCCGTGACTTGAAGGAAGTAATACCTGATTCATCTATTTTTTCTTCATCAAAAATCATGGAATTCATTTTTTTAATTAAGCTTTCATAGTTATCGAAGCTATCATCAACATCTTCAATTTCTCCCTTATTATAATTATAAAGTCGGTCTTTTGCAGATAAAAATAAAACGTAGTCAAATTTTCTTGTCTCAGAGATTGCCAAATCTTGGCAAACACTTTGTATAGTTGCGGTTTTCCCTAAGCCGCCATGCCCCCATATTGTAGCCACCACGGAAGATTTGTTATTTAAAAAATGTTCGATTTTTCTTTTTGTCGAGCCAATTTTTATATAATAAGAAAAATTATTTTTAAATATATTAATGATTGTGCCATTTCCAGTTATTTTTTTCTTACCATCGCTTACCTCCCAGAAAGATGGAAACTCTTCCCAGATCACTTTTTCTATTTTGGTTTTATCAATGCAATTCAATTCAATTCTACCATTGAGTTTTTCCTCAACTGCTCTGTATATGTAAAATTCATTATTTCCGAAACAATATATAAAAGGACTAACCTTGTGATAAGAGCTAAAATCAAAAGTTATATATAAACCGTTAATTTCAAACTCACCTGACTTCCGGTCGCTTAGCCAAGGTTTTACACTTTGACTCGAACCTTTGTAAGAAATTCCTCTGTAATTTTGAGAATCGACATTCTTTACCAAGACAAAATCAAAATCTTTTGAAAAAAGATCAATTTTTGATTTTTCAATGATGGAAATCAGTTTTTCTAAATCTAAAACATATTCATCCATCTTATCTTGAAAAAGAAATCCGTGACCGAGTTTTTCATTTCTCAATTCTGTGTAATCAAAAAAGTTTGGGATTAGTTTTCGATCCGAAAAAACTTCATTACCAATATCAAGTTTTCTGCAAATGTCAACGAGAGAACCCAAACTTGGCCGTACTATTTTACTAATTATGTATTGCCTTGATTCTTCGTCATTAAGATTTCTAAAGTTGCGATTCCACAGATAACCAAGGATGAGTAACAAATAGAATTCTATTTTTACTCGTAATAATTGTGAAACTTCATGCCTATCATTTGAAATTGCTTTGACAACTTCAATACTTTGATTAATTTTATCGGTAATATAATTCATGTAATTGTAATTTTAAAAAAGAGACAATTTATACTAGTTGGAAATAAAATATTATTTAAATCAAAAGTACAGTTGGAATCTTGTTGTTATGGTAGAATGTATGGCCTGAATATCCTTTTTGAATATTTTTAATCTCTTTGGATTCAAATTTTTTTAGATTTTCAAATTTATTTTTTAAGAGTTTCAAATCTTTTTTATAATGCAGTCTTAATAACGACAACTTTCGATTGATTGTCATTCTATTTTACACTTGGAAAGAGAACTATTTTTCGGGTAAGGCTCACTATTTGTCCAATATATTCCAACTATAAGGGTAATGACTAAATATTTTTCCAACGCCAATGTAACCGATAAGGTTGTTTAGTTCGACACTACAATTATAACATTTATCCATAATTTCATTTGAAAATTACTTAGTTAACGATTTCGGTCAGGTTGCCTTTAACAGATTATGCGCGAAATAGAAAGGTTTAAAAAGAAAAAGGTATTAAATGATGAATTATCATTCGCTCGTTTTTAAGATTTCGTAAAGCCTAACAATTTCTAATTTAAGCTTCTCGTAAAACCGCCTCTTCGGCGCTGTCAGCTTTTTCTCAAGGAGGATGGACTCCTCAACTATTTTAAGTAAAGCTTTTTTGTCTTTTAAAATAAATAGAGTAGTAAAATCCACATGTAATTCTGTCGAGACAATATAAATTTTATCCCAACCGCTAACGTTTGCTGATCTTTCAATTCGTCCGATTTGCGTAGGGTTTGTCCCTAAATTGGTTGCTAAATCAAATTGCGACAATTCTTTCTTCAATCTTTCCCAACGTAGGACGCACCCAATTTGAATATTCAAGATAGTTGTCTCGATTGTGCTGAAATTTTCCATTCAGTAAAAGTTCGCAAAACATGTTACTTTATTCGATACAAATATGTAATGAATAAAAAAAATGTATATATTTGTTCATCAATACATCTGAAGATGTATTTTTGCGATTCTTCATTGTAACAATTGAAGCATTGCTTTGAATCTCGTTATCAAAAACTGGTACTTTTACGCGCGAGATGATAAGTTAGATGCTCACGTCAATACTGGCGTGGGCTCACTTATTCGTGCGTTGGGTATACCAGTACCTTGATAGCGTTTAAGCTGAGTTCCGCGCCTTTTTTATTTCTTTCAACTCTTCTTCAAAGCAATCTTCTCTAAAAGTTTCGCCCCAACATTAAAACGATTAAATACCACGTTGATGCCTGCGTACCGGTTCAAAAATTGGTTTTGGGTTAGTTAAGCCGGGCGCAGGTTTATCAATTAGTGTAATAAAACATTTGCGATCAATGTCAGTTTCGCTAGATCGCATTGCTGTTTCACAATTAATAAACGATAAAACAAAATCCTGCCTATGATATAATAAAACTACCGGACACAAAAAAGCCCCCTGTAACGTCGCCAAACAACTACAGAGGACTAAAGCTAACAACTAAATTCAATTAACTTAAACCAAAATTATGAAAACCATTTCATTTTACAAGGTCAGGCTGGTCATTACGTACCCGTTTATTTTCGGGTGCTACCTGTTTTTTGTCCCTGCCTTAGCGCGAACCGCATTTCCGTTACAAGTCATCCAGCAGCAAAACTCCATTACTGGAACCGTAACTTATAACAACATGCCCATGACAGGAGTAACAATAACCGTCAAAGGGAAAACTACCACGGCAATCTCAGGCGAGGATGGCAAGTTCTCGATTGCCGCGAATGCGGCAGAAACGCTCGTATTCGAATACCTGGGTTTTAAAACACAAACAGTAGCAATCAACAACAAGACAAACCTTACGGTACAACTTGAAGATGACATCAACGATCTTAAAGAAGTCACAGTCAATGCAGGATATTACACGGTAAAGGAATCTGAACGTACTAGTTCGATATCGAAGATATCTGCAAAGGATATCGAGAAGCAGCCTGTTACAAATGTGCTTGCTGCGATGCAGGGAAGGATGGCTGGCGTCAATATTACACAGGAATCTGGTGTTCCTGGTGGTGGATTCAATATCCAAATCCGTGGACGCAACAGTCTCCGTTACGCTGGAAGTAGTCCATTATACATCTTAGATGGGGTTCCGTATGCATCAGATGCACTTGGCTCAGGGTATACCTCAGGCAATATGGCCAGCCAGGCCAGCCCGTTAAACAACATTAATCCCGCAGACATTGAAAGTATCGAGGTACTTAAGGATGCAGATGCGACAGCTATTTATGGCTCCCGTGGTGCCAATGGTGTGGTACTCGTCACCACTAAAAAGGGTAGGCAGGGAAAAGCCGTTTTTACAGCCGGGGCCAGCAGTGGCTTTGGGAAAGTAACCAGGATGATGGATCTCATGAATACTGCCCAATATCTTGAAATGCGGCGGGAGGCATTTGCAAATGACGGTGTTTCACAATATCCGGCGGCCGCCTATGATGTCAACGGCAGCTGGGACCAAAACCGCTATACCGACTGGCAGAAAACCCTTATTGGTGGCACGGCAGACTTTACAACGGTCAACGCCTCGCTATCAGGTGGCTCCGGCGGCACGCAATATATCATCGGCGGGAATTTCAGTAAAGAAACTACGGTATTCCCGGGCAGTTTCCGCTACCTCAAGGGCAATGGGCATTTGAACCTGAACCATGAGTCAGAAGATAAAAAATTCCGTATCAACTTCTCAGGAAGCTACACGCTCCAAGACAACAGCCTGCCTGTAACTGATCTGACCGGCGCAGCTGTTTCGCTGGCCCCGAATGCTCCGGCTCTTTATGACAGCAATGGTGCACTGAACTGGGAAAACGGTACGTTCCAGAATCCGCTGGCCCCCCTTCAGTCTAAATTCCGTGGCTATACTTACGACCTTGTCGCCAGCACGCTGTTGTCGTATAAGCTTCCAATGGGTTTTGAAGCCAGGTCCAGTTTTGGCTACAACAAACTGGATTACCAGGAATCTACAAGTTTTCCTTCGACGATTTATAATCCGGCCTACGGGCTTGGAAGTAATGCTTCGGAGCGCTACACAAACAATACAAATAGAAAGTCCTGGATCGCAGAGCCGCAGCTGGGATGGAAAAACGCCTTTGGCAAAGCCACGCTTGATGTCTTGGCGGGAGCCACATTTCAGCAACTCTCCGGCAGTCGGCTCATAGAGAATGCAGCGGGATTTGCAAGTAACAGTTTGATTGACAACCCGGCGTCAGCTGCCTATTATTTTGTGCTCGAGAGCGATGCAACGGTTTATAAATACCAGGCTTTTTTCGGCCGGATCAATATCAATTACCTTGGGCGGTACTTGCTTAATGCCACGGGAAGGCGTGACGGATCAAGCCGCTTTGGTAGCGGGAACCGATTTGCCAATTTCGGTGCAGTAGGGGTGGCCTGGGTTTTTTCTCAGGAGCCTTTTATAAAAAACAACCTGTCATTTCTGAGCTTTGGAAAACTTCGCGGCAGTTATGGCATCACGGGTAATGACCAGATTGGCGACTACCAATATCTGGACACGTATACTACAACGGGAACTTCTTACCAAGGTAGCGCCGGATTGTCGCCTTCGAGATTGTACAATCCGAATTTTGGCTGGGAGTCGAATAAAAAGCTTGAAGTGGCAATTGAAACCGGATTCTTTGATGACCGGTTATTCCTAACTGCGGCATGGTACCGAAACCGATCCTCAAACCAGCTGGTAGGGCTCCCGCTCCCAGGGTCGACAGGATTTGCGAGCCTGCAGGTTAACCTGGATGCTGAGGTGGAGAACAGCGGTATTGAGCTAAGCCTGCATACCGTTAATATCAAGCGCGGCACCTTTAGTTGGTCTACAGACATTAATTTTACCAAGGCAAAAAATGAATTGCGCTCCTATCCAAATCTTGAGGCTTCTTCATACGGCAATCAGTACGTCATTGGTCAGTCCCTCAGTATTGTCAAATTATACCATTATACAGGTATTGATCCGCAAACCGGGTTGTATACTTTTGAGGACTTTAATGGAGATGGTATGGTAAGTGCGCCCGAGGACAGGCAACATTTCAAAGACCTTTCCCCTGAATATTACGGAGGGTTTCAAAACCAGTTCCGTTATGGGCCGCTCCAGCTGGACTTCCTTTTCCAATTTGTCAAACAACTTGGGTACAACCAATATTACGGTTCGCAATTGCCGGGTACAATGCGCAACCAGCCAGCCGCATTAATGGACCGCTGGCAGCAAGCCGGAAACAGTTCAGCCTACCAGCTTTTTAGTGACGGCGGTACAGCCGGAGCGCAGCTTGCTAATGTGCGGTATGCACAAAGTGACGCGGGAATTAGTGACGCGTCGTATATCAGGCTCAAAAACATTGCACTATCGTTTGACCTCCCTCAAACCTGGACAAAAGGCATTAAAACCCGTCTTGGTATACAGGGCCAAAACATGCTTACGATCACCTCTTACAAAGGAGCTGATCCCGAATTTAGGCTTCGGGGATTTCTGCCGCCACTGAAAATATTTACCACCAGTCTGCAACTCACTTTTTAATTTAAATGCTGCAACCATGAAAAATACAATTATACATAGCGGTGCCCGTTTTAATTTTAAGGGCCATATCGTCCACAGGCTTTGCGCGGTCTTCGCCAGCCTATTGTTAGGAGCCTGCGATAGCTTCACTGATGTTGACCTGCCTTCTTCACAACTTACGGCATCGGCAGTATTTGAAGATAAGATTACTGCCACAGCGGCCATGACCAATATCTATACACAAATCCGTGACGGCGGCCTGCTCTCGGGCAACCCGCAGGGACTATCAAACCAGCTTGGTGTTTATGCCGATGAACTTGGGTTTTATGGAAGCCCGGGAAGTATGTCGTTTAATTTTTACAACAATACATTACTGGCAGAAGGGAATGAGATCGCTGACCTTTGGAACAATACCTACAGCCAGATTTATGCAGCCAACGCCGTAATTGAGGGGGTGAGCCAGTCAGTGGGATTATCAGCAGCTGACAAAAACCAGCTTCGCGGTGAGGCCCTGTTTGTGAGGGCCCTGTTGCATTTTTATCTTGGCAACTCTTTCGGTGATGTTCCGTATATAAAAACCACCAATTATGAGCAGAATAGGGTGGTGACTCGAGCGACCGGTCCACAGCGCAACGAATGGCTTGAGCAGGACCTTAATGAAGCGGTAGCCCTTTTAGCTAAAGACGATGTCACGGCTGAGCGCGTGCGTCCAAGCCGCTGGGCTGCCCAGGCGTTGCTTGCAAGATTGTACCTGTATGAGGGCAAGTGGGCTGAATCGTCAAATGCGGCGTCGGCCGTACTCAATGAAGATGGCCGGTTTTCTATTGGCAGCAGCCCTGAAGGCGATTTTTTAAAGGATAGCCCTGGAACGATTTGGCAGTTTATGCCGGCCATGGAAGGGGCTAACGCCCAGGAGGCCGACACATTTATTTTTGTAAGTGTACCACCGCCGGCGGTGGCCTTATCCGAATCGTTGCTGGCAGCTTTCGAGCCCGGCGATCTGCGACGTGCTGCCTGGGTAAAAGAAGTTGCCGGGCCGGGTGGGACATATTATCATGCCAACAAGTACAGGGAACGGACCAATACTGGGAGTTCTGTAGAATATTCAATTGTATTTAGGCTTGCCGAAATGTACCTGGTTCGCGCAGAGGCACGGGCCGAGCAGGGCGATATTATTGGTGCGCGTGAAGACCTGAACCTCATAAGGCACCATGCAGGCCTTGGCGATACTCCTGAATTTGAGCAAGAGGGACTAGTTGATGCGGTGCTGAAAGAACGGCGTATTGAATTTTTTACCGAATTCGGGCATCGTTTTTTCGACCTGAAGCGCAGTGGAAAAATAGATTCCATACTCGGCGGCGCGAAACCAGGCTGGGATAGCAATGACCGCGTATTTCCGTTGCCACAAAGGGAACTGTTGATCAATGGCAACCTCGCTCCGCAAAATCCAGGATACTGAAATGAGGATTCGTAGCACTACAAACAGGAATTGCTTTAAGCTTTTCCTGTTTTCAACCTTTCTAATGATGCCATTTTGCCGCCCTGCATTTGGGCAAGTGTCGGACAAAAAAACGGTGACTGCCGATGACTACTGTTTGTGGGGGACAATAATGTCTCAGGATATATCCGCAGCTGGCAACTGGGCCAGTTATGTGGTGCGTTATGGGTCGGGGGAAGATACCTTGTTTGTACATGGAATCCGGTCTAAGACAAAATATTTTTTTGAAAAGGGGGTGTCGGGAAAGTTTGATGGGGAACGCAGGTATGTTTGCAAGACAGGGGACTCGCTGACGGTACAAAATCTTATTACAGGGAAACGGACCGTTTACCATAATGTAAACAATTATGATTTCTCACACGATGGCAGGTTCCTTTTGGTTTTCTTCAAAGCACTTGACAGCCTGGAGCGTTTGGCAGTTTATAATTCTGACGGCGGCCTTGCTGATGAAATTCCAAATATCGTTAACTGGAAATTGGACGCGTACGGTAACAATTTAGCGTATTGTTCGTTAGAGGGTGGAAGCTATAACGCCAGACTGTTGCATTTAAAAAATAACGCCGTAGAAAAAACACTTATTACTACGCAGGACGCTGTCCTCCAGGAATTTTTATGGAGTGGAACCGCACTGTCATTCTTTGCCGTAGCGGGCCAGAAAAACAAATTGTTTTTTTACACTACAGAGGATACGCGGCTGTACACATTGGACCCACGGCAACACCCCGATTTTCCAAATCAATATCTTATTGCGCCAACCGGCACGCCGCCAGATATAGTTGGTGAAGGCAAAAGCATAGCGTTTAAAATCAGAAAGAAGAATTTTGTGGCATCTGGCGATCCGGATGAGGTGCAAGTTTGGCATGCAAACGACAAAAAGATCTGGCCAGAACGGATAGAATATGGAAATACCCTGGAGGACCAAATACTCTTATGGGCCCCTGCCAACGGTTCTTTGCAACAGTTGACTTCGGGGACCAGAAACCAGTTGATCCTGGATGCGCACGGAAATTTTGCACTTACCTGGGATGCCTCACAGTATGAACCGCAGTCTGATTATCAGTCTCCAGCTGATTTTTACATCAGGAATATTCATACGGGGCAGGATAAATTGCTCCTCCAAAAGCATTCCGCAGCAATCGGTTCTATTGTGGTCTCGCCTGGCGGTCGATACGTGCGATATTATAAAGCAGGAAGCATTTTTCTTTACGATGTGAAGACTGAAAGGCATACCGAGATCAGTAAAGGCTTCGCGCAGCCACTGTTCACTGAAGACCATGACCGTCCCGATGCGCTCCCGGTGTACGCCAGCCCTTCATGGACATTGAATGACAGATCGTTGCTGGTCCAAGATTATTTTGATCTATGGGAAATTTCTCCTGACGGCAGCAAAAGGAAACGATTAACGCATGGACGGGAAAAAGGAATCTCGTATAGACTGGTTCAAACTGCGGCACGACAGCAAAGATTTGCATCTTGGGAACAGGCAGGCGAGGCCTACGATATCTCAAACACTGTTGTTCTATTAGGTAAAAACGAAGAAAACGGAGACGGAGGTTATTTCTTCTGGAGTCACAAATCCGGTGAACGTCCTTTTGCTTATGGAGCTTCGTTAAGCAGGAATATCGTAAAAGCCAGGGAAGCCCAGATTTATCTATTCTCACAGGAAAGCTTTGAGAATCCGCCAATGCTTATTGTTGCAAATGATAAAACTCTGAAATCCGAGCTATTGGTCCAGAGCAATGTCCATTACCTGAATTATAATTGGGGAAAATCAGAACTGATCTCTTATCATGTAAATGGAAAGCCTGCCAAGGGGGCATTATTCTACCCGGCAGGATATGTCGCTGGCAAACGCTATCCAATGATTGTTGAGATTTACGAAAAGCTTTCAGGAAGCCTGCACCAGTATGTCAATCCTACTTGGGATAACGGTGTTGGAACAAACACCAGCAACTTTAATTCAAACGGTTACTTTGTGTTGTTTCCGGATATATTGTATGAGCTAGGGGAGATAGGGCCGTCGGCAGTAAGAAGTGTATTGGCGGCAACGGATGCGGTAGTGAAAAAGGGTGTGGTGGATGCTGCGAAAATAGGATTGACAGGACATTCTTTCGGAGGTTATGAAACGAATTTTATAATTACCCAGACCGATCGTTTTGCAACGGCTGTATCCGGGAGTGCCATAAATGATATTGTCAGCAGTTACTTTTATGTCAGTGGCACCACCAACCGGCCCGATTATTACCGATACGAATTTGACCAGCAGCGGATGGGGAAGTCCTTTTTTGAAGATCCTAATGTTTATCTGCGAAACGCACCACTGATGCACGCTGACAAGATAGAAACACCATTACTCAGTTTTACAGGCGGCAATGATCTGCACGTACATTATTTTCAGTCGACCGAATTTTACCTGGCTTTGCGGCGTCTGAATAAAAAGCATACCATGTTGGTATACCCCGGTGCAATGCATGTTCTCAGCACGCCGGAGCAAAAGCGGGATCTTACAGAAAAAGTACAGCAATGGTTCGATTTTTACCTTAAAGGATCACTCGCTCCAAACTGGATGGATGGTGTTGAAACAAGTGAAAAAAAAGAATTATCACCGTAATCCTATCGATCTCATTTAATGAAAAAAGTGCCTTACCAAGGATCTGGTGAGGCACTCTTCATTTAAACCGCGGTGTTTCAATGCTCGGTACTTCTGAACAATTGGTTTGGACAATCTGTTTCAGTTGTATTAAGCCTGTACAAAGGTGATTCATCGATGCTTGACTTACACACATAACCTGGTAAATTATCACACATCTGCACAAATTGGCAAGGCACCTGTGCAACGATTTTTTTGTAACCTCTTACAGGTGCAAGTTCGCCAGAGTTTTTTTCTGCATTGGTACTTAATGCGCCTGCCAGCCCCATAACAATTACTGCGACCGGTGTTACTAAATTTAAAATTGTTGTTCTCATAATTTTAATTATTAAATGATTGACCTACTCTTTTTCAGGTTTTCAGTCGTTCCCCTGCTGTTGGCCAACAGAATTTATTGCTTTTGAAAAGCTTTCTTTTCATAGTATTTTGTAAGGTTTTCTCCGAGTTTATATACAGCCAGCTTTTGACCTGCCAGTGTATAAAGTTTATCATTATAAACAGCTAAACTGCGAATCTTTTCGCCGTCTTCTGCCGGGATGTAGAAACTAAGCAGGTATCTGTGTTTTAAGAGGTCATAAACATCTATAATACTCGATGATTTCCAGGTATCAGGATCTTCATACTTCCCGGGAATGGCACTGTCGACAAATAATAGGTTTTCGAAAACCGCCATATTTTTATTAACCAATAACGGTCGCTTGCCGAACTTTTTTTCGCCTCGGTCATGTAGATCTATAATATCGAGTTGTGCCCGGGTGATTGTATCAATGGTGTTATCCCGAAAATCTAGCTGCGCTTCTCTGTCCGCGACAATGTATTGATTTCTATACGCGTACAGGTAAACCAGCCTGTCCATGCCTGCACTGTAACCGAGCCTTCCATCTGTATCAAAGACACCATCAATTTGTTTTTCAAGAAGTTTTTCATTGGCACTCAGGGCAGAAGTATCACGAAGGTCCATCGTCGCCAATATGTTTTCGGCTGAGCCACGTTTGAGAATCCTGATGGCCATCCTATCAGGATCCATAGGTACCGCCTGTGAAAAATATTCCGAATTCTTCCGAATAAATTTGGCGTTCCATTCATTTACTTTACCTAAGTAAACACAGGGTACGGTGCCATCAAAGACATAAAAATACGGAGGAGCCACCCGGAGTTGAATTGACCGATACAGAAATTCCCTACGGTCGAGTGTAATCTGGTGGCTGGACTGGTGTCGAATTGTTGGATCCAGTTGCGTCAATAGTAGTGGAGCGGTGGTATTTCCAAGGTACACAAATGTGCTGTCCACCCCGGCAAAATAATAGGAGTTATAACGCAAATCTTTCTTATGGGCTTCAATCGCCGTTAAATGAGGAAATCTCCGCTGGAATTTGTTGTGGTATTGCATTATTGAATCCGAGCCGACAAATAGTATCGTTACAATTGCTAAGGCTGAAGTTGCCAGGATGGCCAAAGTGATAATTGGCGTAAATTTCCAGGCACTCTTGCGGGTGCAATGCCAGAGCATCAATATTGCTACGGCGGCCAAAATTACAAATGCAATATTAAAAATGAGGTGTTCATGCCATCCCATATTTTCTAAAATCCCGCCACAGGAACATGGGACAAACGAACTAAAATTTAAAATAATAAAAATATAGGCACTGAAGGCCGACATTAGAGAAAAAGCCCCATAAAGCCCCAGCAGCCGATACTTTTGAAAAACCAGTAGAGCGACAATCGTAAACTCTATTACTGGTACCATCCATGACACGTAATCTGCAAATGCGCTAAGCAATGGCGACTGGCCAAGTTGTGCACGAAAGTTCTCGAAATCGAGGACTTTACTCATTGCAGCGTAGACAAATAACAAAACGTAGAGGTACGTAACAGATAAAATAAAATATTTTTTGAAGATTGCTGTTTTCATGGTTTGGATTATTACAGCGTAAAATTCTGCATTTCAGATTACTAGCTTATTCCATTTTGGGAATATATTATGTCAAAAACACCTTTAATCTTTTTTGGCAGATTTTACCCTTGAAAGGTCGCTCGGTGCATAGCCAAATCTTTTTTTAAATGCTTTATAAAAATTCAGGTATGTATTGAATCCGCATTGGTAAGCAATCGTTTTTATGGAGAAATCAGATTGCTGGATGAGTAAATGGGCTTTCTTTAACCGCTCTTCGGTATAGAATTGATGGATGCTGGTTTTGAAGAAATGCCTGAATCCACTTTTAAGCCGAAATTCGTTGATACCAAAATGCCTGGATATTTCCTTTGAGCCCGGCAGCTGCGTTTCCAGATGCTGCAGAATGTATTCGTAAACTTCCTGCATGATCAGCGCTTCAGATTTACTTGGCGTGGCTGGAGGAAGGTCTGGAACGTCTGAGAGAAAGTCCTGGAGGATTGTAGTTACAAAGCTGATGATAATCTTATCGCTATAAAATAACTTTGAAATGGTGCAAAACGAAGGAATCAGATGGCCGTCAGAATTCACATAAATTAATTGAAGCGTTTTATGGTAATCTCGCTCCTTCAGTCGCTGTGGCTCTAACTCTGTCCACAACATCTGTGATTGCGCTGAAAGCAGGTCACCGAATTTTTTATTGAATAAGTCCTCAGGTTGATAGTTCAGGATTGTGCTGACCGTATTGCTAAAACTTTTAATCCTGAATCGGGAATCAAGGATAAAAGTCCCTTGCGAGAGGTTTTGGTATCTGAAATGCGGATCAACAAATCCCGAGTTTAAAATTGCGGGCCTCATTCTCTCTGCAACGCCCGATAAAATGGCTGCCAACTCGTCAATCTCGTCATCCTGTTGATGCTCTATACGGAATGCAAGATTCCCGGTTGCCATTTCAAATAACATTTGATATAACATCCTGACTTTGGATTGGTTGGAATTGGTCTGCAGCATACAAAATATTTTGGAAATCGTAGGCGAAAAATGGGATTCGCTGGGGAACTGCGCGTCTGGAGAATTACGATACGCGATAGTGAGGATCCAAAATTAGAAGTTTTACACTTTCAAATCAAATAGTATAGTATGCGATTCGGGAATATCACATATCATTTTGGGAGAATGGCAATTTAACATACCATGGCGGACAGCGATTTAGAATCGATGGTGATCTGTTAGTGTCAATTCCCGAATCAAGCAATGAGATTCGCGAATCCAATAGCGTTATACCAAAAGCGCTTGAACTTTGCCACTAACTTTACGTAGTAAAAGCGCAACATGCTGTTTAACGGCATGCAGGTTGCAAACATTCTGAAGAAGGTTTTTAAATGTTACGTTATGAAAGCATATGATTCTATAGAGTGGTTTGATGCACTGGTGTTCATCAAGTTGAATCCGGATCACATTGACATGCAACATTTAAGTGAGGAAGACCTTGACCTGATTTGTCAGCAAATCGAACATAAGGCAGCCGGGCTTTGGTCTGAGATCCAGCAGCGCGTTTTTATATGCCACAAAAGCAAACAGGCCAGGCTTGTTGTCCAGAATTACCACGATTCGCTCATTTCCATCTTAGACATTGCCTTGCGGCGCCAGGAAGAACAACAAAACAACACAAGCGTTATGGAGATTCTTACAGAAATAATAAACTCTTTAAACTTTACCATTAAGTCTATAAAAAATCGGTTTGGCCGATTTTTAAAATCTTCAATCAAAGTCTCACTGTCTGACTTTCAATCCTCAAAGCAACAGCTTAAAAATAACTTAGATATATTAAAAGTTGAAGTTTCGAAAGAAAGCGTCGAAAGTAAATTATCAATATTGTTGATTCACCATTTTGAAAGGTATAGTGGTAAAAAATCATTTGCAACGCTTCATCAGATTAACTACAATAAAAAATTAATTAAAAAACTTATAGGTACTACGGATGCTGGAGTAATAAATAGTAAACAGATAATCTCATTATTGATTGAAATGAATTTCAATACGAAGCCATTTATTGCCTACTTAACCGGTTTTATTTATGAGCGGGTCGCAATGATTCCTGATGATGTTGGAAAGCTTGAAGAGCTGCACCTACAGCTATTGGAAATAAATCACAAGAATGTTTTACATAGAAAGTTCAACCGCAGGGATCCGGGCATATTACACATGCTGAAAAGATGGATTCATGATGAAATTGATTTCCAGAAAAGCAGGCTGGATTTACAGCAAAAATTTTCTAATGAAAAGGGACCGGAACTGCCGTTGCCAAAACTAGTTTGCAACCTTTCTTCGGACCAGATCAGCATCTTTCTGAGAGCCTTGGACGAAGCCAAAATTGTGCATGCTAAATCATTGAATGAAGTTTTCAAAGTAATAGTGCCTTTTCTTGCTACACCGAATAGGAATGATCTTTCGCCGGGATCGGTGAGAAGCAAATCATATACCATTGAAGAACGGGACAAAGATGTTTTGCTTGAGGCTTTGGAAAAGGTTATTGTGAAGATTAGGCGGTATTGAATGGAAAATACAGAGTGTGCAAGCAGGTCGTGCAAAAACCAGTTAATGTAACGAAGCATGAGTGTGTAACCATCATATTTGTTGAATGTAAAGTCTACCCACATTCTGATATCATTCATGTTCCGTGCGCAGTTCTTTATCCTATGTTTATTACAAAGGTTTAATTGTTTTTATAGATGAAGCCCAAATCTACACCTTAATGGTAATCGCCAAAGCCTACTCTTTTTTAGGATACAAAAACTGAAAATCGATTGGCAGAAATGTAAGAAAGCTGCAAGCGAAAGAGTTTTTAAGCATGGAAATGATAAGAAGAAAGATTCAACTACCCAATTTCAAGGAAAATAAACAGTCGATGAAATATTAAACAGTGCCCAGACTTCATTATAAATATAGAAAAGATATTGAAGCTTTGATGCAAGTCGAAGTTTTGGATTAATTTTCAATACCAATTTGCTCAGAGCATATTTTGTTTGGGATTTTCACTAAAAATGTAATAAAAATTTTCCTCTAACAAAGGCTGCAGGCGTTGCAGAACACGGAGTTCAAAATCATTTTTTCTCAGTGCTGCTATTTTGACACGCATGCTGCGCGCGGTATCAAGGCTTACATTTAATGTAGCTGCCAAATTTTTAACCATAATCGACGGTTCTTTGATTTTTAAAATATACATCGCCTTTAACCAAACCGAAAGATGGGTTTTGGTATGCCCGAAAATAGTTGTTGATAAAGGGGAGATGGTTGTTTTACAAGCCGTGCAATTGATAGCAAATGAGTAAAGACCCTGTTGCTTGTCCCTCCATCTTGTACGCTTTTTACAAGTGGGACAGCGTTGTTCTCCGCCATAAGGATGTATGCCTTTCATGTCGCACAATTCCTCATACATCTTTTTTGAAATCATTTGGTTATTTTTCCAGGTATCGCTCCTTTGAAATAAATCTTTTATCATTTTTTTAAATTTGGTAGGGGATGGGTTTATTTGGATATTCCCAAGTAGATAATATTACAAATCAAAAGAAAAGTTGGAATTATCTCACTGAGTTTCCTTATCGCAAATATACTTTCTTTAGAAAAACCGATTGGAATTTTAACTAAACATTGCAAGTTTCAGGGGTTTGAACTTATCAGGTGATTCAAACTTTTGAAAATAATGTCATTGATGACGATGGGATTCGAACTTATTCCTAAAAGCCAGTAAAACCTGGCTATTCCAACATCATTTTCAAAAGTGCCACGAAAGGCGAGAGCCTGACAACACATCTTAAGTGGTAAGTTTCAAACCCTTAAATCAGTTATTTGTTTATCGGATAAAGCTATTTAAAATGTCACCGCCACAAACCTTTTAATCCAACTTATTAGCCAATTAGTAGGCATTTTTAACAACAGATAAATACATTAATTCAATAGCAAAGACAAGCGTTTTATTACAGTTTGAAGCGGGAAATACAGAAAATTATAGGACAAATTAATTAACAGATTGCCCAATTCCAAAGGTGAAACCGATACGTTTCTCATAAATTTTATTGAAAGACTGCTTATTGCCAAACCCAAGCCTGTAGACTATTTCAGAAACCGACAAGCTCGTAGCAGTCAGGTAAGCTTTGGCTTTCTCTACAATCTTTTCCTGTATGTGTCCCTGTGTATTTTGCTCGGTTAAAAAATGTACTGAATCTCTTAGAAGTACCAATGATTTCATAATTTATAAAACAACAGGTGTCTTGGAAAGTTAAATTTATATTTATCTTGCAAACAAATGATTTAAAAGTTTTACATCTTAACAATATTAATGTCCATGTTATTTAAAATGAATTCAACTCTTAAGCGGCAGGCAGACCGTAAAGTAAAGAAGGAAAATTCCTTTCTTTATGAGAGCTACAGCAAAATTTGTCTTAGCCACCTGCTGCACTTTAAACATTGGCATTACGTTATAATGCTTACTTCATCCGTATTTTTTCTAACACAATTAATTGATATAGATGTTCTTAATTTTTTAGAGATAAGTGATGAGGATATCAAAACACTTATTGAAAGTCGTACTACAAATATCGTTACCCTTATCAGTGTAACTTTTGCTGTAATAGGTTTTTTAATTGCAAACTTAGCTATCAAAGACAGTTACGTCTATAACCTGATCTTTATAAATTCACGCTTTTTTTCCATCACCTACTTTGTGTTGACCCTAATCGCTTGCTTTATACTATTATCAACCTTAAAAAGTCAAATTCCAACGGATTATGTCAAACGAATTTTTGTAACCGGAACTTATTTGATACTACTTGCGATTTGCTGCATTGGTTATCTGTTTACACGATTGATCATGTACACTAATGATAAATATTTGCATAAAATTATCAAGAAAGATTTTTCTCTCGAATCGAAAAAGTATTTAATTGAAAGTTTGCGCGGAGATTTTATGAAAGGAATTTTATTCAATGAACTCGGTTTTGGCAGGTATACTGATTATTATCAAAATAGATTTATCGGTTATACCGACGACAAATTGCCGGCCAATGCTATCGTTAAAAACATAAAGATTGAAAAGGTAAAAGAAATTTTGTCAAAAAATCTAATACCCTATAATACGGTTTGTATAAATATGGATTATGAGCATAATTTGGCCACTAACCAACATGGTTTCTTTTTTATTTTAGGTAATAATGAGAAGCACAAAGCAATCATTAAAAAACTAAATGAATGTATCATCTTAGAAAAAAGCACCGCTGGGTTATTGAAAATTGAAGAAATCATAGATTATATCAATCAAAAAATAATTGAACACATTTCTAAAAACAATCATAAACTGGTTACTGAATTTACAAACATGTATTCTGAGTATTATGAACTTCAAATAAAAATAAAACGATATGCTTAAATACAGTATCAGTAAAGAAATAGAGTGGAATATTGTAGCAGCCATCAAAACCGCAATTAAATCAGATGCCAAAGAAAGTTTCAATTCTATTGATGCCTTTATACTTCAATCCATAAATAATTTTTTTAGAAAAGACCAATTAGGCGAGTTTGAAAATTTTTTGAAACTTGTTGAACAATACTATATTGTAGCATCAGTTGATAAAAGAGGAAGTGACACGTCTAAAATAATTTTGGAGAGGTGTAGTAAAAGACTCTATGAAGTCATGTTTCTTCCCAACTATGATTTTGAAAAAGCTAGTTTTGGAGAAAAAGAAAGAATCAATAAATATAAGTATCAAATTTTTAAATCCTTCAACCGGATTTTCTTTGAGACGATCAAAAATAAGGACCTGGTTTATTTTGAAAGGAACGTCGAGCAGATCAATCTGATATTTATGGGAGATAATCCTGATTTATACCCTTTATCCCAAAGTATAGTTGATAATCCTACGATTGAACACAAACAAAATTTATTTGTGGAAATGAAATCACAGATATATTACAATCAAACGCTATTGGGAGTAAGGTACTGGATTTATTTTCTTTATGAAAAAGGTCAACTTGGAATTGAAGAAATGAACGGTTTTTTAAAATGTCTTAAAAACTCAAAAAAAATTAATACATTTTTCTGGGAGATAGAGTACCTGTTTTCTGAACTGAACTCAATAACTGGGCTATATCTTTATGATTGGAATACGTGGGATTATGAGGAACATAGGGAAGGTGAATCTTATTCACCACCAAATGTCCTGTCCTGGATACGAAAAGGATATGCAATTGATTCACTGAAATCTAAAAATTTGTCTATCATAAATATCAATCCTGAGCTGATTTCTGATAATCCTCAAAATAGGGAATTATTAATTGGGTTTCTTAAAAAAGATATTGGGGAAATCAGGAATAATCAAAAGTGGCAAGATTACTTAGGTGACAGTGATGATTCAAATATTACAAAGCAGCTGGAGACCTTAAAATCTGCTTTTGTAAGTAAAAAAGCAAAAGAAATCGCTATTACCAAATTAGATGACACGTTAATCGAAAATTACAGAAAAAGATTTTTACAGGCGTGGAAAGAACATCAAACGATTAGGGATATATTCAATTATTTTGGAAAAAAAATAGATTATACGGGAGATGAAAAACTCAAGGTGAATGGTAAGAAGATTTATTTTGAAAACGGAAAAAGTTTATTTATAAATGGTCCACATCATGTTGATCTTCTTGTACTTGAAGATTATGGCCGTCAAATGAATATTGATGAGGAAACTTTTTTTTTAAATAAAGTTTACGAAACTAAAATTCTTACAATTTATGAATCCTTCATCGATGGTCTTAAAGATTCCTTTAATAAAATAAAAGATTTTACTGCAACTGCCATTATTGTTGACAGTAACCTGCTAAATAAAAATGGGGTCAAAAATGTGTTACTAGCATCAGATGGATTTCCAAAATACTCCTATAAAGGTATTCCAGTCTTTACTATTAATAATAACATTTTAAGAAACAGTTTTATAATCGCAAACTTCCAAGAAGCTTTCAAGATGTTGTTCAGAAGTGACGAGAAGCTACTGGATAAAGAGCTTAAAGTTGATGTTTATGAAATTACTCAAGAAATTTTAGATAAGAAACTATCACTTACTGAGAGTCAAAATTTATCTTTAGAAGATCGTAAAAACAAAATTTTGTCTTCTGTTATTATTGATTTTGAAGTTATAATTGACTTTATAATTGAAAATAAAGATGCCTTTATGATAGGTCATGTAGAAGAAGTATAATACTGAATTGTGCAGCATTTATTTATCAGTGAAATGGAAAATTCAGATAGTAGATAGTTAATGATGCTCTTTTGAAGGCTTGCGTTATGATAATAAAAACACTGCAATTTATTCTCTAACAGACAACACCCTCGGAACATAGTTCCGAGGGTGTTGTCTGTTAGCTTACGGTTGCAACCTTTGGTTGCAACCAATAAATGATAACCCTCAAGCGCCCCACCGCTTGAGCAAAGGTAAGGTTTTTTCAACAAATATAAAAAGTGCTTCTAGTAGCTTTTTTGTCGCAAATATTTACTAAATTTGCGACAAGATTAAAGCTAATAAAATGACCGAAAGTATTGAAAATAAGATATTAGCACAGATAAAAAAAAACCGAAGAGGGAGAATTTTTTTTGTCGATGATTTTATTACAATTGGGATGGCCAAGACCGTAAATAAGACTTTGGAACGTCTTGCTGCCAAAGGAGAACTTACGCGTGTCGCACGGGGGATTTATACACGTCCCGAAATAAGCAAACTTTTAGGGCAGCCACTGACCCCCTCAACAGAGGCCATTGCCAGGGCTATAGCTAAAAGGGACAGGGCGCGTATCCTGCCTACGGGTACTTATGCCCTTAATATGCTGGGCCTTTCTACCCAGGTGCCTATGAATGTTGTATACCTGACCGATGGCGCAGCCCGAAAGATACAACTGGGTAAAAGAAGCATCCTGTTTAAAAAAACCACCCCAAAGAATCTTGCCGTAGAAGGCGAACTGACAGGCCTTGCTATACAGGCGCTGCGTGTGATAGAAAAAGATAAGGTAACCCCGGAGCAGGAAGAAAAGATTATCCAGTTCCTTAAAAAGGAAAAACCTGAAGTATTGGCACGAGATATCACATTGGCCCCGGAATGGATTCGCCAGATAATGCGAAAAGCACTCCCTAAACAAACCTAATATTATGCAGAACTGGCTACAGCTTACCGATAAGGAAAAAACAGAAGTATATACTGAAATAGCAGCGCGTACCGGAATGACCCCGCAAGCTGTAGAGAAAGACTGGTGGGTTACATTAACGCTCCGGCTCATATTTTCCAGCAGTCCGGCAGCACATTTGGTATTTAAAGGGGGGACTTCACTGAGCAAGGCATGGGACCTGATTGAGCGTTTCTCTGAAGATATTGACCTCGCCCTCGATCGTAAGTTCCTAGGGTTTGAAGGGTCTATGACCTCCAGCCAGGTTAAAAAGCTCCGCAAAATATCGTATAAATATATATCGGAAGAATTTTTTCCTGAACTGGCTAAAATGTTTGAGGACAATGGGATCCCTGTGGATATTAGGATAAGGGAAAGCAAGGATAGCGACCAAGATCCGTTAATTATTGAAATATATTATCCCCATGTTTTCGAGTATAATCAATATATTGAGCCAAGGGTACTGGTTGAAATTGGCAGCCGGTCCCTTCGTGAACCCTTCAGCCTTCGCAGTATTACCAGCCTGGTGGGGAAGCACTTTCCTAGCCTTCCTTTTGCAGACACGTCGTTTGAAATATCGACTGTTAATCCTGAAAGGACACTACTTGAAAAAATATTTCTTCTTCACGAAGAATTTCAAAAGCCATCAGAGAATATCCGAGTCGAACGCCTGAGCAGACACCTGTATGATATTGACCGACTTATAACTACTTATGGGCCTCATGTACTTGAAAACAGAATTCTGTATCAGGAAATCGTAGCCCACCGCCGCTCCGTAACCCCTCTTAGGGGTATTGATTACAGTAGGCATAAGCCCGAATTCATAGATTGTATTCCGCCTGAGGGTATTGCCCCCGAATGGAAAAAGGATTATATAGTCATGCAGGAGCAAATGATATTTGGCCCAAGTCATTCATTTGAGGACCTCGTGCAAAATATTACCAATTTTCGGATCCAAATAAATGCCTTGAATTGGAATTTAGAAGAGTAGTACTTAAATACTAGTTGATATAATAAATGGCTTCACACGCACAGAAAATAGTAGAAAATTTAACAGAGCAGGAATTTGCAGAACTATCGGTAGACTTTTTAATTAAAATCACCAATGAGTCTGAACGGGGTGCCGTTCTTGTTGGAGGGAGTAAGATTGATGAATACCTTGAGAACTTGGTTATTAAAATCCTTCCTGTCAAAAGCAAATCATATCAAAGCAGACTCTTGAATTATCCTGGACCATTAAGTTCTTTTTCAGGCAAGATAGAACTTCTGTTTGCATTCAGGATAATCGATGAAAAATTATACAACTCACTGAATAGCTTACGCAAGATCAGGAATGATGCCGCGCATTCTTCCAAGGATTTTTCACTACAGAAAATTAAAAATAAGCTGGACCTTATATATGACTTTGAAGATGGGTTTAAAAATGCAGCCAAGGAATTGGCATTTAAAAATTTAATTCAGTTTAAGAAGGACAACTTAAGGAAAGCATTTATTGAAAAAGGCTTTGCGGACCAATTTGATTATGAAACGATGTGGCATGAAAAAGTTCCTGATCCGGAAAGCAATGAAACTATTCAGGAACACCTTACTGTATGGAAGTTTTCATATGGATTAGTCTTCTTGTGCCTTAAGATTAACGCAATTGCTTCTGACTATGAAAAACAACAAGAGTCCCCATTACCAGATGGCCTAGCGAAAATGGCCAATTGATTATCATAAAAAAATTACTGCAATGACCCAGAAAGACCTCGCCCATATAAACAAGTTAATTGCGCGACTAGAAGCTCTCCCGGACGTACTTGAACTCCGTATTAAAGGGGTATGGGAGCCATTGGACGAGGAGGAAAAAAATATAGTGCTTTCTTGTTATCAAGATCTTGACGATTTATTGAATGACCTCTTGGCTTTTATAAATGTTAAGTTTCCTGGCCGTACTGACCTTATTCATAGCTGGAATAAGATTGATTTTAATCCGAAGATTATGGGGATGAATGTTGCTACTAATTCCCAAGAGATAATCTCGAAAAACTGGAAGGATGGTTTGTGGGATTTCAAAGCCTTAATGAAAAACATTAGGCGAGAAATTATAATGCTTATAGAAAACCCTGTTTTAACTCCAACCCTTTCTGCAATGTCGGGCCAGAGTGAAAAAGAAAACGAACACACCTATTATGACAAAGCGTTGCAGAAGTTTAAAAACAACAAAGTAATTGCAATCATCCTGATTGCCGTATTGATATATGTCGGAATATCCCAACTTATACAGCTAACAAAAGAGAATAAGGAAAATCTTCACGACTTGCAGTCAACAGATACTAGCAGCGCACATTATGCGAAACCATCAAAAGAGCTGCTAAAATTAAAAATAGATAATGTTGCGGCGGTCGATTACGGACCAGATCCTGAGGTTAAAAACATTACTGTAAGAATTAAGGCACTCCCTTCTTCAAAAGACCAATTTGTCCCTGTTAAAACTAAAGGTGAACTGCTTTTATTCAAATCGTCTAAGTATTTGAATAAGTATATTTTTGACCTGAATACAGACGAAGACGGTGTTAAGCCCCAAACAATATCTTATGTTTACCTCGATGGATTCATACCGCTTAGGCAATATAATCAAATACTTGATGAAGGCGACTATAGTATACAATGTGTTCTGCATTATGATGGAGATGTACATCCTGGAGAGCAGATTTTTACCAGTGACACATTAGCAATCCATAGCTTCAATTGATCAGGAATATGTATCGGGGAGCGTAAACGCATACATGCGAAATCAAAGTGGGAAGTTTCAAAATGACACTTTATTCTATTAGAATAAAAATCCTAGTTACTAATGGGATTTTTTATTTGGTTCAATTGTCCTAAATCACATTACTTAAACAATAGACTTCGTTAAAAATAGTAATTCCACCGCGAGCAATAATTCCACCGCGAGGAATAATCACGATTTTCCAGCCTTTTTGACTTTGCAAATTCGGTTATACAGTGTACCGAGAATATGGGCTGATACCATCCAACAGTTGGTCGGTAAATAGCCTTCGGTTGGTCACAAGCTTTTTTTGGACTTGCCAATTACTTGCTGTGCATTTTTAGCAAGCTGTAGCCAAAAGTCAAAATTCAGAAGCCCTCCTGTCCAAATTTCCCTTTCTTGTGCCTCATTCGTATAATGCTTTCGCACATGCCTTGCATCCACTATCGGTACTATTTCCTCGGGAAACCAGCTGTGCAAGATGCCTGCTTTTTCTAGGTTTGTCAATTGCTTTTGCGTTTTCATACTACATTATTTTGAGTTGCTATGAAAGAATTTGAACCCGATGATCTGGGTGTTTTGAGCATTAAGGATGTTTTGCAGGACATTAGGCAGGATTTTCTGCGTTTCGTATGGAATTTGATCAGCGCAAATCTTTAATTATTTAACGGTGGTTGAATGATTACTGCAATGACATCAATGTCTAATGCAGCGTCGTCGTCCCAAATTTCAAGATCATCAACGTTGAGTATTTGAGTCTGTTCGACACCCTTTTGGTAACAGCTCACTTCTATATGTGTTGGGTCGACATACCATCTTACTTTCAATTTTGGTCCACCCGTTTTTAATACTACAAAGGTGCCGGAGGAAATTTCGTCCATTGGGATCTTAAAGCTAAATTTAAAATTTTGCTGCGAACTTAACACTCTTGTCAGGATTTATCTCTCCAATTCCGGCATAATAGATTAAAAACTAATTATATAGGTTGATCGGCAAGCAATTGAGCTAATTCGCCGAAATTGATGTTTGTAATGGTAATTTTTTGACGTTACTGCAAAAATTTGTAATTGCAAGCAACTTTGGTTTAGTCCTTGAGAATTTCAAGCCATGCCTCACGGGGTTTGTAGGGAATTCTCAGGGTTCGGTAGTGGTTGCATACATCCCTGAGATAAGCGCTGTTTTAATATTAATCGGCTGTAGTAATCACAAAAAGTCAGAGTTCCAAAAATAAGCCTTGTATTCATCGTAATCGTGTCTATTTACCTTCGGCTATACTAAAGTTGCAAGATGTTAATAAGGTTGACTGAACAATAAAATTACAGTTTACAGTAAGGGGTTCAATTCTAACATAAACTTCAATGTTTAATATGTAATCTCTCCGAGGTACAACAGGGGTACAAAAAACTTGTACTTGTAGGAATAGAATTCTCATCGTTCTTTTGTCATGTCTTTAGGACACAACAGCAATTCTTGTTGCCAAATGAACCTGATCAAATGTCGAACGAAAAAACGAGAAATTATGTTTACAAACATCTCATGGAGCACTTACAGTCTGGTAATGCTCGTACTACTTTCCGGATGGTACCTTTTTGTAGGTGTCAAATACTATCATGAAGAAATAAAATCTATTCTGACCGGCCGCAGCCTTCAACCAGAAAACCTCCCAGTGACAGCAAAGAGTGTTCATTTTAATTTCGGCACCGAAACCAACAATGAAACCCTCACTTCCGTATTTGCAGATTCCGATCCCACGTTTCAGGATGTCGACAATCTTGTGGCACGTTTGAAGACCGTAATTGGAGAAACCAGTATTGAAAACCATGGCAAATCAGAGCTTATGAATTATTTGTCTATAGTTTTAAGCGAATACCCAACCGTTAAGAATTCCCCGTTTCAATTATCTGTAAGTGAACTTATCGTATCGGAATTTGAGAAAACAGGATCTGTGCTACTGAGTTTGCAGGAAGCAGAAGAATTATGGAACGAATAACATAATAATGCGGAGAAGTATTTCCCGTCAAGCCCTGTGCGGTACGGCGAAAACGTGACAGATGGAAAGGGTAGCTGATGGCAATCATTTCTCCGCTTTTTTCTATCAACAATTTAAACATGCATTATGAAAAAATACAAGTTGAATTTCAGAAAAGGCGGCGGTTCAATACGAATTGTAGCAGCCATTATAGTATTTATATTGGTCCAATACCAGGCTTTTTCACAGGATGGGTTAGCAGGTATCAATGAAGCAAATGAACAGGTCCGCAGCTATTTCGATGCCGGAACACAATTGATGTATGCCGTTGGCGCCCTGCTTGGACTAATAGGAGCGGTAAAGGTATATCAAAAATGGAATGCCGGGGATCCCGATACAGGAAAAGTCGCTGCAGCCTGGTTTGGAAGCTGCGTTTTCTTGGTGGTTGTCGCGACGGTAATTAAGTCATTCTTTGGAATTTAAACGTCGTGTTTAACTATTGGAAAAGGCACAGGGCGCCAACAATTAACTAATCTTCACAATTCTTCGAAAGCAACTCAACTAAAGCGTTTTCTAAAGTCTGACTTATCGTAAACTTTGTTTTTCGCTATTTGCAAATTCATCCAAAATTACCGTCCGTTCATTATCTTTTTTTATAACCGATAACATAGGCGCTCAAAAATCATATTGAACTTTTTGTCTAGATAGAATTTATTAAACTTCTGTCATATTAACAATTATACTTCACCATATTTATTTACACATGAGCTGTGCTCGGCTTTAAACTTCGGGGCAGCGCTACAAATCATTTAAAAAGTTATGGCAAATACTGTTTACAGAATAAATAAGGGGATTAATAAAAGTATAGAATTTAAAGGACTAAAGGCGCAATATATATGGTATCTCGGTGGTGGCATCATCTTTCTTATGATAGTTTTCGCAGTAATGTATATCGTTGGCATTCCTTCCCTTCTATGCGTCGTGATTATCGGGATATGTGGTGCAATTTTATTTGTAAAAGTTTACGCCATGAGCCATAAGTATGGGCAATACGGAATGATGAAAGCATTGGCGAAAAGACAGATTCCCAATGCTGTTAAAAACCACAGCAGGAAAGTTTTTATCAAGGAGAATAACAAAACCCTTTAGAAGAAATGATGATGGAAAAAGCATTAAAAAACATATTGCCCATTATGGACGTGGAACATGATTGCATTTTATCCAAACAAGGCGATGTTACAGTTGTATTCAAGGTAGAACTTCCCGAGATTTTTACTTTATCAGACCGGGAGTACGAAGCATTTCATCAAATATGGGTGAAAGCCATTAGGACACTGCCTAAGTTCAGTATATTCCATAAACAAGACTGGTTTATCCAAAGCAGCCATTTGCCCAATTTCTCAGGAGAGGACACCAGCTTTTTAACCAGAAGCAGTGAAAGATTTTTTAATGAGCGCCCGTTTTTAGACCATTCGTGCTACATTTTACTGACTAAAAAACCTGAGAACAGGAAAACGTCGAGCTCCATATTTTCTAACCTGATCCGCAGTTCCTTTGTGCCAGAGCAGGCCATGAAAGAAAACTTGTTACAGGATTTTCTAGACAGTACCGGACAGTTTAGCCGAATCCTGGAAGACAGCGGATTTGTTCAATTGCAACGGCTCGGTAATGATGAGCTGCGTAGCCAAAGCAGGAAACTTGGATTTATTGAGCGCTACTGCACCCTTGGCGGCACGCGTGACCCTTTTATGATTAGCGATATTGTTTTTGATAAGGGCCTGCAGATAGGCGATAAGCATTGCCAGATATATACTCTTGGCGATGCAGCCGATCTTCCGGGATTGTGTGGTTCAAGAATCAATTATGACAGGTATTCCACCGACAAAACAAAATTTAGTATCGGTTTTGCCTCGTCCCTTGGGCAACTGCTGCCATGCAACCATATTTACAACCAGTTCATTTTTATTGAAGACGCACAGAAAACCATCCAGAAGCTTGAGAGTAAACGATTGCGTCTGCAGTCGCTATCGGCCTACAGCAGGGAGAACCTGATTGCGCGTGACGCTACCAACGAATTCCTGAATGAGTCGATCAGCCAGCAAAGACTGCCCGTCAAAGCCCATCTCAACGTCATGACCTGGAGCAGTGATCGAAATGAAATCAAAGACCTTAAAAACAAAGTTTCTTCAGCACTCGCCCAGATGGATGCGGTAGCAAAACAAGAGACCGCGGGAGCAGCTCAGATTTTTTGGGCAGGAATACCTGGCAATGAAGCAGACTTCCCGATGAATGATACATTCGATACTTTTACCGAACAGGCTGCCTGCTTTCTAAATATGGAGACCGGGTATCGATCCTCTTTGAGCCCCATGGGTATCAGGCTGGGAGACCGACTTACCGGTAAACCCGTGCACGTGGATATAAGCGATGAGCCAGTCAGACTGGGAATATGTACCAATAGAAACAAATTTATCCTCGGACCGTCGGGAAGCGGAAAATCCTTTTTTACAAACCACATGGTACGCAGTTACTACGAGCAGGGCACGCATGTCGTACTTGTCGATGTGGGCCATAGTTACAAAGGGCTTTGTGATATGGTGGGTGGATATTACTTTACGTATGATGAAAAAAACCCGATCCGATTCAATCCGTTTTACATTAGCCCGGACGACAGTCTGGACACTGAGAAAAAAGAAAGTATCAAGACATTGCTGTTGGCACTCTGGAAAAAAGATAATGAAACATTCAACCGCAGCGAGTACGTCGCCCTTTCCAATGCGCTTCAGTTGTACTACGAGAAATTGGATAACAATCAGCAGCTCTTTCCCTGTTTCAACAGTTTCTATGAATTTTTAAAAGATGATTTTGTCACAATACTTGAAGGCGACAGGGTCAAGGAAAAAGATTTTGATGTCAATAATTTCCTATATGTGTTACGTCCTTACTATCAAGGAGGGGAGTTCGATTACCTGCTCAATGCTACTGAGAATCTGGAACTTTTATCAGAGCGTTTTATTGTATTTGAACTTGACAATATCAAAGACCATCCGATCCTTTTTCCTGTAGTTACGATTATCATTATGGAAGTGTTCATCAGCAAAATGAGAAAGCTTAAGGGGATACGTAAAATGATACTGATAGAAGAGGCCTGGAAGGCAATTGCTAAGGAGGGTATGGCAGAATACATCAAGTATCTATTTAAGACCGTACGGAAATTTTTTGGCGAGGCAATTGTCGTCACGCAGGAGGTGGAAGACATTATTTCTTCCCCCGTGGTGAAGCAGGCTATTATCAACAACAGCGACTGTAAGATACTACTGGACCAAAGCAAATATCAGAATAAATTCGATCAGATACAGGAGTTGTTGGGGCTTACCGAAAAAGAGAAGGCACTGGTGCTTTCGGTAAATAAGGCAAATGACCCTTTAAAAAAATACAAAGAAGTATTTATATCCTTGGGTGGTATGCTTTCAAAAGTCTACCGGACAGAGGTTTCACTTGAGGAATATCTGGCGTATACAACCGAAGAAACCGAAAAAGTTAAAGTGCAGACGTATGCGAAAAAATTTGGAGGAGATATCAAAAAAGGCATTGCTGCCCTGGCTACTGAAATGAGAAACGAAACTTAAATTTTAAATTATGGAAGCAAAAACAAAGTTATGTGTGTGCCTGATGTGCTTTTTACTGGTCAGCACACCAGCCAGACCTGCGGCTGATTCCGCAGTTGGAATTCTAACAATTGTTAAAGAAGCAATCATTAAGGTAATAAAGGCTATTGACCTTCGCATTCAAAGACTTCAGAATAAAACAATCTGGTTGCAACAAGCTCAGAAAAAACTTGAAAATACTTTGACAAAGCTTAAACTCGATGAGATTAGTGATTGGAGCAAGAAACAAAAGGAATTATATCAAGATTATTTTGATGAGCTCAAGAATGTAAAATCTACTATTAGTTATTACCAACGGATTAAAGATGTGACACAGAAACAGGTTCGCCTTATCGATGAATATGAACGAGCCTGGAACCTCTTCCGTCAGGATGAAAATTTCAACGACGCAGAAATTGACTACATGGAAAAGATATACAACGGGATCCTCGACGAAAGTGCCAACAATATTGACCACATTTCCATGATATTGGAGTCGTTTACTACGCAAATGACTGATGCCAAGCGGCTGGAAATCATTAATGAAGCAGCTGATAAGATTGACCAGAATTATGATGACCTGAAGCAATTCAACAATCAAAATATCAAACTCAGTATACAAAGGTCAAAGACCCAAAACGATGTGGAATCGATAAAAAAGTTGTACGGAATCCCTTAAAACTAAAAGCCATGAAATACATTTTATTATTTCTGATTACCGCAGGCAGCATTGGAAATTCGTCGGCGCAATCAAAACAGATTAAGGTACTGTTGCAACAGGTATCGGCGCTGAGGTCGTACATCAACACCGCTAAAAAAGGATATGATATTGCTAAAAAGGGACTGAATACAATCGGCGATTTTAAACGTGGAGATTTTAACCTCCATACTGATTATTTTACCTCTTTAGGTCTAGTTAGTCCACGAATAAGAGAGTACGCTAAGATTGCAGAGATAACAATTCTCCAACAGAAGATCATGACAATTTACCAACGCAATTTCAGCGAGATCCAATTAGGTGATGCATTTAATCCTGATGAGACGGATTACATACAAAGGGTATTTGAAAGGTTGGTGGACGATGGATCTAATATTTTAGATCAATTACTGGCAGTGACCACGGACAATCAATTGGACATGAAAGATGACCAGCGCCTGCAACGAATTGACGCGCTCTACGAAAATATGCAAGACAATTACACCTTTTGCGAAAGTTTCAGCAGCCAGGTCAAGATGCTTGTGTTTTCAAGGACCAAAGAAGTAAATGACATCAAAACCAGCCGGCAATTTGCGGGCATTAATATTCAGGAGTGATGAGAAAGATTATAATAATTTCAATGGTCCTCCTTGGAGTATTATGTCCGTTAAAGGCCAATGCACAAGCCCAGGAATTGCAACAACTTGCATTAAACATTGAAAAGCTTGCGCAATTTCGCCAAATTCTAAAAGACATGAAAAAAGGTTATGAGATCCTAACCAAAGGATATAATACCGTGAAAGATTTGACAAAAGGAAATTTTACACTGCACCAAACGTTCCTCGATGCATTGCTTCAGGTCAGTCCAGCGGTGAGAAATTATAAACGGGTTGCTGATATTATAGCGTACCAGCTGGTTATCGTACAAGAATACCGGGCCGCACTTCAGAGATTTCGTAGTGGTGATCATTTTAATCCTAATGAATTGGCATATATCGAAAGAGTATATGACAAGCTTTTGAAGGAGAGTCTTAGGAATCTTGAAGAGCTTACCAATGTTGTTACGGCCAATAAGTTGCGAATGTCTGATGATGAGCGGTTGGCAGAAATAGACAGAATTTATTTAGAAATGCAGGATAAGCTTTTGTTCTTAAAAAACTTCAATAATAGCACGGCGCTTTTGGCGCTACAGCGGACAAAAGAACAGCATGACGTGGATAATGTAGGGCGTTTGTATCAGCCAAATTAAAACCTAAAGTTATGGGACAAGTAAAAAAAAATGCGTTTTTAAAGGCTGTTGCAATATTATTTCCGATAACGGCATCGTCTCAGAATCTTGCCAATGATATGCAAGGTCTTCATGGAGTGCTAGACCAACTATATGATGAAATGATGCCGCTATGCAGCAATTTAATTGGAGTGGGTCAGGGCATTGCCGGTTTTGCGGCCATCTGGTATATCGCCTCCCGCGTATGGCGTCATTTGATCAGTGCCGAACCCATAGATTTTTATCCGCTCTTCAGGCCCTTTATCATTGGATTTTGCATCCTGATATTTCCGTCTGTATTGGGTATGATCAACGGGATAATGAAACCCACTGTTACCGCAACTGCTGGAATGGTAGAAGGTTCAAATGCGGCAATTGAACTGCTGCTTCAAAAAAAGGAAGAAGCAATAAAAACCACTGACGCCTGGCAAATGTACGTCGGTGAAGATGGAAATGGCGATCGGGACAAGTGGTATAAGTATACCCACGACGATGCTGATCCTTCTGGCGAGGGCATCATGGAAGGTATTGGCAATGATATTAAATTTGCCATGAGCAAACATTCCTACAGTTTCAGAAACTCAGTAAAGGAGTGGATGAGCGAAGTACTAAGGGTGTTATTTGAGGCAGCTTCTCTTTGCATCGATACCCTAAGAACATTTCAACTGGTGGTACTATCGGTCTTGGGACCACTGGTATTTGGGATTGCCGTATTTGACGGATTCCAACATACGCTCACGGTATGGCTTGCAAGGTACATCAACATCTATTTGTGGCTTCCGGTGGCCAACATATTTGGAAGTATAATTGGAAAGATCCAGGAAAAGATGCTGATGATTGATATCGCACAGGTCAGTGATTACGGGGATACCTTTTTCAGCAGGACTGACATGGCATATCTGGTTTTTATGATTATCGGTATCGTTGGCTATTTCACAGTACCATCGGTCGCAAACTATATCGTGCACGCCGGCGGTGGTGGAGCGCTGGGTCAAAAAGTCACCAGCATCTTCAGCAGTACAACCAGTTCTGCCATCAATACCGCGACTTCCGCTACGGGTATGGCCGCAGATGCTATGGGCAATGCCGCAGGGCGTCTGTATCAGAGCATGCCATCTTTTGGACAAACAGCCGCTCATTTTTCCGATAAAGAAAATCATATGGGAGATAAGCTTAAAGGAAATTCATAACTTAAAAAAGCGCTATCATGTTTAGTAAAATGAAAAATATTGACGTGGCCTTTCGCCATGTACGAACCTTTACCATGCTGGTTATTCTTGGCAGCGTAATCGTATCCTGTTTCTCCGTGTACAAAAGTTTTGCCTTAGTCTCCCGGATGCAGGACAAAGTCTACATTTTGGCAAATGGGAAAGCTTTGGAAGCTTATTCCTCTGATCGTAAGGACAATGTGCCGGTCGAGGCAAAAGACCATGTAAAAACATTCCACAAACTCTTTTTCACACTGGATCCGGATGATAAAGTAATCCGGGATAATATTACAAAAGCGCTTTATCTGGCCGATGAAAGTGCCAAACGGATCTATGATGACCTAAAAGAAAATGGCTACTACTCGGGAGTTATCTCAGGCAACATCAGCCAGACTTTAAATGTCGACAGCGTGCAGGTGCATGTAGACAAATATCCGTATACGTTTCGCTGTTATGCGACCCAAAAAATCATCAGGACAACAAGCATTGCCTACCGTAGTTTGGTAACGATTGGAAACCTTAGAAATGTTTCAAGAAGCGACAACAATCCGCATGGCTTCTTAATAGAAAGGTGGTCTACAATTGAAAACCGTGATTTAAGTACCGAAAACCGAAAATAAGATGAAACTTTTCAATTTTAAAAGATTTGGGCGCTCCGAAAGCCAGCAGCATTTGCACAAAGGAGTTTTGGTACGAAATTTTGAAAAGGGTTATGCATTTATCCAGCGCAAGTGGGCGAAGTGGATGGCCAGAAAAGCCGGTGGTCTGCCACGGCAGAATTTATATGCGCTGTTTATTTTATTCACAGTGGTTTCGATGACTTACTGTGTATATCTGATTGCTAGCGGCCTTTTGGGAAGGGTTGAGCCCGAACTCAAACTTTTAAAAGTCGAAAGCATTTATCGTGTTGGTGTACAAACGCCGAATCAGGCAGCTGAATTTATTCCAAACGATACATTCGAAATTAAGAATATCAAAGAGATTCGCCGCTTTATGGATAGCATCGCCCAAAGCCCGACAGGAAGAAAAGCGTTTGACAGTACTGCTGCTGCGCATCCGGGGTTGCTTGATAGCCTTTCAATAATTGAAAAAATATATAAGTTAAAATCTAAAAATTAAAATCATGGAAAAAACAGTTTCTATAAAAACGCTTCGCATGCGTAAAATGTTACTTGTCCTTCCGGTATTGGCACTGCCATTTCTTACATTCATCTTCTGGTCGTTAGGAGGTGGGACGATGCTTCAGGATCCGGCAAAATTGTCGCGGAAGGGCTTTAATTTAAAATTGCCCAATGCAAACTTAAAAGAAGGTCCAACGCTCGACAAAATGAGCTATTATGACCAGGCTGCTTTAGACTCCGCAAAACGTGCAGAGCTCATAAGAAAAGATCCTAATTATTCGGCACCTGTGCTTGCCGACTCCGTCAGATTTTTAGTAGATAGCGTGCATCACGGCCGATCAAAAACCAAGATCTTTCAGAGTACCGCAGAAGCCAAAGTATACAAAAAGCTTGAGGCGTTGCAACAGACCTTAGACAAGAAACCTTCTGGTATGCCACCTTTAAACCTTAGTGAAAGTGGAAAAGAAAAACTGCGGCCCCTTCCCGACGAATTAACACAACTTGAGGAAATGATGCGCGATACGGATACCTCGGAACCTGATCCTGAACTGCAGCAGCTTAGTGGGATGCTGGAAAACATACTTGATATTCAATATCCTGAGCGTGCCCAGGAGAAGATGAGGAAAGCCTCGGAGATGCAACGTGGGCAGGTTTTTAGTCTATCGTTAGTTAATGAGCCTGATCAAATTTCTTTTTTTCAGGGTAAAAGACCAGATGCAAATTTTCCATTAAATTTTCCAATACAAAATGGATTCTATTCAATTGATGAATTTGAAAGATCGGTGGGTACTGAAAATGCTGTGGTGGCCACCGTATATGAAACACAGACTGTAGTTAATGGTTCGACTGTAAAACTGAAATTGGTTAATGATATTTTTATTAATGGAACCAGGATTCCAAAAGATAACTTTATCTACGGAACTGCAGCGTTGAAAGGCGAACGGCTTACACTTAAGATAAGTACTGTCAGGTACAAAAATTCGCTATTTCCGGTCAATCTCTCTGTCTACGATATGGACGGTCTAAGCGGGATATACATTCCGGGGGCTATCAGCAGGGACGTGGCAAAAGCATCAGCCGACAGGTCGGTGAACACCCTTGGCGTTACTACAATAGATGATTCATGGGGCGCTCAGGCTGCAGGCGCCGGTATTGAAGTAGCTAAAACACTTTTTAGCAAAAAAGTTAAACTGATTAAGGTAGTTGTCAAGGCCGGTTATCAGATACTATTGCGTGACGAAAATCAAAAACAAAATATTTCACATTAAATACAATATTATGAAAACGATAGTTACACAAGCGCTTTGTATTATTTTAAGCTTTTTAGGATTTGCATTTTTGCATGCTCAGCAACGGAACGTGCTCACACCAATACAACCCGACTCATTAAATATTGCTTATAGCAAAACAACCAATCTTGTATTTCCTTATTCCATAAAGGCCGTCGACCGTGGCAGTAAGGACGTATTGGCGCAAAAAGTCTCCGGGTTGGAAAACATTTTACAGATTAAAGCGGCTCAGGAATGTTTTAGTGAAACGAACCTTTCCGTGATGACAGCAGATGGGAAGTTGTATTCGTTTGTGCTGAACTATGATGAACAGCCTAAATTGTTAAACTTATTGATCAACAAAGACAAAAGGACTGCGCATGATATTTTTTTCTCCAACGAGATCATTAATGAGGAAGCGCTCGAATCTACTTCAAAACTGGTTTTATATGCTAATAAGCAAAATGTCCGCGTAAGCGATAAAAAGTATGGAATTACACTGGAGCTGAACGGACTGTACATAAAAGAGGAACTGATGTACTTTAGGTTTTTTTTACAGAATAATTCTAACATCAACTACGGCATCGGGCAGTTGCGTTTTTTTATTAGGGATGAAAAGAAAGCAAAAAGGACTGCCTCGCAAGAACTTGAAATTGAACCTGTTTACAGCTACAAAAATACTGAACAGATTAAGGCAAATTCTTCGAGTATGATTGTTCTTGTTACTCCGAAATTCACCATACCCGAAAATAAATTTTTAGCAGTCCAATTGACCGAAGAATCTGGCGGCAGACATATCGAAATAAAAGTTAAAGATAGGAAGCTTAAAAAGGTATTCTCTCTTCCTTGATTGTAATAGTACTAATTTAAATTATAGAAATCATGAATGAAAAAAATTATGAATATCTAAGCGACCAGGTAAAGTATACTGGATTTGGTGAAGGACTGGCTGGAGAGTTAAGGGAAAAAATGGAGCAACAAACACCAGGATTTACACTTACACACAACGCTCACTATGGAAACGATATTGCTGTGGCAACGTTGAATTTCAGGAAATCGGACCAAAGTGATATGTATTTTTTTAATTCCTACAGGGTTAATCTTCAAAAAGAAAATTCTAAAGACATTATGGAGCAAACCTTCTACATCAATAAGGGCAGCAACATTACCATGAAAGAAGCCTATAATCTGATGCAGGGCAGGGCCGTGAATAAAGACCTCACCAATAAAGAGGGAGAAGTTTATAACGCTTGGGTTCAGATGGATTTTAAAGATGCTGATAGTAATGGCAATTTTAAGCTTAATCAATATCACCAAAATTACGGATATGATCTTGAAGCGGCGGTTTCGAAGCACCCTATTAAAGAACTTGAAACCCAAAAATACAAAGATGACTTATTGGACTCCTTAAAGAAAGGCAATCTACAATCGGCGACTTTTTTAAAAGACGGGACTGAGGTTAAACATTTTATTGAAGCTAATCCACAATTTAAAGTTTTAAACGTTTACGACAGCAATCAACAGCGGATCGATGCGCGGCATACTAATGATGAAAAACAATCTGAAGGCCAAGATAAATCGGTAAAACAGTCTAATCGTAAAAGCGTATCGGCAGATGATGATGGACCGGAAGCTCCCCAGGAAGGTAAGAAAAAAAGAAAAACTCAAAATAATTCTTTATAGATAAATTTTGGAACCATTAAAGCCCTTATCCGATTTTTTTACAGCAGTACGGAATGATTACCGAATAAGCGTCACGCATATAGGGATCTACGCCGCACTGTTGCAATTTCGCTTGGACAAGGGCTTTATCAATCCTATCGAGGCCTATAGGTACGAAATTATGGAAATTGCTAAAATTTCCGCGCCATTCACATATCATAAATGCATTAAAGAATTGGACAAATATGGCTACATCACCTACTGGCCAACGAAGAAAAAAAATAAGAAAAGTAAAATTTTCTTTAACGACTAGTATTATCAGTTAAACTTAGAAGCCCTTCACGGGCTTTTATTTATATACTAAATGTCATGAGAAACGAAGTTGAAAATAAAAACGAAAAGATCACGGCAGAATCAGCACAAAAGATGCTCAGCGATGAAGGGATAATAGTCTCAATAGAGCAAACGAAATCAATATTGTTTTTTCTAAGAAAATTGGCTAATATAGCAGTAACCAAATACTTAAGAAAGAGAAGATGAATAAGACAGCAGACATTTATGTGAGAGTCAGTACTGATGAGCAGGCAGACCGAGGGTATTCTCAAAGAAATCAGGAAGAGGTGCTCCGAAGATTTTGCGCTATTAACAGCATAGCTATCAGGGATGTTATATACGAAGACCACTCGGCAAAAAGTTTTAACCGGCCGCAGTGGAAAAAACTGCTCGTCACTTTAAAGAGGCACAAAAACAAGACAGACCTTGTACTATTTACAAAATGGGACCGATTTAGCAGAAATGCAGGTGATGCTTATCAGATGATTAGCCTCTTGAGAAAATTCGGTGTAGAGCCTCAGGCTATCGAGCAGCCACTCGACCTATCTGTCCCAGAAAACAAAATGATGCTGGCTTTTTACCTTGCAGCTCCGGAAGTTGAGAATGACAGAAGGGCCTTGAATACATTCCATGGCATGCGCAGAGCCAAAAAAGAAGGCCGTTATATGGGAATAGCGCCATATGGATATGCAAACAAATCAAGAGAAGATGGTAAAAAGCATATTTGTGCTGTTGAACCAGAAGCCTCAATTATGCGATGGGCATTTGAAGAACTTTCCCGAAATATTTTCAACACAGAGCAAATTTACCTTATGGCCAAAAAAAAGGGCTTTGCACGAACCAAGAATAATTTTTGGTTACTCATTCGTAATCCTGTTTATTGTGGGAAAATATTTATTCCAAAGTATAAAGATGAAGAGGCGTTATTTGTACAAGGGCAGCATGAACCGTTAATTACGGAAGGGCTTTTTTACAGGGTTCAAGATGTTTTAGATGGAAGGGCTAGAGTGTATAGGCCGAAAATTGTTACAAAAGAAGAATTTCCCCTTCGTGGTTTTTTTGTTTGTCCTAAATGTCACAAAAAATTAACTGCTAGCAAATGTAAAGGCCGTCACAAATATTACTATTACTACCATTGCGATCTTAGTTGTAAATATCGGATGAATTCTGAAACTGCTAATGAACTATTTATTGAAAACCTGAAGAGATACAAACCTGTGCCTGAAATTAAGAAATTATACAGTGCGATAATTGCTGAAACTTACAGGGAGCAGGCCAGATCGGGAAATGAGAACAAAACAAAGCTTCTGGCTCAGATAAATGAGTATGGAAAGAGGCTTTCAAATGCTCGGGACTTACTTTCGACGTTTCAGATTGACGCAGACGACTACAAAATCATGAAGAACGATTACAGTACAATTATTGAAAAACTTGAATCTCAATTGTCAGAACTTAGTAATAGCTCAGAAGATGTAGAAGGCCTTTTAAACCAAGGGATTGAGCGCCTTATCGGTCTAAATTTCGCTTATGAAAATACATCTTTGGGTGAGGCCAGAGAACTAATTGGTTTAATTTACCCCGAAAATTTCACTTTTTCAGGAATGCAAATCCAAACCGCTAGAATCAATGGTGTCATGTCAGCTATATACGTGATTAACAATGAGTTAAAGGCGAAAAAAAACGGGACAAAAGAAGATTTTTCCTCTTTGTCCCGTAAAGTGACCTCGACTGGATTCAAACCAGTAACCTCTTGAGCCGTAATCAAGTGCGCTATTCAGTTGCGCCACGAGGCCTAATGCGGTGCAAATATAAGCATAAATGTGAAGTTTGCAAATTCAGACGTAAATAAAAACGCAAAAAATTTCACTTAAAATGCTATTCTTCTAAAGCCCTTGACGTTACATAAAACCTCCAGCCAATAATTGCAAGCTGCCATTTGCTGGCCTTCGACAGATCAAGCTGTTTCTTGGTAAAACTCGGCAGCAACAACTTGTTGATTTTGGCTAAAATTTTAAACATATCCGTTTCGCTTTACACAAATATAAAAAAAGACCGCCGGATTGTGGCAGTCTTAAGTTTAAAATGTTGTGACCAATGCTACCGATTGGCGTATATTTTTAGAAAAAACGTTATTTTTTACTTTCCGCTTTCTGCTTTTGAATTTCGTCTTTTTGTTTTTCGATCTCGATTTTAGCCTTTCTGATTTCTTCACGAGCCTGTTCAATTTCCCGCTTGGCTTGTTCAAGCTGTGGTTTCGACATTTCAACTTCGCGTGCTGCGCGTTCAATTTGCGGACGTGCCTTCCTGATCTCAAGCCTTGCTTTTGCGATTTCCGGACGTGCTTTTCTCATTTCTTCCCGGGCTTCCCTTAACGCATCACGCGAAATTTTCTGCAATTCGCGGGCGTCGATATTAATATTGATGTCGTCGAGGTTCGCAAACGCAGCGTCGATATCAGCAAAAATAGCGTCGGTGTCAATATCGATATTTTCGCCGTTAACGGTCATGGAAATGCCGCCTTTTTTCCCTTTGAAACGCTCTGGCTGTTCTGGTTCTTCTGGTGCTTCCGGAGCTTCGGGAACTTCTAACGCTTCTGGCTCTTCCGGTGCTTCAGGCGCTTCAGATGCTTCTGCAACATCATCTGAATGTTTGAAGATGTTGATTGTTTTTGAATTCCCAAACCCAATAGCACCCTTGTCATCTTTAAAGAAACGCAACGCTTTGATCGGCTGGTCGCCAGCAACCTGATATGTTCCTTTTTTGTCATTTTGATCTTTGTAATCGGCTTTGATGGCAATGATTTCACCGTTGGCATTGCGTTTTACCTTTGAGAACTTCAATTTGATGCCGAGTGATTTTGCTCGAGCGGTTTCGTTTTTCAATTCTTCGTCAGTTGTATTTTTATCCACAACGATGGTGATGTTTTCAGCAGTCACATTTTGTGGAGCCGACGTATTCAAGGCCTTTTCCTGCGCGATAACCTTCACCTGGAAATAAAACATAAACGCTGCCAATGCCGGAACAATCAGCACATATTTCCAGGAATTCCATTTTTTCGATTGATTTTTGTTTAACATAACGATTCGTTTTTTGATTAATGATTGATAAAAATGATTGGTAATTTCAACACAATTGTCATGCGTTGTAACTTTGAGCAGCGTAAACTGATAAGCCGTTTTGTCGGGAATATTTTTAAGCGCCTCACTGTCGGCGATGAATTCAAGGTTCTGCAAAATCGCTTTTTTGTACAACCATACAAACGGATTGTACCAAAACACAACGCAAAAAATGCGTGCAATCAATACGTCAGCGGTGTGGTTTTGGCCGCAATGCACTTTTTCATGCTCCAGGATGTTTCGGAGTTCATCCGCACTGTACAAAGACGAATTGTAAACGATGTAATTAAAATAGGAGAAGGGCGACACTTTTTCCTCGACGTCAACAAACTTAAAATCGGCTTGTTGCTGAACGGTTTTTCCTTTTAAAACCTTAAAAAGATTGTTGAAATCGAACGCGAAACGCAGTAAAAAAAGCAACAACCCAATTATATAAACGGTTGCGACTACCAAAAGCCAGTTGATTTTAAAAGTTTCGGGTTCGGCAACGATATTGGCGGGAATATTTTGCCAATTTATATCTCTCCGAAGCGGTTCGATCCACACAGTTTTTTTGAAGGTAACCAATGGCAAAATTACAGCTGATACTAACCCAAACAATAAAAACCATCGGTTACTCCTAAAAAAAGTTTCCTTGCGCAGCAAAAAATAATAGGCCATCAGGAAAACGGCGATCAGCGCACTCGATTTAATCAGGTAGAAAAATACGTTTTCCATATTTCTGAATTTTGATGTTATTTTTTGCCTTCGATCATCGCCAGGATTTCGCGCAATTCATCTGCCGAGATCTTTTCCTCTTTGGCAAAATGCGAAACCATATTTTTGTACGAACTATTGAAATACGTGTCAATCGCGGTATTCATAAATTTTTTACGGTACGCTTCTTTTTTCACTACCGGAAAATATTGATGCGTATTTCCAAAGGCGTTGTGCGACACAAATCCTTTTTCTTCAAGGTTCCTTATGATCGTCGAGAGCGTGTTGTAATGCGCGTCATCACTCATTTCCGCCATCACTTCTTTTACAAAAGCCTTCTCAAGTTTCCATAAAACGTGCATGATTTCCTCTTCTTTGTTGGTCAGTTTTTGCATGGTATTTTAAATCTTAATCTTTTTTTAAATTTTTTGGGCGTTGCCTTTGGCCGGGCTTTCCGCTGCAATCTTTTTCGTTCCTCAAAAGGATTTCCGCTTCAATCCCTAACGCGATCCGGTAACAAAACTGATTTATTATCTGCAACGGAATCGGTGAATCTTAAATCTTAAATCTTCTCCCCGCAAACATACAACTATATTTATAGTTACGCAACTAAAAAAATAGTTATTTAACTAAAATTTAAGTTTGACATTAAAGACTTCTTTTGCCTAAATTTGTTACAGGTTTATTAAAACAGGGAAATGGACAGTAAAATTTACAACCGCAATAATTTTCATAAGCATACTTTTTGCGTATTTCGGGAAGTGCCATCTGCCGAAATTCAACACCTGAAACCGGATTATACAAGCAAATCGGGGAGCAGTTATTATTTTACGCCAACCGGCGTGTATAGAAAATCCAACCACTGGGGACGCGCGGCCAACTGTAAATGGCGGCTTCAGCCTTTAGAAAATAATCAGAAAGAACGAACGAAAATTGGGTTTGCGCTCTGGAACGAATTCCATCGGGACAACGATACTGAAAAACTGTATTTCATCGAAGTAAATTTTGAAAACGATTCGGTTGTGTTCAGCCACAAAGCTTCGGCAGATCCAACTTCAACATCAGTTTTAAGAACGGCTTCTGAAACCACAAAACGCATCAAACAAATCAGAAATCTTTTAAAAGACATTTCCTGGACGGCTTACTTTCCGCAATACGACAGCGAAACGCTCAAACAGAAGGTAATTGTCGCACTCATTCATTCCGATAAAACCCTTCAGCAAATCAAATCTGAAATCTAAATCTTGACAATTCTTAATTCGTGATAATTCGTAAATCTTAAATCAAAAATCCAAAATCTCCATTCAGCTGTTTTCTTCCCGAACGAGTTTCATCAGCCACACACAACAAAAAGTTGCCAAAAGTCCGCAACTTCCCATAAAAAGCCAGTTGGTTTCATAACTAAAATTGCTGCTGATTCCCAATCCCAATTTGGCACTCATAATGTGCGCCAGGCTAAAACTCATCGTGAAAAGCGCCATGTATCGGCCCTCGTGTCCTTTCGGCGCGCGGCTTAGTGCAAACGAATTTGAGAACGGGAAAATGAACATTTCGCCAAATGTCATGAAAACGACACTAATGGTCAAAACGCCTACCCAAGCATCAAAAAGTAATGCCACAAAACTCAGCATCATCATAAACGAACCCCAGAAAATCATTTTAAGTTTCCGGATATTTTTGCGTTCCACAATGCTCACGATCGGCATTTCCAAAAGGAAAATCAGCAATCCATTGAGCATCATCAGCAATCCGGTCTGCAATTCGGTCAGGCCGTATTTGATATGATGGTACAAGGGCAAAGTTGTGAATAATTGGAAGAAAACCATCGAGGTTACAAAACAGACAAACAGGAAAATCCAGAAAATCCGGTCCTTGAATACGGAAACCACTGCTTCATTTTCCGCTTGCTTTTGTTTATGATCGACTTTCTTTTCTTTCACCAATAACGCAAAAACCGAAATGGCCAAGATACACGAGGCGCCGTCTGCCCAAAACAATCCTTTGTAACCAATCGCCATAATAATCAGCCCGCCCAAAGCCGGACCAACTGCGAATCCTAAATTTACAGCGAGTCTCACCAGCGTCAAAGCACGCGTGCGGTTCTCGGGTTTGGCATAGGCGCCGAGCGAAACAAACATGGCCGGGCGAAACATATCGGCTACGGTCATAATCAGGAACATGCCGATGCACAATCCCCAAAAAGACGTGATAAACTGCAATCCCCAAAGCATCAATCCGCTGGTAAACAGGCTGAAAACCATGATTTTATAAAATCCTATTTTGTCTGATAATTTACCGCCAAGCCACGAACCGAGCATTGAGCCCAATCCGAAAGCAACCAAAATAGAACTCACGTCTTCATACGAAAAATGCAAATCTTCCTTAAGGTATTTCGAGAGAAACGGCAAAACCATCATGCCCGCGCGGTTGATAAACGTAATGAAGGTAAGGATCCAGATTTCGCGTGAAAAACCTTTAAAGTTGTTGAAATATCGCTGGAGTCCGGTTATGAGCATGTGCAGAATTGGTTTGAGTGACGCAAATTTACAAACTCTGCCCTGATAAATTTGGTGTTTCGCTTATTCATTTTGCTTATTTTTGCACAAAGGAACGATATGAAAAATGTGTTGGTTTTGGCGTTCGCGCTGTTGGCTTTTAGCGGTTTCGGACAGGAAAAATACGATCAGAAAGCAGTCGAAGCTTTTCAGAACGAACAAAATTCGGAGTTTGGCGATCCGAAGAAAAGTCCGCTGACCGAAGAAGATCTGAAAGATTTTAAAGCCCTGGATTATTTTCCGGCGACAGAAAAATATTTTGTCGTAGCCCAATTCACGCGCACAAAAAAAGAAAAACCGTTCAAAATGAAAACGTCAACCGACCGTACGCCCGAATACGTGAAATATGGCGAACTGACTTTTTCGCTTGACGGAAAAAACCTGAAACTCAACGTGTATAAAAATATCGAACTCAGCAAGAAAAAAGGTTTTGAAGATCATTTATTTTTACCGTTTTCCGACCTGACTTCGGGCAAGGAAACCTATATTGGCGGACGTTACATTGATCTCAAAATCCCAAAAGGCGACACGTTGGCGATCGATTTTAATACCGCTTACAATCCGTATTGCGCGTACAACCACAAATATTCTTGCCCGATCGTGCCGCTTGAAAATGACCTCAATATCGAAATCAACGCCGGTGTCAAAAAGTTTCACGACTGATGCATTTTATCAACATCCACACGCACGGTTTCTCGTCGGATGAGAACATTTTGGAAATCGTAAATCAATATCCAAAAGATTTTGACGGTTCGATTCCGAATTATTCGATCGGGATCCATCCGTGGTACATCGATCAAAGCAGAATTGAGGAAGATCTCGAAATTATTGAAAGCAAATTGCAGCAAAAAAGCTGTCTGGCTTTAGGCGAATGCGGACTCGACAAACGCATCGAAATGCCAATGGAATTGCAGGCTGAAGTATTTGAATCGCAATTGGCTTTGGCCGAAAAATATCAAAAACCCGTGATTTTGCATTGTGTCGCGGCATTCCAGGAAATGGTTGAAACCAAAAAAAGAATGAAACTTTCGGTTTCGATGGTCATTCACGGATATTCGAAAAACCAGCAAACGGCCAAACAGCTGCTTGACAACGGATTTTATCTTTCCTTTGGGAAATATTTACTCAGAAATCCCGAACTTGAATCGGTTTTTAAAAGCGTTCCAAATGGTCGTTTTTTCCTCGAAACCGACACGATTGAAGAAAATATTGCCGACGTTTATGCCTTGGCGGCGAAATATAAAAATATTCAAATTGAACATTTGCAACAACAGATCAAAGTAAATTTTAAAACGGTTTTTGAATCTCGGCTTAACCGTAATTCTTAAATCAAAAATCTTAAATCAAAATGGCTGAATGGACAGAAAGGGCAGAGCTGCTCTTCAAAAAAGAAGGACTTGAAAAATTAAAAAATGCCAACATATTAATTGTCGGAGTGGGCGGTGTAGGCTCATTTGCAGCGGAATTTATTGCACGCGCCGGAGTTGGGAAAATTACAATTGTCGATGGCGATGTGGTCGATATTACGAACATCAACAGGCAATTGCCAGCTTTACATTCTACTGTTGGCGAACCAAAAATTGACGTGGTCGGAAATAGATTGATGGACATCAACCCGGAATTGCAACTCACTAAAATACGCGAATTCTTATCGCCGGAACGCGCTTTTGAAATCGTTTCAGACGAATATGATTTTGTCATGGATTGCATCGACAGCGTCACGCCAAAACTCAATTTGATCATTGCAGCCAAACGCAAAAAGATCAAAATTATCAGCAGCATGGGCGCGGGCGGAAAGATGGAAGCGGCAAAAGTAAAGGTTTCCGACATCAGCAACACCGAAAATTGCTTCCTGGCCAAAACGATCAAAAAACGACTCAAAGCGGTCAAAATTGACAAAGGTGTAAAAGTGGTGTATTCGTCAGAAATCCAGGATGACAGCAGTTTGAAGAAAACAGACGGCAAGAATTTCAAGAAATCTTTTTACGGGACCAATAGTTATATGCCGGGACTTTTCGGATTGTATGCGGCCGAAACCGTGATTCGTCATATTTTGAAAAGGGAAGAGATTCAGGGATAAGTCAAAAGTCAAAAGGCAAAAGACAAAAGGCAAAAGTAAAACTACTAAACTCAGGAACTCCGTTCTAAGCGACTCAGCAACTATGATAAAAACCGTAATTTTCGATATGGATGGCGTGATCGTCGATACCGAACCCGTACATTCCTACGCTTTTCACCAACATTTTAAAGATCTCGGAATCGATGTTTCGGATGCGATGTATGCGACACTTTTGGGCAAATCGACAAAAAATGTCTACCAAAGTTTGAAGAAGCATTTTCATTTGGAAGCTGATATTCCAACATTAATCGACCAGAAGCGCGCCATTTTCAACGAGGCTTTTGATCACAAACCCGATTTGTTCCTGATTGATGGCGTTGAAAAACTGATCAAAGATTTGTTTGCAAACGGCATCCAGTTGATCGTCGCTTCATCTTCGTCAAAACAAACGATCGACCGTGTTTTCAAACGATTTGATTTGTACCCATATTTTACCGATATCGTCAGCGGTGAGGATTTTCCAAAGTCTAAACCCGATCCCGAAATTTTCGTATTTGCCGCTTCACTTTCTAAAGCGCCAAAGGAAAACTGCATCGTGATTGAAGACAGCTCAAACGGAATATTGGCTGCTAAAGGCGCCGGAATTTTCTGTATCGGTTACGACAGCATCCATTCAAAAATGCAAAATTTAGCGGCTGCAGATATGGTGATCCGGGAATTTAGCGAATTGGATTATGACAAGGTGAAGAATTTGAAATAGTTTTTATTTTTGGCAGAATAGTAATTATCCAACCGCTTCCTTAAAAACTTTCAGGCATCTTTCGCGCGCTTCCTTGTGATCAACAATCGGTTCAGGATAAGATAATTCTTCGAGTTCGGGAACCCATTTTCTAATGTATTTCAACTCTTTATCAAACTTTTTGACCTGTTCTGTAGGATTGAAAATTCGGAAATAGGGCGCAGCATCGACACCGCTTCCGGCGTTCCATTGCCAGTTTCCAATATTTGAGGATTGTTCGTAATCGAGTAATTTTTCCGCAAAGTACGCTTCGCCCCAGCGCCAATCGATCAGTAAATGTTTGCACAAAAAACTCGACGTGACCATACGAACGCGGTTGTGCATAAAGCCGGTTTCGTTGAGTTCGCGCATGCCGGCGTCAACCATTGGATATCCGGTTTTTCCTTCGCACCAGGCTTTAAACTCTTTTTCGTTGTTGCGCCATTTGATATTGTCGTATTTCGGTCGAAAACTTTTGGTCACGGTTTCTGGGAAATGCCACAAAATCTGCATGAAGAATTCGCGCCAGATCAATTCATTTAAAAACGTTTTGTTGTGTTCCTGATTGGCTTTTGCCACAATTTTTCGGATGCTGACCGATCCAAAACGCAAATGTACACCGAGCCTCGACGTTCGCAGTTCCGGGAAATTTCTTGTCGCCTCATAATGTTCGATCAGGGATTTGGCGATATCAAATTCGGGGATTTCCGTTTTGGATCGTTTGAAACCAATAGCTGACAAATCCAAAAACGGATACTTGTGACTGCAAATATTATGGAGCAAATCCTCAGATTTAAATGGCGTGATGTTCGATTTAGAAAATTTTTCCCTCCATTTTTTCGAGTAAGGCGTGTACACTACATAAGGTTTTTCATCATCTTTTACGACTTCGCTTTTCTCAAAAATTACCTGGTCTTTAAAGGTTTTGAACGCAATATCTTTTGATTTCAGGAATTTGTAAATCTCAGAATCGCGCTTCCTGGCGTAAGGTTCATAGTCGTGGTTGGCGTAAACCGCGGTAATGTCGTTTTCGGTGATCAGTTTATGGAAAACCGCTTCGGGTTCGTCATGAAAAACAGCCAACGACCTTTTGTGTTTTTGCAATCCGGTGTTGATGTTTGCCAATAAATCGGAAATGAAAGTGACCCGAGCGTCGTCTTTCGGCAATTCGGAAAGAATATTTTTATCGAAAATAAAAATCGGCAATACTTCTTCGGAATCGTGCAAAGCTTCAAACAAACCAGCATTGTCCTCCAATCGTAAATCGCGCCTGAACCAGAAAATCGTCATAAAAAATAAATTAGTTAGCCAATAGTGTCGACAAACCGCCGTCAACGTGAAATGTTTGCCCGGAAATCCACGAACTCTTTTCCGACAATAAAAATGCGGCCATTTGCGCGATGTCTTCCGCTTCTCCAAAACGTTTTAAAGGATGGCGTTGGGATGATTTTTCCTGTTTGGATTCGTTGTTTAAAAATTTGTCTGCCAATGGCGTATTGGTCAGCGACGGCGCAATCACATTAACCCGGAATTTGGATGCGTATTCTGCCGCGAGCGCTTTGGCAAAACCTTCAACGGCGCCTTTTGCCGCAGCAACACTGGTATGAAATGGCATTCCGGTTTGAACCGCTACACTGCTGAACAATACAATGCTCGCTTGTTCTGAGGCCAATAGTTTAGGTAAAACGGTTTGTAAAACTTTGACCATATCGATAAAATTGATCTGTAAATCTTCCGCAAAAGTTTCTGGTTTGATGCCTTTGAACGGACGCAGGTTGATGCTTCCCGGCAAATACACAAAACCGTCAATAACTTCGGGCAAATTTGTAACATCCAAAGTATCTTCTGACGCGTCAAAAATGATGTGATGCGCCTTTAAATCAGCCAGGTTTTCGGAAGTCCGCGAGGCAATATAAACGTTATTTTCGTTTTGCAATTCTTTGGCCAACGCCAATCCGATTCCGTATGAACCGCCAATTAATAAAATATTTTTCATCAATAGTCAGCTTTGAATTCGCCAAAAAGTTCCACTAGTTTTTTCGTACGGTACTCGAAAATCTTATCGAGTTCGGGTTTGACCAAAAACGGATGCACCAATTGCCCCAGGATTCCCATCGGAACCTTATAATGTACGATGTCTTCCATTTCCACGCCACCCGGAATTTCCTTTAAAAAGTGTTTGTGATGCCAAAAATTATATGGTCCGAAACGTTGTTCGTCCACGAAAAATTCCTTGTCTTTGACATGCGTGATTTCGGTGACCCATTGCATTTTAATCCCAAAAAGCGGTGTGATTGTGTAATGGATAATCTGGCCTGCAAACATTTTGCGCTCGTCACCGGAAATCGTGTGAAAGCCCATTTCTTTGGGTGTGATGACTTCGAGATTTTTCGGATCTGAAATAAAATCCCAGGCTTGTTGCAGCGAAATCGGGAGTTTCTGGACGCTGTGTTTGGAGTATAATTTCATGGATGGCACTTTTTGTAAATGTACAACTGTTTAATGATAAATAAAAAATCATAAACAAAATAATTAAAAAATGCGATGTTGGAAAATTCAAACACCAATGAAAACACAATTTTGCAATTGACAGATTATCTAATTTTCTAATTTTTCTTTCAATTTGAATTTGTAATTTTGGCGCATAACCTAAATTAATAAAAATGAAAAAAATATTGCTGGTATTGGCGGTTGTAATGGCCGGATTTTCTGCGGAAGCACAGGTAAAAACACCACAGCCGAGTCCGTTTGCAACAGTAAAACAAGTTGTTGGACTGACTGATGTTGAAGTCGATTATTCGCGTCCGGGAATGAAAGGCAGAACGATTTTTGGTGATTTGGTTCCGTTTGGAAAACTTTGGAGAACCGGTGCCAATGCAAATACGCTGATTTCGTTCAGCGAAGATGTTGTGATCGACGGAAAAACTTTGAAAAAAGGAAAATACTCGTTGTATACGACTCCGAAAGCAGACAACTGGGAAATCGTTTTCTACACAGACACCGACAATTGGGGAACTCCTGAAACGTGGAGCGATGCAAAAGTAGCGCTGAAAGCCAATGCAAAACCGGAATCACTAAACAGAAATGTAGAAAGCCTGACTATCGGAATCAACAACCTGGACAACAATTACGGAAATATCGAAATCTCGTGGGAGAAAACTTTGGTGTCTTTAAAATTTGAAGTGCCAACCCAGAAAACTGCAATGGAAAGTATTGAAAAAGCTTTGGCTGGCCCAACGGCAAACGATTATTTTGCATCAGCGCAATATTTCTACCAATCAAATGCTGATCTTTCAAAAGCACTTGCTTATGTAAACAAAGCGTTGGAATTGAGCAAAGAAAAACCTTTTTGGTACAACAGACTGAAATCATTGATCCAGGCGAAATTGGGTGATAAAAAAGGCGCGATCGAAACAGCGAAATTGTCATTGGCAGCAGCGACAGCGGCTAAAAATAACGATTATGTTAAGATGAATAACGACAGCATCGCAGAATGGAGTAAGAAATAATCCTGTTTTAAATAAAAAAATCCCGCTTTTTAATTTGATAAAAGCGGGATTTTTTTATGCGGTAATTCGGTCTTTTTTGATGACAATCTGAAGCACCAGCGAGAGGAAAATCGTTAGCATTGCGCCGATAAAATTCAGCCACAGGAAGCTGACGACATCCAAATAGTAAATGTAAAAAATCGTCAATTGGCTCATCACAGCGCCCCAGAATATCGCTTTTGCTTTGACATATTTGACGTAAAACCCAACCAGGAATATTCCCAAAACGGTTCCGTAGAAGATCGATCCAATGATGTTCACCAATTGGATCAGGTTTTCAAATAACGTACCTACGCACGCAAACAAAATTGCGATAATTCCCCACAACAATGTGAAAAACTTAGTAGCGTTTACAAAATGTTTTTCCGATTTTTCACCTTTGACATTGCGTTTGTAAATGTCGATTGCCGTGGTCGAAGCCAATGCGTTAATTCCCGAAGCCGTCGACGACATTGCTGCGGAAAGTATAACGGCGAGCAACAATCCGATCAGGCCTTTCGGCAGATAATTTAAGATGAAATGAATGAACACGTAATCTTTGTCATTCGTCTCCGATTTGTTGTCGGCTTTTGAGATCAGTTCGCGTGCTTCGTCCCGCAAATCGTTCTCTTTGCTTGAAAGCGCAACGAGTTCTTTACGCAAAATAGGATTGTCATAATTTTGGTTCAGATGGTCGATGTACAACAAATTGATTTCTTTTTTCTCTTCCGAAAGTTTGTCGAGTTTGTCTTCGAGAGTGTGGTAGTCGTTTTTATATTTCGAATTTTCAACAGCGATTTTGTTATTCGGATTGAAATTCAGCGGCACCGGGTTGAATTGGAAAAACACAAAAACCATTACGCCAATCAAAAGGATAAAAAATTGCATCGGCACTTTTAAAAATCCGTTCATGATGAGTCCCATTTGACTTTCTTTTACCGATTTTCCGGACAAATATCGGCCTACCTGAGATTGGTCGGTTCCAAAATAGGAAAGCGCAAGGAAAAATCCGCCCGTAATTCCGCTCCAGAACGTGTAACGTGTTTCAGGATCAAATGAAAAATCGACCACATCCATTTTATGGTTGGCGCCGGCAATATGCATCGCGTTGCTGAACGTCATGTCGTTAGGAAGCAAATGTAAAATCAGGAAAAAAGTGATGAACATACCCGACATGATCACAAACATTTGTTGTTTCTGCGTGACATTGACTGCTTTGGTTCCGCCGACAAAAGTGTAGATAATCACCAAAACACCAATTGCGATATTCATGAAAGTCAGATTCCATCCAAGTAAAGCTGAAAGGATAATGGCCGGCGCGTAAATCGTCAATCCGGTTCCCAATCCGCGTTGGAAAAGGAACAAAATCGCAGCGAGAGAGCGCGTCTTTAAATCGAAACGCTGTTCGAGGTATTCGTAAGCCGTAAAAACTTTAAGCCTGTGGTAAATTGGTATGAAAGTGTAACAAATGACTACCATTGCGAGCGGCAATCCAAAATAAAATTGCACAAAACCCATTCCGTCATGATAAGCCTGGCCAGGAGTAGAGAGGAACGTGATCGCACTGGCCTGCGTTGCCATGACCGAAAGTCCAACCGTCCACCAGGGCGTTTCATTGTTTCCCAGAATATAATCTTCTACATTTTTGCTGCCTTTGGTTTTCCAAACGCCGTAAACGACGATGAAAAGTAAAGTTGCCGAAAGTACGATCCAATCGATTTGCTGCATCTTAAGAAAACATTTCCATGATTAAACAAAAAATCATAATGTAAATCGTATTGGCAATCAAAACCCAGGTGTAACTTTTCTTCCAGTTTGCGGTATTTTCAGGTCTCATTTGGTTTGGTTTTTATTTGTCTGTTGGCATCGAAATCATGTTGGCCATCAGCCTGAATGCGCCCGAAACGCCTTCCGGCAATTCGCGGAAGAAACTCAGTCCGGTATAAATATAGTTTCCTTCTCCGTATTTCGCTACCAAAATCCCGCCTTTTTTAGCAGGTTCTCCTTTGTCGTGCGCCGAAATTATCGCTGTAAATGCGCTGTCCCATTCGTTCGGATAATACAATCCCAGTTCCTGTTTCCAGCCTTTGAAATCATTTTGCGTGATTTTATTCGGGAAGTTCAGCACCGGATTTTTCGGATCTAAAAACAGCACTTCCGCATCTTCTTCGGTCACGCGGTCGCGGGAAATTTTGAGTGGAAATGGCGCAATATCATTGGTTACAAAATCGCCAGCAGTATTGTATTGTACGATCATATTGTGCCCGTCTTTTACAAAATCGAACAGAATATTTTGCTTGAAAGCAAGCGTTTTCACCGTATTGTACGCACGAATTCCAGTCATCACGGTATTGAATTCCTGTAGTTTTTCTTTCGTAATTTCCTCTGGTTTCAGGATGGAAACCTCGTATCCCATTTGGCGTAAACTTTTCGGAACTTCATCGCCGGCACCCATGATGTAAGCGATTTTTTCTTTTCCGGTTTTGATGTCGAGTTTGATAAACCTTGCTTCGGCTGGTTTCAAAACCTGTTGGGTCGAAATGTGTTCGTATTTGATGTTTGTTTGCTCCCGATCGAAACGTCTTCCGTCTATTGTAGCAATGCTTTTGGCAGTGATTTCATCCGCATTTTCAGGCGCCGTAATGTCGAAAAATACGTTTTGTTCTTCGCCTTTCTTGGCCAATAAAAATGCAACCGATTTTGGGCTGGTTTTCCAGTTTTCAGGCAATTCAAGTTGCAAATCGCCTTTGACGTTGTCTTTCCCGGCTTTTATTTTTACGCCAATGGTTTTCGTTTTCCGGTCATTGAAAATGGCCACTTTTTCAAAAAATGAGGTTGTCACGTCGGGAACGATGTCAAATGGACGGTAGACTTCACCTTTCACATCGTCATTGTATTTGTAAATAACCGTTCGTTCAAACGGAATAGAAACGCCGTTTATCAGAATGTTAAAGGTCACTTTCGTATTTCGGATGATGTCGGGAAGGCCAATGTTTTTCTGATCGTCGACACGATACATTCCGACAGTTCCAGGTGCGGCAAGCCAATACGGCTGTGTATAATCGGAAGTTAATGGAAGATTGATTTCCAGGTCGGTGTTTTGCAGTTTGTTGGTTTTTAAATCGGTAACCTGAAAAATGGTATTTGACGAAGGATTGGTTTGAATTGAAGCGAGCTGCATCGGAATGTCACTTCGGTTGATGGCTTCGATTTTGATTTTGAAAAGCGATCCGGGTACACTTTCCTGACTGTCGGCAACGGCTTCGAGATACAAACCTGAACAAGCCGCAATAATGTTTCGGATTTCCGCCGATTTGATTGTTTTCCAATGGTCATCTTCCAGATTTTGGATCATAACATAGGCTTTGACCAAATCCTGAATGCTTGCCGCAGGATTTCTGAAATCGTAATTTTTCTCCACAGAATAGAGCAACTGGCCGACCGGTTTTCCGCCTTTAACGCGGTTCCAGGACGTATCAATGCCTTCAAAAATATTGGATTTATCTTTGGGCGCATCGCCTTTCAAAAACTCCAGGAATTCGTTGTCTTCTCCGCGAACACCGGTACTTCCGAAACCTTGAGATTGGTGTCGGCTTCGGCTTAGCGCGGCAATTTCCTGATTGGATTTGCCAAGATTTTTATAATAAACGCCGGTTTCAATATTGTACATATTTGTTTTATCGGCTTTGTCAAATTTTTCTTTGCTTCCATAAAACCACCACGATGTATTGAAAAATACGCGTTTGGGCTGCCAGGTTTTTACCAAATTTAACTGTCCGGAATAATTTTTCGGATTGTTTGCGAGGTCAAAAGCTTCCAGGCTTAACATGGCCGAAGCCGTGTGATGGCCGTGCGTTGTTCCCGGAGAACGCGCATCAAAACGGTTGATGATGATGTCAGGCTGGAATTTTCGGATCGTATAAACGATGTCGCTAAGCACTTCGTCTTTGTTCCAGATTTTCAAAGTTTCATCGGGCACTTTGGAATAGCCAAAATCGTTGGCACGGGAAAAGAACTGTTCGCCGCCGTCAATTTTCCGCGCTTCGAGCAATTCCTGTGTCCGGATGACGCCGAGTAATTCGCGGAGTTCAGGTCCGATCAGGTTTTGCCCGCCGTCGCCGCGTGTTAAGGATAAATATCCGGTGCGCGCTTTTTTCTCATTGGCCATATATGAAATCAACCGCGTGTTTTCATCATCGGGATGTGCGGCAATGTAAAGAACCGAGCCGAGGAAATTAAGCTTTTGGATCTGGTTGAAAATTTCGGCCGAATTTGGTTTTGGCGGTTGCTGCGCGAACGAAATGTGGGAAGAAAAAAAGAACAGAAACAGCGCGCAGGAGTAAAGCTTGTGCATGGACATGGGATTAATTTGCAAGAGCTTCAAATGTAACAATTAAATAAAATCCGGATTGCTTATTTCATTGGTTTAACAATTTTTTTTAGCGATCCGGATCAGAAGTAATTTTATTTTCGGTTAATCGGCGGCAACAGTTGCTTTGCGCATAAACCGTCCGTTTGCAGAATAGGGGAATTGTTTTTTATGAATTTTGATGAATTGCGTGATGAGATCATCGTCGTAGTCTGTAATGTAAACGCTGACTTTGTTGTTCATGGAATATCCGCGATAACCACTCGGAATTTCTTCAGCAGTCTTCCATTCGCCTTTTTCCTGATAATAATAGATGCTTTTTTGGGTATCGAAATACGCTTCGATATTTGGATAATAATAATAGCGAAGGCTGCATTGCGTAATAGGATCAACCAATGGCGGAACTTTATCTGCTTTTTTTCTGTCTGCCTGGGCGTTGGCCTGTAAGCCAGTTAGTAAAAGGATGGCGATTGCAATTTTCAGGGTTTTCATCGTTTCGTAGGTTTACTTAAAGATCATTTCAATCTCAAAGCAAACTTAAGAAAGATTTTTAAAATATCCGATTAAAAGCATAAAATATCGATTAAATGCATTTTAAACGAAATTATAAATGAAAAATACTACAAAAACAATAATTTAATCCATGAATTCTTTGTCTTCAAAAGGAATGGTTATTATTGAAATGCCTTTTTGCAATAAAAGATTGTTAGGAAAAGTGATGAGTTCGCCATCTTTAGTCCGCAACAGCGTATGAAAAGCGCGAATATCCTCGATTTCTGCTTCGATCGGGAAATCTTTATCGTGTATGCGGATTGTGTCGCCAATCTTAAACGGAAAGGTAAAAAGCAAAATCACACCTGAAGTAATGTTACTCAAAATGGACCATTGCGCGAATAACGCTACACCTACAACCGTAACGACAGAAGAAATGGTCAGGAAAATGTCTTTGGTTTGTACGCCCCAAATGATAAAAATCGCAATCAGAAAAAGCACCGTAATAAAAATACTGTTGTATTTGGCGACGAGATTTGTCCGGTGTTCGAGGATCTCGCTGCTTTTTGCATAATGTTTAATCAGTTTGGTAGAAATGAACCGCACGGCAACCGTAACTACAATTAGAACGACTGTTGCAATAATTTCGATATAAAATTCTTTGATCATCTTAGCTCAGATTGCTGAGGAATTCGTAGACTTTCTGCGTCGGTAAACCAACAACATTGGTATAAGAACCCTCAATTTTTGTAATTCCGGTCAGGCCAATCCATTCCTGGATTCCATACGCGCCGGCTTTGTCATACGGTTTGTAATTTTCGAGATAATAAGCAATCGCATCGTCTTCAAGTACGGCAAAAGTCACTTTGGTCACTTCGCTAAAAACAGTCGTTTCATCAAGCGTTTTAAAGCAAACAGACGTAATGACTTCATGCGTAGAATCTGACAGTGATTTCAGGATTTCAAAAGCATCGCCGTAATCTTTCGGTTTGCCGAGAGCGCGTCCGTTGTGCCAGACAATTGTGTCACTGGTGATCAGTAAATCGTTTGGCCCGAGTTCGTCCTTGAACGCATAAGCCTTTAATTCGGCCAGGAAATCGGTAATTTCTTCGGCTTTTAGCTGTGGCGGATAAATTTCCTCGATGTCTTTCAGGCGAATTTCAAAATCAATGTCCATCGTCTTAAAAAACTGTTGCCTTCTTGGCGAACCTGAAGCGAGAATGATGTTGTAATTTTTAAGTTTTTCTTTAAGCATTTTGCAAAATATTATATGATACGACCGCGATCGAAAGTACGCCAGACAAAATTACGAGTTTCAAAACTGTGCTCAGATGGTGAAAATCTTTAGTCGTTTTTGCCGAAAGCATTTTGACTGAAAAATAGATCAGCGGACTGATCACCAAAGCCAACGTGTAGATCACGGCGATCAGTAAGTTGTTTGTAAAAAAATATTTATTGGTATAAACCAAGAGCAGCACAATTGGAATGATACTGAGACCAAAAACCAATTTTGTCGTTCTTGATTTTCCTAAAGCGATCGGTAACGTGTTCATTCCCTGATTGTAATCGCCATTGATGTCTTCCAGATCTTTCACGATTTCGCGAATGAAATTGATCAAAAACGCAAAAACCGCGTAATCAAAAATCACTGAAAACAATGTGCCCATTCCTTTCTGGTTGCTTTCATTCGTTATCGGATACAAATCGAAAACCGGAACGATGAGCACGCTCAACGCCAAAAGCAACGCGACAATCAGGTTTCCAACGACCAGCATTTGCTTGAAAGTCGACGCATACAAATAAAGTGTTGCCGCAACAATAATGAAAATCGCCGCGGTTCCGGGTTTTCCAATGATATTCGACAGGCAAAATCCAATTCCGACGCCGATAATATTCAAAGCCGCGTACAAATTGTAAGCCGCCGTTTCAGAAATGCTTTTGCCGACGATCACATTCGCCGGTTTGTTGTCATTGTCGGTTTCCTGGTCAAAAATGTTGTTGATCACATAACCCGCAGCCGCAATCAGCACGGTTGCCAAAACCAGTAAAACGTATTGGAAATCGCTCAGCGCCAAATTGATGTGCTGTAAATTTAAAAATCCATAACGAAAGACCAGCTGCATCAAGGCGAGCAGAAGTAGATTTTGGTAACGGATGAGTTTGAAAAAGTTTTTCATGGTTGAAGTCGAAAGTCAAAAGTCAAAAGTCGAAAGTCAAAAGTCGAAAAGGCAGAAGTTTTTTATCTAAAGTCGAGGCACTCTTGCGAAGCCAATGCCAAATCTTAATTCTTAAATTAATCATGTTTTCCGTCAAAATGTTGCATCCATTTTCCCTGTACTTTCATCACTTGCTCGATCACGTCGCGAACTGCGCCACGTCCGCCATTTTTGTGCGAAATGTAAGCACTGATTTCTTTGATCTCCGGACTTGAATCCTGCGGACAGGTTGGCAATCCCACGAGTTTCATCACATGGTAATCGGGAATGTCGTCGCCCATATACAAAACCTGTTCGGACTTAATATTGTACAATTTGGTGTATTCTTTAAAGGTTTCAACTTTGTTCGGAGCCGCAAGATGAATGTCGGTAATGCCCAGGTTTCTGAGCCTGATGCGCACGCCTTCATTGCTTCCGCCGGAAATAATGCACACGTGATACCCACTTTCCACAGCTGCTTTCATCGCATAACCGTCGCGGATGTTCATGATGCGCAACATTTCGCCGGTTGGCGTTACGTGTACCGAACTGTCGGTTAAAACTCCGTCGACATCAAAAATAAATGTCGTGATGTCGTTCATGATTTCCTTATAAGTTTTCGCCATTTTGGATGGATTGGGTTAAGATTTTATAAATGTTTTTTTGATTTTCGTCAGATAAAAATTCGAGATGCGCGTTGATTGTTTGGACATCATTTCGTTTGGCCGGACCAGTTTGTGCGTCATTTGGAGAAAGCGTTCTAATTTTTTCAGAGGTTTCACGGATCAGCGGCTGCAATATTTCAAACGGAACCTGATATTCGTTGCAAATGTCGTTTCCAATTTTATACAGATGATTCACGAAATTGTTGACAAAAACGGCCGAAATGTGAATGGATTTTCGCTGTTCTGATGAAATTGGATATACTTTTTCAGAAATGCTTTTTGCGATTTTTTCAAGCAAATCGTAATCATTTTCATATTTGGTTTCCATGCAAATCGGAATGACTTTAAAGTCAGTGGCTTTGTTTATCGAAAAAGTCTGCAACGGATAAAAAACAGCTTGTCGGTTTTTTGAATGCAATTTCTCGATAGAAACGCTGCCTGAAGTATGCGCGACGAGTCGGTTTTCAAAAGGCAATTTCGCCGAAATTTCGGAAATCGCATCGTCTGAAACTGCGATAATGTAAAGATCGGCTTCGGCCAATTCATCTACATTATGAACCACCGGAATGTTAGCTAAGTCCAATCTGCTACGCGAAAACACCTGAACAACTTCAGTTTCCTCACTTTCGCCGAAAGCCGAAATCAAATGCTGCGCGACATTTCCCGAACCGATGATGGCAATTTTTATCATGCGGCTAAATTAGTAAAAAAACAACGTTTCTAAATGTCCGATTGTATGAAATGGTTTTAAAAATCACTCAATATAATCCATCGGAAGCATATCACCTGCACGTTTCTTTCCGAGTTCGCCGCCGAAAGAAACAACATCAAAATCCTCGTTGTTTCCGTACTCGTCGATGTGAAAAACGTTGGTATTGAAAACCACACTCGACTGTTGGGATTTGTTGTAAAGCAGGTTAAAAGATTTGTAAAAGTTTCCGGTCGCGGTTAAGGATTCCGGCTTTTTTTTCTCCGTTCCGGTTATGGTTACGACGTAAATTCCTGAATTTTTCCGGATCTGAAAATGGTCAGTCGGATTGGTCATATAACTGCCATCAAACAGCTGGAAGTTTTTTTTGTTCCAAAGATTTTGCGTGAGATTTTTGAAAAACTGCATCTGCGAACCATAATAGGTCTTTTTTCTTTTGTCAAAATACGTTTTCTTTCCTTTGGTTTGATCTTTGTAAAAAGTCGTTCCGGCGAAAAAATTGCTGTAAACGTCGGCGCTGTTGATGGTTTTGGCAGTAAAATCAATGCGAAATTCAATCAGTGAAAATGCGATTTCGTAACCTAAATAATTGTTTTGGATAAGAATGGGAACCGATGAAAAAGCAGCAAGCTGTTTGCGTTTGGTATCGTATGAAAATGAAATATCGGATTCGTTCAGAATTTTACACGATCGGCCAGCTTTGGTTTTTCCGAGGAATTCTTCCCGAAAGATCTTCAGTTTATCTGCGCGGCTGAATCCGTCAGCGACGACAACCACTTCTTTCAAATGCGTTTCTTTCGGGACGAGATAAATTTTCTGCTCCGGATTCTGAAAAGGATTGTCAATAATTTTTGATTCGTAACCAATAAAACCAATGACGAGTGTTGTATTGATTTTTTTCGCGGCATGCAGTTCATATTTCCCCTGATCATCGGTGATCGTACCAATGGAAGTGCCGTCGAGATATACCGATGCGCCTGCGATGGTTTCTTTATTTTCATCAAAGACGGTTCCGCTTAAGGTTTGTGCGTAAAGTCCCGAACTTAAAAATAATAACAAAAAAACGCGGATCAATTGCTTCATTTTTTCAGGTTCATGTTGGTTTGTGTCGGCAAGGGTACAAAATCCGTTTCGCCCGGAACTTTTTCAAAAGTTTGTTCGAGCCAACGTTTTTTTGCATCTTCAATCAATTCAGGTGTTGACGCGACAAAATTCCAATATATCGTTCTCGGTTCGGGAAAAGCATCGCCGCCGAAAATATAAACGGTCGTGTTTTCGGTCATGACAAATTCGCACAATTTGCTGTCGTTCGCAATCAAAATCTGCTTTGGGCCATACACATTTCTTTCGCTTTCAACCGAACCTTCAAGAATGTACAGCGCGCTTTCGCCAAAAAGGCCGTCGCCAATGGAAACGGTTTGTTTTTGTTCAGATTTTAGTTCGATCAAATACAACGGACTGTAAACCGGAACCGGAGATTTGTGTCCCAAAACTTCGCCAGCAATGAGTTTGAAGGCTATGCCGTTTTCGTTCCAATGCGGAATTTCAAAATCGGAAGCATGGTAAAAATTGGGCTGCATTTGTTCAAGATGTTTCGGCAAAGCGACCCAAATCTGCAATCCGTGCAATGATTTTTCCGAATGGCGCAAATATTCTGGTGTTCGTTCCGAGTGAACGATTCCGTTTCCGGCCGTCATCCAGTTGACTTCGCCAGGTTTGATTTCGACCTCGCTGCCCAGGCTGTCTTTGTGCATGATGCTGCCTTCAAATAAATAGGTCAAAGTTGACAATCCAATGTGTGGATGCGGCGGAACATCGAAGTTTTCGTAATCTTTCAGCGCAATCGGACCCATATGATCGATGAAGGCAAATGGCCCAACCATACGCTTTTCGCGGAAAGGAAGCAATCGGCCAACCATAAAATTTCCGACAACACTCGGACGTTCTTCAATGATGAGTTTGATGTTTGACATGGCGTGTTTTTTTGGATTTTAAAAGTAAGGAAAAAATGAGTGGATTGGGCAATGCGGAAAATAGAAAATACAAAACAGCTGTTTCAACTGTGTTTAGTTTGTAAAATTTCGGATAGCAACCATCAATTTACGCATTTGCAAATTTTCCAATTGCGCAATTTACCACTAGAATTTTGGCTTAAATTAACAACCTCCGGTCAAAGCCAATCAACATTTTTAAGTATTTTTGTGCCACTTTAAACAAACAATCCTTTTATAATGGATAAAAAATTATTTTCCTTCCTTTTTTCCACAAGATTAATGGCCGTTTTATTTCTCGCATTTGCAGCTGCAATGGCGGTCGGAACATTCATCGAAAACGAATACAATACCGATACGGCAAGAATCTGGATTTACAACACCAAATGGTTTGAAGCGATCATGTTGTTTTTCTTTATCAATTTCTTTGGAAACATCAAACGTTACCAATTGCACAAACGCGAAAAATGGGCGACGCTTTTATTGCACCTTTCGTTTATTTTTATCATTGCGGGCGCATTTATAACCCGTTACATCAGTTACGAAGGCATGATGCCAATTAGAGAAGGCGCTACCGAAAACCAGGTTTTTTCAGATAAAACGTTTCTGACTGTTTTTGTCGATGGAGATTATAAAGGCGAAATGAAACGCCGGGTTTTTGAAGATCCGTTGCTGCTTTCTCCGGTAACCAATAATGATTTTACGATCTCGGAAAAATTTGCCGATACGCCGTTTGAGATTAGTTATAAAAATTACATTATGGGTGCGACCGAAACCGTGGTCAAAAAAGAAAATGGGACGTTATACCTGAAAATGGTCGAATCCGGCGGCGGTTCAAGACACGAACATTATCTGAAGGAAGGCGAAATCCAGAACATTCACAACACCCTTTTTGTATTGAACAAATACACTGAAGGCGCGGTCAATATCAATACTAAAGGCGGTGCTTACACAATCAAGACACCGTTTGACGGACAGTTTATGCGAATGGCTGATAAAATGACCGGATCAGTAATTAAAGATTCGCTACAGCCTTTGATGATGCGTTCGTTATACAACGTTGGCGGATCGCAATTCGTATTTCCGGAACCGGCAATCCAGGGTGAAAAATCGTTTAAATCGGATAATGATTTCAAAGCAAAAACGCATGATGACGCGTTGACGTTTACCGTAAAGTCGCAAGGGCAGGAGCGCGAAGTTACGATCGTGGGTTCAAAAGGCAAACGAGGCGAACCGGTAATGGTTAAAATTGGCAACCTCGATTTTACTTTTTCGTTCGGAAGTAAGGTCTATACTTTGCCGTTTAATGTCAGGGTCAATGATTTTATTGCGACCAAATATCCGGGAACTGAAAAAAGCTACGCCGCATTTGAAAGCCAGGTGACGGTTTTGGATAAAGACAAAACATTCGATGCACGGATTTTCATGAACAATGTATTGGATTACAAAGGATACCGTTTCTTCCAGGCGTCATTCGACCCGGATGAAAAAGGAACCGTATTGTCGGTAAACCACGATTATTGGGGAACTTTCATTACATATTGCGGTTACTTTATGCTGTTTTTTGCGATGATGGCGATCCTTTTTGACAAGCATACGCGTTTTGCGGATATCAAACGAAAATTAGAAGTTGTGAAAAACAAAAAAGCCAAACTGATCTCCATTTTAATTCTGTTTTTAAGTTTTAACGGATTTGCGCAACACGACCACAACCACGAGCAAAACGACGGACATGTTCATACGAACACCAAAGCGCCGCAACTGCCAAGCGAAAAACAGATCGATTCTTTAATCACCAAGTTTAAAGTTTCACCAGAACATGCGGCTAAATTCGGACGTTTGATCATTCAGGATGAAGGCGGACGAATGAAGCCTGTCAACACTTTTTCTTCGGAATTGTTGCGTAAAGTCAGCAAAAGCGATGTGTATAAAGACATGAATTCGGATCAGGTTTTTCTTTCGATGACGCAGTTTCCAAGAATTTGGTTCGAAGTGCCGCTAATTTACATAAATCTCGGAAATGACAGCATCCGTAAAATCATCGGAATTGACAGCAAGCAAAAATATGCGCCGTTTATTGCGTTTTTTGACAACAACGGAAATTATAAATTATCGTCTTATCTTGAAAAAGCTTATAAAGATGCAGTTCCGAACAAGTTTGAAACGGACTTCATCGAAACCGACAGAAAAGTCAACCTGCTAAATGCTGCTTTAAGCGGAAGCATTTTAAGAATTTTCCCGGTCCCGAACGAAGAAAACAATAAATGGATTTCGTATTTGCAGTTTAATGAAGCGAAAATCACAGGAATTGATTCAACGTTTACCAGAAATATTTTGCCGTTGTACATGGCGTCTCTCGACAGCGCTTCGGTGAGTAAAAATTATACCAACGCCGATTTTTATCTGAAAAGCATGGAAAACTACCAGATGAAATTTGGTAGTAAAGTAAGGCCGAGTGAAGAAAAAATCAATTCTGAAATTACGTACAACAAATACGACATTTTCAAAAAACTCTATTATCTGTACATGCTTTCGGGTGTGCTGATGCTGATTTTTACGATTGTCAATATCTTCTTTGAGAAAAAAGCAATCCGGGTTACGATCAACGCTTTCCACATTTTAATCGGATTTTTGTTTGCGTTGCATACGGTCGGATTGGCCGCGCGCTGGTACATTTCCGGACATGCGCCCTGGAGTGATGCTTACGAGTCGATGATTTATGTAGCTTGGGCAACCATGTTCTTCACATTGGCATTCGACCGAAAATCAAAACTAACAGTGGCTTCGGGAACATTTGTGGCTTCTATGATTTTGATGATTGCGCACTGGAACTGGATGGATCCGTCGATAGCCAACCTTACGCCTGTATTGAATTCGTATTGGCTAATGATTCACGTGGCGGTCATTGTAGGAAGTTACGGCCCTTTCACTCTTGGGATGGTGCTCGGCGTTGTATCGCTGTTGCTGATGTTGTTTACCAATGACAAGAACAAAGTGAAAATGGATCTGAACATCAAAGAAATTACTTATATCAACGAAATGGCGCTGACAATTGGTTTGGTTATGCTGACGATCGGGAATTTCCTCGGCGGACAGTGGGCAAACGAAAGTTGGGGAAGATACTGGGGCTGGGATCCAAAAGAAACCTGGGCTTTGATTTCCATTATGATTTATGCATTCGTTATTCACGCGCGTTTTGTTCCGGCTTTGCGCGGCAAATGGATTTTCAACCTGATGAGCGTGCTGGCTTTTTATTCGATTATGATGACGTATTTTGGCGTGAATTTTTACCTGACCGGTTTGCATTCTTATGCGAGCGGCGATAAAGTCGTAACGCCAACATTCGTGTATTACTCAATCGCTTTTGTTGCCATCCTCGCCGGACTGGCGTATTGGAGGAATAAAAAAGTCTTCAAAAATTAATGACGTTAGTCTTAAAATAAAAAAGGTTCCACTGCAAAGCGGAACCTTTTTTATGATTGAAATATTTGAATTATACTTTTCCTAAAGTATACAATTGTTCCATTGTTGGCGATTTGCTTCCGCCGGCTGGTTCCAGTGTGATTCCGAAAGCTTCAGCGCCGCTGGCGTTGTCAACTGTGAAAATCCTGTGGTTGTCGGCGGTGAAATTTTCAAGCAATCCGATGCTTGTTGGCGTAAGCGGATTGAGTTTCAAAGCCCAAACCTGGTATACTTTTCCTTCTGGTGGTTCCGGCAATCCGGCTGCATCGACATAAACTGCTGCTGTTTGCTTGTTGTAATACACTTTTGCGAAAGATTGCGGCGCAACGGCCTGTCCGCCCAAAGTTACGACTGTATTTTTGACATCGCGGATAACTGTTAAAGCGTCTTCAGTTTGTTTCGCTTTAATTTCCGAAGTCACCAAAGCTTCCTGAAGTTTCGATTTTTCATTTTCCACGTTAACGATCTGCGTACTGGTTTGATTCAGCTGCGTATATTGGTATCCAAAACCAATCAGCAATAAAACCGCCGCTGCCCAGCCCACATACATAAAGATATTTGATTTTGGTTTGAGTTCAACCACTTTTCCGTGTTTGAGTTCCAGTTTGGCTTTGATTTTCGCAAAGTTATCTGAAGACAAAAACGGAGAGAAGCTTGTCGAAAGGTTGATGATCGATTTTTCAATGGAGATAATTTCGTCGTCAACGACTTTATTTTCGGTAGCGATTTTAGCGACTTCCATATTTTCGGATTCGCTGAGCAAACCGTAAACATAGAGTTCTAAAATTCCTGATGCTATATATTCTTGTGTATCCATTTATACTTTTAAAAAGTTTCGTAAATCATTAATACAATTCCGGTTTTGCGTTTTTACGGTTCCAAGCGGAATCTGCAACTCGTCTGAAGCTTCCTGTTGGGTGTAGCCTTTAAAAAAAAGCAGGTCGATAATTTGTATGCATTTTGGTTTCAGCTTGTTAACAAATTCGCGGATTCCGATTGTATCGATCTTGTGAATGAGTTTGTTGCTATCGTCAAGCAGATGTACGAAATTATCTGAAGAGAGGTTTTTCCGGCTGTTATTAAAACCTTTGGAACGCAGCTTGTCAATGGAAGTATTTCGGGCAATATTGATGATCCAGGTATAGAAACGCCCTTTACTTTCATTATACGAATCGATGTTTTTCCAGATCTTTACAAAAACTTCCTGAAGTACATCTTCGGCTTCCTCCCGGTCGTTTACCAAATTGTTGATTACTGAAAATAAACTTTTGGAATACATGTCGTAAACATGCGTAAAAGCCCGTTCGTCCTTCGTCATGATCAAGGGCAATAATTCTTCCTGTGTCATATATTTTGGTTTTGTTTTTAACAAATCTATACAAACTTTTTAATAAATTTAAGAAGTTCTGATAAAAAAATAACGATGTAGCCAAATGCGTGCGAATGATATAAATTTGAAGCGGAATTCTGTAAAATCCTTTGAAAATAATGTTCGTAAATTCTGCAAAATTATATCTGACCTTATCCGGCTGTAAGTAGGATTGTTTCCCCAGAATATTTGTCTGAAAACACCGGAATCTGGCAGCAGAAAAGTTTTGGTTAGAGGATTGACTGCTGTCATTTATGGAAGCCCGAAGCATTACGCTTTGGGCTTCTTTTGTTTTAACAAAATTTTCTGTTGTTGCCCAACTGAATTGGATTTTATTTATTTAATTTTATCAAAAAAACAAATGAGAAAAACTGCTATTTTAATGCTTTCGGTCGTGCTTTTATTCAGCTGTCAAAACCAGGCGCAAAGCAAAAAAGACAAAACTGCCACAAACAAAACCGTTATGAAACCATCCATTTACCAGTTTAAAACTGAAGATTTATCAGGAAATACTTTTGATTTCGCCAGCCTGAAAGGCAAAAAAATACTAATTGTGAACACGGCTTCCAAATGCGGACTGACGCCACAATATGAAGAACTTGAAAAACTTTACAAAGAATATAAGGACAAGAATTTTGTGATTGTAGGCTTTCCAGCCAATAATTTTGCGTCTCAGGAACCGGGAACGAATGAAGAAATTGGCGCTTTCTGCCAGAAAAATTATGGTGTTACTTTTCCGATGATGGGCAAAGTATCTGTCAAAGGCGATGACCAAAATGAAATTTACCAGTTCCTGACACAGAAAAGTAAAAATGGCGTTCAGGATTCTGAAGTTGAGTGGAACTTCCAGAAATATTTGCTAAACGAAAAAGGTGAACTCGAAAAAGTGATCGCGCCAAAAACCTTACCAACCGATGCATCGGTCGTTTCGTGGATCAAAGCATAAACAGAAATAATTTTATCAGAAAAGGATTTGCAGCAATGTGAATCCTTTTTTATTTCAAGATGAGTTGCACCAATCGCAAGTCGAGCCATCGGTCAAATTTAAATGCAGCATCTTTAACGATTCCACATTCGGTAAATCCGAATTTCCTGTGAAATGCGATACTATCAGTGTTTTCAGCGTCAATCGCACCAATCATGACGCGCAGACCTTGTGTTTTTGCAAGCCGAATTAACTCGGCCAAAAGTTGTTTTCCAACGCCTTTTCCAATGAAATGATCATCGACGTAAACCGAATGTTCGACAGTATATTGGTAGCCAATTTTCTCTCGGAATGTTCCATAAGATCCAAATCCGATCACCTTGTCTTCATAAACAGCGACGATTACCGGAAACTGCTGCGCGGTTTTGTGTTCAAACCATTGTTGTTGAATTTCCAGCGTTTGCGGATCGTAGTTGTAATTGGCGGTCGTGTGCAAAATCGCATGGTTTACGATGTCCAGTATACTTTGAATGTCGGCGGCGACAGCTTTTCGAATTTGGATTTCCATCAGATTTTATTTAAGTTCTTTTAAAAAGTCGTCAGCATCTTTGGTGCTAAATCCCAACGATTCCGAGAATTTTTTGCTTTGTTCGGCATAGTCGCGTGCTTTTTTCGGATCGGTGATCTTTTGTGAAAGTTTGGCCGCAAGCAAATAACCATCGGCTGAAGGTTTGATTTCAACCGATTTTGTAGTCCATTGCAAAGCAAATTTCAAACTAGCCGGATCGGTTACATTTTTCTGGAAATTCAGTGCTACTTCTTTGAGTTTTTCGGGATGGTTTCCGTAATATTTGTCCACAGATTCAATAGCCGATTTTTTGTAAAAATTCCAGTTTTTAGCATATTCGCCAATCATGAGATCGTAAGTGAAAACCAACGAATCGGTTTTGAACATCTGGATCGATTTGGCCAACGGGCGCATTTTTACATAACCAATCGTATCGGGTTTTTCAACATACGGGCGTAGCAATTCCTGAACGATATTAATGATTTTTTTCTCTACGCGAACCGGTGAAGAAACGCCTGCAAATTCCTTTTGGTGTTTGAGCACATATTGGAATTCGCGCGAGTCAATTTCCGAAATGCCATTTGCGATAATGCGCCAGTTGATCATGCTGACCAGTTGCGGTTCGGTTTGGGTTTGCAAATATTTTTTTGCCGGTTCAGAAACGTCAGCACCGGTTTTTTTCAAGGTTGTAATGTAGGCGTAACATTTATCGGCATTTTTAAAATCGGCGTTGAATTCTTTCTCCAGAAACGGAAGTTGCCGTTCTGGAATCAGTGCTGTTTTGGCTTCTGAGATAAAATTCTCGGGTTTGTATTCGCCTGAAAATCCGTAAAGCTGTTCTGCTTTGACATTCAAAAACACGAATCCCGGAAATGCCCGAATGTTGTATTTATCTTTTAAAAAAACACCTTCGCCTTTTTCGGCGTCCATCGAAACGCAAACGAAATTTTTGCTCAGAAAGTCAATGACTGACGCTTCTGTAAATACTTCTTTTTTCATTTTGTTGCAATGGCTGCACCAAGTCGCGTATAAAAAAAGCAGTATGGGTTTGTTTTCAGTTTTTGATTTCTGAAGCGCCGCGTCAAAACCAATTTCATTAAAAGGAGATTCTTGCGAAAAAAGATTTGAAGAAAAAAACACGAACAGCAGCGTGAAGGAAATGGCAATAATTTTTCTCATTTTGAACTTTTCAGAACCACAAATATACCTGCTTTTTATTTACAAAATTCCCCAATTTGGACACTTTTAAGATGTTGTTAACTAAATTTTTCAGCATCTTTGTAACTTCAAAATCCGCATTAAATCTGCAACAATTCTTTTAGAAATATGGTTTACCCAAAAATTGAGCTGGCCCAAAGCATCGTTCAAATCTGCCTCGCAAAAGGCGTAACCACAATCGTAATTTCGCCCGGATCCAGAAATGCGCCGCTCACAATCGGGTTTGCCAATAATCCTGAATTTACCTGTTATAGTATAGCGGACGAACGTTGCGCCGGATTTTTCGCATTGGGAATCGCGCAACAAACCGGCAAACCAGTTGCTTTGTTATGTACGTCGGGTTCGGCATTGCTGAATTATTATCCGGCGGTTGCCGAAGCATTTTACAGCCAGATTCCGCTGATTGTAATTTCTGCGGACAGGCCCACGAAGAAGATCGACATTGGCGACGGCCAAACCATCCGCCAGCGCAACGTGTTTGAGAACCATTCATTGTACAATGCAAATCTGACTGAAACCACTTCGGAAGAAAACGATTTTAAAATAAACGAGGCGATCAATTGGGCGACTTTGCAAAAAGGCCCAACACATATTAATGCGCCTTTTGAAGAACCGCTATACCAAACCGTGAAGAAAATTGTTGTGGATTCGACGATTTCGAAGTTGCCGAATATGGCTAAAAATATTTCGGTTGAAGACATTATCGCATCGACCAATATTTGGAATGCGGCCAAAAAGAAACTGGTACTTGTAGGTGTAAATGAACCTAATAAAATCGATGCGGAAATTCTCGATTGGCTTGCAAACGATCCGTCGGTTGTTGTAATGACCGAAACGACATCGAATTTGCACCATCCGAAATTCCTGAACAACATCGATACGATCATTACACCGTTTAAAGAGAAAGATTTTAAAACTTTTCAGCCAGAAATTCTGTTGACTTTTGGCGGCATGATCGTGTCAAAACGCGTGAAAGCATTTTTACGGACTTACAAACCGGAACACCATTGGCACATTGATCCGCTTCGGGCATACAATACTTTTGGGACGTTGCCGCATCATTTTGAAGCGAATCCAAACGATTTTTTAAAACAGATCTTACCTTTTACAAAAACAGTTGCGAGCAATTACGCGTTGAAAGCACAGGAAATTAAGAAACTACGGGAAGTAAAACACCAGTCGTATCTGGAAACCATTCCGTTTTCAGACTTTAAGGTTTTTGAACACATCATTCCGTCGCTTCCAAAACATGCGATGCTGCAAATCAGCAACAGCGCGGCGATCCGTTATGCCCAGCTTTTTGATATCGACAATTCGATTTCTGTGTATTGCAACCGCGGAACGAGCGGCATCGACGGAAGCACTTCGACAGCGATCGGAGCGGCATTGGCTTCAGGCAAACAAACGGTTTTGATTACCGGCGATATCGGATTTTTATACGACAGCAATGCGCTTTGGAACAACTATATTCCGAAGAATTTCAAAATAATTTTGGTTAATAATGGTGGCGGAGGCATTTTCAGGATTCTGCCCGGACATGAAGAAAATGAAGTTTTTAATACATTTTTTGAAACGTCGCACCATTTGACGGCCGAACATTTGGCTAAAATGTACGGATTCGACTATTTGGCTTCAGCCGATGAAAGTTCGTTGAAGGAAAATCTTGAAAGTTTTTATGCCAACAATTCGAACCCAGCCATTCTCGAGATTTTCACGCCAACGTTTGAAAACGATAAAATCCTTAACGATTATTTCAAGGCTTTGGTGTAATTATTTCTTTTTCTCGGGCACACAATTGGGTACTTTTTTGCCGTTTTTTTCTTTGCTGCCTACACGTTCGTAACCTTTCCAGCATGGATCTTCTTTGGATGTTTTTTTCTTGGTGGCCATAATTTTTATTTTAAGTGGAATTGGAAAATGGGCTTTTGCAATTCCGGATTTAACTCAATCTAAAATTAAAACACCAGTATCGTTTTGGCGTTTCACGATCCGAAGATTCGGTTGTAAGATTTCGGAAAATAAAAAGCGTTGAAACAGCCTGCAACTTTGTACCTTTGCAGCTTTGATACTTAGAAGATGATTAAGATAGGACAATACAATACGCTCACGATCCTGCGTGACACCAAAGTAGGTTTATTTTTAGGAAACGGCAATGAAGCCGAAGATATTTTGCTTCCCAATAAATACGTGCCCGAACATTTTAATATAGGGGATGAGATGGCCGTTTTCGTTTACCTCGATCATGAAGAACGTCCGGTGGCAACAACATTGGAACCTTATATTTTACTGAATGAATTTGCGCTGCTTCGCGTGAATTACATCAATCAGGTGGGCGCTTTTATGGATTGGGGCATGGAAAAAGACATACTGGTTCCGTTTAAGGAGCAGGCGCGCCCAATGGAAAAAGGCAAACGTTACCTCGTGTATTTGTATATGGACGAAAAGACGAACCGACTTGTCGCATCGAGCAAAACCAACCAGTTTTTGAGCAATGAAAACCTGACGATCAATAAATTTGAAGAAGTCGATCTGATCGTTTCGCACATTACCGAAGTTGGGATTAACGTTATTATCAATGAGCAGCACAAAGGTTTGCTTTATAAAGATGAAGTCTATGACGATGCCATTCGTACCGGTGATCGCATGCGCGGTTACATCAAAAACATCCGTCCCGACAACAAAATTGACGTTTCCCTGCAAAAGTTAGGATATGAAAATGTCGAGCCGAATGCTGAAAAAATCCTGGACGAACTCCGTGCCAGCCGTGGGTTCCTTCGTTTAAATGACGACAGCCATCCTGAAGACATCAAAACCGTTTTGAAAATGAGCAAAAAAACTTTTAAGAAAGCCATTGGTGCTTTGTATAAAGAAAAGCGCATTGATATTAAAGAAGACGGAATCTATCTGCTTTAAGCAATCCTGTTATTTTTTACCGAAAATCAAATTTCAGGTTTATTATTTTCATACATTTGTATATACAAATATTAAGATTTGGAACGCAAGGATTTTATAAAAACGCTAATAGGAGGAATGGGTATGGCCACACTGCAACCTTTTTACAATTGGACCCAATCGTTGGGCGAGGAAGATTATATGCATCCGGTTTTATTTATCGGGCATGGTTCGCCGATGAACGGAATTGAAGACAATGAGTTTTCAAGAACGTGGACAAAATTCGGAAACGAAATCCCAAAACCGAAAGCGGTACTAGTCATCTCGGCACATTGGCTGACAAACCGCACGCATATTACCGCGATGCCAAACCCGAAAACAATCCATGATTTTGGAGGTTTTCCACAAGCGCTTTTTGATGTACAATATCCCGCGCCCGGAAATGTAGAACTTGCCGAAGCCACGTCGAAATTGATTACTTCAACAAATGTCGGACTCGACCATGATTGGGGATTGGATCACGGTACCTGGACGGTTGTGCGCCACATGTATCCAAACGCAGACATTCCGGTATTGCAACTCAGCATTGACTACAGCAAACCGCCACAATACCATTACGATCTTGCCAAACAATTGAAATCGCTTCGTAAAAAAGGCGTGCTCATCATCGGAAGCGGGAACATGGTGCACAATTTACGGATGGTCGCCTGGGACAAATTGCAGGAACCTGAATACGGATTTGACTGGGCCATTGAGATGAATTCGATCTTTAAAGAAAAAATCGGCAACAATGATTTTGACGCGCTGATCCATTACGAAAAATTGAACGCTGCTGCAAAACTGGCAATCCCGACACCAGACCATTATTATCCATTGTTGTATGCGATGGCGCTTCATGATAATAAGGACGATGTTGGTTTTTTTAACGACAAACCTGTTGGTGGCTCTTTAACAATGACTTCGGTCCAATGGGGAAAAGTTTAATATATTGGATTCCTTTCAAATAACCCAAATTGTTTTGTCGGATTCAATTTTTTGATAAAATTCGCTTTTTTGAGATCAATATTTCCTTTGTTACTGCCCGAAAAGTGTTATTTTTACTTCAAATAAGAATAAACAAACATGAACGACATCAATTGGAAAACCGTCAGGGAATTTGAAGATATTACCTATAAAAAATGTGATGGCGTAGCGCGTATCGCATTCAACCGGCCGGATGTGCGCAACGCCTTCCGCCCGAAAACCACAGCCGAATTGTACCAGGCTTTTTACGATGCCCAGGAAGATACTTCTATTGGCGTCGTTTTGCTTTCGGCAGAAGGGCCATCGTCTAAAGATGGCGTGTATTCGTTTTGCAGCGGCGGCGACCAAAAAGCACGCGGCCATCAGGGTTACGTTGGGGAAGATGGTATGCACCGTTTAAATATTTTAGAAGTGCAAAGGTTAATCCGGTTTATGCCGAAAGTGGTGATCGCGGTTGTTCCGGGCTGGGCAGTTGGCGGCGGACACAGTTTGCACGTAGTTTGCGATCTGACTTTAGCCAGTAAGGAACATGCAATTTTCAAACAAACCGATGCCGATGTGACTAGTTTTGACGGCGGTTACGGATCGGCCTATCTGGCAAAAATGGTCGGGCAAAAAAAAGCCCGTGAGATTTTCTTCCTCGGACGCAATTATTCAGCCCAGGATGCTTTGGAGATGGGAATGGTCAATGCCGTGATTCCGCATGATGAACTTGAAGATACCGCATTTGAATGGGCGCAGGAAATTTTGGCCAAATCGCCAACATCGATCAAAATGCTCAAATTTGCCATGAATCTCACCGATGACGGTATGGTTGGGCAGCAGGTTTTTGCTGGTGAAGCGACGCGACTGGCTTATATGACCGATGAAGCGAAAGAAGGACGGAACGCTTTCCTTGAAAAGAGAAAACCGAATTTTGGGGAAAACAAATGGATTCCGTAATCAATATTTAAGTACAGATCCAAGCATGGAAAACTTTACAAACGACACGATTGATACGACGCAGCTTCCGAAATTTGAAGAAGTGGTGTTTGCCGCGTTGCATCCTAATTATTGGATTGTCACGCTGATCAACCTGTTTGTAATGTTTTTTGTTTTGGCGACTGCACTTGGATTTTTGTTGTTTTTCAACGAAGATTTGTTGGAATACAAATACAAAATAATTGTTGCCGCTGCGATTTTTTGCTTTGTGATATTCGTATTTTCAAGAATCGCATTTGTAAAAAAAGGTTTTGCATTTCGAAATCATGATGTGCTTTTCAGAAGCGGCGTGATCGCAACCAATACAATCGTAATTCCTTACAACAGAATCCAGCACGTTGCTTTACATATCGGATTGGTTTCAGGATATTTCGGTTTGGCCAAGATCGAAATCTTCACCGCTGGCGGAAGTTCAAGCGACATCCAGATTCCCGGAATTGAAAAAGAACAGGCCGAAAACATTAAACAACTGCTGATGGGCAAAATCCAAAAACAGCTGTGATGGAAACCAATTTCACGAAGCCGCAGCGACAGTCGCCCATTGGAATTGTCGTAATGTTTTTTGACACGCTCCAGCAATACGCCCGCGCGCTTTTTCCGTTGATCGCCATCTGGCTTTTTAAATTTGATGAAATTAACAAAAGCTGGCTGGCTTTGGGAACGCTTGTTGTTTTTGCCGGAATTGCAGTGATCGCCTGGCTTCGTTACCGGAATTTTACATTTTTTCTCGATCATCAAAATGAACAATTCGTCATTACCGAAGGAATTTTCAACAAAACAAAAACGACGATCCAGCTCAGTAAAATCCAGCAGGTCAATATCAAACAATCATTATTACAACGAATTATAGGCGTTCACGCGCTCGAAGTGGACACTGCCGGATCTCAGGATAATGAGGTTTCGATCAAAGCCATTGGGCATCATTTGGCACTCGAATTAAAATCAAGATTGCTCGAAAATGAACGGATTTTACCAAATTATTTAGAGTCAGACCAAAATGAATTTGCGGTTCCCGACGAACAACCATTTCTGTCCATTGGAATTTTAAGTTTGCTTAAAGTTGGGATCACGTCCAATTATTTGCGGAGTTTCGGACTCTTACTCGCTTTTTTCGTCACGGTTTACGATTACGCGATTCGATTGTCCAACAACGGAATCTTCAACGAAGACGAACTGATCAATTATTTCGATGCCAATTTCATGATGCAGTTTATCGGAATTTTGCTCGTGATTTTATTTCTTGTAATTATAACGATCAACGTCGTGCGGATTGTGGTCAAATATTTCAACTATCAGATTTCAAAACAAAGCGGTTCTTTGCTGCTTTCTTTCGGATTGTTCAACACCAAAAGCACGATCATCAAACCCGAAAAAGTACAGGTCGTTTCGGTAACACAGAATTTTTTCCAGAAGAAACTGGACATTTTGGAACTCAAAATCAAACAAGCGAGCAGCGGCGAAAAGGAAGAACGCAAGCAGGCGATCGACATTCCGGGTTGCAACAATTTGGAGCACAACGAAATACTTAAGTTGTTGTTTGGTGAAATCCCCGAAAAAGGCGTGATGCTTAAACCCAATTTTCGCAAACTCGGATTTGCAGTTTTCCTGTCAATAGTATTACCTTTATGCGTGTATTATTTGGTCGCTTTTAATGTAGAAATGCGTTTTCTGGATTTTCAGTATTTGGCGTTGGTTTATTCGGTTTTTGCAGGATTAATTTTATATTTTAGTTTCCGGAACAACCGGTTGTTTATCAATGATCGATTTATCATCAAACAAAGCGGCGCCTGGGATATAGAAAATGAAATTATCGAACCCAAACGCATTCAGGCCATTACGACATCACAGTTATTTTGGCATAAAAGCCTTAATATCGGATCGGTAACGTTGCATACTGCCGGCGGAAATGTCGCTTTTCAGCTAGGAGATTTTGAAAAGATCAAACATTATGCAAACCTGTGGCTTTATGAAATGGAAACTTCGGACAGCAATTGGATGTAGGTATTTAACGAGAATAATTAATAATTACCCACTCCAAAAATTAGCGCAAACAACAACAATTATTAATTGTTAATTATTCATTATTAATTAAAAAACATGAAACACTGGATTGAAGCCGCACGCGTACGCACCTTACCACTTTCGGTATCGGGAATAATTTTAGGCAGTTTTTACGCCATGTCGCAATCGATGTTCAATTGGAAAATCGTTCTTTTTGCGCTTACGACGACTTTGGGATTGCAGATTTTATCCAACTTTGCCAACGATTACGGCGACGGTATTAAAGGAACCGACAACGAAGACCGAATCGGGCCCAAACGCGCCATTCAAAGCGGAACCATTTCGCCAAAGCAGATGAAAAACGCGATGATCCTGATGTCGGTGCTCACGATGATTTCAGCCATTTTACTGATTTACTGCTCGTTTAAAGAACAATATTTGCTGTATTCATTAACTTTTCTCGTACTCGGATTTCTGGCCATTGCTTCTGCAATCCGCTACACGGTTGGAAACACGGCTTACGGTTACCGCGGTTACGGCGATTTGTTCGTCTTTATCTTTTTCGGATTGGTCAGCACGCTCGGAATTTATTTCATGTTTGCCAAAGACATCGATTACATCCTGATTCTTCCGGCTACAGCTGTTGGTTTCCTGAGTGTCGGCGTGCTGAATTTAAACAACATGCGCGACGAAGTTTCGGATAAAAAGGCCGGAAAAAATACGATTGTTGTAAAAATCGGCGGCGCAAAAGCCAAAATCTACCATTATTTCCTGATTGTTTCGGCCATGGTGCTGGTGCTGATTTTTGCAATCTTTTTTGACTTCAACCGCGATAACGATCCGGAAGTTTTCAACTTCGACATTTACCTGTTTTTGATTGCTTACATTCCGCTGATCCGTCATTTGATCACAGTTTCAAAAAACACCGAACCGCGCGCTTTAGATCCTGAACTTAAAAAACTGGCATTAAGCACGTTTTTCCTCTCCGTATTGTTGTCACTCGGACTGATCTATTTCTTTTCAGACATCGTCGTTCAGGCATGCAATGCGACCATTAACCATTTTAAATAAATCCTATGAAAATCACTTTTTACGGACACGCGTCACTCGGAATCGAGGTCAGCGGCAAACATATTCTTGTCGATCCATACATTACGGCCAATGAAAAAGCGTCACACATCAACATCGATTTACTGAAAGCCGATTACATTTTGCTTACGCACGCCCATGGCGATCATACGCTCGACGCAGAAGCCATTGCAAAACGCACCGGAGCGACAATTGTTTCCAATGCTGAAGTGGCGACTTATTACGCAAACAAAGGACTGAAATCGCACCCAATGAACCACGGCGGAAGCTGGAAGTTCGATTTCGGAACGGTAAAATATGTCAATGCAATCCATTCCAGCGCTTTTCCTGACGGAACTTATGGCGGAAATCCCGGCGGATTTGTCATCGAAGGCGAACACAAAAACATTTACATCGCTGGCGATACCGCTTTGACTTACGATATGAAACTCATTCCGTTGCGCACCAAACTCGATCTGGCGATTTTGCCAATTGGTGACAATTTCACAATGGACGTTAAAGATGCCATTATTGCATCCGATTTTGTGGAATGCGACAAAGTGCTCGGCTACCATTTTGATACGTTTGGATACATCGAGATCGACCACAGCGACGCCAAAAAGAAGTTTTTCGACGCAGGTAAAGATTTGATGCTGCTCGAAATCGGGCATTCGATCGATTTGTAATTTTTTCAGGAGCTGTTCCCGCTTTCCGCCTTTATCTTTGCTCATGCTTCGCAAAGGATGTCGGCTGCAATCGGGGCTAGGGCAGCCGTATCCAAAATAAAATGAGCGTAAAAATTCTTTTTGCTTTACTTTCAGCAACCTTTTTTCAATCTGCAATCGCCCAGCCCGATGGTTATTGGGACAAAGACCGCGCAACTTCCAAAGAAATCGTTGTGGGCGCCGGAAACCGCGTCTTCATCAAATCGGATGATTTGCCCACCGGAACCACGGAAATCGTTTACAGAATCACTTTACTCGATGAAAACCAGCAAATGGCCAACAGTCTTGTTTCGCTTTTAAAAGCCATTCCGGATCCAACTGGAATCAGCCAGGGCTCGGCTGGAGCGGTTTTCCTGCTTTCAAAAGTCTCAGGCGACGACAAATGCAAATATGCGATCTTTAATTCCGCCGCGTCGGCGACAGCCTATTCCGCTTCCGGAAAAACAGACAAAGCCTGCTTCATTCAGGAAACGCCAGTAAACAAAGATGCCAAACGCCTTACAGCCGGTAAATCTTCGTGTTTACAATCCAATGCTGAGAACATCTGGGTAGGGTTTGAAAGCCAAAACTGGATCATGAAACAGAAAATCGTACTCGAAATTGTACCTTGGGTCAACAACAAACTCGGCCGCGGCTGGAATCGGGAGGCGAAAAACGAAGTGGTCAAAACCTGCAACGGCCTTAAAGAAACCAAACAAGTCGCGAAAAAAGATACATTTTGCAATTGCTTTCTGAATTCGGTAACTGAAAAATATACGTATCGCGAATTCTCACAATTGCTTGCTGTTGAAAAATCTTCTGAAATAGAAGCGTTTACGGTCAAATGCCTTAAAAAATCGGGTGAAGTATCTATTTTCCTAAATCCGATACGCGATCAGGCAAACCAATATTTTACCTCTGGAAAAACCGACCTGGCTACGCAAGTGTTACAGCATGAAATCTTCGACAAAGGTTTTGCGGTTTCAAAAGACTACAATGTGTTGGGTAAATATTATTTGCTGTCCAAACAATTCACCAAGGCTGAAAACACTTTAAATAAAGGTGTTTCGCTTGACAATTCAGATCTCAGTTTCCAAATGAACCTTGCGCACGTGTATTTGTTTACGAATCGTATCGACGAAGCACAGGAAATCCACCGCAAATACAAATCGCAAAATGTGTCGTCATCCACAAGCTGGAAACAACAAACCGAAACCGATTTTGCCGAATTTTCCAAACGCGGTTTCCCGGAAAAAGACTTTAGAAAAATCCTCAGAATCTTAGATTAATCCGGATGAAAGCGACGTATCACAAGTATTTGCTCAATTTTAAAAGACCATCGGGAACTTCACGCGGTATCTTAACGCAAAAAGAAACCTGGTTCCTCATACTCGAAGAAAACGGCAGAAAAGGGATAGGAGAGTGCGGGATACTGCGCGGACTTAGCGCAGACGATCGCCCGGATTATGAAGATAAATTAAAATGGGTTTGTGAAAATATCCATTTGGGCGAACATGAATTGTGGGAATTGCTACTCGAATTTCCTTCCATTCAGTTCGGAATTGAAATGGCATTCGGTTCGCTAAAAAGCGACAATCCGTTTGTTTTGTTTCCGTCCGAATTTACAAATGGAGAACAATCAATCGTGATAAACGGATTGGTTTGGATGGGCGATGAGGCGTTTATGAAAGCGCAGATCGAAGAAAAAATGGCGCAAGGTTTTCACTGCATCAAACTTAAAATCGGAGCTATAGATTTTCAGAAAGAACTCGAATTATTGCATTTTATCAGGCAGAATTTCACTGCTCAGCAAATCGAAATTCGTGTTGATGCAAATGGTGCTTTCGGTTTTAAAGACGCTTTATATAAACTGAATCAATTGTCTGGTTACGAACTGCATAGTATTGAGCAACCTATTCAAAAAAACCAGCATGACAGGATGTCAGCGTTGTGCAAAACCACTCCAATTCCCATTGCTTTGGACGAGGAATTGATTGGGGTGTTTTCCTTGAAAGAAAAAGAAGAATTGCTGCGAAAAATCAATCCGCAATACATCATTTTAAAGCCTAGTTTCATTGGTGGTTTTCGCGGTACGCAGCAGTGGATTTCGCTGGCAGAAAAATACAACATTGGCTGGTGGATCACTTCAGCGCTTGAAAGTAATGTGGGATTAAACGCAATTGCACAATGGACTTTTTTGCAGCATAACAAAATGCCGCAGGGATTGGGAACCGGCGCATTGTATACGAACAATTTCGATTCTCCGCTTGAGGTGGTTTCGGGTGCTTTGTGGTACAATCCGGATTTGAAATGGGAATTTAACCTTTCTTAATTTGATTAAAGTTTAATTGCAATCGGAGCGGCAAGGCAACTTTCAGAAATCGCGAAGGCTTCAACCAGTGAAACTGCATCTGGCCGAAGTTCCCAGCACAACTGATTCACAAGTTTTCGGATAGCCTTTGTTTTAGGCGCTTCCATATAACCATCTTCCAAAAACCAGCCTTTGTTCAGTTCGATCTGCGAAAGTGCGAAAAGGTTGTAAAGTTTCGTCAGTATATTTTTACAGGATTCGTCTGTTATTTTTGAAATGGCTTCCTGAAACTGTTCCAGAACCACTCTTTCGAGATACGCCTGAGCGACGTCTAACATCTGGTGTTGCGTGACATTAAAGGCATCGTAAGAATCGAGTCCGCCATCAATCAGTTTTTTTAGTCTTTTTGCAGCCGATGCTAAAATCGTTTTCTCACGATGGGTAAAAGCCTGTAGGTGAAAAGCGCTGTCGAGCAAATGACTGTCGTCGGTTTTTCTGGTTGCGATCGGATTTTTTTCAGCGATGGTTGATTTTACATTTTCGTACACAAAATCAATCATACCCAAAGTATTCATTTCGCCGAATTGCTTCCGGAATTCCGACAGCCTGTTTTTAGCAACCAATTGCATTAAAACCGTGTTATCACCTTCGAAAGTCGTATAAATTTCGGTGTCATTTTTTAAAGCATCAATGCGATTTTCGGATAAATAGCCTTTTCCGCCACAGGCTTCTCGGCATTCCTGCAAAGTGTTTCTGGTGTTCCAGGTCGAATAAGATTTCATGCCTGCAGCCAATGCTTCAATCTCCTGCATTTCGTTCTCTTTTTTATTGATGTAGCGTGTTGTAAGGTATTGTAAACCAAAATGAATCGCGTAATTTTTTGCGAGTAGAGGAAATAACCTTCTCTGGTGCATCCGGTAATTTAAAATAGGAACTTCCGATCCGCCTTCGGGGCCAAATTGCCTGCGCTGATCTGAATATTTTACAGCAATTGTCAATCCGGATCTGGCCGCTGCCAATGCTGATCTGGGAATCCCGATGCGTCCGCCGACCAAAGTTCCGAGCATTGTAAAAAATCTGCGGTTGTCACTTGGAATCGGGCTTTCAAATTCGCCGTTTTCATTCACTGACGCAAAACGGTCGAGCATATTTTCTTTTGGAATGACTACGTTATTAAACCGTATCGTTCCATTGTCGACACCGTTCAGGCCCATTTTAAGTCCGCAATCGCCAATCTCAACTCCGATTACAGGATTCATATTTTGGTCGCGTATGGGAACGATAAAAGCGTTGACACCGTAATCTTTGCCTTCGATAATCAGTTTCGCGAAAACAGTCGCCATTTGGCCGTGATTTGCCGCGTTTCCAATATATTCTTTTTGAGCGTTCGGGTTTGGCGTGTGAATGGTGAAGGTTTGGTTCGAATGGTCGTAAGTCGCAGTCGTTTCAAGTCCTTTGACATTGGAACCATGATGGGTTTCGGTCATTGCGAAACAACCTGGAAGTTTGAGCGAACCAACATCTGCAAGGTATTTCTTATAATGCTTCTCTGTTCCTAGCGATTGTATGCTCATACCCCAAAGTCCGAATTGTACGCCGAATTTAATCACCAGACTTAAATCGTGGTAACTCAGGGTTTCCATAATCGCAAAATAATCTGCGATATTTCCCCCGCCACCATATTGTTTTGGATAGGCCATATTTCCCAGGTTTTCATCAGCAAGAATTTTCGCCCATTGATAAACTTTTTCCCGGTACACTTGCGTGTCTGTTGAAGTTTCGTATTCAAATTCGGGTCGGCTGATCACTTCTTTGACTTTTTTAATGATCGGCGCCTGTTCTCCGTCAAGAATTTTTGTAAGAGCGGCGACGTCAAAACTTCCGGAAGTTTGGTGTTTGGATGTAAAAGTATCGGCTTTGGATTTGAATGACTCTATGGCTTCACTCCCTAAAATTCCTAAAGCATTTTCGAGTTTGGCGAATTGCAATTCGAGGCTATTATCGGGAATTTTTCCGTCAGAAAGCGCGACAGAGATATCAAATAACGATTTATGGCTTACGTTTATTTTATTGGCAATTTCCGATTTCCACTGGTTCAATTCACTGCGCGATGGCGGAGAAGTAATGTCGATTTTTGAAAGCAGGATTTCTTTTTCTTTGTCAGACAACCAACTTTGAGTAACGATAAATTGCTCTAAAACTGTGAATTCATTTTGGGAGAGTAAATCATCCGACCACGCAAAATAGAAGAGCGGAAGAAAGAAATTTGTTTTCGCATTGTCCATAAAGTAATTTGTAAGAATTGGTTTTCCTTAAAATTAAACAATTGGGTGCGAAAGCCTTGTAAATGTTTGTTAATTTAAATTTTTTGCGATTTTCTTTGGTACGCGCGAAGCGACTGAATGGCTTGTTTCTGGATTTTCTGCTGCATGAATCCGGTCCAGCCCAATAAAAATCCGGGAAGTCCAAGCGCTTGTTTGCTCCATTTCCAGATGTCAAAATCGTCGGTATGTTTGATGATCAAACCGTCTTTGAACTCGAAATGCGCCTCCACTTCATTGACAACCTCACGGTTCGTTTTGCTGAAATGGTAAGTCGCTATCCATTTTGCCGAACCCGAATGACCGTTTGCCTGAACGTCTGAAAACTCAATTTTTAGATTGCCTTTGCTTTTTTCGATCAGCATGTGCCACATGTCAGAAACATCTTTTCCGTGCAAAACGCCAAATGCTGGATCCTGGAATTTAATATGTTCGTGGTAACAACTTGTCATGGTGTCAGCGTGCTGGCTGGCAAATCCCGCGTAAAATTCCTCGATAAGCTGCTGGTTCGGATTCATGTTTTTTATTTATAAAGTAAAGCAATTTCTTCGGCAGTTTCAAAAATATTTTTTTCTTCCTTTCCGAATCCGCTAAAAAAAGACTTTTTATTCACGGCGGTGAAATTTCCAATCTGGCTGCTAAATTGCTGCGGATTTCCCCTGATGTTAAATCGGATTGACTGAATGTCGGTTTTCTTTAAAATATTCATTTCCGAAGGCGTAAAAGAGTAGTAAGCAATTGAATTGTTCTCCTTTCTGTCGCGTATGTTTTTATCCGTACAAGTAATCACCGAATAGTCCGATAGATATACGTAAACCGTTCCACCAATAAAGAAATTCAAATCTGTAGTTTCGGCACTTAACTTCAAAATGCCATTTTTCTCTGCCTTCGCAATCTGGATTTTTGCATTTCCGGTCAATGCGTAATTTTCAGATATAAAATCCCAGGTCGCGGTCGCAGGCAACTGTTTCCCATCTTTGAGCAACATCGTTTCCTGAGCAGAAACACAAACGTTAAACATTAATCCAATCAGTAAAGTGATACATTTTAAAGACATTTATTTTTAGGATTTTAGAATTTAAAATTTGTCTGTCCAATCGAGTGATTTTATTGCCGAAACCTGATTGTCGTCATTCATTGTCACACGCAATTCTTTATTTGCGATTTTCTTTTCGTACAAAGCTTTGTAGCGGTAAATGGTAGTTTTATCAGCTTTGTTTCTGTGGACTTCAACCAATTGGATGTCTTTAAAATCTCCATATTTCAGTCGGAATTTCAGACACGTTTTGGTCAATCTTTCCTGAGTGGTATTTTGAATCACCGATGGCGTGGCCTCGGTCGAATTGAACGGTTTGAATTTCGACGTGTTGCAAGTCTTTAGAATCCGTTTGCCTAAATCGTAAGCTTTTGATTTTTGCGCGGCTTCGACTTCCGCGATGTTTATGGTTGTGGTTTTAGTTGGCTCCGGCTCTTTGTTGGCGGCTTTTTTACTTTTACAGCCAATCATGGTGACGAGGCAGCAAATGAAGAATACTTTTTTCATGTTAATGTGTGTTTATTTTTAATAAAAGGTTTGGGTTTGGGCAATTTTCGAGATAATATTCCAGATTTCTTAAAGCGCAAACGCCCGGATAATCTCCATAACCTTCGATATTTTTAATGATCTGGAAGTGCAGATGCGGCGCGTAATCGCCATTTACGGTGTGATCTCCTAAAGTTCCAATAATTTCGCCCTGATAGAATGTTTGCCCAATTTCAAGCTGTTGCAAACTTTCAACAGACAAATGTCCGTAAAGTGTATAAAAAATATGGTTTTCAAATTGATGTTCCAAGATAATCGTCGGACCGTAATTTCCTATTCCGGTATTATTCGCAAAACTGTGGATTTTGCCGTCAACAGCAGCTAAAACAGCCGTTCCGGCTTTGATCCACAAATCCATTCCAATATGAATGTCACGTTTTTCAAAAGCTGCGTCATCAAACAATTCGCTGCGTTTGTACAAAGTGCGTTTCTCATTATAACCGCCGAAAGCTACCTTCGCATGGTTTGCAGAAAGGTATTCTTCCATGTGATTTTCAAAGGCCAATGCATCGGGAATTTTTTGGATCTCAGTATTGGTCGCCGATAAATCCAGCAAAATGTATTTTTCATCCGAATTGCCGCTGTCGATGACTTTTACATTGGGAATGGACAGCAGGAAATTCTCGAAAGCCTTCATGTCTTTTGTTTAGATGCCTAAATTTAAATAAAAAAATCCCAACCCTACTTGGGTCGAAAATACTTTAACCTGATTTTATTAAATTGGAGTTTTATTTTGTGCGGATTTCAATTTCTGTTTTGCCCGAGGTTGGTTTTGCCGGAGCCGGAATTTTCTTCGGAAGAGCAGGCGGTGGCGCATTTACAGGAACTGATGGCGGCTCAACGGGAACAACCGGTTTTTCCCTGCAAGACGTGAATGCCAGCATTGAAAGAAGCAGTGTGGCGAGAAAAATATTTTTCATAACATTCGCTTTAATCGTTGTTTGTACAAGTTAAGAATTTTAAGTTGGGAAGGTGAAAATTTTTGCAAAAAATAACCCTCTCGAATGAAAGGGTTGGTATCTCTATTTGAAAAAAAAATTAATACAGAGGAGGGAATTTTGCCGGATTGGCTTCACTCATCATGCCGTACACTTTTTCATAAATGTCTTCCGCAGAAGGTTTTGAAAAATAATCGCCGTCAGTTCCGTAAGATGGCCTGTGCGCTTTAGCAGTAAGGGTTTGCGGTTTGCTGTCGAGAAAATCGTATGCGTTTTGTTCTTCGATAATTTGCTGTAAAATGTATGCCGATGCGCCGCCTGGGACATCTTCATCAATTACGAGTAATCGGTTGGTTTTCACGATACTTTTTAAAATGTCATGTCTGACGTCAAACGGCAATAACGACTGGATGTCGATGATTTCGCAGTCAATGCCGGTTCCTAACAATTCTTTTGCTGCCTGTTCGGCGACTCTTAAAGTGGATCCGTATGAAACCAACGTAATGTCACTTCCTTGTTTGATCGTTTCGACCACGCCAATTGGCGTTTTGAATTTCCCAAGGTTTGTCGGCATTTTCTCTTTCAAACGGTAACCGTTCAAACATTCGATAACCAAAGCGGGTTCGTCGGTTTCAAGCAAAGTATTGTAAAATCCGGCGGCTTTTGTCATGTTTCTCGGAACCAAAACGTGAATGCCGCGAATGGCATTGATGATCATTCCCATTGGCGAACCCGAATGCCAGATGCCTTCAAGTCTGTGGCCGCGCGTGCGAATAATCAGCGGCGCTTTTTGTTTTCCACGCGTTCTATACTGTAAAGTAGCCAAATCGTCGCTCATAATCTGGATGGCGTAAAGCAAATAATCGAGATACTGGATTTCAGCGATCGGGCGCAAACCACGCATTGCCATTCCGATTCCCTGTCCTAAAATTGTCGCTTCACGGATTCCGACATCAGCCACGCGCAATTCCCCGAACTTCTCCTGCATGCCTTCAAGTCCCTGGTTTACATCACCAATATTTCCGGCATCTTCACCAAAAATAAGCACTTCAGGATATTTGGAGAAAATGGCGTCAAAGTTATCACGGATTACAAGTCTCGCGTCAACATCTTCGGCGTTTTCGTCAAATTCCGGCAGCACTTCCTCTACAGAAAATACATTTTGATCAGATTCAGAAAACAGGTTGGCGCTAAATTTTGGCTGGATTTTTTCAGTATATTCCGAAATCCAAGTGGCTAGTTTTTCCCTTCCTTGCTCTTTAATGATCATGCGCAGCACTTTTCGCGCCGTAATCAGCAAATCTTTACGAATCGGTTCTTTAATCGCAGCAAGATCGTTGCCGTATTTTTGAATGAAAACTTTGTTTTCGCTTGAAGAGGCAATGCTTTCAAGCAAATTAACAAGTTCAGTTTGTTCGTGTTGAATGGGTTGCGTATAAGCGGTCCAGGCTGCTTTTTTACCTTCGAGAACTTCTTTTCTTGTAGTGGCGTCAATTTGGTCCAGTTCGTCGGAAGTCGCAATATTGTAAGTTTCCATCCAGGATTTCATCTGTTTGATACAATCGAAATCGCCTTCCCATTCCAGTCTTTCGGCGTTTTTATACCGCTCGTGTGACCCGGAAGTCGAATGGCCTTGCGGCTGCGTAAGTTCGATCACATGAATCAGAACCGGTACATGTTCTTCGCGTGCAATCTTCGCGGCTCTTTCGTATACGCTGATCAATTCCGCATAATCCCAGCCTTTGACTTTGATGATTTCAAAGCCTTTTTTGGCATCTCTTTGAAAACCTTTCAGAATCTCCGAAATGCTTTCTTTTGTTGTTTGGTGTTTGGCATGCACCGAAATCCCGTATTCGTCATCCCAGACACTCATGACCATCGGAACCTGTAAAACCCCGGCCGCATTGATGGTTTCAAAAAATAAGCCTTCAGATGTGCTGGCATTTCCAATCGTTCCCCAGGCAATTTCATTTCCGTTTACCGAAAATTTATCGGTGTTGATTCCCGGAACTTCACGAAATATTTTTGAAGCTTGTGCCAATCCAAGTAACCTGGGCATTTGCCCGGCAGTCGGAGAAATATCGGCACTTGAATTTTTTTGTTGTGTGAGGTTTTTCCAAGAACCGTCTTCGTTTAAACTATGAGTTGCGAAGTGGCCGCCCATTTGCCTTCCGGCCGACATTGGGTCGTGGTTGATGTCTGCATGTCCATATAAACCTGCGAAAAACTGCTGGATCGTCATTTCGCCAATCGCCATCATAAACGTCTGATCGCGATAGTATCCTGATCGGAAATCCCCATTTCGGAAAGCTTTTGCCATTGCGAGTTGCGGCACTTCTTTTCCATCGCCAAAAATTCCAAACTTGGCTTTGCCCGTTAATACTTCGCGTCTTCCAAGCAAACTGCATTCCCTGCTGGTAATCGCAATTTTATAATCGTTAAGGACTTCTTTTTTGAAATCTTCGAAAGTAAGCGCGGTATTGGTTTCTGCCTGTGTCATATGTGGTAATTCTAGCTTAGGAAACAAATTTAATCAAAAAGTCGATATTTTCACCATGCCAAAACAGATATAATTTTGATATTGATAAATAATTTTGAATTTAGAACTTTTTATTTGAATTATAGTCAGCCAATTAGTCGATTAGATAAACAATAGTCAAGTATTGCGATTTGGTTAAAACCATTTTCGGGTAAAAAGGTTCAAGAGTGTTTTCGGACTAAATGTAAAGATAAAGCGGACTTTTTCATTGTAATGCGGTTGCGAAATTTCCCAGCCATTGTTGGAATACACCGGAAAATACAGCTCAAAATAATCGGTCACCAGGTTTAGCCTGATGCCGCTGTCGTAGATGAATTTTTCGCTGAAACCGTGATTTTTCACCAATCCGAGGTCGCCATACACTTCGATCCAGTTCCAAATGTTGAAACTTGCATTGGTCGTCACCAACCATTGGTTGGCACTTTTGGGAATGAGTTTGGATTTAAACGCGCCTTCAGCCAAAATGATCTGCTGGCTGAAAATTCCTGTGGTTTCTGATCTTCCGAAGAAATTATACTCAAACAAATAATCGTTCGGATTCGAAATTCCAAAGTTGAAGTAGTCGGAATCTTTGGTTTTATTGTATACAAATGTTCCTGCAAAAAGGCGCAAATTGACCTGTCGGTTGTTGTCGAACAATTTTCGATACTGGATTTCGCCTGCCAGTTTTCCGAAATCTCCAGACAGCTGCACATCGGTATTGAAGTTCACATGGTTTGTAATTTCCGTTTTCGAATTGAAATATCTCGCCGTAAACACGGAGTAGTTTTGCATCGTTGTATCGACCACAAAAACCGAATTTTCTTTGTTGACGATGTTGTATTTAAATATGAATCCCTGCTTTCTGTTGTCCCGGAAATCCTTCTCACGGATCAACATTTGCACCGTCGGATTGAACTTGAGGTAAGTCGCATCTGGCGCATAATGGTAATACGAGCCGCTCACTCCGTAGCGAATGTTATACAGTTCACTTTCACGGTTGTATTGGTTCACACTAAAAGCAAAACTTCCGGTAAGCGATTTGGTGTTTGGCGAGTAAATCGGGTTCACATCAAAGTTAAAAGGTTTGTCCAACAGCGTTTTATTGTGGAAGCGAATGCCAGGCGAAAGTCCGTCGTACAGGTTGTAGGTTATTGTCGGAACGTACAAAATCTGGTTGTAATTCGGGTCTTCCAAATCTTTCAAAAACGCAAATTTATACGGCCGGTCATTTCCCAAAAATACTTTCAGCGAACGCCAGTTGTTCCGAAGGTTGTATTCGGGAACTTCATTTTTATAATTCAGTACGATTTTGTCAGCGTCTTTCCTGGGAACAGTAAAAGTGCTGTCTGTTTTAATGTTTTCAAACCAGTCTTTAAAAACAATTTGCCTGTCTTTAAGTCCGTAAACCGGAATCGGAACGGCGGTTCCTGTGCGGTTTTTAATAGAAAAAGTAATGTTGTCGGATGTTTTGGTAACCTTTCCAAATTTGTAATCTACGATCTCACGAGAATCGATAATCGTATTAAAAAACCAATCGATGTTTTTACCTGAATTTGTTTTCAACCGGTTCTCAAAATCGGCCCTGTCTGTTTGTTTATTCAAATTTGAAGTGTAAAATTCCTGAATGGTTTTAGGAACAACATCGCGATTTAAAAAATTGTCAAGGTATTTCAAACTCAGTCCGGCGCGGTATTTCGAAGCAATGCGCTCGTTGAAACGGATCAGCGTTTCCTTGGAATCTCCTAATGGCTGGTCGAGATTTTTACGCGCCATCAGCATGTAATAATAACTGTATTGTTCGTTGAATTGCAAATTTATGATGTTGTAACCACGCAAAATCTTCCATTTGGCAAGGCTTCCCATCATTTTTCCGCCGGGATGAAATTCATCGATATAGCGCATCATCACATACATTTGAATCGCGTCGTAAATCCAGTTGTCTTTGCGTGGGTCGAGAAAAAGGCTGTTCTTTATAAAATTGTTGGTGTAAGTTTTCAGGAATTTGAGTTCGTACATGAATTCGTTTGTAAACGGACTAATGAACGACGGCAACTGGTTCAATCCATAAAACGGATTTCGCTCGTAATCCACCTGCGAAACCGTAATTTTCTGGTTTGGATACTGTCCAATTTGCTGTCCGACAAAATTTACGATCCGGTCAATGACAATTGCCTTTTCAATATCTGTTAATTTGTTCTCTGTCAGGTTCGTAACCACATCTGCCGAACTGTTTTTGAAACTATAGAAGTTGTCATTCCGATAAAGGTACAAACTGAAATCGTTTCGGTTTTTTCCGTTAAAGACATATGTCGACGCATTCATATTCGTGTCTTTCGAAATTAAATCCAGATCAGAATTGGCAAATAAAGTCGCAGGAACATTTAACGTCAGGTCATAATCCGAAATACCATTCGTGATGTCATCCAGATTGGCATTGCTGTAGCGAATGAAATAATGGTTTTCAAATCGGGCAGGAGTGAGGAACCAATTTTTAAGTGTGAGGTTTCCTTTGCTGTCGAAACCGTATTTGGTAAACTGGTCGCTCGGAACCTTGACTTTGTACGTCAGATGAATCAAAACCTTCGCGCCCGGAAGAATTTTTTCCGGAAAATTGATTTCGATAAGATCCGATTGGTTTTCAACACGACGCCACAAAAGTGGTAATTTATTGGCGTCGGCGATCACAATGTCCGACGTATTGCCGCGGTCTTTTTCTCCGGCGAGATGAAAACTGCGCACAAATTCATCAGAAAAACGTTTGCCCAAAAGCGAATTTTTATGAAAATAAGAATGGTTCCAGTCGTTCAATACAATGTTGTTGAGCGTATCATTCGATTGGTTGAAAAATTCCAGTTCCTGAACAACATTTAACGTATGGTCACGCGAATTCACATCGACAGCCAGTTTCGAATGGTGTTGCGCCCGAAGCACAGATCCCGAAAAAAGGGCAATGATTAAAACAGCAATTTTTATAAATGACTTCAAAGAATTCTTTTTCAATTAGCAAAACATAACGTTAATGTATGTTTTATGGTATTCTGAAGCTTCCAAATTAAGACAATCTTTATAAACCACAAAAAAAAGCTGTCGTGAAACAGCTTTTGATTTAAAAATTCGGACTCAAATCGTACTTCTTGTAGAATTTATCCAGAACATCAACCACTTCATCTTCTGTATCTACGATTTTTATGAGGTTTAGGTCGTCCGGATTGATGTATTTGTTGTCGATCAGCGTCGTTTTGATCCAATCGAGCAATCCCGACCAGAATTCGGTCCCGACTAAAATAATCGGAAACTTTGCGATTTTTTTGGTTTGGATCAGCGTAATCGCTTCAAACATTTCGTCCAAAGTCCCGAATCCGCCAGGCATCACTACAAATCCCTGCGAATATTTCACAAACATGACTTTCCTGACAAAGAAGTAATCGAAATTCAAATTCTTGTCATGGTCGATATACGGATTAAAATGCTGCTCAAACGGCAATTCAATGTTCAGTCCAACAGATGTTCCACCGCCAAAATGCGCCCCTTTATTCCCGGCTTCCATAATTCCAGGCCCGCCGCCAGTAATCACACCATATCCGGCTTTACTGATTTTAAAGGCAATTTTCTCGGCCAGCAAATAAAAATGATCGTCGGGTTTCGTTCGCGCCGATCCGAAAATCGAAACGCAAGGCCCAATTCTTCCCATATTTTCATAACCATTCACAAATTCCGACATGATCTTGAAAATCGCCCAACTGTCATTGGTACGGATTTCATTCCACGGTTTCTGCTTCAATTTGTCCTGAATGACTTTGTCTTCGTCATTGTCAAAATCCTGTAATCTCATGTTTTTCAGTTAATGATGAATAATTAACAATTAATAATTATTCAGTTTGTATATATATTTTCGGGAGCTGTTTCCTGCCTTCCATTACAATCTTTTTTTCCGCTGCGCTGCAAAAAAGGATTTCCATTTCAATCAGGGCTAGGACTTTCGTTTCGTAAAGAAATCCGCGTTTATCCGCGTGATCTGCGTTCCATTTTCTAAACTAAGCTAATTATTAACTATTAACTATTAATTAATAAAAAGCCTGCGAAGATAAACTTTTTTTCAAAACACCAATTAACCGCAAACAATTTCATTATTAATTGTTCACTACTAATTAAACAAGTTCTTTCTTCAAAAATTCCGCAGTATAACTTTTCTTCACCTTCGCCACTTCTTCCGGAGTGCCTTTTGCAACCACAGTTCCTCCGCCTTTGCCGCCTTCCGGACCAATGTCGATAATGTAATCGGCGAGTTTAATCACATCCATATTGTGCTCAATGATCAAAATTGTATTTCCTTTATCAACGAGTTTGTTGATGACTTCCATCAATACGCGAATGTCTTCAAAATGCAAACCTGTTGTCGGTTCGTCCATAATGTAAAAGGTATTCCCGGTGTCTTTTTTAGACAATTCAGTGGCCAATTTGATCCGCTGCGCTTCACCGCCCGAAAGCGTCGTGCTTTGCTGTCCAAGCGTAATGTAACCCAATCCAACATCCTGAATCGTCTTAATCTTTCTATGGATTTTCGGAATGTTCTCAAAAAACGGAACTGCTTCATCAACAGTCATATCCAAAACATCCGAAATTGATTTGCCTTTGAAACGGATTTCCAAAGTTTCGCGGTTGAAACGTTTGCCCTGGCAGGTTTCACATTCGACATAAACATCTGGAAGAAAGTTCATTTCGATTGTTCGCACGCCAGAACCTTCACAGGTTTCGCATCTTCCGCCTTTGACGTTGAAGCTGAAACGTCCGGCTTTATAACCGCGAATCATACTTTCAGAAGTCATCGTAAACAGATTCCGGATCTCCGAAAAAACTTCGGTATATGTCGCCGGATTTGATCTTGGCGTTCTGCCAATCGGACTTTGGTCAATGTCAATCACTTTGTCGATATGTTCCAAACCTTCGATTTTCTTATATGGTTTCGGTTTTTTGACACCGTTGAAATAAAATTCGTTCAAAATCGGATACAACGTCTCATTGATCAACGTCGATTTTCCACTTCCCGAAACTCCGGTCACGCAAATCAGTTTTCCAAGCGGCAATTCAATGGAAACATTTTTGAGGTTGTTTCCCGTTGCGCCGGTCAGTTTCATGGCTTTTCCGTTGCCTTCGCGGCGTTTTTTCGGCACTTCGATCTTGAGTTCGCCGTTCATGTATTGGGCGGTCAAAGTATGGTGTTTGAGCGTTTCGGCCGGAGTTCCGATGCTGATGATTTCACCGCCAAATTTTCCGGCTCTTGGGCCAATGTCGATCACGTAATCGGCACGTTCAATCATGTCTTTATCGTGTTCAACCACAATAATCGAGTTCCCGATGTCGCGCAATTGCTCGAGCGATTTGATCAGTTTTTCATTGTCGCGTTGGTGTAAACCGATACTTGGTTCGTCCAATATGTAAAGTACGCCCACGAGCTGCGAACCAATTTGCGTTGCCAATCGGATGCGTTGCGCTTCGCCACCCGAAAGCGATTTGGAACTTCTGCTGATCGATAAATATTCGAGCCCGACATTAACTAAAAAGTGCAATCTGTCGCGGATTTCTTTGATAATTTCAGTTGCGATTAACTTTTGCTTGTCTGATAAATGTTTGTCCAATTTGTCAAACCAAACGGTCAAATCTGAAATGTCCATTCCCGATAAATCGGCGATATTTTTATTGTCAATCCGAAAATACAACGATTCTTTTTTAAGCCGCGAACCGTCGCAAACCGGACATTCGATCTCATCCATAAACTCCTTCGCCCAGCGTTTGATTGTAGTCGATTCGCTATCGTTGAATTGGTTTTTGATGAATGCGGAAATGCCTTCAAACTCAATTTTGTATTCTTTGGTCACGCCGAGTGTTTTCGATTCGACCGCAAATTTTTCCTTGCCACCGTTCAAAATCACGTCCATTGCTTCTTCCGAAATTTTCTCGACCGGATCGGTCAGTTTGAACTTAAATTTTTCTCCAATAATCTCCAATTGCTTAAAGATCCACGAATTTTTATATTCGCCCAAAGGCGCAAAACCACCATGTTTGGTTGACAATTTCGGATTCGGAATGATTTTTTTGAGGTTGATCTCGTTTACTGTTCCGAGTCCGTTGCAATGTTCGCAAGCGCCTTTCGGTGAATTGAACGAAAACAAATTCGGCTCCGGATTCTGATACGAAATCCCGGTTGACGGACACATTAAATTCCGGCTAAAGAACCTCACTTCATTCGAATCCTGGTCCAAAACCATCAGAATATCTTCGCCGTGGTACATCGCCGTTTTGATGCTGTCAGACAAACGCGAATCGTTTTCGGGCGTGTCTTCAACGAGCATTCTATCGATCACAATTTCGATATCGTGCGTTTTGTAACGGTCGAGTTTCATTCCGGCAGTGATTTCCTTAAGTTCACCATTGACGCGAACACGCAAAAATCCCTGTTTGGCAATGTGCTGGAACAATTCACCATAGTGTCCTTTTCTGGCGCGAATGACCGGTGCCAAAATGTTAATGCGTTTGCCAATGAAATTCTCGATGATCAGTTCTTTGATCTGGTCGTCGCTGTAACTGACCATTTTTTCGCCGGTGTTGTAACTGTACGCATCGGCGGCGCGGGCGTAAAGCAAACGCAGGAAATCGTAAATTTCGGTAATGGTTCCAACGGTTGAGCGCGGACTTTTACTTGTCGTTTTTTGTTCGATTGCAATTACCGGAGATAATCCGTCGATTTTATCTACGTCCGGACGTTCCAATCCGCCAAGGAACTGACGTGCATACGCAGAAAAAGTTTCCACGTAACGGCGTTGGCCTTCGGCATAAATGGTGTCAAATGCCAACGACGATTTCCCCGAGCCGGAAAGTCCGGTAATGACAACCAGTTTTTCCCTTGGAATCGAAACGTCTATGTTTTTGAGATTGTGGACGCGTGCGCCCAATACTTCTATATTGTTTTCTATTTCAGGCATATTTTTTTTGCAATTCCGAATAAGTCGGACGCAAAGTTAGCGTTTTGATCCGTTCTTTCAATCAGGCGGTTAAGTAAGATTTTGTTAAAAACAGTATCCGATCCGGGCGTGAAGGTCTACATAAACATCACCAGTATCTGCATATTTCGCATATTTTCCGATAGCGATTACGGGTCCAAGCCCGAATCCCGCTTCGAAAATAAAATGTTTTCCATAAACACGTCTAATGCTCCATTTCGGAATGATATTGAGTTGGTCAACACCTTTGTAATTTTCAATTTCTGAGATCAAAAATGCGTTTGGAGATAAATAATTAATCCTGACAGAAAATGCATTTCCACTGTTTCCGGCGATATTTCGGCCTTTCCGAACCCGTTTTTCCAAGTTGTAATACCATTTTGGTTCTACGGAAATGCTTGGCGCTGCACCGTATTTGGTTTCATCGGTGTAAGCATAGTCAAAAGACAACAGTTCGAGGCCGATTTCTGTTCGCAAGGCAAATTGGTTTGACAATCGGAGTTCGTTATTTGCCCAAATTCCAACAAGTCCGGTTTGAACACTAAAAACTGATTTTTCAACGCTTGCATCAGATTGTTTGCTGTTGGTTTCCTGAGCTTGAATTGTAACAGCTGTCGCGAATAAAACCGCGGTAAGTAATTTTTTATACATATTAGGTATTAAAAAGTTTATAAATTTATTCGAAAGTCATCGATTTCAATTTGTCGCGATAGGCTTCAAGCGCATTCGCTTTTGAAATAAATCCGTAATATTTTCCCTGCTTGGTTACGGGAAGAAACGCAATTTTAGCGCGTTCAAATTTATTCATGACCGTTTCCATGCTGTCGGTCGACAGGACAATTTCTACTGGTTGCGTCATCACTTCATGAATTGGCGTGTATTTGACTTTGAAATTGCTGAATATGATTTCGCGTACATCATTAAAATAAATAACGCCGAGCAACTCCTTTTCTTTATTGACCACGGCAAAAATAACCTGATTGGAATGTGAAATCAAATCGACCAGTTTTTCTAAATTTTCGTCTGGCGGAACCGTCAAATAATCGGTTTGTATGATCTTTTCCGTTTCGAGTACATTCAAAATATTCGTATCCTTATTGCTGGTAAAAACGTGTCCTTTTTTGACCAATCCTTTTACGTCAAGCGAATGTTTCTCAAACCTTTTCGAGATCGCAAAACTAATCGAGGCGACCATCATCAGCGGAATCATTAGTCCGTAACCGCCCGTAATTTCTGCGATAAGGAAGATTGCGGTCAAAGGCGCATGAAACAATCCGCTCAAAATTCCGGCCATACCGACCATTGTGAAATTGCTGACAGGAAGTTTCGTTAGTCCGGTTAAATTCAAAATTTTTGAAAAGAAAAATCCGGCGTATGAACCCAAAAATAGGGAAGGCGCAAAATTTCCTCCGTTTCCTCCGCTTCCAAGCGTAATTCCTGTAGCGAACGCCTTGAGCATCATCGTCGCGCCAACGAACAACAGCAAAACCCAGTTGTTGTCGCGAAAATCTTTGAATAATGTGTTTTCCAAAAGGACTCCGGGATCACTGTCTGATAAGGTTTTGATGCTTTCGTAACCTTCACCAAAAAGTGTCGGAAACACAAAAATGATCAATGCCAGAAACGATGCGCCAAAAATCGCCTTTTTATACGGAGTCAATTTCAATCTTGCGAAAAAATGTTCGGTTCTCTGGAAATTCCGGGAATAAAAAATCGAGATCAATCCGGTAAAAACGCCCAGTAAAATATAAAATGGGATGTTGTGAAAGTCAAAAGTCTGTTGTGATTTGAAAGACAGCAAAACCGTTTCGTCCAAAACGATTGCCGAAACCAGCGCGCCGGTTGCAGCAGCAATCATAATAGGGGTAAATGCGGCAATGCTGACATCGACCAATAAGACTTCAATCGCAAACAAAACTCCGGCGATCGGTGCGTTGAATGCTGCTGCGATTCCGGCTGCGACACCACAACCAATTAGTAAAGTCCGGTCTTTGTAACTCAACCGGTATTGTTGCGCGTAGTTTGATCCGAATGCCGCACCGGTGATTACGATCGGGCTTTCAAGTCCGGCCGAACCACCAAGACCAACCGTTAACGAACTCGTGATGATCTGAGCGTACATCTGTTTTTTCGGAATGATGCTTGCTTTTTTCGCGACCGCGTATAAAATCTGTGAAGTTCCTTTTTCAATTGTTCCGCCAAGGATTCTTTTTACGACAAAAACGGTCAGTAAAATCCCAACAATGGGCAACACCGAATTGATAAAACTGAGTTTCAGAATTCCATTGATGTAAGTCGCAAACCTAAAAACCGAATGCGCAAATGTCTTCAACACAATCACCGCAAACGCCGCCGAAACGCCAACGATCACCGCAGACAGGAAAATGAACTGCTTATTGGTGAGCTTGTTTTGGCCCCAGAGCAGCCATTTTTCAAAATTCCGGAGTGTTTTTCTGAGCATTTGTCGTTTCGTTGTAAAGGGAAGCAAAATTAGCTTTTTGAAACCGGTTTGTCAACTAAAAAGATTAAAATCCGTATGCTTTGTCATCACCGCGATGATCGGCTCCGGCTTCGCGTTTTCCGTCAGGCAAAACCAGGATCGCATCGACTTTTCCAATGATCGGCCAAATTTTCTCATTAATTTGGTAGCCTTTCTGCGTCAGCGAATTGATGGTCTCGTTTGAAAAGCGTTTGGGTTCAAACGAAATGTTGTCGGGCAGCCATTGATGGTGAAATCGCGGCGCGTCGACTGCATCCTGCATGGTCATTTTAAATTCAGATACATTTAAAATTGTCTGCAATACTGACGTGATAATCGTTGAACCACCGGGCGTTCCCAATACCATCAGCAATTCGCCGTTACGTTCAACTATAGTTGGCGTCATCGAACTCAGCATGCGTTTTTCAGGTGCAATGGCATTGGCTTCAGCGCCAATTAGTCCGTATGAATTTGCGGTTCCCGGTTTCGAGCTAAAATCGTCCATTTCGTTATTTAAGAAAAACCCGAGTTCGTCACAATACAACTTGGACCCGAACGCGCCGTTTAACGTTGTCGTTGCCGAAACTGCGTTGCCTTTTGCGTCTAAAATCGAATAATGCGTGGTTTCATTGCTTTCCGAAAAAGTAATATTTCCTTTTGCAACGTCTGAAGATTTGGTTGCTTTTTCAAACGTAAAATCAGACATGCGTTGCTTCAGATATTCGGGATCGAGCAATTGCTTTTGCGGAATTTTGACGAAATCGGGATCGCCGAGATAAAAATTTCTATCAGCGTAAGAACGGCGTTCGGCTTCAGTCAGCAATTGGATGTATTTTGGCGAATTGTGTCCGAGTTTTGCCACTTCAAAAGGTTCGATCATTTTCAGGATCTGCGCCAGGCAAATCCCGCCGCTGCTCGGAGGCGCCATGGAAATGATTTGCAAATCGCGGTATTTAAAAGCAATCGGTTTGCGCCAGATTGCCTGGTAGTTTGACAAATCTTCTAATGTTACGATTCCGCCTTTTTGCTGTAAATAAGCCACCAGTTTTTTAGCGGTTTCGCCTTTGTAAAATTCGTCGCGTCCGTTTTTTGAGATGCGTTTTAAGGTTTCGGCCAATGCAGGATATTTGACCAGGTCACCAACTTTAAAATCTTTTGAAAATAAAGTCTGATCGTCATTTAAACGGACTATTGCTGTTTTGTGATCGTTGGTTTGACGCAATTGATTTTCAGTCATCACGACGCCTTTTTCTGCCAAAGCAATGACCGGTTTTAAAATTGTCGACATGGCCAGAGAACCGAATTTTTTATGCACTTCGAACATTCCTGCAATTGTTCCCGGAATTCCGACCGCAAACGCACTTTCGGTACTTTTTCCCGGAATCACATTTCCATTTTCATCGAGATACATGTTTTTTGTCGCGGCTAATGGCGCTTTTTCGCGGTAATCGAGCGATCCGGTTTTGCCGTTCGATTCTCGGTAGACCATAAATCCGCCGCCGCCAAGGTTTCCTGCAAAAGGGTAGGCTACAGCCAATGCGAGTTCGGTGGCAATCATTGCGTCGAAAGCGTTTCCGCCTTGTTTCATAATATCGGAGCCAATTTTAGAAGCTTCTTCACGCGCAGAAACGACCATCGCTTTTTGGGTAACAAGTCCGGTTTGTGCCATGCAAATAGAAGTAATGAATAAAAATGGAATAATAAAGTGTCTCATAAAGTCTGCAGTTTTTCATTGGCGTAAGCCCTTAATTCTTCGAAAAAAATCGTGAATTCATTCTCGAAATCAGTATAAAATTCCTGTAGTTCTTCAATCGAGAATTGCATTTGCGAATTGTTTTTGGTGCGTTGGTCCATTTGGCGTAACGTTCGCGCAATTTCATCCTTAAACTGATAGTTGAAAAGCCAGTTCTGTTTAATCAGATAGGGCATCATTCCGAGGATTTTTTCATTTAAAAATACCGTATTGTCTCGTAAAATCTGGTAAAAATTTTCGGCAAAATCACCAAGATCCTCATTTGAATATTTCGACCAGTTTTTTGCAAGGAAATGATCATAAAAAATATCGACGATCACGCCCGCATAATGATGGTAGCGCTCATGCAACCGTTTGGTACTCTGCCGAAACACGGGATGCAAATCGGTAAAAGTGTCGATCGCGCGGTGTAAAATAATGCCCTTCTGGATGTCAGCCGGCAAATGGTCGTAATGTTTTCCGCGAATACTGTCTGCTATAAAGTTCCCGATTTTAATGTAGTCGTTGTCATTTGAAAGGTAAATGTGCGCGAGGAAGTTCATTTTAGCGTGGCTGAGTGGCTGAGAAACTGAGTTCCTGAGCGGTTTGCGTAAATATAAGAAACTTTTAAAAACTTTGCCACTCAGCGGTCCGGCAACTCTTTAACTTTTTTATATTTGCCAAAGAATCCAAAATCGTACACAAAAATGACTTTAATAAAATCCATTTCAGGAATCCGCGGAACCATTGGCGGGAAAACCGGCGACAATTTAACTCCGGTTGATGCCGTAAAATTTGCTTCGGCCTACGGAACCTGGCTCAAGAATTATTCAGATAAAGAAAAACTGACCGTTGTCATTGGGCGCGACGCGAGGATTTCTGGACCAATGATTCACAATTTGGTGGTAAATACGCTCATTGGATTGGGCATTGATGTAATCGATTTGGGTTTGTCAACTACGCCAACGGTAGAAATCGCTGTTCCATTGGAAGAAGCCAATGGCGGTATTATTTTAACCGCATCGCACAATCCGAAACAATGGAACGCCTTGAAATTGCTGAATGAAAAAGGCGAATTTTTAAGCGGAGCCGAAGGCGCAAAAATCCTAGACATTGCCGAAAATGAAGCCTTTGATTTTTCAGATGTGGATTCGCTTGGCGAAATCGTCAAAAATGATGCTTACATGGACATTCACATTGATGAAGTGCTGAACCTGCCTTTAGTTGATGTGGAAGCGATCAAGGCCGCGAAATTTAAAGTTGTCGTCGATGGCGTCAATTCTTCGGGCGGAATTATTATCCCGAGTTTACTGGATTGTCTTGGTGTTGAAGTCGTGAAACTGTATTGCGAGCCAAACGGTCATTTTCCGCACAATCCAGAACCTTTGAAAGAACATTTAACCGATATTTCTGAATTGGTTGTCAAAGAAAAAGCCGATCTCGGAATCGTTGTTGATCCCGATGTCGATCGTTTGGCATTCATCAGCGAAGACGGCGAAATGTTTGGCGAAGAATATACTTTGGTGGCCGTCGCCGATTATGTACTGAGTAAAACTCCGGGAAATACGGTTTCCAATATGTCGTCGTCACGGGCGTTGCGCGACGTAACGAACCTGCACAACGGAACGTATGAAGCCAGCGCAGTAGGCGAGGTGAACGTGGTTGAACTGATGAAAAAGAACAATGCGGTTATTGGCGGAGAAGGAAATGGCGGAATTATTTATCCGGAATTGCATTACGGGCGCGACAGTTTGGTTGGCGTGGCGTTGTTTTTAACACATTTGGCCAACAAAAAAATGAAAGTTTCAGAATTGCGCAAAACGTATGCGGAATATTATATGAGCAAAAACAAAATCGAGCTCACGCCGCAAATCGATGTGGATGCGATTTTAGAAGCGATGACTGAAAAATATAAAAACGAAGATATAAAAACCATTGACGGCGTAAAAATTGATTTTGCCGAAAATTGGGTGCATTTAAGAAAATCAAATACAGAACCGATCATCAGGATTTACACCGAAGCAGCGACACAAGAGGCTGCAGATGATTTGGCTTTAAGGATTATTGACGAAATTAAAGTGATTGCGGGAATCAATTAATAATTACTAGTTAATAATTAATAATGCATCGTTTGCGCAGCAAAAAAAATCCGGTTTTACGCCGGATTTTTTTATTGTATTGAGCTCAAAACACCGATTTCAATTTGAATCAGACGATAATATGGCCCCAGTTTTCGCCATTCTGAATCCTCTTCAAATGCGTTTCACTGATCCCAAATTGTTTCGCCAGCATTTTTAAACGCGTGGTTCTGTTTGGGTTTTTGAGTAGCGTTTTGATCAGAATCACTTTTGTGGATGTCAGTTTTTTTCCGTCTGCTTTTAGGTTGTGTTCAACCAGATTCTTACGCGCTTGAAGTACATGCGGACTTTTGTTGGCATGATCAAGCATTTCCTGGTAGGTTGCCCAACGCAAATTGGTATCGCTATCGTTGTCCCTTACATAATCCAAATGCAGAACATGGGTTTGCTCGTCAGATTTTTTCGGAATAAAATACTGTGCGACAAGTTTATAGAAAAACAAATATTTGTTGATCACTTTCTCGCCATCGCGAAGTTTGTACCGGAAAATTTTATAACCGTCGGCCAGGCTGCCTTTCAACAAATTTCCGTCTTCGATGCGGTCGACGAAACTTACAAGCCTGCCTTTATTGGAAATTGCATATCGAAATTTCAAAGATTTATCGATGTCAATTTCCTTAAATGTTTCATTAGGATATTTTCTAATCATTCGTGGTGGTATTTAATGATTGTCTCAAAAATAGAAAAAAATCAGCAACACAGCAGTTATTTGGAAATTGTTATCAAAATTTTAGGAATTCCGATACTGCTTTTTTGAAATTTGGAAGTACATATTTTCTGTAATTTTCGATTTCATTTTGAGATTGGAAAGGTGACTGAAAATTTGCAACCGTCCAACTTGTTGATTTTGTTTTATTTGAATGATAGTTATTTGTTTATCTGATCAATCCTTTTTAGAAACTTTGCAACTATTAAGAATCGGTATAAATGCAAATTTAAAGCGGTGAGAGTTTTGCTTTTGTAAGATTTTGCGTGCCGATTTCTGACAAATCCAATAAAAATCTTTTAGAATCGTTTACCAATATTAAATTTAGACGCATCGTCGCAGTTTTTAAAAAAGATTATCTTTACATTTTCCAAAAATCGTCAGTATGATTACAGCAGATAAAACTTTGAGCACGGAACTTGAGCAATATTTCCAGCAATATCGCGACAATATTATCGGAATCGAACAGGAATTTGATTCGCCTTTTGGCAGAAAAAAAATCATTTACACCGACTGGACTGCGAGTGGAAGGCTTTACCGCCCGATTGAGGAAAAACTGATGAACGAATTTGGCCCTTTTGTTGCCAACACGCATACCGAAACGACAGTATCCGGAACCGCAATGACGATGGCTTATCACCATGCGAGAAAAATCATCAAACGCCATGTGAATGCCGGACTTGACGATATTCTGATCACCGACGGAACGGGAATGACGGGCGTAATCAACAAATTCCAACGCATTCTCGGACTCAAAGTTCCTGAAAACCTGAAACACCTGATTAATATTCCGGAACAAAATAAACCGGTGGTGTTTATTTCGCATATGGAACACCATTCAAACCAGACTTCCTGGCTCGAAACCATTGCCGATGTAGTGGTCGTTCCGGCTTGTGAAAAAGGGCTTTTTTGTATGGACAATTTTACCGAACTGCTCAAACAATACAAAGACCGCAAATTAAAAATCGCATCAATCACTTCTTGTTCGAATGTGACCGGAATCAAAACGCCTTATTATAAAGTCGCAAAACTCATGCACCGCAACAATGGTTTGTGTTTTGTGGATTTTGCGTGTTCCGGGCCTTATGTCAAAATCGACATGCATCCTGAAGATCCGGAAAGTTACCTCGACGCGATTTTCTTTTCTCCACACAAATTCCTTGGCGGTCCCGGAACTTCGGGCGTACTGGTTTTCAATAAAAAGCTATACAAAAATGTGGTTCCTGATCATCCGGGCGGCGGAACCGTAAGCTGGACAAATCCGTGGGGCGAGCACAAATATGTTGACAATATCGAAGACCGGGAAGATGGCGGAACACCAGGTTTCTTACAAGTGATTAAAACGGCGCTTGCGGTCAATCTGAAAGAGCAAATGGGCGTAGAGAATATCTTGAAGCGCGAACACGAAATTGTAGATTATGTGTTTAACGAACTTTCCGCGGTTCCGAATATTAACATACTCGCAGGACAACATCAGGACAGGCTTGGCGTGGTTTCTTTTTATATTGACGGACTTCATTTTAACCTTGGCGTGAAATTGCTGAACGACAAATTTGGAATACAAACCCGCGGCGGCTGTAGCTGTGCCGGGACTTACGGCCATTATCTATTGCACGTTGACCAGGAAACATCAAATTCGCTTACTAAAAAAATCACTTTGGGCGATTTGATCCAAAAACCAGGTTGGATCCGAATGTCGATTCATCCAACGACTACAAATGACGAAATCCGTTTTGTCTGCGAAAGCATTAAAGCATTGGCTAAAAACCATTTGGATTGGGCTAAAGATTACCAATACAACAAAACTACAAATGAATTTTTACACAAGTTAAACCTCCATTGCGAAAAGGAATTGGTCGAAAACTGGTTTAAAAACTAATCAGTTTTGGGGAATCGCTTCGTATTGCATGACATATTTTCCATACAAGCGCTCGAGTGAAAATAAATGATGAATTGCGAATAATCCTAAAGTCAGCAACAGGAATAGTTCTTCCGATTCAAACCAAACGGAAACGTAAACAAACACCACCGACAACCTGAAATATTCCAGGTAATAAATCCATTTCCGCTGTTCGAGTAATGCGCCGCAGTTGATTAATGTTACCAGGATCAATGAAACTACCGTAATTCTTTCAATCGGTTCTGTCTGTTGGTAAAATGCAGTGAAAACAGTTAACAGCGCGACGCTAAAAGCCAATTGCGCATAAATGTAATTCCGGAATTTAAAGCGGCATTGTCTGAGGTTTTTCCGATCCTGAAGAAACATTTTTTCAAGTTCCGGCCTGATTTCCTGATCCATATAAGCCGGGCCGCCGAATACAATATTCCATTTGTCCCTGAATCCGTGCGCTTTTTTGTACGCGGAAGCGATTTCAAGATAATAATGAAAATGCTGCCAAAGAAAACTGTGACTTTTTAAAGGATGTGTGAGTCCGTAGGTTGGTTTTTCCTCTTCGCGTTGGAAAGTTCCAAACATTTTATCCCAAAATACAAATACGTCTCCGTAATTTTTGTCCAGATATTTCTCGTCGGAAGCATGGTGAACGCCATGGATGGAAGGCGTAACCAGGAAATGTTCGATCCATCCGAGTTTGCCAACGAGCTGCGTATGCGTAAAAAAAGAATAGGCGCCATGAACTACTAAAATCGTCAACACCATAAAAGGATCAAAGCCCAAAAGTGGCAACGCACACCAGAAAAATCCGCGGATGATCGCCTGAAAAGTCGTGATTCGCGCCGAAACCGTCAGGTTAAATTCTTCACTCTGATGGTGCACGATATGCGCCGCCCAAAGGATGTTGACTTCGTGTCCGAACCGATGGTACCAATACCAGACAAAATCTGTAGCGAGCAACAAAACGATCCAGACGAACCAATTGTTCGGAATTGAAAACAGCGCATAATTGGCATAAACCCATTTGAAAAGTTCGTAAAAACTTGCTGCGATAAAAAGATTCAGCAACCTTTCGGCGATTCCGATACTGAGGTTTGATACCGAACTTTCGAATTTAAAAATGTCCTTTTTCTTGCGATAGGCAGTGACTTTGTATTCAATGTAAACAAAAATAAAAAAAGCCGGAATGGCAAAAGCAAGGTAGTTTATTTGGTTCATAGTTGTTTTTTTAAGGGTTGAAACAAAAAAAAAAACAGCTTTCCGTGTTGTATCGGAAAGCTGTTTCATTTTAAAAGAAAAAATTACATCACCGCATACAACAGAGCAGACCAAAACAGCAAATGCAATTGCAACAGAAAGAAATATTTCTGCTGAATGTATTAATGTTTAAAGGCAATCTGGTCATACGGGCGACACTTTATAGAATTGTAAATTTAACAAGCACGTTGGAAGCAACCAAACTTTTCAGCAAGTTTAACAGTGTTAATTTGTGTCGGAATGTTTCCAGCGCTTGTGTGTCCAAAGATAATAAGCCGGAAATTCGTGAATTTGTTCTTCCACAAGCCTTAAGAAATGATCTGTGACCTGATAATCGGGAACCGATTTGGAATTTTCCGACAGCACTTCAAAACCAGCTTCATAATAACCGCGTTTGATTTTCTTGACGCGAAGGAAAATTACGTTCATGTCGAATCTTTTCGCAAGCATCTCCGCACCAGTGTGGACCGGCGTTTTAATATTCATGAATGTGGTCCAATGATACGCTTTCGAGGCTTTGGGCGATTGGTCGCTGGCAAATCCGTACACACCTAAAATATGGTTTTTTTCGTTGGATTGAATTGTCGGAATCGTTTCTTTGGTCGTGATCAGCGTCGCTTTAAACTTGGAACGGATGTCGCGCACCAGTTTGTCAAAATGCGGATTGGCAATCTTTTTATAAATCGCAAAACCTTTGAATTTGATATGATGATTCATCGAAATTACCCATTCGTAACTGGCGTAATGGGCGAGCATCAACGCAATGCTTTTTCCTTTTTTCTCGAGATCGGTGTAAACTTCGAGATTCGAAAATGTGAATCTTTTGCTGATTTCCCTGTCGGATATCGTAAGCGTTTTAATCATTTCAAGAAACATGTCGCACAAATGGTGGTAGGAATCTTTTTCAATTTTGAGCCTTTCCGCACTCGAAAGGTCTGGAAAAGCCATTTCAAGATTGTGCCTCACGGTCGATTTTCGGTAACCAATAATATAATAAACCAGCAGATAAACGATATCAGAGAAAAAATACAGCAATCGGAAAGGAAGAATAGAAATGCACCACAACAGCGGATACACCATAATGAAAAGTAAAAATTGCATGCGTTAGATTTTTAGCAAATATACATTTAAATGACTTTTGAACCGCCAATTTAACAAAACCACAAAAACAATTTCTATTTTTACAGCTATATAAAAATCCTATGAATATCATCCTGATTGTCATTATTGCGCTCAACATCATCATCAGCTTTAAAGGTTTTAACAACCTGGTTTTTTTCCGGAAATACGAATTTCACATCGGAAGTATCCGCGCAGGCGAGCAAATCCGGATGTTTTCGTCGGCTTTTTTACATGCCGATATCGGGCATTTATTTTTTAATATGCTGACGTTGTACTTTTTTGCGCCGGTAGTTGTGGGTTATCTCGGCGACATTTCCTTTCTGCTGATTTATATCGGAAGCCTTATTTTTGGCAGTTTGCTGACGCTGATTTTTCACAAAGACGATTACAGTTACCGCGCCATCGGTGCTTCGGGAGCGGTTACTGGAATTTTATATTCGGCGATTTTGTTGCAGCCCGATATGAGTTTGTATTTGTTTTTCATCCCAATTCCAATCCCGGCTTACATTTTCGGAATCGGATATTTGCTGTATTCCATTTACGGAATGCGTGCCAAAAATGACAATATTGGACACACCGCACACTTTGGCGGCGCGATTGGCGGATATGTCATCACGCTGATAAAAGAGCCGCAAATGTTAACTGATAACACGCTGATGGTCGTGCTTTTAGCCATTCCGATCGCAATTCTTTTCATTATGGACCGACTCGGAAAGCTTTAATGGCACAACATTTGGAAGGCTCGCGCCGAAATCGTTTCACAATTATCAATTAAACAAAATCACCATGAAAAAAACATTTATCATCCTGTTTACCGCGCTTGCCACGATGGCACAGGCTCAGGAATTTGTAAAACCAATGCCGCTCGTGTCGGTAGCTGGCGAAGGAAAAGTAAAAGTTGTTCCTGATCAGGCATTCATTTCGGTATCGGTTGAAACCAAAGGAAACAACGCCCAGGATGTCAAAAAACAAAACGACATCGCTGTGGAAAAAGTGGTGCAGTTCATCAAAAAATCCAAACTTCCTGCGGCCGATGTGCAAACCAAACGCGTTTCGCTAAATCCGCAATACGATTACGATAAAAAGAAATACAATTACCTCGCAACGCAAACCATCGAGATTTTACTCAAAGATTTAAACCTTTACGACGGATTGATGGAAGGTTTGGTCGATTCGGGAATCAACAAAATCAGCACTGTGGAATTCCGTTCGTCACAAATCGAAATCCACAAAACAGCAGCCAGAAAACTTGCAATGAAAGATGCAAAAGCGCGCGCCGAAGATTATGTTTCCGTATTGGGACAAAAAGTTGGAAAAGCCTTTACGATCAACGACAATTCACAAGTCGATTATCCGCGCCCGATGATGTATGCGATGAAATCTGAAATGGCCGATGCTACAGGTGGCGCACCGAGAGAGACTTTGGCCATTGGCGAAATCAACATTACCGCAAATGTTTCTGTCAGTTTTGTTTTGGAATAAGCATAAAACTATTATTTATAAAAAAAAGCCTGAATTCACGTTCAGGCTTTTTCGTTTAAATGCTTTTTTTGAGACACAGATTCAATAAATTGTCAAATCTGAAGCAAAAAGCCGACAAAATTTGCCGGCTTTTTCCATTATTTTAATTTTATTTCCAGCCGCCGCCAAGATCTTTATACACATTGACCACAGCATTGAGTTGCTCTTTTTTGGTGTCGATGAGTTCCAATTTGGATTCGAGCGCGTCGCGTTGCGTCATAAGTACTTCAAAATAATCGACCCGTGCAGAACGGAACAAATCATTCGAGGCTTCAATCGAACGGTTCAACGCCTCAACTTGTTTCGATTTGAGGTTGTAACTTTTTTCAAGGTTTTCCACATTCGAAAGTTGGTTTGAAACTTCAAGATATGCTTTCAAAATCACGCGTTCATAATTATACATCGCCTGAATTTGTCTGGCATTTGCGTTTTTAAATTCGGCTTTGATCGCATTTCTGTTGATCAGCGGCGCAACCAATTCTCCTGCTAAAGAATAAAGTAAAGACTGAGGCGACTGGAATAAATAAGACGTTTTAAACGCCTGATAACCTACAGCTCCAGAAATTTCAAATGACGGATAAAATTCTGCGCGTGCTACTTTTACATCGAGTTTGGCTGCGGCCAAGTCCAATTCGGCTTGTTTGATATCCGGCCTGTTGGCAAGCAATTGCGACGGAATTCCGGCCTGGATCGCTGTTGGAACCAAACCAATAAAGTCGTTTGTATCACGTGAAATTTCCTGTGGATAACGTCCCAAAAGCAAATTGATGCGGTTTTCGGTTTCCTTAATTTGCTGCGCGATCTCAAACTCGAGGCTTTGTGATTTGAGCACCTCTGCCTGGAATTTCTGAACGGCGAGTTCGGTAGCACGCGATGCTTCTTTCTGGATTTTTACGATTTCAAGCGCGTTTTTTTGCAATCCGATATTCTGTTTTACGATTGCCAATTGGTTGTCGAGCGCCTGAAGTTCGTAATAGGAACTGGCAACTTCCGCAATCAGGTTGGTCAGCACAAAATTTTTGCCTTCCACACTTGACAAATATCTGGTTACCGCGGCTTTTTTGGAATTGCGCAGTTTTTTCCAGATGTCGACTTCCCAATTCGCATAAGCGGCAACAGTAAAATCGGTCAGCGGATCCGGGAATTCTTTGCCCGGAGTGATTTCGGTTGTCGCATCGCCCGCGCCCTGACTGGTGTAACGGCCTACTTTTTCAACACCAGCGCCAGCCCTGATTCCGGCGGTTGGCAGCAAAGCCGATTTTTTGATCCGGATGTCGTTCTTTGCAATTTCGATTTCCTGTAACGTAATTTGCAATTCCTGGTTGTTTTTCAATGCAGTGTCGATGAGTGCGACCAGATTTTTATCTGTAAAGAAATTCCGCCATTGAAGCGCAGCTGTATTTGTGGTATCCTTGCTTGTTCCGAAAGATTCAGGAATGGCATTATTCGTCGCCGATGTCGCTACAGCCGGCGTTTTGCATCCCGCGATCGCCAAACAAAAAGCAATGGGAACTATATATCGGTTGATTTTGGATTTATACATTGTGGTTGATTTCTTCGGTTAATGGATTTTCTTCTTCGTGTTTGACGAGTTTATGCTTTTCCGCAATTTTGGCGAAAATGTAATACAGTCCCGGAATCAATACCACGCCGAAAAGCGTTCCGATCAGCATTCCGCCGGCTGCAGCCGAGCCAATAGTACGGTTTCCAATTTTTCCAGGGCCAGACGCAAATACCAACGGAATCAATCCGGCGATAAATGCAAACGAAGTCATCAAAATAGGACGGAACCTTACTACAGCGCCTTCCATCGCTGCTTCGAGTACCGTGGCGCCATCTTTATGTTTCTGGACGGCAAACTCCACGATCAGTACGGCATTCTTGCCCAACAATCCAATCAGCATCACCAGCGCTACCTGAGCGTAAATGTTATTTTCGAGTCCGCAGATCTTTAGCAAAAGAAACGCGCCGAAAATTCCGGCCGGAAGTGAGAGAATTACGGCAAACGGAAGTACGAAACTTTCATACTGCGCCGCCAGAACGAGATACACAAACGCGAGACAAATCAGGAAAATGTAAAGCGCTTCATTGCCGCGGCCGACTTCATCTTTGGAAATTCCGGCCCAGTCGATGCCAAAACCTCTTGGAAGCGTTTTTTCGGCGACCTCCGTGATCGCTTTAATGGCCGCACCACTGCTGTAACCAGGCGCAGATTGTCCGCTGATTTCCGAAGCGTTGTACATATTATGCCGCGTGATTTCCGACAAACCGTAAACTTTTTCCATTTTCATAAATGCTGAAAACGGAACCATTTCGTCACGGTTATTCTTCACATACAATTTCAAAATGTCTTCTGGCAATGCGCGGTATTGCGGCAATGCCTGAACCATGACTTTGTATTGCCGGTCAAACTTGATGAAATTGGTTTCATAATTACTTCCGACCAGCGTTGACAGCGTATTCATTGCATTTTCGATCGTTACGCCTTTTTGCTGGGCAATATCGTTGTCAATGCGCAGCATATATTGTGGGAAACTCGCGCTGTAAAACGTAAAAACTGAAGAAAGTTCAGGACGTTTGCTGAGTTCGGTAACAAAATCCCGGCTCACCGTTTCCATTTTCTTAAAATCGCCAGTTCCGGCTTTGTCAAGCAAACGCAACTCAAATCCGCCGGCGGCGCCATAACCAGGAACGGCTGGCGGTTGAAAGAATTCAATGGTCGCTCCTGAAATGTTTTTCGATTTTTCTTCGAGTTCGCCCATGATTTCCTGAACCGAATGTTTGCGGTCTTCCCAGCTTTTAAGGTTGATCAAACAAGTTCCCGAATTGGCTCCGGTTCCTTCGGTTAGGATTTCGTATCCGGCCAAAGCTGACACAGATTGCACGCCGTCGACACCTTCCGCAATTTTCTGCAGTTTTTCGGCTACTTCATTGGTGCGTTCGAGTGAAGAACCCGGAGGCGTCTGGATGATCACATAAAACATTCCCTGATCTTCATTTGGAATAAATCCAGATGGCAAGCTGTTGTTCAGGAAATAAATTCCGGTACAGAAAGCGATCAAAACGATAAAAGTCACCGATCTTCTGTTGACGATCGAACCCAAAACTTTCTGGTATTTTCCGGTCAGTTTGTTGAATCCGTTGTTAAATCCGTCAAGGAATTTGTCAAGGACATTTTTCTTTTTCGCTTTTCCGTGGTTGTTTTTGAGCATCATTGCGCAAAGGGCAGGAGTGAGCGTCAATGCAACCAAGCCTGAAATGATGATCGCTGTCGCCATTGTAATGGAAAACTGGCGGTAGAAAATTCCGACTGGTCCCGACATGAATGCCACAGGAATAAAAACCGCTGCCATCAAAAACGTAATGGCAATGATCGCGCCGCTAATTTCGTGCATGGCTTTCATTGTGGCTTTTCGTGCCGACAAATGTTCTTCTTCCATTTTAGCATGGACGGCCTCGATGACGACAATCGCATCATCGACGACGACACCAATGGCGAGTACCAGTGCAAATAAAGTGATCAGGTTCAGTGTAATGCCGAAAAACTGCATAAAAACGAAGGTTCCGATTAGCGAAACCGGAACTGCAATAGCCGGAATCACGGTTGAGCGCCAATCGCCAAGAAACAGAAATACGACCAATCCAACCAGAATGAACGCTTCGACCAGGGTGTGAATTACTTTTTCAATTGACGCGTCAAGGAATTTCGAAACGTCGTAACTGATTTCATAGTCCATTCCTTTTGGAAAATCACTCTTTTTGATCTCTTCCATTTTAGCCTTGATGTCTTTGATAACCTGGCTTGCGTTGCTTCCGTAGGATTGTTTGATCGTGATCGCCGCGGATGGCCTTCCGTTCAGATTCGAATAAATATCATACATCGAACTTCCGAATTCGACATTCGCAACATCTTTCAGTCGAAGGATTTCCCCATCGGGACTTGACCTTAAAATGATATTTTCATAACCCGCTTTATCGGCAAACCTTCCCGGATATTTCAGTACGTATTCAAAAGATTGCGAGCGTTTCCCCGAACTTTCTCCGGTTTTTCCCGGTGACGCTTCCAAACTTTGGTCGTTTAGCGCTTCAAGTACTTCGTCTGCAGAAATTTTATAGGCGAGCATCCTGTCGGGCTTCAGCCAAACACGCATCGCATATTCGCGGTTTCCCAAGATATCGGCCACACCCACGCCGTCCACACGTTTGAGTTCGGAAAGCAGGTTGATATCGGCAAAATTGAACAGGAATTTCTGGTCCATTTTTGGATCTGTACTGTACAAATTGATGTACATCAGCATGTTGGATTCCTCACGTGTGATTTTTACGCCTTCGCGGACAACAAGCGGCGGCAGTTTGTTTACGACCGAAGCCACACGGTTTTGGATGTTCACCGACGCCTGATTGGGATCGGTTCCCAAATTAAAAATTACCTGAATCGTTGCTTCCCCGTCGTTCCCGGCGTCGGATGCCATATATTTCATTCCGGGAACGCCATTGATGGCTCTTTCGAGCGGAATCAGTACGGCTTTGGTCATCAGTTCGCCATTGGCACCAGGATATTCTGCGGTAATGTTGACTTTTGGAGGTGAGATCGACGGAAATTGGGTCACCGGCAAATGCGTCATGGCCAAAACGCCCAAAAATACAATGACAAGCGAGATCACGATAGACAGGACTGGCCTGTGTATGAATTTATTAAACATGGTTTTTGCTTTTAGGGATGAATTATTCCGCTTTCAATTGCAGGGTAGAGATGGCTTGCTGTGGCGATACAAACGTATATTTGATCTTGTCGTCTTCCTTGACTTTCTGTACGCCTTCGAGTAAGATCTTATCATTTGCAGCAAGGCCGCTGCCAATGACGTACAAATCGGGCATTTCAGCTGCAATCGTAATGTTTCTCGCGTGGATGACATTGTCGTTTCCGACTACGAAAGCATAAATTTTATCCTGGATTTCATAGGTCGCTTTTTGCGGAATGATGATGGCTTTTTTGAGTGGAACGGTCATTTGGACTTTTCCGGTTTCGCCGTTTTTGAGCAATTTATCCGGATTTGGGAATTTTGCACGGAAAGCGATATTTCCCGTTTCGCTGTCGAATTCACTTTCGATTGTTTGCACTTCACCTTTGTATTTCAGCAGCTGGTTGTTGGCCAAAAGCAAACCGACCTTATTGCTGCCACGGTCTTTAACATTGGTCTGGTAATCGAGGTATTCTGGTTCGGAAACGTTGAAGTAAGCAAACATCTGGCTGTTGTCTGAAAGGCTTGTCAGCAGTTCGCCTTCATCGATCAGACTTCCGAGTTTGTTTGGGATGCGGTCGATCGTTCCGTCAAACGGCGCGCGGATTTCGGTGGCAGTCAGGTGGAATTTGGCGATCGCCATTTCGGCTTTGGCCTGATCCAATTTGGCTTTGGCCATCAAAAGTTCGTTTTTGGAAACTACATTTTTATCGGACAGCATTTTGGTATTTTGCAATTCGATTTCGGCCGATTTGGTTTCTGCGGCTGCTTTTTGCATTTCGGCTTCGTACATTTTTGGAACGATTTTGAACAATACCTGTCCGGCTTTGACAAATTGGCCTTCGTCTACATAAATGTTTTGCAGGAAACCTTTTTCGAGCGCCCGGATTTCGATATTTCGAACCGATTTGATTTGTGACACATATTCTTTAGTAATCGAAGTGTCGATCACTGCGGGATTGGTCACTGTGAAGTTTGAAGTTTCTTCTTTCTGGATTTCTTTTGGCGTACAGCTATACAGGCACACCAAGGCGATTAAGCCTGTAAATATGGCAATTCTCTTCATGATATTAAAGGAAAAATTGAGCGATTAATGCTTTGGGTTCAGAATTTTTTAAAAAAGTAAAAACCATCAGCCGCCAATGCCAGAAAATAAACTGTCATGCAGAAAGAAGTAAGGGTTTACGACTCATCCGCCGGGAAATTAAATTATTCCGGGCAACTGATGCATCGCGGGATCATATCCTTAAAACCCGTTGTTTGATGTAAATGGGAGTGTGTGTAAAAAAAGGCGCAGCAGTTTTAAAGCGCTTGCAATCGTAAGGTAAGTCGGCTAATTGTGACTGTACAGAATGCCAGACTTGCGGCAATTTGTATTTTCCAAAAACGAATTTATTTGAAATGTTTTTGACTTCATCGCCAAGCGGATTGTCTTCAGTCAGATCGAGGTCGGCATCTTCAACCAATGTAAATCCCTGATCTGAATCGCCAAAATTGGAGTGGTGGTATTTTTCGAAGTGCTGAGAAGTAGCAACAAGGTTTTCGTGCGTATCTGCAACAGCATCATGTCCGCCGCCAAGCAGAAAAGAACACAACGATATAAAAAATACGATTAGCCTCATTTCAGGGCCAAAATTAGTCAAACATTGTTAAAAATAAATGTTCTTCATATTATTTAAGAAAATATTATACGAAAACGTTTTCTGTAAATTGTAGAAAATTACGCTAATAAACTCAGTGATAACAGACTATTTCAAAAAATAAAGAAAATTTTTTCCAACTCAAAACAGACAAATTTCACTTTGAAGCAGGATTTTGAATCCGTTTTTTCGTAATTTTAAAAGATACTTCACACATTATGGATTTCATTGATTACTACAAAATTTTGGGCATTGAAAAGTCGGCGACCGCGGACGAAATTAAAAAAGCGTACCGCAAACTCGCGCGGAAACTTCATCCCGACGTGAACCCGGGAGACAATGAAGCGCACAAAAAATTCCAGCAGCTTAACGAAGCCAATGCCGTACTGAGCGATCCTGAAAAACGAAAAAAATATGATCAGTACGGTCAAAACTGGGAGCAAGGCGAGACGTATGAACAGCAACGCCAACAACAGTATTCGGACAATTCCGGAGGATTTCAGGGTGGCGATTTTGGCGGGTTTTCAGGTGGTGGATTTGGCGGCGGAGATTTTTCAGATTTCTTCGGATCGATGTTTGGCGGCCGTGGCGAACAACGTGGCGGTTTTCGCGGACAGGATCTCAACAGCGAATTGTCGCTGACGCTCGAGCAGGCTTACACCTCACAGAAGCAGACTTTTTCAGTCAACGGAAAAAATATCAGGATCACGATTCCGGCCGGTGTCGAAAATGGGCAAACTATTAAAATTAAAGGACAGGGAGGAAAAGGAGCAAGCGGCGCACCCGACGGTGATTTGTTCATTACGTTCAAGATCGCAAATGACAAAGACCTCAAGCGTGTTGGAAACGATTTGTATACGACAACAGAACTTGATTTGTATACAGCGGTTCTCGGCGGAAGCCTGACACTTGATACTTTGGGCGGAAAAATCAAACTTAACGTCGCGCCCGAAACGCAGAACGGAACAAAGATTCGCCTTAAAGGCAAAGGTTTTCCGGTTTACAGACATGACGGTCAATTTGGCGATCTTTACGTCACGTATCAGGTCAAAATTCCGGTGAATCTGACCGAAGCACAGAAGAAACTTTTTACAGAACTCGCGGCAAGCGCAACATAATCACAAATGGAAACAACGGAATATTTTTCAATAGACATTTTTTGCAGCCATCACGGCGTTGACATCGCTTTTGTGCGTTCGCTTGGCGAATATGGATTGGTTGAAATTACTGAAATCAGCAGTCAGTATATGATTCCCATCACGCAATTGGCTGCGGCCGAAAAAATGACACGGCTTTACCTCGATTTGCAGGTCAATCCGGAAGGCATCGATATTATTTTCAACCTGATGGAAAAAATGCAGACGATGCGAAGTGAAATTACAGATTTGCAGAACAGGCTTTCTCTGTATGAATAATCGTTTGTTGCAAAATCTGTAAATCAAAAAAGCCTGTCAATCTCAGATCAACAGGCTTTGTCATTTATCGTGGGGAGAGCAGGATTCGAACCTGCGAAGTTCACACAGCAGATTTACAGTCTGCCCTCGTTGGCCGCTTGAGTATCTCCCCAAAACTTTTGAAACTTGGTATTGTTTCGCTCAGCGGTTGCAAATATAAAAACTGTTTTGGTGTTTGCAAACTAAAAACCAACTTAATTTTGCTAATAATTTTAAACCTTTGGCATTGAATAAAATAAAAAAATCCCCGTAATGGAGATTTCTTTATTTTGTATGTGGGCAGGTTTATTTTGCAGCCAAAAGTTCGTTGACTTTTGCTTTCAATTCAGCACCTCTCAAATCTTTCGCAACAATTTTTCCGCTAGCGTCAAGGATAAAAGTCGCAGGAATCGACTCTACGCCATAAGCTAATGCAATTGGTTCTTTCCACCATTTTAGGTTTGAAACCTGGTTCCAGGCCAATTTGTCTTTAGCGATTGCTTCTTTCCATGGCGCCGCTTCTTTGTCTAAAGAAACACCAACAATGTTCAATCCTTTCGCGTGCAATTCGTTGTACAAAGCCACCACGTTCGGATTTTCCTCGCGGCATGGTTTGCACCATGAAGCCCAAAAGTCAACAATGGTCACTTTCCCAAGCGATTGTTTTAAAGAGACCGTTTTTCCGTCAGGAGTTGGCGCTGAAAAGTCAGGAGCAACACTTCCAACACCAACCGGACCTTGAACCGCGGCAACTGGCGCAGCAGTTTGTCCAAGTTTGGTTGCAATCGATTTTCCAGGTTTGGTATTTTTTAAAGATTTGTCAAGTCCGTCGTAATATTTCTTGATTTTTGCGATGTCAGGATTCATTTGGTTGAACATTCCATCAACGATCAATGCAGAAATAAATGCTTTCGGATGCGAAGCGACATATTCGTCTGACACTTTCATGAAATCTTCCTGGATTTTCATGTACTCTTTTCTGAGGCTGTTCATCACGACAGTATCTTGTTTTTGTGATGCTTCCTGCATTTTGGCCATATTGGTTTCCTGAAATTTCGCCATTTTCTTCTGGGTTTTTACGCCCACTTCTTTATAGCTTGACAATTCGTCGTTGTTGTAAGTTCCGGTAACTTTGGTAATGTTGACACTGTCTTTATTGATCGTCATTTCAATATCGCCGTTCTCAAGGATGAATGGTACTTTACCCTGAACTGTTTCTACCTGAACAAGATACATCTCAGGCTCTTTTGCAGATCCTTTGAAAGTAAATTTTCCATTTTCGATTTTTACTGTGTCGAGTTGTTTCAACTGGCCGGTTTCATCCTGTTTTTCCAGGAAAACGTTTTTACCATTATCGATACCTTTAATGTTTCCGGTTACGATATATTCATTTTCTCCAGCTTTGTTGCACGAAACCAAAACAGCAACAGCAGAAACGAACACAAGAATTTTCTTCATTTTTTAAATTTTTTAATTTAAGTGGTGCAAAAGTATTTAAAAATCTAAGTTATTGTCGTTTTTATAACTTAATTTTTTGTTATTGTTGAACAGATTATTTTATCGTTGACGGACATACAAAATGGGTCATCCCGACGCTGGTATTCCTGATTCCGCTGATTCCTTTCTCGACATTTATAAAGTTGTGGATGCCGCGTGATTTCAGGATCGATCCCATAATGACCGAACGGTAACCGCCTGCGCAATGCAGATAAAATGATTTTTCAGGAACCTCTTTAATATGATTGTTGATTGTATCCAATGGCAGGTTGATTGCATCTTCCACGTGTTCGGCTTCGAATTCCCCGGGTTTTCTGGCATCTACAACAATGGTGTTTTCGGCATAATCGGAAGCAAATTGTTCAGGTGAAACAGATTCCATCACATCTGTTTCAAAACCAGCATTTTCCCAGGCAGCGATTCCGCCATTCAGGTAACCCAGCACATGATCAAATCCCACACGTGACAAACGCGTAATGGTTTCCTGTTCGCGTCCTTCCGGGGTTATGATCAATAAAGGTTGTTTAACGTCCATGATCAATGCGCCAACCCAAGGTGCGAAATTTCCCTGTATTCCGATGAAAATCGAATTCGGGATGTGGCTTTTTACATAATCATTTTCGTGGCGCACATCGAGAACAACTGCTTCCGAAGCATTGGCCAAAGCCTCGAAATCTGCCGGTTCCAATGGCGTAAGCGATTTCTTTATGATGTTATCGAGGCTTTCATAACCCTGAATGTTCATCATGACGTTTTGTGGAAAATAAGCCGGAGGCGCGCCCAATCCGTCAAGCAATTCGGCGATAAATTCTTCGCGGCTCATATCAGATCTTAACGCATAATTGGTTTTTTTCTGGTTGCCCAAAAGATCTGTGGTTTCTTTGCTCATATTTTTTCCGCAGGCGCTTCCGGATCCATGACTTGGGTAAACGGTCAAATCGTCGGCTAGCGGCATAATTTTGTTGCGTAACGAATCGTATAAATAAGAAGCAAGTTTTTCCTGTGTGAGTTCGCCAACAAGTTCCTGCGCCAAATCTGGTCGGCCCACATCTCCAATAAATAGTGTATCACCGGTAATGATTCCGTGTGGCCTGTCATTTTCATCAATCAGCAAATAGCATGTGCTTTCCATCGTATGTCCAGGCGTATGGATCGCTTTGACAGTATAATTTCCAACTTTAAATTCCTGGTTGTCGTTGGCAATGATGGCTTCAAACTCCGGATTGGCTGTTGGTCCGTAAACAATTTTTCCGCCGGTTTTTTTGGAAAGGTCTAAATGTCCCGAAACAAAATCGGCATGAAAATGCGTTTCAAAAATGTATTTGATTTTCGCTCCGTCTTTTTCGGCTTTGTCAATGTAAGGCTGGACTTCGCGTAGCGGGTCAAAAATGGCCGCTTCGCCATTGCTTTCCAAATAATAAGCTGCTTGTGCGATACATCCGGTATAAATTTGTTCGATTTTCATAATGCCTTGGATTTTAGAATTACAAAAATAATAAGAAACTTGCATTTGGCCGTTAATAAAATCACAATCTGAAATTTTTATTGCTACAGTAATCTGAAATTTACATTTAACTTAAAATTAGTACTCGTTACAAAGTTTCACGCCTGATTTAGTACTAATTTTAAAGCCTATGAAAAATGAAAATATAAAAGGATTTTACTTTGGCGAATACAAAGCGCCGTATCAATCGCCTTTTGACAAACTTTTCGGAATCTTCAAGGAGCTCATCACGCACACTTCGGGCGATTTTGACGAAGCCATTGACTGGATGCGCGAACTCGATAAAGAATACAAACTCACCGATGCGCATTATACGATCGACGATTTTATTGAAGATTTAAAAAAGAAAGGTTACATCCGTGAAGAACTTAAAGACGACGGAACTTCAGGTGCAACGATTACTTCCAAAACCGAACGCGCGATAAGGCAACAGGCGCTGGACCAGATTTTTGGCAACCTTAAACGCAGCGGCAGCGGAAACCACAAAAGCAAACACAGCGGAACCGGCGATGAACACACTGGCGAACTCCGGGAATTCAGGTTTGGTGATGCGCTCGAGCGGATTTCACTCACGGAAAGCATCCGCAACGCGCAAATCAACAATGGTATTGGCGAATTCAACCTGACCGAAAATGATCTTGTGGTTGAAGAAACGCAGTTCAAAGCACAAATGAGCACGGTTTTGATGATCGACATCAGCCACAGCATGATCTTGTATGGCGAAGACCGCATTACGCCCGCGAAAAAAGTGGCGATGGCTTTGGCCGAACTCATAACGACGCGATACCCAAAAGACACCCTTGATATTTTGGTTTTCGGAAATGATGCGTGGCCAATTGCGATCAAAGATTTGCCGTATTTAAAAGTGGGTCCGTATCATACCAATACCGTTGCCGGATTGCAACTGGCCATGGATTTGCTGCGCAGGAAACGCAACACCAACAAGCAGATTTTCATGATTACCGACGGAAAACCGAGCTGTGTGCGCGAACCGGACGGTTCCTATTATATGAACAGCAACGGACTCGACGAATATATTGTTGACAAATGTTACAGCCAGGCGCAACAGGCGAGAAAATTACACATTCCGATTACGACATTTATGATTGCGCAGGATCCATATTTGCAGCAATTTGTAAATTATTTTACCGAAGCCAATCAGGGGAAAGCATTTTATACCGGACTTAAAGGTTTGGGCGAAATGATTTTTGAAGATTATGAGACAAACAGGAAAAAAAGAGTGAAGTAAGAAAAGGCATAAGGCACAAGTAAAAAGGCATAAAAGCACATAGAATCAAAATAAAAATATGAAAACAGAAAATATAAAGACATTAGGCGAACTCAAAAAAGCCGGTTACGAAAGCAAAAGCATCAAAGATGAACTGCGCGACAATTTGCGGGCGAAAATAAAATCGGGAACCAAAACTTTTGAAGGCGTTCACGGTTATGAGAATAGTGTGATTCCTGAGTTGGAACGCGCCATCCTTTCACGTCACAACATCAATTTACTTGGACTTCGCGGACAGGCGAAAACGCGGCTTGCCCGATTGATGGTGAATTTGCTGGACGAATGGATTCCGTTTGTCGAAGGTTCCGAAATCAACGACGATCCGCTGAAACCCATTTCCCGTTTCGCAACCGATCTGATTGCGGAAAAAGGAGATCAAACTCCGATAAAATGGTTGCACAGAAGCGAAAGATTCTCTGAAAAACTTGCGACTCCGGATGTAACTGTTGCCGATTTGATTGGTGATGTCGATCCGATCAAGGCAGCCAATTTAAAGCTGTCTTACGCCGATGACCGCGTGATTCATTTCGGAATGATTCCGCGTGCGAACCGTTGTATTTTTGTAATCAACGAATTGCCCGACTTACAGGCCCGAATTCAGGTGGCGTTATTCAATATACTTCAGGAAGGAGACATTCAGATTCGCGGATTTAAACTGCGATTGCCATTGGACATGCAATTTGTATTTACGGCAAATCCGGAAGATTATACGAATCGCGGAAGTATCGTAACACCATTAAAAGACCGTATTGGATCGCAAATCCTGACGCATTATCCAAACGATATCGAAACCGCCAGAAAAATCACCGAGCAAGAATCAAAATTCGATCTGAGCCAGACACAAAGCGTTTATGTTCCGTCATTGGCGAAAGATTTGCTTGAACAGATTGCTGTTGAAGCCAGAACCAGCGAATATATCGATCCTAAAAGTGGCGTCAGCGCCAGAATGAGCATTACGGCTTACGAAAATTTACTCAGCACTGCCGAACGCCGCGCTTTACAATCGGGTGCGGAACAAACTACGGTGCGTTTGTCAGATTTTATGGGGATTATTCCGGCCATCACCGGAAAAGTGGAACTCGTTTATGAAGGCGAGCAGGAAGGTGCCGATTTTGTAGCGCAAACGTTAATTGGAAACGCGGTACATACCTTTTTCCCAGGATTTTTTCCGAAGATTGAAAAGCTCGAAAAACAGGAGGATGAAAATCCGTATCGCGAAGTGCTCGATTGGTTTTTTACAGAAAATGGGTTTGCATTGTATGATGACGCGAGCGAAACCGATTACAGGGAAATCCTTGACGAAGTTCCTGCGCTTGAAAAACTGATCCAGAAATACCAGCCGGATTGTCCTGCGGAAGATCGTTACTTTATGAAAGAATTTTTACTTTGGGGATTGTCAGAGTTCGACAAATTGAACAAAGACCGATTTGAAAATGGCTACCAATTCAAAGATTTATACGGAAGTTACATCAGCAAATTGTAAATTAAAAAAGGGTTTAGATATTTTCTAAACCCTTTTTTATTTTAAAACCGACGATTAATCGTTAAAATTTTCTTCTGCTTTTAAGCTGTAATTTTTACAATCATCGAGCAACGACTGCGAATGTTCGATTTCGTTGAGCGTGATAGTCATATCAAGCGTTATTCTTTTAAGTTCTTTTAAAAAATCGGCGCTCGTTGGATTGTTCCTGAGTTTGAGCCGGATTTGGTACAGTTCGTCTTCAAGAATTCCAACCGTTTCTTTGGCTTTTTTTACCTGAAGAATGTATTTGTTGCAAGGATTTTCCATGGCGTTTAAAATATATTAATTGATGTACATCGCTAACTTTCCCTTGACACAATATTATTGATAAAGTAATCTTTGGCTAAATTGCTAATGCAATATAAAACAAAAAAGTGCCTGAATACGGCACTTTTTAGATAATTTTATAATATTTTTTATTCCTGGTTGCTCACTTTGCGATAAGGAAAAGACGTGAAAATATGTCGTTTCGCAAATCTTCCCGGAGAATCTGCATTTACCATTTTGATGTAAGTTGCTTTTGGAACGCTGATGAATTCATAACTGCTTCCGTTTGAAAAAGTTACCAGCAACCGAATGTTTTCATATCGGTAATCGCTAATTGTTGCTTCGGCAATCGTCGCCAGGAATTCAGGTTTTCCCTGTTCGATTGTCTCGGCATTGATACTCACCAAAAAGTGGTAAGCTTCAATGATTTGTTTGCTTTTTTCTTCGGCTTTGGCCAATCCGTCGGCATCATCATGAAATTTATCAGGATGTGATTCTTTCATTGAGTTGCGGTAAATGGTCTTCAATTCTTTCAGTGTAACGGTTTTCTCAACGTCTAAAAGCTTGCGGTATTCAACAATTTTTTTCATAAAAAAACAAGATGTATTTGTTTTCAGTGCGCATTTGTCATTAAAAACGCTCCTGAAATTTTTTGCAAAGGTACATCTTTTTTTAAGTTTTGCAATCCGACGGTCAATATTGGGCAAGACTTTCAATTTTAATAACACTGTCATTTTACTTTATTGGTTACATTTGTAAATTCTAAATGACTGAATATGATTAAAAAGCTATTTTTCGCAGCATTGCTTTTTGCTGCATTTTCGGGCAGTGCGCAGGTTGTTATCAACGAGATCGACCCTGATACGCCCGGTGTGGATGATAAGGAGTTTGTAGAACTCAAATCGGCTACACCAAATTTTAATTTAAATGGTTATGTGTTGGTTCTTTACAATGGATCGCCGACTTCCAGCACCGGAAATAAAAGTTATTTTGCGCTTGACCTTGATGGTTACGTAACCGATGTCAATGGCCTGATTGTTATTGGAAATGATTTGGTATCACCGGTTCCCGACAGGTATTTGCCTATAAATACCATGCAAAATGGGGAAGATGCAATCGCCTTGTATTTAGGCAACGCCAGTGATTTTCCCGATCAGACACCGGTTACAGCTACAAATTTGGTGGATGCAATAGTATACAACAATGCTGCTACGCCAATTGCTACGACATTGGTTTCAGTTTTGGGTGTCGCTGCACAGATTAACGAAAATATAAATGGTGCTAAAGATACCCAATCCATACAACGCAAAAATGACGGAACTTACGAAGTAAAAACACCAACGCCCGGAGCAAACAACGATGGAACAGGGATTACTTTCAATGGCGTGCGGATCAGTGTTCCGTTAGATACTTATAATGAAGGTGACAATTTCAATATCACTTTTACGACGCAACAACCCGTGACGAATAACCTTGCGTTCACATACACCTTAATTAATGGCAGTTTTACCAATAGCGATTTTATCGGAAACCTGAATGTCATCATTCCGGCCGGATCAAGCAGTTTTACCACAAATATTATTCTTACAGATGATACTGTGGACGACGGTGACGAATTGGCGAAAGTCAAATTTGGAACGTTGCCTTCAGGTTACAACCGACTCAATGACAACGTTGAAATCCGGATTGTCGACAATGATTTTACCACTCAACCTTGGGGAACACCTGTAAATCCGACACGCGGACTTGTATCAAGTACGGCTCCGGCAGGATATTATGCGAGCCTTGAAGGCAAATCGGGCGCAGTTTTGAAACAGGCGATTCAGGATATCATTGCGAATCCTGCAGTTGTCCATGCACACAATTATGGCGATGTCGAATACATTTTAAAACAAGCCGACCAGAATCCGCTGAATAGCAACGAAGTCTGGCTGATGTATGTAGAACAGGGCAGGGCCAAATACAAATATCAGACGTCATCAAGCAATGTAGGCTCCTGGAACCGGGAGCACATTTATCCGCAATCCAGAGGTGGTTTTGCCGAAGGAACTTCTTCTACGCCTGATGGAATGAATGTTTGGTTGCCTACAAATGCCGACAATCTTCTTGCCGGACATGGCGATGCACACCACATTCGTGCAGAAGATGGTCCCGAAAATAGCCGTCGCAGCAACAAAGATTATGGAATCGACGATTACAACGGTCCGGCTGCCGGCACTCAGGGAAGCTGGCATGGCGACGTCGCGCGGTCACTTTTTTACATGGCCTGCCGCTACAACGCACTGAATCTGGCAAACGGAAACCTTCCGGACAGCAGTTTGCACTTAATGGGCGATCTTGCCACGTTACTGCAGTGGAACCAAAGCGATCCTGCGGACGATTTTGAAATGAACCGAAATAACGTTGTTTATACTTGGCAAATCAACAGAAATCCATTCATTGATTATCCGGATCTTGCTGATTATGTGTATGGCAATAAAATGGCCGATGTTTGGTTTGCGCCTTTGGCGACAGCACATTTCTCAGATTTGAAAGTTGGAATTTATCCAAATCCGGCTACCGATCTGATCACGATCTCTGGAGTTGCTGCAAAAGGCGAGATTTCGATCGTAAACATTTCAGGAGCAGAATTGTACCATTCGGATTTTGAAGGCCAGACCACGCTGCAATTGAATCTTGCAACCGGAATTTACCTTGCAAAGATTACTTCGGAAAACAAATCGACAGTAAAGAAAATCATCATTAAATAAAAGGGAAATCATAAAATCAAAAAGCCGGAACAACCTCAATTGTTCCGGCTTTTATCTATGATAGGGTGGCGTAAATGTCATGCGCCAACGAATTCTCCTCCGTTAATATGAATCATTTGTCCGGTCATGTACGAACTGTCCTCTGATGCCAGAAAAACATAAGCGGGCCCGATTTCTGACGGTTGTCCCGGACGTTTCATCGGCGTGTCCTTCCCAAATTTCGCAGTTTCTTCTTCATCGAAACTAGACGGAATCAACGGCGTCCAGATTGGTCCCGGAGCCACGCCATTCACACGAATTCCCTTTTCAACGAGCTGTCCGGCAATTGAACGCGTAAATGCGACAATCGCACCTTTTGTGCTGGAATAATCAACCAAATGCGGACTGCCCTGATAAGCAGTTATAGAAGCTGTATTGATAATGCAATCGCCATCTTTCAGCGTTTTGAGTGCTTCCTGCGTGGTATAAAAAAACGGATAAATATTGGTTTCGAAGGTCAGTTTGAGTTGGTCGTCAGTAATGTTTTTGAGGTCATCTTTTGGAAATTGCATCGCTGCATTGTTGACCAAGATATTCAGGCTTCCGAATTTTTCAACAGTATCAGCAACAATTTTCTTGCAAAAATCCTCGTTTTTCAAATCGCCATGCAACAGCAAACATTCGCGCCCTTCCTTTTCGATAAGTCGTTTGGTTTCTTTCGCATCCTGTTTTTCATTATAATAAACGATTGCGATGTTGGCACCTTCGCGCGCAAAATGAATCGCTACACTACGACCAATGCCGCTGTCTCCGCCTGTGATCAGAGCAATTTTGTTCAACAATTTGTCGCTTCCTTTATAGTTTTGGCGAATGAATTCCGGTTGCGGAACCATTTCCGTTTCTTTTCCGGGCTGTTCCTGTTTTTGTTTGGCGAAGTTTTTGGTTTCCATGTTCCGCATTTTTGATATTGATCCCTACAAAATTGGATTTTTTATCAAAAAATTGCGTTACAAGATTTTTTATTTTTTTTGCAGAATTTGTAAATTAGGTCATTTTACCAGCCTTTAAATCCTTCTTTAAGAGCAGTTTCGTAGTTGTTGACATCAAAACGATACAGGTCCGGAGATTTGTGTGCGCCGCCTTTTCGGGATTCGTCGAGTTTTACAAGAATGTCGTAGCGCAGCATTTTTCGGTAGAAATTGCCGCGGTTCAGTTTTTTGTCTAGGATAATTTCGTAGAGTTTCTGGAGTTCTGGCATCGTAAATTTCTCTGGCAGCAAATTGTATCCAATCGGGCGATTGTTCAGGCGTTCACGCAAAGTGAGCAGCGCTTTGTCCAGGATTTCGCGATGGTCCATCATAAATTTCGGAAGCTCATTGATCGATTTCCATTCACAGGCTTCTGAAAATTCATCCATTGTAAGGCCAACTTGCGAATAATCAATCAAAGCGTAATGTCCGATAGAAATAAACCGCTGTTTGTGCCATAGGCTGTCATCATAATCTGCAAAAAATCCTTCTGAACGGTTCAAATCGCTGAAAACATGAAATTGTTCCAGATAAATGTCTTTTGCGCCGGTACGCTCTTTCAAAATCCTTTCAGCCGCTTCATTGACAGCTTCTTCTTTTTTGACGTAACCTCCCGGAAGTGACCAAACATCCTGGTCGAGCATCTTCAACGCCATGACTTTTAAGGCATTGTCGTGAAATCCGAAAACGACACAGTCGACCGACAGGCTGGGAATATAACTTTTCCATGCTTCCTCAGATTTTTGTTCGACAAGTCTTTTGAATTCCATAGCAATACAATTGGTACAAACTTAACGCTTTTGGATTTTCCATTAAACATAAAAATTATTAAAAATTTTTACGAGGTAAATTTTTCCTATTTTGAATGCCCTTTTTTTATAATTACGAAAATTTTGTGCAAACGTTTTCGGTGGTAAACATTGGTTTTACCGCAAACGTGATAGTATTTTCAGCTCAATTTAGCGCAATTGAATTTTCCATAAATCTATTGTTTTTATCTCAGACTAAGCTTCTGATTACTGTCATTAATAAAAAATTGGCAGCTTTTTTTTGCAGATATGGAAAAAAGGATTTAATATTGCTTCATAATGAAGCAATGATTTTATTTCAGATGCAAACACAAACAAACTACTCCAAACAACCATGAAAAAAATGTTACTCTGTGCACTTGGCGTTAGCCTTTTTTATTCCGCCGAAAGTGTTGCCCAGGAAACCAATCCCAAACCTGCAGGCAGAAAAAGATTCTGAAGGAAATGTGTACGATTTCGCTTATGGGCTCAACTGGAAAGGCATCATCAACGATGCGCGTACCGCAAAATATAAAAAGTAAGATGTTGGTCGGGCTTGGACATTTTGTCCGGCCTGACCTTATTATTTGATCTGAATAGCATCGAATCAAAATTTGAATAAGAATTGGCTTTTAGCCAACGCAGCAAACCGGATTACAATATCAATATCACGATTTAATGCTTCTTTCTGAAGCGATTTAATTAAATTAGTTTTTTCTTATTTTAGAAATTATTAATCCACAACATTCCAACCATGAAAAACTACTTGTTTTTATTAATGATGCAATTTACACTGGTTTTAAGCGCCCAGGAAAACCTCGATTTTTCTGGCAAAAAGGCCATTACTTCTCCGGAAATTAATACCGATAATTCGGTTACTTTTCGTTTGCTGGCTCCAGAGGCCAAAAAAGTTTCCATTCAGGGCGATTTTATTTCAAGTGGTTTTGCTCCGGGAACAGCCGATTTGAAAAAAGACAGTGCAGGAGTTTGGACAATTACGACTGAAAAGTTGCCGTCAGAATTGTACAGTTATTCATTTGTGGTGGACGGACTCAAAGTTCAGGATCCCAATAATGTCTATTTGATTCGCGATGTTGCCTCAGTGGTAAACGTGTTCCTTGTTGGCAACGGCCAAGCCGATCTTTACAAAGTTTCAGATGTCTCGCACGGAACGGTTTCCAAACGCTGGTATGAATCTCCGGGTCTAAAAATGACCCGAAGGCTTACGGTTTATACGCCGCCGGGTTACGAACAATCGAAAGAAAGTTATCCGGTGTTGTACTTGCTGCATGGCGTGGGTGGAGATGAAGAAGCCTGGATGCAATTGGGACGTGCTTCCCAAATCCTGGACAACCTGATCGCGCAGAAAAAAGCAAAACCGATGATCGTCGTGATGACCAATGGGCATACGAGCAATACCGCGGCGCCGGGCGAATCCAGTAAAGGATTTTACAAACCCATTATGATGACACCGGATGTTTTTACCGGCGATATGGAAACCAATTTCAGCGATGTGATCCAATTTACGGAATCGAATTACCGGGCGAAAAAAGACAAAGCCAACCGTGCGATCGCCGGACTTTCAATGGGTGGTTTCCATTCGTTGTGGATTTCAGCCAATAATCCTGACACTTTTGATTACGTCGGATTATTTTCTCCCGCAGTGCTGCCTCCAAATAATGCGACTGCTGCAATTTATCAGAATCTGGATGAAAAACTTAAAAAACAGGCTGCAGCCAAATACAAACTGTATTGGATCGCCACCGGAAGCACTGACTTCCTATACAAAAATGTCACGGAATACCGCGAAAAACTTGACGGATTAAAATTCAAATACCAATATACCGAAAGCAAGGGGGGCCACACCTGGGCAAACTGGCGGGTTTACCTGACCGAATTCACACCCTTACTTTTTAAATAAAACCAAACATGAAAAAAATAATTTTAAGCGCTTTCCTGCTTGCCGGGATGTTTTCGCAGGCACAGGAATTAGTGAAACTGTATCCGGGAAAAAGCCGAAGTCGTTTACAATGTCACCGATCCATCGTTGCTTTTTGACAATTCGGCCAGCCAACTTCCGGATTTTGTGGCCAACATGTACGGTGGTTCAAGGGAAGACCTTCTGAAATTGGCAACGCCAACAAAAAAGATTCCAATGTTCGTTTGCGAGGCCGGCGACGACCAATTGAAATTGGCGCCAAGAAGCATCCAATTGTACAACAAGTGGCTCGACGCCGGACAATCGGCAGAACTGCACATGTCTGCGAAAGGCGGACACGGTTTTGGCACCGGAACACAAAACATCCCGGTTGACAAATGGGTCATTCGTTTTGAAGAATGGCTCGTTTTTCAGGGGTTTATCAATTAACAAACATCAAATTTTCAAATGAAACATACTTTTAAAAAAAAGGCGAAGATTTCACTGTTGACGGCGCTTGTGCTTTCAAATTTATCCTGGAACAATTTTCCGGTTCACGAAGATCCGATTGTTACGATCAACGGATTTACTTTTACCGATTTCAATAAAAACGGAAAACTCGATCCATGGGAAGACACGCGCCTTTCTGTAAGTGAAAGAATCGACGCGATCATCAAACAAATGACCAACGCCGAAAAAGTCGAGCTGCTCATCGGAACCGGAATGCCTGGAATTGAAGTCTTAACCGGACCTGTGGGCGATTCCAAGCAAGGTTTGGTTCCCGGAGCTGCCGGAGGAACTGCTGCTTTTGAAAGATTCGGGATTCCCGCGACGGTGGTTGCCGATGGTCCTGCTGGTTTAAGGATTGCACCAACAAGAGACAACGATTCTAAAACATATTACGCTACGGCTTTTCCTGTTGGAACTGCGTTGGCTTCCACGTGGAATAAGGCGTTGCTGGAGCAAGTGGGAAAAGCGATGGGAAATGAAGTGAAAGAATATGGTGTCGACGTATTATTGGCTCCAGCCTTAAACATTCATAGAAATCCGTTAAATGGAAGAAACTTCGAATATTATTCAGAAGATCCGTTGGTTGCAGGAAAAACCGCTGCCGCGATTGTGAACGGAATCCAGTCTCAGGGCGTGGGAACTTCGATCAAACATTTTGCAGCCAATAACGAAGAAACCAACCGTTTGACTATCGATGCGCACGTTTCCGAAAGAGCCATGCGCGAATTGTATCTGAAAGGTTTTGAAATCACGGTAAAAGAATCACAGCCGTGGACGGTGATGTCTTCTTACAATAAGCTTAACGGCGTATACACTTCCGACAGCAAAGATTTACTCACCCAGGTGTTGAGGGACGAATGGGGTTTTAAAGGCATTGTGATGACCGACTGGTTTGGCGGTTTTCCAGGTTTTGAATCTATTAAAGACGGCGGAATTTCGGATGTTGTGAAACAGATGAATGCCGGAAACGATTTGCTTATGCCAGGAATTCCTGCACAGAAAAAAGTGTTATTGGAAGCTTTGGATTCCGGAAAATTATCGCAGGAAGTGGCCAATGCAAACGTGAAACGGATTTTGGAATATGTGTTCCGTACACCAACATTTGCCAAATACAAATACAGCGACAAACCAAACCTAACTCAAAACGCTGAAGTGACCAGAAACGCGGCAACTGAAGGCATGGTTTTGCTTAAAAATGAAAACAATGCGTTGCCGTTTGCCGACAAGCAAAAAGAAGTTTCTTTATTTGGAGTAACTTCTTATGCCTGGATCACCGGCGGAACGGGAAGCGGAAGTGTCAACAACAAACATACGGTTTCTTTATTGGAAGGATTAAATGCAGCAGGTTATAAACTTGACAAAGAGCTGGTTGATCTTTACAAACCACATGCTGAAAAAGAAACAGCATCAGAATTAGTAGAAAGAAAGAAAAAAGGAATTCTTGGACTTCCGGGAAGGTTATCTGAAATGAAGATGAACGACGATTTCTATGCTAAAAAAGCCAAAACTTCCCAAATCGCTTTTGTGACTTTGGGAAGAAATTCCGGTGAAGGCGGCGACAGGGTTGTGGATAACGATTTCAATTTGGCCACCGAAGAAATTGAAATGCTGGATAAAATTTCAAAAGCTTTTCATGCCAAAGGAAAAAAAGTGGTGGTAATTTTAAACATCGGCGGTGTCATCGAAACGGCATCGTGGAAAGACAAAGTGGACGCCATTTTATTGGCTTGGCAGCCAGGTCAGGAAGGTGGAAATTCGGTAGCGGATGTTATTTCGGGAAAAATAAACCCGTCGGGAAAACTCACGATGACCTTTCCTGTGAAATATTCAGATACGCCATCGGCCAAAAATTTTCCTGGTGTTCCGGCCAACAATCCCAAAGATGTGGTTTACGAAGAAGGCGTTTACGTAGGATACCGTTACTTTAATACATTCGGTGTAAAGACCTCATTTGAATTTGGTTACGGAAATTCATACACAACTTTTGCCTATTCCGATGTGAAAATCAGCAGCCCAACTTTCAACGACAAATTAACAGTTTCAGTTGCCGTTAAAAATACCGGAAAAGTGGCCGGAAAAGAAGTGGTTCAGTTGTATGTCGCCGCGCCTTCAAAATCGATTGACAAACCAAAATCGGAACTCAAAGCTTTTGGAAAAACCAAAGAATTAAAACCCGGCGAAAGCGAAACGTTGACGTTGACTTTGTCGCCAAAAGACCTCGCGTCATTCCTGGAAAGCAAAAGCGCCTGGATTGCCGATGCCGGAAGTTACAAAGTTCTAATCGGAGCATCATCTGCCGATATCAAAAAAGAAATTCCATTCACGGTGGCAAAAGAGATTATTGTTGAAAAAGTGAAAAAAGCATTTGCGATAACCGCGCCGATCGACGAACTCAAATCAAAATAAAAAAATCGTACTCATGCATTGCCAACAGCCGGATTTTTAAAAATCTGGCTGTTGTTTTTTTGAAGTGACCCAACTTATTTACAACCAGGTAGTTCATTAAATCTTGATAAATATTAAGTACAATCTGGTAAAATACAATTTTTGATCCTTAAATTACGCATCCAAATAACATTACATTATGAGCACAACCAATACGCAGGCGGCGCGTCCGAATTACACCATTCCGCTGATCACCATCACGCTTTTGTTTTTCATGTGGGGATTTATCACCTGCATGAACGACATCCTCATCCCGTACCTGAAGCAACTTTTTAAACTGTCATTCTTTGAATCGATGCTGGTGCAATTTTGCTTTTTTGGTGCCTATTTCCTCGGTTCGCTCGCTTATTTTACGATTTCGTATTACAATGGCGATCCAATCAACAAAGTGGGATATAAAAAAGGAATCCTCGCCGGAATATTATTATCGGCGACAGGTTGCGCGCTTTTTTATCCGGCAGCGACTTTTTCAGTTTACGGATTGTTTCTTGGTGCATTGTTTGTACTCGGACTCGGATTTACGATTCTTCAGATCACCGCCAATGCGTATGTATCGCTGTTGGGTTCAGAAGACAGCGCGTCAAGCCGGTTAAACATGACCAACGCATTCAACGCTTTTGGAACAACGATCGCACCGGTTTTGGGCGGCCATTTGATCTTTGAATTTTTTGCCGGTCCAGACGGAAGCATTACCGCCGAAGCAACAAGAATCCCATACCTGATTTTTGCAGGAATCCTTTTGTTGGTTGCCGTATTGATCTACAACGTCAAATTGCCATCATTTCAAACCGAAGAAACCGAAGAAAAAGGTCTTGGCGCATTGAAATTCCCACAATTAAAAATGGGCGTACTCGGAATTTTCTGTTATGTTGGTGGCGAAGTAGCCGTCGGAAGTTTCATCATCAGTTTTCTTGAACAAGACAGCGTGATGGGACTTTCAGAATCCGTTAGTAAAAATTACCTTTCGCTGTATTGGGGCGGCGCGATGATTGGGCGTTTCCTTGGTGCGATTTCGTTAAACCACAGCATCAGCCAGGCCAAAAAAGCGATTTACATGATCCTGACAGCTGGTCTTGTTTTCGGATTGATCTTCAGTATTGTCGATTTGACTTTTTCGCAAATTAGTTTCTTCCTGGTATTTATCGTGTTGAACTTTGTCGCGTTTTTCATCGGAAAATCTGCTCCGGCAAGAACATTAGCAGTTTTTGCAGCCGTTAACGTGCTGCTGTTGCTTTCTACAATGTTCAGCGCAGGCGAAATGGCGATGTACAGCGTACTCGGAATGGGAATTTTCAACTCGATCATGTTTTCAAATATCTATACACTCGGAATTTCCGGACTTGGAAAATACACCAGCCAGGGTTCATCTTTGCTGGTCATGGCGATTCTGGGCGGCGCGTTGGTTCCTTTAATTCAGGGCGTGGTTGCCGATTCGTCGGTGGGCGTTCAGAAGTCGTTTATCGTACCGGTTTTCTGCTATCTGTTTATTTTGTACTTCGGGATTTATTGTTCCAGAAAACTTAAAAATGTGGAGCATGCAACGAATGCTTCGGGCCACTAAAAAGTCAGGTTTTATAAAATGAAAAAGCTGCAGCCAATTGAGGTTGCAGCTTTTTTTAGCAAATATGAATCTGAAATTCACTATTTTCTTTAAGGTCTCGGACTACTGTCTCTAGTAACCGGTGTTGGCGGCCCGCTCGGATTCACGTTTTCAGATGACATGTTTCCAGCTGAACGGTTGCTTCCCGTGGTTGTCGGACTTGTGGTTGTCGACGGCGTGATTTGTTGCGGATTTCCACTGGCGTCGATTACCGAGCCGTATGGCAGTGTCGTTGGCGTAACCGCAGTTCCTGTGTTTTGTGTCGCCTGTGCGGATGTATTCACTTTCGCCTGATTCGATTCATTCGGATTGGCCGGAACCCTGTTGGTTTGCACCGACGAATGGATTTTTTTCAATGTTTCCTGCTGGCTTGTTGGTGGTGGAGTTGTGGCTTCCGGTGTAGTCTGCGCGGCCGAAAACTGGAATGCCAGAAATCCGAACAGCAATAAAAATGTATTTTTCATAAAAATGTCTTTAAGTTTATAAATGTGAAGTGCGTTGTGACCTGCATCTATTTTATAAAGTTAAAGATTCCAAACCATCGCCGCCTTACACGATTTTAAGTAAACCATGCAGCATTCGACAGCTTAATTTAAAGTTTCAATTTTTTTTGAACGGAGCAGGATGTATCCAATGGCAATCAGGATCAAAGCCGCCGAAGCATACATCACGACAGGAATTTTGGCAATCGCATCATGGTAATACCAACCGGCGAACAGTGCGCCCAGGCCAATCCCTGCTTCCATTGCGATATACATCGTAGCCATCGCTTTTCCGCGGTGATCCGGAAGACTCATGTCAACGGTCCACGCATTCAGCGCAGGCGATAAAATTCCGGTTGCAAATCCGTACACAACAGATCCGATCAGCAATCCGAATGACGTTTCGCTGTAGCCGATGACAAACAACGATATGAAAAGCAACACGAGTCCGATCCTGATCACTGGAATTCTTCCATATTTGTCAGATGCTTTTCCGGCCACAAACCGGATCAACAACGACGCGATTGTAAAAACCATAAAAAACAATCCTTTGTTGGCAATGCCAAGGTGTTGGCTCCAATCCGGAATCAAAGTCAGGATGACACCATACGCGACATAGGAAAGTAAAGTCACGACAGCCGTTGGAAGCACTTCGACCGCAATAATGTCTTTCCTGGAAATTTTGAGAACCGCCCATGAAAACCGTTGTTTTACGACCAGCGTTTCTTTCATATTCATCAAAATTACGATCGACAGCAAGGCAAACAGCGACGAAACGTAAAACAAAACGTCAATCGAATAATATAAAGTGATAGAACTTCCGATCGCCGGACCAATGGCCATTCCGGTGCTGAAACACAATCCGTGAAAACCCAGTGCTTCGCCCCAGCGTGCTTGCGGAACGATATCTGCAACATAAGCGGCAGTCGCAGTGGGCTTGAATCCGGTAGAAAAACCGTGTAGCAACCTCAGCAATAAAAATCCGGCGACTGTCCCGAGAACCGGATATAAAAATCCGCAAACGAAACAAACAATCGATCCTGTTGCCATTACCGGAACACGGCCAAGAGTATCGGTCAACCTTCCACTGAAAGGCCGCGAGATTCCTGCTGTCAGCGTAAATAATGCGATGATCAACCCTTTGTATTCGGCGCCGCCCATCGCACTTAAATAGGCCGGAAGTTCAGGAATCAGCATGTTGAAACTTGCGGAAAATAGCAGCGAACTCAGGCAAACCAATCCAAAATGAATGTTGTAAATGGGATGTTCGGCTTTGGGCATTTGGCATTTGGATTTGAGTCTGCAAAGTTAAAGCTTAAAACCCGCGCGACAAAGTGAAATGCCGTTAACCAAATGATAAAACACCACGTTTTTAAAAATCCCAATTAGGGGTTCATCTATAAAATCGGCAAAACCATCGGCATTTGTCGTGTAATTGCCGATCTTAGTATTTTTAAACGCAATAGGCTGTTACCTTTACGGCCAATTATCTATTTATGGCTTTACTTTCGCTAAAACGCATCGGACTTGTCGCGCAATTGCTGATTTTCATCGGATTGTTGCTGTACTTGTGTTTGCCGTTTACGTGGAATGTTAATCTTCCGGTCGAATTCTGGATCAAACAAGGCTCGTCGTATTTGTTTTGGATCTTTGTTTTTTATGTGAATTATACGCAGCTACTACCCAAATTCCTGTTTAAAGGAAAAGCGATGTTGTTTGTGATTGGGATCATTTTGATCATTATTTCGGTGGTGGCGATGAACGTTTATCTGGACCGGATGCTGAATTTATACGAATTGGTCAGCAAAGCCTTTAAAATCGATCCGTCGGCGATTCATCACGAAGCACGTTTGCTGTCGTATTTTTCAAGTGTCATTATTACTTTATTATTGATTGGAAGCGGAACGGTGATTTCGGTTGCGCAACGCATGCAGGCCGAAAATGAACTCCGTGAAAACCTCGAACACGAAAAGATCAGTTCGGAACTTTCTTTCTTAAAATCGCAGATCAATCCGCATTTTTTCTTTAACATTCTCAACAGCATTTATGCGCTCACACCGATAGAAAGTACGCCTGCGCGCGACGCCATTTATACATTGTCGCACATGATGCGTTACGTTTTATACGATACCAAAAACAAACTCACGCCGCTGACAAAGGAAATTGCGTTCATTGAAAATTATCTGCAATTGATGCAACTCAGGCTTAATGATCAGGTTCAGGTGATCTTTGATAAACCAACTGAAGTCCAGGAAAAATATGTTGCCCCAATGTTGCTGTTGCCATTTGTAGAAAACGCATTCAAACACGGCATCAGTTCGGTACAGCCGAGTTTTGTATTTATCGAATTGTCACAGAAAAATGATCTTCTGAAAATCGAAGTACGGAATAGTTTGCACGAAGAAGTGGCCGATGTATTGAAGGAAGATTCAAACGGAATTGGTTTAGCCAATACCCAACGCCGGCTCGATTTATTGTATCCCGGAAAATATTGGCTCACAGCCCAAGCGCTGACACAGGAAAAAGAATTTCAGGTAAAACTAACCATCGATTTATCATGATACTGAATTGCATCGTCGTTGACGACGAACCGCTCGCACGTGACCTCATTGCCGCTTATGCCGAGAAATCGCCTTCGCTGAATTTGTTAGGCAAATATTCCAGTGGCGGCGAATTGCTGCAGGCTTTGTATGTGAACGAAGTCGACCTGATTTTTCTCGATATCCGAATGCCCGATATCAGCGGGATCGAACTTGCAAAACTCATTGAGCAACAACGCAACATCCGTGATTTCAGGATCGTGTTTACTACCGCATTTGATCAATATGCCATTGAAGGTTACAAAGTCGACGCACTTGACTATTTGTTAAAACCCATTAGTTTCCTGGATTTCAACCGCGCTGTTTCTAAAGCATTGCATTATTTTGGACGGATGCGGCAAGTTCCAATTGCTACACAATTAGCTGCAATTTCTGCAGAACCATCTGTTTCGGAGCCACAATACATTTATTTGAAGGTCGAATACCAATTGGTGCGCGTTTCGCTCGACGACATTTTGTACATCGAAAGTCTGAAAGATTACGTCAAAGTGTTTCGAAAAGGCCAACCGCCGCTTCTCTCATTAGTTAGTATGAAAGCGATTGAAGAAAAATTACCGAAGTCCGGTTTCATGCGCATTCACCGCTCGTTTATCGTCGCACTTCGCGCGATTGATTCCACGACGCGCAATTCGATCCAAATCGACAAAGTTACCATTCCTGTCACCGATCAGTACAAACAAACTTTTCTGGCTTTTCTGGAAGGCTGGAAGTAAAAATCCAAAAAACGCGTTTCCGTCGATGTTTGTCCCGTTTCCGTCGAAGCGGCTGGCAGATGTTTTATATAAAATGTTCCTTTGCCTGGCAAATCAATAACAATTTCCAATTCATCGAACATTATGAAACAGCTGGTCACGTTTTTAATATTAAGCATTTACTGTCATTTCTCTTTTGCCCAAGGCGCATTTCCGCAACCGGGTGTTTCGGGAAAAATTTCCGGAGTTATTATCGACGGCTCCAGTCAGGCTCCGGTAGATTATGCAACAATCAGTTTATTTTCTGAAGCAAATAACAAACTGGTCAACGGAATCATCACCGATGAGAAAGGCACATTCAAATTCAATGATGTTCCTGTTGGGAATTATAAAATCAAAATTTCGTTCATTGGCTACACCGACAAAGAAGTTGCAGATGTCAGGACAACTGGCGGCAAACCCGATCTGGATTTGGGGAAAATCACACTCATTCCTCAGGAAAATGTGTTGCAGGAAGTCAGCATTTCTGCCAATACCGCGACGGTAATCAACAAAATTGACAAATTGGTATACAATGTCGAGAAAGATGTGACCGCTGCCGGCGGAAATGCTGCCGACGTGCTCCAGAAAGTACCTATGGTCAGCGTCGACCTTGAAGGGAAAGTTTCGATTCGCGGCGACGGAAACGTCAGGGTTTTGATCAACGGAAAGCCAACCGGCGCGTCATCGGCGACTTTGGCAGATGTATTGAAAACCATTCCGGCCGACCAGATCAAAAATATTGAAGTGGTGACATCGCCATCTGCCAAATATGATGCGGAAGGTTCTGCCGGAATTATCAACATCATTACCAAACAAAAATCGGTTTCGGGTTTCAGCGGTTCGGTCAGCGGCGGACTCGGAACACGTCAGAACAACGGAAACCTGAATTTGAATTACAACAGGAACCGATTTACTTTTGGCGCCAATTTGGGATTCAACAACGGTTGGCCACAAGAATCGACGACTTCATCTTACCAGAGAATTGAAAATGAAACGGCCAACTCCATGCAAACCAGCAGCGGAAAAACAACTGTAAAAAGAATTGGTTATATGGCTTCGCTTACCGCTGGTTACGAATTCAACGCTTTCAACAGCCTTAATACTTCGTTCAGGCTCAACCGCGGAAAATTCAGTGGTGACGGAAATTCGCAGAGCATCAACCAGGATTTCATGAATCCGGCAAATTCCCTCAATTTTACAAGTCAGACCAGTTCGTCCAATTCGTTTGGCGGATTCGATTGGAATATGGATTATACGCACAAATTCAATGAAACAGGACACGAATTGATCCTGTCGGGAATATGGACGCACAACATCAACAAAACTGATTACCAAAACCTGTACTCCGATTTTTATACCAACCAAAAAGCGCATAACGAAGGCGATAACGATGAATATACCGTACAATTGGATTATACGCTTCCCGTTGGCGAGAAATTTAAGATTGAATCAGGAGGGAAGTCGGTTTTCAGGAAAATTTCTAGTGATGTGACCAATTACGTTCCGTCGGAAAACGGTGCGTTTGTTTACGATCCGGTCAATTCCAATTTATACGATTACGATCAGGATGTTTTTGCGGGTTATGCCGTTGGAACCTATTCACTTGGCCAAAATTACACTTTTATGGCCGGCGCGCGTGTCGAGCATACTTCGATCAACGGAAATCCGAAGAACGCTTTGCAGTCGGAACTTCGCAACTTTTCGATTGATTACAATACATTCATTCCGAGTTTCACATTCCAAAAGAAATTTTCAGAAGCGTCATCATTAAAACTGACTTACAGCAAAAGGATCACGCGTCCGAGTTTAAATTTCCTGAATCCGTTTTTAAACCAATCCAACATTCAGGCTCAGACACAAGGAAATCCTGAACTTGATCCTGAAATTTCGCAAACTGTCGAACTCGGCTATTCTTACTTTTCGAAAAAAACCAGCATTTCGGCGTCGGTATACTATAAAAATACATCAGGACTTATTGAAGGGATCGCGGCGCCATTGTCTGACGGAACAGGAACTTTGACAACGTACCAGAATATTGGCGACAACAATTCGTTTGGAAGCAGTTTGTTCGGATCGGTAAACCCGATAGAAAGCCTGACTTTCCGTGGAAACGTGAATGCTTATACATACAAACCGGATCCAACGGGAATCTTCAGCCAGAACAGCTCGCAAAATGATACCTACCTGCAATATTCGGCTTTCGTCAGCGGAACCTGGGTATTCAAGAAAAACCTTTCAGCCGAACTTTTTATGATCCAAAATTCGTCGCGCCGTACGATACAAGGAACAAATCCTTCATTCAACCTGATGGTCTTGGGCGTAAAGAAACAGTTTTGGGACAAATCGGCATCGCTTGGGATCAACATCAATTCGCCGTTCAAGAAAGACCTCGAATTCAACAGAAGTTCAAGCGGAACCGGATTTCAGTATTCCAGCAATTTCGCGATTCCGATGCGTTCGATTTCGCTGACATTCAGCTACAATTTCGGAAAAATGAGTTTTGGAAAAGCACCTAAAAAGTCTGCAAACAGCGATCAGCCGGCAGATCAGCAAAATGGTGGCATGATGGTTCCGGGACAATAAATAATCCAGACATTTTTAAATTAATTTTTAATCTTAAAATACCGCTTCTACATGCATTTGTTGGGCGGTATTTTATTTTTGACCACGTTGAAACGCCATTGGCAAACCGATTGAATTAACACAAATACCTCAAAGTTGCTGTTTGATGCTACGCGTAAAAACACGAACTTTATCGCATCACTACGATAAATTAAACACCATGGAAATAGGAATCGACAGTTTTGCTTCGGCGATGTATGGCAGCAACCAACTCAGTAGCGTGGATGCAATGGAACAACTGCTTGCCCGGATTGAATTAGCAGACCAGGCCGGACTGGATGTTTTCGGAATTGGCGAACACCACAAAAAAGAATTCCTGGATTCCGCGCCTCACATGATCCTTGCTGCAGCAGCAAGCAAAACCAAACGCATCCGGCTGGCAAGCGCAGTGACGGTTTTAAGCGCCTCTGATCCGGTTCGCGTGTACCAGAATTTTGCCACGCTCGATCTTATTTCCAAAGGCCGCGCAGAACTCGTCGTTGGCCGTGGTTCTTCGATAGAAGCGTATCCGTTATTTGGATTTAGCCTGAACGATTACGATGCTTTGTTTCAGGAAAAACTCGATTTACTGTTGCAGATCCGGGATTCGGAATTTATAAGTTGGTCGGGAAAATTCAGGCCCGCACTTAACAACCAACCCGTTTATCCACGCGCATTGCAGGAAAAACTTCCGGTTTGGCTGGGCGTTGGCGGAACTCCGGAATCGTTCATTCGCGCAGGATCTTTAGGTTTGCCGCTAATGGTCGCTGTCATTGGCGGGGAAACGCACCGTTTTAAACCACTAGTCGATTTGTATCGTGAAGCGGGAAAACGCGAGGGTTATACGCCAGACCAATTAAAAGTCGGGTTGCATTCGCCAGGTTATGTGGCTGCAACCAACGAACAAGCCGTAGCCGATTATTATCCTGGTTATGCCGAATTGTGGACGAAACTTGGACGCGAACGCGGTTGGCCACCAGTAACCAAACCGCAATTCGATTCGTTGATTGCGCCAAAAGGTGTATTGGTCGTTGGCGGTCCGGAGCAGGTTGCAGAAAAATTGCTGCGCCACAGTGAAGCACTTGGCGGTGTCGACCGGTTTACGTTCCAGATGGACAATGCGGGCCTGACGCACGCACAGTTGCTGGCCGCCATCGAATTAATCGGGACAAAAGTGATTCCGTTGCTAAACCGATAATTGCCGTTTCGATGCTTGAAAAACTTACGGCAGCAGCATTAAACACAAGAAACCAACCAAATAAATCTGTCTGAATCGGATTATAATTTATATTTTTACTGCTTAACAAAAACAAAATATGGCCTCAGGATTTTTTGCGATTTTAGATGATATCGGTGCTTTGATGGATGATGTAGCGGTTGCAAGTAAAATTGCCACGAAAAAAACCGCAGGAATTTTAGGAGATGATTTGGCTGTGAATGCTGAAAAAGCTACCGGATTTTTAGCTTCGCGAGAACTGCCCGTACTTTGGGCCATTACAAAAGGTTCGCTGATCAACAAATTGATTATCGTTCCGATTGCGCTGTTGTTGAACGTTTTTTTTCCGATCGCCATAAAATACATACTCATTTTAGGCGGATTTTACCTGGCGTATGAAGGTGCGGAAAAAATTGTAGATTTTTTTTTCCACAAACCCAAAACAGGCGAACAGGTAATTGAAAAGACGGAAGAAACCAATGGTGAAGCCGAAAAAAACAAGATCAAATCTGCCATTACAACCGATTTTATACTTTCTGTAGAGATTGTAATTATTGCTTTGGGAACCGTACTTGATCAAAGTCTGGGCATTCAGATTATGACGGTTTGTGTTGTCGCGCTTCTGGCAACAGTTGGCGTTTACGGAATCGTAGCGCTTATTGTGCGTATGGACGATGCCGGATACAATCTGATCAAACGTTCGAAAAACAAAGGTTTCTGGAGTAAATTCGGAAATTTATTGGTGAAATTGCTTCCCATTATTATCAAGGTTTTAGCGGTCGTAGGGACAATCGCGTTGCTGATGGTTTCCGGTGGAATATTCGTCCATAACATAGAATATCTGCATCATATTTATCCTTCCGTACCATCGATAATCAAAGAATTGCTGATTGGATTGATAGCCGGAATCGCCGTTGTAGCAATTGTTTCAGGATTTAAAAAAGTGTTTGGGAAAAAGCAGCGTTGATTCAAATTTTTTGAAGCTCAGTTCAAAATCGCCTAATTGATGTTCAAAATATAACCCAGATTAAAATACGGCAATATCTTTTTGTTGAAATCACTGTACATCAGGCTGGCTTCAATCGGTCCGAGAAAAGTCCGGTAGCCGGCCGTAACCGAATAGCCAATGCCGCGGGTTTCTGTAGTGTTAAATCTAAAACTGCTTTTGATAAAGTCACAATACAAGGCGTTCACTTTTCCGATCAGGAACAAGTTGTTGATGATTTCCTGTTGGTAACCCAATTTTAAACTCACAGCACTCGCGGTAAAAATCGATGCTTCCGGCAAACCTGCAAAAGTAACTTGATTCCGAATCACGTCAGTAAGTCCGCCAACGACAAAATCATTCATAATCGCTTGTTTGTAATTGAAGTTCATGCCCGACTGCAATTGGATAAAAAATGCATTTTTATAAACCGGAATGTATTGTTCAAACGAAATTTTTAATTGGGTATACGGATTGGAACTAAAAAACCGGGCGTCGTCATTTTCTGCCACGATATTTCCTTCCTGAAAGATTGTAAAATCGAGATTCTGGTCGTAAATGATTCCGGCTTTCATAAAAAATTGCCGCCCACGGTTTGGGTAAACTGGCGCGTTCAGTGTTTTGTGATTCAAAATGACATAGGAGTTAAAATAGCGCAACGTTCCTTCGGCTTCAATTTGGGAAACTATCTTTGGCTCGTAAGCAACATACGATAAACTGGTCCCAATTCCAATGGTCCAGTTATTCTTTGGTTGCCATAAAAATTGCAAATCCGTATTCTGGCTGCCTTGATTGTAAAGTCCGGTTCTGGAAAATTCAGGATTGTATGTATTGATATCAATCGTTTCCAAAGTCGCTTCAAGCTGAACGATGAACTTTCGGTTTTTTGTAAGATAATTTGAAAAACCGGCTTTTGCCCTCGGATTTTCACCAATGGAAAAATCAAAAGATGCGGTCGAAAAAGGCGTTAAAAATCCTCTTTTGACAAATCCTGTTTTGAGGGCAATTCCCGTAGTCGTATTGTAATGTAGCCCAAAGCGGGTAAAAGTTGTCGGGGCTTTCTCGACGGCGAACAAAATTTTGGCGCTGCCATCGGGCATTGGTAAAAGCGAATAATTGATTTTTGTAAAAGCACGGGTTGAAAACGCTTCACGGATTCCGTTGCCTAACGTTTTGGCGGTGTAATACGAATTGGGTGAAAACCCGATAAGACCGGTAAATTTTGAAACGTCTTCTTGAGGCAAACCGCGGACTTCAAAATTGGAAATAAAAATCGAATCTTTCATTTTTACGTGCGCGACAATTGGCTCCTTTCCGTAAATCAGGTCAAGGGAATCTTTCAGCCTTTTAAGTCTTGGATAAAGCTGTTTCCCTTTTTCGAGACCAATTTTAATGATTTCCTCAGCCGATGAAAAACTGCTCGTGCCATAGTCGTCCAATGGATAATCGACATAGACATCGACAAGTTTTTTTTGTTCTTCCAAATCGGAAACCGCGTTAAAAAACGGAAGCCTGCTCATGACATCCAAAGGCGAATTTAATTTTTCAACAGGATTCATCTTGCCGGAAACGTCGCTTCCGACCACGATTCCGGCGCCCATTTCACGTACATTGGAAACCGGGAAATTGCGCACGATTCCGCCGTCGACAAGCACTTTTCCTTCAATTTCAACCGGAGTAAAAACTGTTGGAATCGCCATACTAGCGCGAACAGAATTGGCGATATTTCCATTTCTCAACACGACCATTTTTCCGCTTATGACGTCGGTGGCAATGCATTCGAAACCTTTTTTAAATTTGGTAAAATCCTTCGTTTCGTAATGAGGATAATACAATTCGGCGAGTTGCAGCCACAACTCATTCGACTCTATAAATCCGCGTTTAAACGCCAATTTCCCTTTAATTAAAGGCAGTTCGATATAATGTCCGAATTCTTCTTTTTCCTTCAGATTTATCGTATTTAGCTGCGGATCATTGGAAAGAAAAGTAGTCCAATTGAGTTTTTTTGCAATGTGAAGAATGTCATTTCCGGTGTATCCAACAGCATAAAGTCCGCCCACAATGGCGCCCATGCTTGTCCCGGTTACATAATCAACTTTCAATCCTGCCGAATCAATGGCTTTCAACAAACCAACGTGTGCGATACCCTTTGCGCCGCCGCCACTTAACGTTAATCCGATTTTTGGGCGTTCGGTTTGTGCCGAAGTGATCTGGACTGTCCAGAAAATCAGAACCACCACCAAAATTCTATCTAATAAATATGTCATTTAACTTTAAATTCGTTCCAATTGGAAGCTAAAGATAGGAAAAAGGCAGAATGAATGATGATGTATTTTACCGAAAAACTGCAGTTTTAGTGTACGGATTTTCTCAGTCCAATTCGCTGCAATGAAAGCCGTAAGGTTTGATCAGGGCAGCAATTTCGGCGCAGGCCAAAGTATCGGAAATCACGCGCAGCACGCAATCGACATCTTCAAGATCGATATTCCATTGTTTGATCTCCGGATGGTTCGAAAGCAAAACTTCCAATGAAGCGACATCTTCGGCGGTCGAAATGTTGGTTTTAAATATCAGGATGTGGTCGAGATTTTCCATAATATGTAAGTCAAGCACGTTTTAAAACGGATTGTAGGAAACGCCAACATTAAAATACCATTGCGGATCCTGTTTGTTTTCGATGACGTAACGGTTGGTGCGTTCGCCGCGTTCTGTGATCCTGGAACTCAGCAGATTTGCCATTCCGCCTCTAAAAGTACCAATAAAACCTTTGCCAATCGCGTGTTCGTAAGTGATGCCTGAGCGCAATCCGAGTTGGTTGAGCTCGTAAATTCCCTTGAAAGACGCATTGTTCAAAGACAGGTAAAAGTTTTCAGAAGTCATTTCTGTACCCAACGAAAGCCTGCCGTTTTCAAACAACGGCCTTTGGATTAAAAATCGTTGCGGGAGAATAAAATCCAGTTTCCATGGTGAATTTTCAAACTGGTATTCGTAAGTCGCGATAGGAACAATCGGAATGATTGACGACGGATCGATCGACATTAAAGCTCCTAATGTAAAGGTCGTACGTTCGGACTTTTTCATCACGACCACTGCCGAAACCATTCCTTTAATTCTTTGAAAGTCATGCTCGTTCGCATCGACGGTTGCTGTCGCATTGTAAATGACGTTCTTTTTGAAAAGCTTTCCAAAATAAGTCCCGCTGACCGAATTGGCAAAATAATGAAAATCGACATCAGGCCTGTTGTTGATTCCGGTCGCATTTTGCATTGGCCCGAATGCGAAGAATTCATATTTGTAGCGAAAGGAATTTGTAATAAAAAACCGTTGCGTTTTCGATTTGTACAGGATAATATTGGCTGCAGCCTTAGCGCGGTAATGGTTTTGAATTTTGCCTTTTTCAAACAACTGACCGAGGATTTTCGTAGTATTATCGGCCGGGCCAAATTGGTCGTACTGCAAATCGAACGCGCGCGTGGTCGGGAATTTATTGGTAATGACTTTGCCAGTTCTGATGGCCGTACTGTCGGTTTTTTGGGCCAATCCGGGAATTGCTGTAAACAATGCGGCTAAAAAAATGTAGATTGATTTCATTTGATGAATTGCGGGACGAGCTGTTGAAATGCAAACGTAGTGTTTATGCATTTATTTCAATGGTAAAATTATACCAACACCATATCATTTATACGAACGGCGTTTGTATAATTTTTTATGAGGCGACGGTTCGGCAACTACTTAATAAGCTACTTTTGCAAACATGAAACTATTGAAAATATATCAAAACTTTTATCTTCGGAATCTCATCGTTTTCATATTTTTCATTGTGCTGATATTTAGTAGCGTATACAACGATTTTTACAACGAGCCTAAAAATATGCCTCACAGTTCGTTGTGGCTATTGGTGAAAATTTTTGTTGCCACATTGCCGCTTTACATATTGATGTTGTTCAGCAATGTGCTGTTTGTAAAAGGACTTTTTCTTGAAAAGAAATATTTTCTGTTTATTTGCACTGCCGTTGCGTATTGGATTGGTGCGCATTTCTTCTTGGTTTGGTATTATATGTACTACGGCATTACTCAATATAAATTGTTGTCGAGTGTTTTAGCATTTACCAACGGAAGTGCCATGTATTTCCTGCACATCTGGATCCTGAAAAATATCGCTGAAGGCAGAAAGGAACTCATCAACGCAGAGTCGGAATTGTCTTTTTTAAAACAGCAGCTCAATCCGCATTTTCTGCTCAATGCCATGAACAATTTGTATGGCGAATCGTTATCGGCGCCCGAAAATTTATCTGACAGAATCCTGAATTTGTCAGATATGCTGCGTTACCAAATCGAAGCGACCAAAAAAAACCTCGTGCCCTTGCATGAAGAAGTGGAGTTTATTAAACGATACATCGAATATTACGCTTTCCGGAACAATCGGTTGCAAGTGGAACAGCAGTTCCAGGATATTTCCGACGACATCCGGATTCCGCCTTTGTTTTTACTGCCATTGGTGGAAAATGCCATTAAATTCTCAGGAGAAACCGAAAAGCCGGCAATTTCCTTAACGTTGTCTGTTGGTTGCAACCAATTGACTTTTGCGATCCAAAACAACTTTTTAATTGAAGGTTCGCGGCTTGATGGCACGGGAATCGGAATCGAAAATTTGCAACGCCGCCTTGAAGTTTACGGACTGAACCATGAACTTGTGTACGGGAAAAAGAAAGATTTATTCAATGCCAAACTAAAAATATGGGGACTCTCTACCGTTGCCTGATCGTTGATGACGAAACGCCGGCACACAAAGCGCTTGCCGTTCATATTTCAAAGTGTCCCGATTTGGAACACAGCGGCAGTGCTTACAATGGTATGGAAGCGCTCAAAATGCTTAATGACAATACATATGATATCATTTTTCTGGACATTAATATGCCGGTGATTTCGGGCGTTGAAGTCATGGAATTACAGCCGAACCGTCCCATTACGATTGTAACCACGGCCTATTCAGATTTTGCTTTATTGGCGTACCAAAATCATGCGGTCGATTATTTGCTGAAGCCCATTTCGTTTGAAAAATTTGAAAAAGCAGTTGAAAAGGCACGGATTTATCATTCCGGTAATGTATTGCAGAAAGAAATCCAATTAAACCAACGTGTATTTTCCTGCAAAATAAACGGCGAACCGACCGAAATTCCGTTGGACGAAATCTTGTATGTTGAAAGTACGGGCAATTATCTGAAACTGTATCGGAACAGGCAAAATCTGCCAATTGTCATTTATGGAACGTTATTAAGCCTGACCGAAACGATCAAAAGCGACCAGTTTATCCAGGTTCACCGAACGTATATCGTCAACAAAAATCAGATCAAGGCAGTCGGGCAAAACAGCCTTACGATGACAAATTTGGCGCAATTGCCCATTGGAAGAAAATATAAGATATTGCTTTCAGGGTTTATATAACCGGATTTTTTTAGCTCAAAAATAATTGGGTTTTGGAAAATGTGGTAATTCACTGAAACGATTTCCTGAATTCCAGAGGCGAATGTTTGGTCTTAGCCTTAAAGAATTTACTAAAGGACTGATGGTGTTCAAATCCCAATTCGTAAGCAATTTCGCTGATCGATAATTCGCTTGCCGACAATCTTTCTTTCGCTTTTTCGATAAGTTTGTCATGAATGTGTTGTTGCGTACTTTGACCTGTTAAACTTTTGAGCAAACTTCCGAGATAACTCGGTGATAAATGCAAAGCGTCGGCAACATATTGAACGGTCGGCAATCCTTTTTGCAGCAGTTGTTCATTTTCAAAATAGGTGTTGAGCACATCGTAAAGCCTGTTTAACGTACTGTGCGTAGCGATTTTCCGCGTGAGAAATTGCCTGTTGTAAAACCGCTGCGCGTAAGAAAGCAGCAATTCCAATTGGGCGATGATAATCTCCTGACTAAACCGATCGATATTCGAATGGTATTCCTGCTGGATATTTTGCATCAGCCCGATGATCGTGTTTTCCTCTTTTTCAGATAAAAAAAGTGCTTCATTAGCAGCATAATCAAAGTATTCATATGACCGGATGTTCTTTGACAATGGCGTATTCCACAAAAAATCGGGATGAACCAAAAGCATCCAGCCCGTGCGCCTCACCGAAGAAACTTTTTGAACTTCAATGCTGAAAACCTGTCCGGGCGCCATGAAAAACATAATGCCTTCGTCAAAGTCATAGTCCTGCTGGCCGTATTTTATCTTGGCGTCAAAATCTCTTTTTAACGATATGGAGTAAAAATCAAAGACATAACTCACGTCATTCAGTTCGGGTGCCGCCGTGATCGAACTGTAATCAATCAGGCTTACAAGCGGATGACTTGGTTTTGGAAGGCCTCTGTACTTATGGTATTCCGAAATTGTAGGGAACCGAATGATTTTTTTGCCAGGCATCGTCTAAAGATATTTTATTAAATGTAACCAATAATCAGAGGCGAAATTTCCAAATTTTACTATATAGAGAAAATTAAATATCGGGTTTTATTTCGCAAAAATGCTGGAAAAATATTCCTCACGACCAATATCGGCCAACAATCCGGGATGTGTAGGTTGCCAATCCAGTATTTTTTTGGTTTGTGTACTTGAAGCGGCACAGTCGAGTGTTGCGAAATGTGCAAACCATCCAAAATGCGCATCTGCATCTTCTCCTTCTTTCGATTCGACTGCTACACCAAGTCGTTTTCCAATGGTTTCGGCGATATCCCGAAACGGAATTCCTTCTTCGGCAGCACCGTGGTATCTTGTTCCGGGTTCGGCATTTTTTTCCAGCGCAAGCCTGAAGAGTTTCGCGGCATCCAGTCTGTGAACGGCGGGCCAAAGATTTTCGCCTTTACCTTTATAGACAGAAATTCCTTTTTCGCGCGTGATGTTGATCAACATTGGAACAAAACCATGGTCACCAATATCGTGGACGGAAGGAGGAAGGCGCACCACCGAAACCCGAACGCCTTTCGCAGCAACTGCATCTGCTGCCTGTTCCGAAGCGACACGCGGATTGGACGCAGATTGTGGCATGTCGTTCTCAGTAGCGAGTCGGCCATGTGTGGAAACCAATCCAATTCCGGAAGTTATAACCAGCGGTCTGTTGGAACCGAAAAATTCGTCGCCGAAAGCTTCAATGACTTTGCGGTCGGTTTCAGAATTCGCCTGATATTTGGAAAAATCGTGGTTGAATGCGGTATGGATCACGCCATCGGAAACAGCAGCTCCTGCACGAAGGCTTGTCAAGTCTTCAAGATCGCCAAAATGAACTTCTGCGCCGGCATTTTTAAGCCATTCTGCGCCAGTTTCAGATCGGGTCAAACCCAACACTTGGTGTCCGTTTGCAATTAATTCCTTAACGACGGCCGAGCCAATAAAACCCGTTGCGCCTGTGACAAATACTTTCATAGTGTATATTTTTATTGGTACAAAGTTGGTCAATAACAATGAAAAGCATTTAGCCGGATCTTATTTTGTCTAAGCCAAATCGGTGTTGGATAAAAAATAATTTGGATTATTTGCCAATACAGAAATTCGCGAAAATATTCCCCAACAATTCGTCATTTGTAACCTGCCCGGTGATCAACCCAAACTGGTACAATGCTTCCTTTATGTCAATTGCCATCAGGTCTGACGAAAGATTGGTCTGCAATCCGTAATTTACTTTCTGGATTTCTTCAAGCGCTTTGAGCAGCGAATCATAATGGCGCGTGTTGGTTACAATGGTTTCGTTATTTCGCAAAGCGCCGGTATTTACAAATGATAATAAGGTGTTTTTCAAATCTTCCACACCAATATTTTGCTTTGCAGAAATCAATAAAATATCCAGAATTTCAGATTTCAGATTTTCGATTTGTGCTTCGTCGAGTTTGTCCACTTTATTTCCGATCACAATTAAAGGCTTTAGCGGAAACTGATTTTTGATTTTTTCAATCTCCAATTTAATTTCCGTGATTCGTCCGTTATCAGTAACCAATTGTCCGTTATCAATCAAATAAACCACAACCTGCGCCTGGCCAATTTTCTCAAAAGTTTTCTTGATTCCAATGCTTTCCACGACATCCTGTGTTTCGCGGATTCCGGCCGTATCGATAAACCGGAAACCAATCCCGTCGATCACGAGTTCATCTTCAATCGTATCACGCGTAGTCCCGGCGATATCCGAAACAATGGCGCGCTCTTCGTTGAGCAAAGCATTTAACAACGTCGATTTCCCAACATTGGGTTCGCCCACAATGGCTACCGGAATTCCGTTTTTGATGACATTTCCAACGGCGAAGGAGTCAATCAGGCGTTTCAAAACAAATTCGATCCTGTTGATCAGTTCCCGAAATTGCGTTCGATCGGCAAATTCGACATCTTCTTCAGCAAAGTCGAGTTCGAGTTCGATCAGCGATGCAAAATTCAGCAATTCCTGTCGCAGCTGCGCAATTTCATTCGAGAATCCGCCGCGCATCTGCTGCATCGCAATCTGGTGTGACGCTTCATTGTCTGACGAAATTAAATCGGCAACCGCTTCGGCCTGTGACAAATCGAGTTTTCCATTGAGAAACGCACGTAGGGTAAATTCGCCCGCATTGGCCATACGGCAACCTTTTCTAAGCAACAATTGAATAATTTGCTGTTGGATAAACGTTGATCCGTGACACGAAATTTCCACCGTATTTTCGCCAGTGTAAGAATTCGGGCCTTTAAATATGGAAATCAGCACTTCGTCAAGGATTTTTTCACCGTCGTGAATATGACCCAGATGCAACGTATGCGATTTCTGCTTCAGCAGGTCTTTACCTTTAACCGAACGAAAAACCGAAGCGCCGATCGCAATGGCCGCTTCCCCTGAAATACGAATGACCGCAATCGCGCCTGCGCCCGAAGGCGTTGCCAATGCCACGATAGAATCCTGATTGAGCATGATTTTTTTTTGCAAAAGTACGCTAAAGATCCACAGCTTCAAAAAAATGATACTTGCCAAACCCTAATAAAATGATAAATTAGAGCTGTTTTTTGGGGCAATCTTTGTAAATTTAAAACAGATCTAACCAACAAAACGCCATCATCATGAAAAAAATATTGTTTCCAACCGACTTTTCAGAAGTATCGAATAATGCATTTGTCTACGCGCTCAAACTCGCTGAAACGCTTGACGCGGAAATCATCACATTGCATGTTTACGAACTTCCGGTCGTCAACAATACCGACGGTTATCCGAGTTATTTGCTCGAAATTTACGATGTGGTCGAGTGGAGCCAGTTTGAGAATTACAAAGGGCAGATTCCACAATTGCGTGATATTGCTGCGGCCAACAATTTGAGCCATATTAAAATGAGCCACGAGTTGCTGATGGGCGATTTGCTCAGTGCGATCCGTGAAATCTCAAAGAAAGAAGTTATCGATTATGTGGTCATGGGAACCAAAGGCGCATCGGGACTAAAAGAAACTTTTTTAGGTTCGACTGCCGGAAACGTGCTGACCGAAATTGACGCTTTCGTATTGGCTGTACCCGAAAATTCACATTACAGTCCGATTAAAAATATCGCATTTACATCCAGATTCCAGGACAAAGACCGTATAGCGATGGCAAAATTACTCAGGCTTGCCAAAGCATTTGACGCAAAAATCCACTGTCTTTATGTGAAAACGCCAAGTTCAGAGGTTAAAGAAGTGGTCGTAGCCAATTGGGAACTGGTATTTAAAGACGAGAATGTCGATTTCCACATCATCGAAAATGACAGCGTGAAAGACACGATACTTAATTTTACGGAAACGCACAACATCGATCTGCTTGCGATGCTGCATTACAAAAAGTCATTCCTGGAAGAATTGTTCCACTTTAGCCTGACCAAAAAAATCGCCCATCACATCCAAATTCCGATTTTAGCGCTGCAGGAATCTTAATTTGCAGTTATATTTGTGTACAGCAAAAAATCGCAAATGGAAATTTACAAAACCCGGAAAGCCGAATTCACACTCGAACTCGAACAAATCAGGAAACGTTATAATGCGATCAGTATGGCGAGGTTGGTCACCATAATTGCGATGCTTATAGCTGTGTTTTATCTGATTAAAACAGGTCAGGGTTGGTTGATCTTCGCTGCGATTGGTCTATTTGGGATTTTTGTTTTTCTAATGAAAAAGCATGCAAAATTGTCCTGGCAAAAAAAGATCAAAGAAGCACTTGTTCAAATCAACGCCAACGAAACCGATTATTTAGAAGGCCATAAAATTCCGTTTGAAGATGGCTTTGAATACAACGATTTTTCGCATCCGTATGCGTATGACCTTGATATTTTTGGCGGCCATTCACTGTTTGCAAACCTGAACCGTACCACAACTTTCGTCGGAAAAAAAACGCTCGCGGCACAATTGCTAAAGTTGCTTCCCAACGACGAAATCCTGAAAAACCAGGAAGCGGTAAAGGAACTTTCCCGTAAAATCGAATGGCGTCAGGATTTTATGGCGCTTGGAAAAATCAGCAATGACAACAAACTTCAATACGAAACTTTGTTGCGCTGGAACAATGCGCCGAATATTCCGGTTTCCAAACTATTGACGGTTCTATCTTTCGCAAGTCCGTCGCTGATTTTGCTGTCGCTTTTTGCTTATTTTTTTACGGACGATTCCGAATTTTTGTCTTATACGTCATTTTTATTCGCCTGCAACCTGTTGTTTTTAGGAATGGCTTTCAAACGTATTAAAGCGGAAATTCAGCATGCGGACAATATTGATGCGATCATCAAACAATACGGATTGATTTTGCAGAAAGTAGAGTCCGAAAAATTCATCGCCCAAAAGTTAATAACACTTCAGCAAAAACTTAATTTTGAGAATAAGAATTTAAGTGCGCAATTAAAGAAACTTTCCGGATTGTTTTCACAAATGGACAGCATTCAAAATTTGGTTACAACCGTTTTTTTCAACGGGTTTTTCCTGTATCATTTGCATGTATTGAAGGCACTCATGCGTTGGAAAAGCCAAAACGCTCATGCGCTGGAACAATGGCTTGATGTCATTGGCGAATTTGAAATGCTCAACAGTCTGGCAAATTTCTCACACAACAATCCCGATTTTGTTTTTCCGGAACTGAACGCTAATTATAAAATCAGTTTTAAAAACCTGAGCCATCCGCTATTGAACCGTAAAACCAGGATTGGAAATGACGTGGCGTTTACACCCGGATTCATGATCTTGACCGGTTCGAATATGTCAGGGAAAAGTACGTTTTTGCGAAGCCTTGGCGTTAATATGGTTTTGGCTGGAATTGGCGCGCCGGTTTGTGCCACTGCCGCGAACATTCATCCGTTGCCCGTTTTGGTTTCGATGCGACTGTCAGATTCATTGTCGGATAGCGAATCTTATTTTTATGCGGAAATCAGGCGCTTGAAGCAGATTATGGACGGACTCGAATCGGAACGGGCATTTGTGTTACTCGATGAAATTCTGCGCGGCACAAATTCCGATGACAAAAGAAGCGGAACAATCGGTGTGGTCAAAAAAATGATAGAAAGCCGGGCGATTGGCGCGATTGCCACACATGATGTGGAAGTTTGCCTGACAACATCCGAATATCCGCAACAGCTGAGCAACCAATGTTTTGAAGCCGAAATCATTGACGACGACCTGTATTTTGATTACAAGCTTCGTCCGGGAATCTGTAAAAATAAAAGTGCCACTTTCCTGATGAAAAAAATGGAAATCATTTAATTTTTAAAAGTTAAACTTCCTTTAATTGTATCTTCAAAAAGCCGTGTAATGCTTAATTTTAGAGGTGTTCCTATAGAACACGTTTAAAATAAATTCTCATGGCAATACAAACGACCAATCCGTTTAACAATGAAATCGTCAAAACTTTCGACGAAATTACCCAGCACGAACTCGAGCAAAAAATAAGCAAAGCACACGAAGCCTACCAGACCTGGAAAAATACTGACGTAAAGAAACGCGCGCAATTGTTATTCAAGGCCGCTCAAATCATGCGAACCAAAAAGAAAGCACTTGCCGAATTGATCACCCTGGAAATGGGAAAATTGATCGGCCAAAGTGAAAGCGAAATTGACATGTGCATTTCGATTTATGAGTATTATGCCAAAAACGGTGAAGCATTCCTGAAAGACAAACCCATTGAAACCACAGGCGGAAAAGCCTTTGTCAGGTATTCGCCTATAGGGATAATTCTCGCGGTCGAACCCTGGAATTATCCGTTCAACCAAGTAGCAAGACTCACAGCGCCAAATATTATCGCGGGAAATGTAGTCATGCTCAAACATGCGTCAAACGTGCCACAGTGCGCGCAAATGATTCAGTCGATTTTTGAAGAAGCCGGCGCCGATGAAGGTGTTTTTACCAATTTGTATTTGTCCGGATCGCGAGTGGCCAAATTGGCTGAGGATCCAAGAATTGCCGGTATGTCGCTGACCGGAAGTGAAAAAGCGGGATCAAGTTTGGCCGAAGCTGCAGGAAAAAATCTTAAAAAATCGGTTCTTGAACTCGGCGGAAGCGACGCTTTTATCGTACTTGAAGATGCCGACATGGAACTTGCCGTAGAAAAAGCTGTTTTGGGCCGATTCGGAAATATGGGACAAGCGTGTACGTCGGCAAAGAGGATTATTGTTCTGGAAGACATCGCCTACGAATTCCTGGAAAAATTCAAAGAAAAAATAACCGGGTTAAAGGTGGGCGATCCCATGGATCCGGAAACGGAAATTGGTCCGATGGTCAGCGAGGAAGCGCTGTTGAATCTGCAAAAGCAGGTTGAAGATACTATTAGCGAAGGCGCAAAAGCAGTTGTTGGCGGAAAACGGATTGATCGCGAAGGTGCGTTTTTCGACTTTACGATTTTAACCGATATCAAACCTGGAATGACGGCTTATAGTGAGGAATTGTTTGGGCCTGTCGCGTCTTTTTATAGCGTGAAAGATGAAGCCGCGGCTATCGCTTTGGCAAATGATACGACATTCGGACTCGGCGGCGCGGTTTTCAGCAAGGATACCAAAAGAGCCGTAAATGTGGCGAACCAAATCGATACCGGAATGGTTTTCATCAACGAATCATTGGCGTCAAGGCCGGATTTGCCTTTTGGCGGAACCAAACGTTCGGGTTACGGGCGTGAATTGTCGGCAATGGGAATAGAGGAATTTGTCAATAAAAAACTAATCAGAATAGCCGATTAAAAATAAAAAAAACCGCGATTTCAATTAAGAAATCGCGGTTTTGTGGTAAAAAAGGTTGGTTAGGTTATTTTCTAGTTGTTCAGCATGACTGGCATCACCAGCATCGTAACGGTTTCGCCATCTTCAAGTCCGTCAACAGGCGTAAGGATTCCCGCGCGGTTTGGCAATGACATTTCAAGCATGATCATGTCTGATTGTAAATTTGTCAGCATTTCTGTAAGGAAACGCGAGTTGAAACCAATTTGCATGTCATCTCCCTGATAATCACAAGTCAGACGCTCTTCGGCTTTGTTTGAATAATCGATGTCTTCTGCAGAAATATTCAGTTCAGCTCCGGCAATTTTCAAACGGATTTGGTGTGTGGTCTTATTGGAGAAAATCGCAACACGACGTACAGAACTTAAGAACTGCGAACGGTCGATCATCAACTTATTCGGGTTTTCTTTTGGAATAACGGCTTCGTAATTTGGATATTTTCCATCAATCAATCGGCACATCAATACGTAGTTGTCGAAAGAAAAAGTAGCATTTGAATCGTTGTATTCGATTTTCACTTCCGCGTCTGAAGCGCCAAGAATGCTTTTTAAAATATTCAATGGTTTTTTCGGCATGATAAAATCGGCAACCTGAGATGCTTTCACATCTGTTCTTGCGTATTTAACCAATTTGTGGGCGTCTGTTGCAACGAAAGTCAGTCCTTCCGGAGAAAACTGGAAGAAAACGCCAGACATTACCGGACGCAAATCGTCGTTTCCGGCAGCGAAGATCGTTTTGCTTACGGCTGTTGCCAATACGTCGGCAGGAACCAAAGTCGTTGACGGATCATCCAAATTTACAGATTTCGGAAATTCTTCCCCAGGCGCGTATGCCAGAGCATATTTACCCGAATTGGAACTGATTTCAATCGTACTGTTTTCCTCAACCGTGAATGTCAGCGGTTGCTCCGGAAAAGTCTTCAGGATTTCAAGCAACAATTTTGCAGGAACGGCAACGCTTCCGGTACTTTCGGAATCAATTTCCAAAGTTGCAGACATCGTCGTTTCAAGATCTGAAGCCGAAACGGTCAGGCTGTTGCTATCCAATTCAAAAAGGAAATTGTCTAAAATAGGCAACGTATTGCTGCTGTTGATGACGCTTCCAAGAACCTGTAGTTGTTTTAATAAGTACGAACTCGATACTATAAATTTCATTTTTTCTTAAATTTTTTGGTGTAAACTAAATAATTACCAAATAGCATACATGTTACAAATATATCCTAATCGGCCAAATATCAAAAAGAATTTTATTAACATTAGCGGCTGTATTTCCTTTTTCTGAGGAATGTAAACGCGATTCCGAAAATGCCCAGAACAACTATTGGAAGCCCGACAGTTATGATTTGGGATGTCGTATAAGTCGCATAGACTTTCTCTTTGTCGAGCAGCGGCAAATTGACTTCCTTCGAACGAATGTTAATAAGTCCGTTATCGTCAAGCAGGTAATTCACGCAATTCATCAGGAATTCCTTGTTTCCATACAATTTGTTGGTCCATTTGTCGTAACCAAGTTCCAGCGGCTGGTAGTTTTTGTCGAGTTGGTTGCGGATCACATCGCCATCTGAAACCACAATCATCTTATTGTTTTTTCCCTGTGCCTGAAACGATTTTTCGGCGAAAGGCAAAACCCGGTTTTCAAACATTGAATGGAATTTCCCTTCGAGTAAAACTGCTACCGGGATGTTTCCTTTATTGGTGAATTCGCTTTGTTCCGGACGTTCGGTCACCATATTTAAATTGACTTCCACCGGAGTTCCAACGACTTTTGAATAAGGGGAAGATTTGAGCAAAACCGTTTTTTTAATACCATTTTTGAGCGTATCGATGCCGTTGGTAAATTCAAATTTGATTCCGTCTACATTGCTCACGATCGGATTTTTTGACGACGGATAAATCATCGGAGAATAAAACCACGGATATTGCGTGTATTGGGTCGCGCTGCCTTGTTCGCCCGTAGCGAGCGCAATTGGTGTGGCCATTAAATCTTTGACCAGGTTTGGATTGATGCGAACCCCATATTTGAAAAACATATCGTTTAAATTCAGGTCGAACGGATAGGCGAGTGTTGCACCTGAATCATTGTAGAGGCTGTCCATCTCCATGTTGACCTGATCGACCAGCCAGAGCGTTTTTCCACCATTGGTTACAAATTGGTCGAGCACCAATTTTTCTTCATCGGAAAATTTTTCTGTCGGGCGCGCGATAATGGCAAGATCGTATTTCTTTAAATAAGCGAGGCTTTCACTTGGTTTTTTCGCAACCGAATCCAATGTAAATGTCCCGATGTAATAGTTTTCACGAACCTGTTTGATGAAATCTGCCATCAGCAAATCATGCAATTCACCGTTTCCTTTGATCACTGCGATTTTTTTCTCTTTGGCTTTGGCTACTGTATTAAACGCATTAGCAAACGCATATTCCAGGTGTTGAACGGAACTCACTACTTTTTCTGCCGTCGATGCGCCCATGAGGTTTTTGAGCAAAGGCACTTTAACACTTTTGTTGCCATAAGTGGCGATTGCCCAAGGGAAAACCACTTCCTGTGTTTGCTTTCCTTTGTCATCCATCGTGACATTAATTGGCGTGAGTCCGCGCTCCATGAACGAAGCCATAATCGTATCGCGCTCTTCCTCGTTCTCAATCGGATTGACGAATTGAAACGTGATGTCTTTGTTGTAAGCTTTGAATTCTTCGAGAATTTGTTGCGTTTCAGTCTGCAATTTCTTGAACTCACCAGGAAATTGCCCTTTCAGGAACACATCGATAATCAACGGCTGTTTGATTTCTTTCAGAATGTTGAGCGAGGTTTGCGAAAGCGTGTATCGTTTGTCCTGCGTCAAATCGAAACGGTGGAAAAACTGGCTTCCGATGGCATTTATGGCGATCAAAACCACTACGGTTAAGGCCAAATTCCTGAGGTTGTTTTTTTGTGCTGCTTTCATTACGATTTCAGGGATTTAAGTTTGTAAACCGTGAACGAAAGGAATAAAACCGTGAGGCTAACAAAGTATAAAATGTCTCTGGTGTCAATCACGCCGCGGCTCATGCTTTTAAAATGGCTGTCCATTCCGAGTGAGGAAATGGTATTTTCGGCACTTGGCAGATAAGTTGCGATTCCGTCGAAAGCAAAGTAAAAAAAGAAACATAAAAATACGGCCAGGATGAATGCCACGATCTGGTTTTCCGATAAAGTCGAAGTGAAAATCCCGATCGCAGAATAGGCCGCGATCAGGAACAGCAATCCGAAATACGATCCCATTGTACTTCCAAGATCGATATTTCCTTCGGGCATTCCAAGACTTGAAACCACTTGTACGTAAATGAATGTTGGGATGATCGCAATAACAATCAACAACATCGCGCCCAGGAATTTACCATTGACGATCTGCCATATTGATAAAGGTTTGGTCAGCAGCAATTCGAGCGTGCCTTGTTTTTTTTCATCTGAGAAACTACGCATCGTGACGGCCGGAATCAGGAAAATGAGAATCCACGGCGAAATGGTGAAAAACGGTGTCAGATCGGCGAAACCCGAATTTAAAATATTGTAATCGCCTTCGAAAACCCAAAGGAAAAGTCCGTTGAGCAAAAGGAAAATCGCGATCACGAGATAGCCAACCGGCGACCCGAAAAAGGATTTAATTTCACGTAATAATATTGCTTTCATTTTTTTAGTCAAAAGTTTAAAGTCGAAAGTCGAAAGTCGAAAGTCGAAAGTCGAAAGTCGAAATCCGGAAGTAAAATTACACACATTCTATTACTTTCCAACTTCCGACTTTTGACTTCAGACCAACGTTATGAGTTTATCTACGCTCCAGGCTTCGGGTTTGTCATTGAACAATTTTTTGGTGAACTGCCACACATCGTAAAACAATTCGGATTGGCGGTAATTTTCAAGGTCGGCTTCGGTTTCCCAATAACTGTATGTAAAGAAAATACTTTTGTTGTTCTTATCCTGATACAATTCGAGAAAACGGTTTCCCGGCGCGTTTCGTATTTTCTCTTTCATCAAATCGAAATTCTCCCGGAACGCCGAAATGTGTTCTTCGTGAAAGCTCATTTTTACAATGCGTACAAACATATTAATTGGATTGGTATTGAAATTTTAATTCGTCAAAACTTGAAGGGAATTTTTCATAAAAATTGTTCATCACATTGTATTTCCGGAATACAACGGCAGTACCTTCCATTTTGATTTCGAGTTCTTGTTGCCGTCTTTTTGAGAAGTGTGTGCCAATAAGTCTCTGGACAAAATATTTGTATTTGATTTTTACGATTTCGCCTGTAACGAAAATTTTTTTATCGGTCGTGTTGTCTGTTTCGGAATCATGCAGGTACATTCTGATTTTGCTGCCATTTTCGAAAATTTCTACCGCGTAAACCATTTCATCGGGATTGGTGTATTTCCCGTCTTTAAAAGTTTCATCCGGCCCAAAAGAGAACAACGGCATCATCAGAAAAAGAAAAAATATTGTTTTCATATCATTAAAGGAAATTAATGTAAATGACATCGCGATAACCTAAACCCAAAAGGCTTGAAGCGCTTCCATGGCCCGGTGTGCTTCTAAAAACTGCAATTTCGAGGTAACCTGCTTCATTGAAAATCGCGAGTTTCAAACCTTCGTAATTTTTGATCGGAAATTTGTCGGAAATGGCAATGTCGGAATATTTTGGCCAGATGTTTTTGATATTGGATTTGTCGAGCTGCTTGAGTTTTTCGTTTAAGATGATTTCGTACGGACGCCCTTTGGACACTTCAAGGAAAAGCTGTTTGGTAATATTGGTCACCACATTTCCAAAATGGTCAATGTAAATCACGTATCCTTTAATCGAATTTTTGTTGGCTGCGACCACAGGCCTGAGTTCGGTGACTTGTTTGATCGACGGAATTTCGCGCCCGATGACATTTAATAATCCGCCTTTTGCAATATGGCAGGCAACGGTGACAAAAACATCAAGATCGGTGGCATCGCTCGGCAAGCGGTCGTGGATGTTGATCGCGACCATTTTCTGCGGGACGATTTTTTGCGAAAGCATGCCCAGGATTCCGTTGTCGGCACAAATGAAATAATGGTCGTTCCACTGGATCGCGATGTGCTGGTTTTCTTTATTGAGCTCCGAATCGACGCCGATTAAATGCACGGTTCCTTTTGGAAAACTCTTGTAAGCCGCATCGATAATGTAACTTGCCTCGGCTGTATTAAAATTGTCGATGTTGTGCGAGATGTCGATAATTTGCGCTTCTGCGTATTCCGATAAGATCTTTCCTTTTAAAGCGCCAACGAAATGGTCCTTTAATCCGTAATCGGTCGTGAGCGTAATTATTGACATAAAATTGTTTATAAATAAAAGGAAACCCGACAGTAAATTTGTTTAAATTTGAATGCAAAGCTAATAATTATAAAGCTAAATTTTCTAATTAAATACGACGCCTTTTGAACGAAAGAATTATAGAACTCAACGATATTGCCCCGAAAGATTTCTGGGGCGCTCAGGACTCTCATCTTGAAACAATTAAAAAATATTACCCAAAGCTAAAAATTGTGGCGCGTGGCACGACGATCAAGGCATTTGGGGAAAAAGAAGTCCTCGACGAGTTTGAAGTGCGTTTTAACCGTTTGATGCAGCATTTTACACGCTACCAACGCATTGACGACAATGTGATCGAGCGGGTAATTTCAAGCAATGTTCAGGACGAACAGCGCATGCCTGATCATGATAAAATCCTGGTACACGGAATCGGTGGAAAGATCATCAAAGCGATGACGCCAAACCAGCAATTGCTTGTCGATACGGTTTATAAAAACGACATGGTGTTCGCTGTTGGCCCGGCCGGAACGGGAAAAACCTACACCGGAGTCGCATTGGCCGTAAAGGCACTCAAAGAAAAACAGGTAAAAAGGATTATCCTGACGCGTCCGGCGGTAGAAGCAGGGGAGAACCTCGGATTTTTACCCGGCGACATGAAAGAAAAACTTGATCCGTATATGCAGCCTTTGTACGATGCGTTGCGTGACATGCTTCCGCCACAGTCGCTTGAAGATTATATTTTGAAAGGAATTATCCAGATTGCACCATTGGCATTTATGCGTGGGCGAACTTTAGATAATGCGTTTGTAATCCTTGATGAGGCGCAAAATACGACGCATTCGCAGATGAAAATGTTTTTGACGCGTATGGGGAAAAACGCCAAGTTTATGATCACAGGCGATCCCGGACAGGTCGATTTGCCAAGAAGGACGATTTCCGGACTCAAGGAGGCGATCCTGGTCTTGAAAGATGTGGAAGGTATTGGAATCATTTACCTTGACGATAAAGACATTGTAAGACACAGGCTTGTGAAAAAAGTCATCGACGCTTACAAACAGATTGAAAATCACGATTAGATCCTTATTTTATTTGTAAAAAAGCATTGGCCATTTGTCAATGCTTTTTTGTTTACAGCAAATAAGATTGCGTTCAAAATATTGCAAATAAAAATCTACGAATCTTCGCGCAGGTTTTGGCAATCGGTGTGAAACCATTACTTTTGTGATCGGCTAAGCCAAACGACTAAAACAACAACACTACTAAAATGAGCAACACCATTACAACTACTAATTTTAATTTTCCCGGGCAGAAATCCGTTTATCACGGAAAAGTACGTGAAGTATACAACATCAATGACGAACTTTTGGTCATGGTGGCAACCGACAGACTTTCGGCATTTGATGTCGTGATGCCAAAAGGGATTCCGTATAAAGGGCAAATCCTGAACCAGATCGCGACGCGTTTTATGGAACTGACTCAGGATATCGTGCCCAACTGGCTCATCGCAACGCCGGATCCGAACGTTGCCGTTGGTCATTTATGCGAACCGTTTAAAGTGGAAATGGTCATTCGTGGTTATTTGGCCGGACATTCCGCCAGAGAATACAAGACCGGAAAACGAAGCCTTTGTGGCGTTTATTTGCCGGAAGGTTTAAAAGAAAACGATCCGTTTCCGGAACCGATCATTACGCCATCGACCAAAGCAGACAACGGTGCGCATGATGAAGACATTTCACGTGAAGATATTCTAGCGAAAGGAATTGTTTCTGAAGAAGATTATCTGATATTGGAAAATTATACGCGCGCTTTGTTTCAACGCGGAACCCATATTGCTGCGAGCCGCGGGTTGATCCTGGTTGACACCAAATACGAATTTGGAAAAACCAAAGACGGAAAAATTGTGTTGATCGACGAAATCCATACGCCGGATTCTTCGCGTTATTTTTATGCAGATGGTTATCAGGAACGCCAGGACAAAGGCGAAGACCAAAAACAATTGTCTAAAGAATTTGTGCGCCAATGGTTGATCGCAAATGGCTTTCAGGGAAAAGACGGACAGCAAATTCCGGATATGTCTGAGGAATATATCGAAACTGTTTCTGAAAGGTATATTGAGTTGTATGAAAATATTCTGGGTGAATCTTTTGTAAAAGCGGATATTTCAGATATTAACTCACGAATTGAACAAAATGTTTTATCATTTTTAAGCAAGTAAAAATTAAATATCTTTCTTTAAAACCGCCGGTTTCCGGCGGTTTTTTTATGCTTTCAGGTTTGCTGCCAAAACAAAAAAAATGTTAAAATTTGTATTATCCGTAACGTTTGATGTTTTTCCAACGTCTATGCTAGTATTAAATCATCATTAATCAAAATCAATCACAATGAAAAAATCAATCATTTACTTCGGGTTTGCCGTTATGGCTTTTACAAACGTTTCATTCGCATCGAATGGAAATCCTTTAAAAAACAACAAAGCGCATTACAATAACTACAGCAGCACAACACCTTTGTGCGTCGCGATTAGTAAAGGCGACAATCAAACTGCGAAAAAGCTAATCGAGTATGGCGCCAGTTTTACTGAAAAATCAAATGGAATGACACCGCTTATGGTCGCCGCCCGATACAACAACAGTGAAATTGTAAGTTATCTGTTGGCAAAAGGAGTTGATATAAAAGAAAAAGATGAGAAAGGCTTTACAGCTTTAAAATATGCTGAAATGTCGAATGCTAATGAAGCGGCCGCACTTCTCAAATAGAAACCTCAAAGGCATCGTTTAAAGCGATGCCTTTTTTATTCCCAATCGATAAATTTAAAAAAGTTAATTTTAAGTTAAAGTCAAGTACTATGTAAAACAAGATACTGTTTTAAAGCTATATATTTGCATAGGATAATAATAGTAAGATTATCTGATAAAAAATCATCAATCAAAAAAATCAATCATCATGAAAAATTCAATCATTTATTTAGGAGTAGCAGCAGCTTTATTTTTTCAAAGCGCAAATGCAGAAACAACATTGGTAAGCGGAATCGCTACAGATTTAAACATTGCAACTGCAGTGAAAGCCGATCAATACCAAAAATCATTACTGGAAGAAATCGTTTCGGGAAATAAAAAAATGGCTCCTGTAGCAGACTCTGAAATTGTAAATCCTGAAGTGGTTATCGCAAACCCAGTACAAAAATCGGAAGCTGAAATCATAGCCGAGGATCAAAAAATCACTGAAAGTAAAATCGTTTGTGATGGTACGCTTTATTTTGCCGAAAGATCCGACGAAGAAATTATAGCTGCAGATAACCAAATTACCGAAAGCAATATTTCTAAAGAAGTAGCGCCAATTTTCATCGAAAGAAGTATTGAAGACCAAATCGCCGCCGACAATTCAATCATCGAAAGCAACGTTCCAAGTGAAGCACAAGTTTTGGATTTTGATCAGATCAACAAAACTTCCGTTCTTGTAAAACAGGTCAAATCGAAACAAATCGTTGGAATGAACTAATACATTATCAGGGGAATTGAGTTAGAGTTAAAACCTGGTAAAATGAAAAGCACCGTCGTTATGAGCGGTGCTTTTTTATTTGGATTTAACCTTAAGGTTAAAATCTGATTGTATTTTCGTAACGAAATGCCCTAGCCCTGATGGAGCCGATATCCTTTTTGCATGAGGAACGAATGTAAAAAGATAAAGGCGAGAGCAGGATTAGCTTCTAATTAAAATAAGAAAAAGTTTCGTTTTCTTCAATTTTGAGCAGCGTTTCGTAGATCAGTTTGATCACGTTTTCGACGTCGTCGCGATGAACCATTTCAACGGTCGTGTGCATGTAACGCAAAGGCAGCGAAATCAAAGCCGAAGCGACGCCGCCATTGCTGTAGGCAAATGCATCGGTATCGGTTCCGGTAACCCTGGACGACGCGTGACGCTGAAACGGGATATTTTTTTCCTGCGCCGTGTCAACAATAAGATCCCGCAATTTATTTTGGACCGCCGGCGCGTAAGCGATAACCGGACCTTTTCCCATTTGGAGGTCGCCTTCAATTTTTTTGTCGATCATTGGCGTGGAAGTATCGTGGCAAACATCGGTCACGATCGCAACATTGGGATTGATGGTTTTGGTAATCATTTCCGCGCCGCGAAGTCCGACTTCTTCCTGAACGGAATTGGTGATATACAATCCGAACGGTAATTTTTTCTTATTTTCTTTAAGCAAACGTGCCACTTCAGCGATCATGAATCCGCCCATTCTGTTGTCGATCGCGCGGCAAACGAATTTGTTTTCATTCAGGATCATGAATTCGTCCGGATAAGTAATGACGCAGCCCACATGAACACCGGCTTTTTCCACTTCGTCTTTGGTGCTGCAGCCAATATCAATAAACAAATTGTCTATTCTGGCCACTTCTTCTTTTCCGCGATGTCTCGTATGGATCGCAGGCCAGCCAAAAACGCCTTTAACGATTCCGTTTTTTGTATGGATATTAACGCGTTTTGAAGGCGCGATCTGGTGGTCTGATCCTCCGTTTCTGATGACGTAGATCAAACCGTTATCGGTAATGTAATTCACATACCAGGAAATCTCATCTGCGTGGCCTTCGATCACCACTTTATATTTGGCATCAGGATTGATAACACCAACCGCCGATCCGTAAGTGTCGGTAATAAAAGTATCCACATACGGGCGAAGGTAATCCATCCATAATTTTTGGCCTTCGGCTTCAAAACCGGTCGGGGAAGCATTGTTTAAATATTTTTCCAGAAAGGCAACGGAGCTCTTTTTTAGTATCGATTGTGTACTCATAAGTATATTTTTGGCTAAAATAAAAAATTGGTAACAGAGTTCTATATATAATGTATAATTTTGACATATAATTTTGGCTTATGAAGGTTTTTAAAATTGTTTTATTTGCTTTTTTGCTTTCGCTTTCCGCAAATGCGCAGGTGGTTGAAAAAGACACTACAAAAATAAGTTTCGATTTGAGTGGGATTACGATCGATACCTTATCCAATGTGCCCATCGAACTCGCCGAAATTATCGTCCACAAAGAAAATCTCAATCCAGAAGAAAAAAAACAATTCCTCTTATTGCAAAACCGCGTCTATAAAGTATATCCTTATGCGAAGGTCGCCGCCGATCGTTTGACTGCGCTTAATAAAGGAATGGATGTTTTGAAAACCAATAAGGAAAAAAAGAAGTATTTCAAGATCGTCGAGAATTATATGGAAAACGAATTTGAAGCCCAACTCAAAAAACTTTCGCGCAAACAAGGTCAGATTCTCGTCAAACTGATTCACCGCCAAACCGGGCAAACCACTTTCGAACTGATTAAAGAACTCAAAAGTGGCTGGAAGGCATTCTGGTCAAACAACACCGCCAAAGTTTTTGACATTAATATAAAGGAGAAATACACACCTTATGATGATAATGAAGATTATTTAATCGAAACCATCCTCATTCGTGCCTTTAATCGCGGCAGATTGGTCAAACAGGAATCTGCAAATCCTGTAGATTATGACGAACTTTCGGATTATTGGGAAAAAAAGGCAATCCAATTAAAGAAGTAAACAGGTGTAAAGCCTGTTTTTTTTGTTTTAGGAGCCATTGCTTCGCCATTTCGCTGCGTTCCTGTCCGCTTTTTTTAGAATCAGGAGCCATTTCCCGCTTTCCACTACAATCTTTTCCCTGCGAAAAGCGCAGGAAAAAGGATTTTCATTGCAATCGGGGCTAGGGCAGTTGTATCCAAAACAGGCATCTTGACAAAGCGACACCA
>Ga0247812_10000049_pt1 | contig 195338 bp, 140 predicted proteins | sample UWRJL149409B1_FD_178011 | JGI IMG/M metagenome (GOLD analysis project Ga0247812, IMG submission 178011) | Plant litter microbial communities from Arlington Agricultural Research Station in Wisconsin, United States - UWRJ-L149-409B-1 | ecosystem: Environmental > Terrestrial > Plant litter >... | reverse complement strand
ATATGCCCGCGCACCTGAAAGCCGCCATGCTTGGCTGCTCGGTAAGTATCCCTATCCGCAATGGCCGGTTAGACCTGGGTACCTGGCAAGGTATTTACCTGTGCGAGCATCGTAACCATGGCGGGCAGCGTAGCCTCGTAATTACGGCCTGGGGTGAGTAAGCGGTTGTTAAGTCGCATTATACCTTTTCAATTGTCGTGATAGCCCCCTGCGTAAAAGTATTTATTACCGATATTTGATCTGCCAATTAAAAAATTATGGAGAGCCTGGATATTAAAAATGAACAAAAAAAGCTAACGATAACTGAGGCGATGATAGTTGATTCTACCATCACCATGTCGTGTATAAACGGGTTGCAATTGAACGATGTTTCCGCAACCGGCGTGAAGATCGTTAACGCCAACCTAAGTGATCTGGAGATTGAAGGCGCACAACTGGGCGGCGCATACATTCACAATATTGGTATGCCACCCAAGGGCCACCCTTATTACGACCTAAACGCCAGGCAGCGCCCACTGAAATTTGAAGACTGCGACTTGAATGCCAGTACCATTACCAATTGCGACCTGAACGATGTAACGATAAGTGATTGTAATATAGCGGGTATGACAATCAACGGCGTGTTAGTGAGCGATTTGCTAAACGCCTACAACATCAAAAAGTAAATACTTCGGTATCAAAATAAGCTAACCAATTTAGTTTGTTGCATATTTGTATATCATATGGAGATCAGCATACTTGCATTTGGCATTGCCAAAGATATTTTTGGAGGCAGCACCATTACCGTTACATTACCAGATGGCGGCACCACTGCTGACCTGAAAGCCCAGTTGGAAATAAACTACCCACGCCTTAAACAGCTTGCCAGCTATATGGTAGCCGTTAATAACGAATATGCTGATGAAACAGGTTTAATAACCGAGCGGGATGAAGTGGCCATTATACCACCAGTAAGCGGAGGATAAAATATGACCATACAGATAGAAATTCTTACTGAGCCGTTAAACATTCAGGCTTGTATTGATTGGATCATGTCGCCGCAATCTGGCGGGATAGATGTTTTTATAGGAACCGTACGCGATGCTACCAAAGGCAGGCCGGTTATGCGCCTGGAGTTTGAAGCCTATAACCAAATGGCTATAAACGAGATGCACAAGATAGCCAAGCAAACTTACGGAAAATGGCCCGTACAAAAAGTACTTATCCATCACCGTACAGGCGTATTACAAGTTGGCGAAGTACCGGTGATTATAGCAGTATCTGCAGCCCACCGCGATGCCGCCTTTGAAGCCTGCCGTTACATTATAGACACGCTTAAACAAACCGTGCCCATCTGGAAAAAAGAGTTTTTTGAAGATGGTGAGGTATGGGTAGCAGCGCATCCATAAGAACCGGGATTTTGACTGGACTGTTTGATAAGTTTAATTGCCAATCAACCTATCAAATCAGTTGAAACGAAAAATAAAATACTGAATAATCCAATAATCCCCCCTAAATCGTGTTAATTAAGTAATATGCCTTTACCTCCGGCAAAAGTTTGCTGGTTAACTTAACCGCTTCTGCACTGCGCTTGCCTGTGGCGCAATAAAACACTACTGTTTTCTCACTATCAAGTTGATCCAGGCTTTCTTCCAGTTCATCCAGTGGAATATGTTCGCCGCCCATGTCGTCCAGATCGCGTTCCTGCAGGGTACGTACATCTATCAATTGTATTAAACCGGCATCCAGCCCTGCCTGCAATTCGGTTGCTGTTATGGTAGATACAAATTCGGTTGGCTGCAGCCTTTGGATGTCGACTTTAGTTAAACTGCCAATTTTAATTATGCGGCTTAACATGCTTTGCGCATCAAACACCAGTACTTTCCCTTTGAGCAGTTCCCCGGTTTGGGTGATGTATTTGATCACTTCGTTAGCTTGCATACAGCCGATGATACCGGCAAGCGTTGGTATTACACCACCTACCGAGCAGTTAGGGATCTGTGTGGCATCTACCTGCGGGTACAGGTCGCGGTAATTGGGCGAGCGGCTGCCATCGCTATTGGGCATATTCCATACGGAAATCTGGCCTTCGTACTGGTAAATAGCCCCGTAAACAACAGGTTTTCCGCTCAGCACACAGGCATCATTGATTAAATAACGGGTTTCAAAATTATCGGTACCATCAACTATAATATCATAATCTTCTATGGTTTGAAGCACATTTTCTGAAGTGATCCTATCCGTATACGGTACCAGGGTGATAGCGGGGTTTTGCCGTAACAGGCGTTCGCAGGCAATCAGTGCTTTGTTTTTGCCCACATCATCCGGGTCGTACAGAATTTGGCGATGCAGGTTACTGATAGATACCATATCAAAATCGGCAATGCCTAAAGTACCCACTCCGCTGGAAGTCAAGTATTGTGCGGCCGGGCAGCCCAAACCGCCTGCACCAATAATAAGTACTTTGGCTTGCTGTAACCGCTCCTGCGCATTGGCACCAAAACCTGGCAGCGCCACTTGGCAGCTATATCTTAACAGGTCGGGATGCATCGGTTTGCGCAAGTTTGTGGTGAATAATGCGTTTCACCCTGTCCATTTCTTCGGGGGTGTTTACATTGGCAAGCGCTTCAGCATCGGGTACTTCTAACAGGTTTATCTCCGAATTGATAAGCACCTTACGCGGGCAGGAATACCCTTGTGCCAAAAACTGCAATAAAGCTGGATACACCTTGGGTTCCCAAATAGTTATCAACGGTTCTGGAAAATTGGTCACCTCGCTGTGGTAAGCCGTGGCGATATGTTGAACACTGCGGTTTGCAATTAAATGTTGCAAAAGCCCAGCATCTACCAAAGGCAGGTCGCAGGCAATAATCAGCCAAGCCGCGTTAGGGTTTTGCCGAAATGCGGAAAGGATAGCCCCGTAAGGGCCTAAACCTGTAAATGTATCTGTAATAGTAGTGTACTGCCCGTCTATCTCCTGCGCTTGTTTATCATCCCGGCAGGAAATAAATACTTCATCGCAAAAACCTTTTAACAGATCGGCCATGTGGTAGCGCTGTTCTTTACCGTACCACTGTACCGTACCCTTATCCAAGCCCATTCTTACACTCATCCCGCCGGCCAATACCAAGCCATTCAACACCGGCCTGGCTTGTTGAAGTTTGGTCTGGAAAAAGCTGATGATCTCCGGCAGATCATCGTTCAACTTAAATATAGGTAGCTGCCGCCAGTTAGGAACGGCTTCTTTTACAAAATCAAAAACCTCGTAAGCATTATCGGCCAGCAATATCATCTGCACATTTGTCAACTGTTCAACCCGCTTTTGCAGTGAGGCTTTTTTATTGATATCGATGATAACAACTTGAGCTTTTGCTTGCTGATGGTTTCCGTTAACCAGCACCAAGTCCATACTTGCAAACAGTTCCTTTTGTTTAAATACCGTAAGTGGCGCTGCGTAATTCAGCTGCGCAAAATTAAGCTGATCGGTATACTCTAAAGCCGCGCCGGATGCCAATCTGCCCGGCTGTTGTATAACATCGTCATTATGCGAGGTATCGGCATAAGCGCATTGGTATTGATGCGATAGCGCCGTAATGATATTATCAGCCAATACCTTAATAACCGTACACGGTGCACCGAGGATAGCCCATTCATTGCGACCGAAATTACCGTTTGCTGGGCGGGCAATGGCTATATGTTTTTTATGCTCTTTTAAAGTCACGTTTACCTCCTGTTTTTGAGATCAGTTTGGTTTCTTTTATCACAATATCGTGGCTCATGGCCTTGCACATATCATAAATGGTTAATGCCGCTATTGATGCACCCACAAGCGCCTCCATCTCTATACCCGTTTTAGCGGTAATACTGGCGGTACATTCGATAAAAACCTGGTTATCGTTATGAAGTTTGATGTAAACCTTGCAGTTATCCATTCCCAGCGGGTGACAAAGCGGGATAAGGTCGCCGGTTTTCTTGGCGGCCATAATGCCGGCTATTATTGCCGTTTGAAAAACCGCCCCTTTTTTTGTTTGCAGTTCACCATCTACCAACAGCTGCAAAACTTCATCGGGCAATACCACAATGCTCTGCGCTGTAGCCGTACGGTGCGTAGGCTGTTTGGCCGTTACATCAACCATGGTAGGATTATCTTGCTTATCTAAGTGACTTAACATATTATCTGAATCAGGATTCACAGAATTAATTAATTTTCAGAATAATGCCTAATACGCGCTTCAACTATCACCGCCGTTAAAATGTCCAGATCTTAAACACTTCTCCCTGCTTAAATTCGTTTCGCTCCAAAGGAAGTTCCATAAAGGCATCGGTATCGGCCAAGTTAGCAAAATCGCCAGAGCCGTTTCCTTCTATGGGGGTTGCCATCAGGGTTCCGTTCTCGTTAGAGTTCAACTTTACCTGTAAAAAGTATTGTAAAGGTGGCTGAAATATAAAATCGCGCCCTAACACAGCGTATACCGGCGCTTTCTGCGGCAGGCCTAATGTGGCATTAAGCCATAATAAAAAGTAACGGTGCAGGCACATGAACGTTGCCACCGGGTTACCGGGAAAAGCAAATACCAGCGCGCCATCGTTATGCCTTCCAAACCAAAACGGCTTGCCCGGGCGTTGCTGCACTTTGTGGAACAATTTTGTTACCTGCAAATCTTCAAGCGCTTGCGGGATATAGTCGAATTTACCCATGCTGATACCGCCGCTGAGTAATAGCACATCGTAGTTTTGCAGGCAGTGCTGAATTTGCTGCCGGGTTATTAACGGATCATCTGGAATGTGCTGCATATCCGCAGTAACACCATGATTAGTGAGCACCGCCTTAATGGTGTAGTTATTGGATCGCCTTATCTGGTAGGTTGTTGGCGTATCGGCCACATCAACCAGTTCATCACCGGAAGATATGATAACCACCCTGGGTGTTTTTTTTACCAGCAACCGGCTCTTACCTACCGATGCAGCCAGACTAATAATTGCCGGCGTAACTTTCTGACCCGTTGCGGCAACCACATCGTCTTTTAATTTGTCTTTTCCTTTAAAATGGATGTTCTGCCCATGTTTAACACCGTCAACGGTAAGTGCTGCCATTCCGTTGCGGATCTCCAGGTCTTCGTAGCGAATCACGGTATCTAAAGAATCTGCCAGTGCTGCACCTGTCATAATCTCTACACAATGGCCCGGCTCATCAATATCCAAGGGCTCATCGCCCGCAGCTTGCGTAGCCATTATTTTAAAAGTACCGTTACCGCTTTCAATAGCCTTATACGCTATCGCGATGCCGTCCATAGTTACCCGGTTAAAGGGTGGCAGGTCACGGTCGGCTTTCAGGTCTTCGGCCAATACACGGCCGAGGGCCAGTTCAAAAGGCACACTTTCGATACCGTAATCTTCAATTTGTTTAAGTACTATCTGTTCGGCTTGCTGTACCGTTGTCATTTGCTTTATATTTAGCCACCTATAGTAGCCATAGATTCATGAAAATCAGGGTTCTCCATCCGTTTGCGTTCGGCTGCCCAGCCGTCTTTTTCGCGGTTATTAAATACGCCAAGCAATGTTTCTTCCAGTGCAGAATTGCTTGTGCCATCGCGCATGAGATCCTTTATATTTAAAACGCCGCCATCATATAAACAATTCTTTAGCATCCCCTGCGGTGTTACCCTTATTCGGTTGCAGGTACCGCAAAACGTACGCGAATAAGCGGCAATAATACCAATGCTACCCTGGTGACCGGGGATTTGATAGTTATAAGAGGTGGAATATAACGGATCGGGCGTTTTCAGGATTTCGGGGTAATTATTTCTGATCTCCTCAAAGATCTTTACGTAATCCCAAAGTACACCGCTGTAGCTGTGCCCTTCACCGTTAAAAGGCATTTCCTCAATAAAACGAACACTTACAGGGAGTTCTTTGGTTAAATCTACCAACGATATAATGTCCTGTGTATTTTTTCCGGCCATTACAACCGTGTTTATCTTTACTTCAATATCGTGCTTCAGCAGCTCATCCATGGTTTGCATTACGCTGGCAAACTCGTCACGGCGGGTAATTGCAAAAAAGCGGTTAGCATCCAGCGTATCCAGGCTTAAATTAACCGAACGCACGCCTATCCTTTTCAGTTCACCAACATGCGGAGCGGTCAACACACCGTTTGTGGTGAGGCTAAGCTCTTTCAACCCATCCAATTCAGATATAGCCGTTAAAAGTTGCATAATATCCTTACGTACAAATGGTTCTCCACCGGTAATTCGAATCTTTTCAACTCCCATTTTTACCAGCAATTCGCAGCCTCGCAGCATTTCCTCATAGGTCATGAGTTCTTTACGGCTCAGCCAGTTAAGGCCATCCTCGGGCATGCAGTAAAAGCAGCGCAGGTTGCACCTATCGGTAACGGCAAGCCGCAGGTAATTAATTCTTCTCCCGTGATTATCTAAAAGCAAATGCTGATGTATATAAAACTGTTAACAAAGGCCACCAACCAAAGTTTGGCAGTATCAAGTAAAGTTAACAATTACAAACTTTATAGAATGCTTCATTATTCAGTGTAAAGCAATATATTTATTAAAGATGAGAACCACAAAGGGCTCTTTTTAGTTTATTAACAAATACCAGCCATTTTGAAAGAAGTTAAGGACATAGTACAGGCATATAATATAGCTACCAAAGCAGGCAAGCAAACAGCCCTGGCCACAGTGGTACACGTAGAAGGATCGAGCTACCGGCGGGCCGGCGCACGCATGCTGGTGACCGACGACGGACAGCTTACCGGCGCCATAAGCGGTGGTTGCTTGGAAGGAGATGCGTTACGCAAAGCACGCCTGGTAATGGCTCAGCAAAAACCTATGTTGGTAACATATGACACTACTGATGATGACGATGCCAAACTTGGTGTAGGCCTGGGATGTAGCGGTATTATCCACATCCTGATAGAACCGATAAACAATGAGGATAACACTAACCCTATAGCGCTTTTTAAGCAATTTTTAAGTAAACGTGCGCCTGTAGTGCTGATTACCATATTTTCGTTGAATGATAAGCAGGCACCTCAACCCGGCACCTGCGCTTTGCTTAACAAAAATGAAATTATAACGGGCAAGTTTCCGGATGCTACAATTGAAGAAGCCTCGCTTATCGATGCCAAAGATGTACTTAAGAACGGCAATTCACTTACCAAAACTTATATCTATCAGGATAAATTCACCTGTTTCATCGAGTTGCTGCAGCCCGCTGTATCCCTGATATTGGTGGGTGCCGGTAATGATACCATACCCATTACACAAATAGCAAAAGTATTGGGCTGGCAGGTAACCGTAGTAGATGGCCGTGCAAATTATGCCGTAGCCGCAAGGTTCCCAATGGCAGATAAATTAGTTATTGCAAAGCCCGAAACACTTTTAGCAAATATTGTTATTGATCAGCGTACTGTTTTTGTGCTGATGACACATAATTACAACTATGATATGGCAGTTATAAAGCAACTGCTTCCTTTACATTTACCTTACATTGGGGCACTTGGCCCTAAAAAGCGCCTGCACAGACTGCTGAATGAACTACAGGACGAAGGCACCACCATTACTGATAAAGAACTCGAAAATGTTTATGGCCCCTCCGGGTTAGATATCGGTTCGGAAAATGCAGAAGAAATAGCACTATCTATCATTGCAGAAATTCAATCCGTTTTAAAGAAGAGAAACGGCGCGCCTCTTAAACATAAAATGGTTGTACATACTCGCACGGATGAGGAAATATTACAGCAAGCACTTCCCACGGAACAGGCCGGTAATTTTCAATGATGGTAACCGTAGTTATCCTTGCCGCAGGGGCCTCCAGCCGCTTAGGTTTACCTAAACAGAACCTGGTTTATCAGCACATTACGTTGCTACAGCATGCAGTTTTTAACGCCTTACAGGTTTCGGCAAACGTAATTGTTGTTTTAGGTGCAAATACCGGCCTTATTGAACCAACCATAAAAGATAAGCCAATTACAATATTACATAATGAAGATTGGGCAAACGGGATGGCATCATCTATACAGGTGGCAATAACGCACATCCAGCAAACTCAATTAAGAACAAACCCCGTTATCCTAATGCTTTGCGACCAGCCCTTTGCAGATGCAAAAATCCTTAATCAATTGATAAGCGAAAAAAACATTAGTAAAAAAGGCATAATTGCATCGGCCTATAAAAATGCGTTAGGTGTACCGGTATTATTTGACGTTACATATTTTTCGCAATTACTTCTGTTGCGAGGGCAGGATGGCGCAAAGGTGCTGTTAAAACAATTTTTAGGAGATGTACAAGCCGTGCCTTTTGATTTAGGCGTTATTGATATTGACACGTTAGAGGATTGGGAAAGACTGCTTAATAAAACGCATAATTAAAAAAACGCGTCATCGCCCCTATCTGGCAATGACGCGTGGGTTAGTTTAAGCGGAATTATTTACTTAACCGAAAATTTGTAAATAGTTTGTGTTTTGTAAACTGCACCAGGTTTTAATACCGTTGATGGGAAATTCGGCTGGTTTGGAGAATCCGGATAATGCTGGGTTTCCATGGCAAAAGCCGTACGGTGATCATCCTTTTTGCCACCCAAGATGGTGTTTTTACCCTGCATAAAGTTACCGGTGTAAAATTGCAAGCCGGGCTCTTCTGTAAATACTTCCATTTTAATACCGCTTTTATCACCAATTACAGTAGCTATTGGTTTGCTGATATCGTGTTTGTTCAGTACATAGTTATGATCGTAACCGCCACCGGCTTTTATCTGGGCGTTATCCTCCTCAATACGTGCGCCAATGGTTGTTGGTGTGGTGAAATCAAACGGGGTCCCTTTTACCGGTTCTATTTTACCTGTAGGGATTAGCGTGGTATCTACCGGGGTGTAACCATCCGCATCAATTTGCACCAGGTGCTCTAAGTTGGTACCGCTGCCAGCACCATTCAGGTTAAAGTATGAGTGGTTGGTTAAGTTAACCACAGTGTTTTTATCTGTAGTGGCTTCGTAGCTAATTTTCAGTTCGTTATCATCAGTTAACTTATAGGTAACTTTAACATTCAGGTTGCCGGGGTAGCCTTCTTCCATATCTTTAGACAAGTAGGTGAGCTCCAACGTGGTGCTATCCACCTGTTTGGCATCCCAAACATTAGCATCAAAACCTTTTTTACCACCATGCAGTGTGTTTGCACCATTATTGGTAAATATAGAGTATTGCTTACCATCCAGCGTAAATTTGCCTTTGGCAATGCGGTTACCATAACGGCCGATGGTTGCGCCGTAATAAGATCCCGCAGCTTTTTGGAAACCCTCAATACCATCAAACCCTACTACCACATCAGTAAGCTTGCCATCTTTATCGGGCACTAAAAGGCCAACCAATGTACCACCATAATTGGTAATGCCGGCTTCAACACCATTCTTGTTTTTTAATATGTAAAGTTTGGTTGGTTTACCGTCGATAGTTTTCTCAAATCCTGCTGCTGCGGGTAGCGTAGCGGCAGCTGTTGTAGTGGTGCTGTCTGTCATGCTGGTATTACTTTTAGGCGCCGTTTGGTTACAGGCCGACATCAAAATTGTGCCTGCAATTGCCAGTGTCAAAGTTGGTTTTTTAATTGTGTTTTGCATAATTTTTATACTAATTGGTTCAATTTTATTTCTGTCGCAAGGGTCATAGCTGAGTGCTTTCCTGAATTTTAGTCAGAGTTCTGAATATTATTTTATTACTGCCGAATTGCAAATATAAGTTGGTACAATACCTGTAGCTGTTATGCGGGTTTGCGCATCGGCAGGCAGTGTGTTGCCGCTTAATACCAAAACCGTATCCAAGCCAAATTTATTTCCACCTAAAATATCGGTTTGCAGGGTATCCCCTACCATCACTATTTCTTTTTTGCTGATAGGGCGATATTCGCGGATGAGATCATAAGCAAACATAAACATCTGCGAATCGGGCTTACCAAAACGGATAAACTTTTTGCCTACTATATTTTCTACCATGCTGGCTATTCCGCCAATGGCAACAGCTATTTCGTTTACGTTTACAGGGTATGCGAAATCGGTATTGGCTACGATAGCCGGGATAGTGCGCCGGCGCAGCAGGTTGACTGTTTTATTCAGATCGTTGCACCAGTCGAACCCTTCATCATCCAAAAACACCAGGGCGTTCACTTTATCAAAATTATCGGCATTTATCTGGCTTACCGGCAGGGTATGCAAATGAGGGCTTTCAATGTAATGCGCCGAATCTTCGGTACCCAGGTAAGCTACGATCCCATCATCCACTTTCAGATCGAGGTATTCTTTAGTAAGCATCCCCGATGAGATCACCCTATCGGCACTGATGGCATTAAGCCCTTTTCGGTGATATGACTCTGCCAATTGCGCGGGGCTGCGCGATGCATCATTGGTAACAATGTAATACTCCTTTCCCAACTCTTCAAGGTAGGCAAAGGTACGTTCTATACCGGGTACCAGGCCACCATAGTTTTTGAGCACGCCAAATGCATCAAAAAATATCACCTCGTAATTATCAATTATCTCACTGAAGTTATCAATAGGTTCCATTTGTATTTGTTTGTTGGGATTTGGTGAGTTGAATAAGTTGGATTGGGTATATTATGTTGATTAAGTGTAGTTTTTTATTCAACTAATCTCTCAATCAACTAATCAACAACTCATCAATCACTACTTCAACCCCAAAGCCTCAATTATTTTCTCGGCGTCAAAATCTCGGTCTACCGATGGCAGGTAAACATCAAACGCTTCTGCCTGTAATTTTTTGGCGTACTGCTCGCTAAAAAAGTGCTTACCATCCTTAATTACATAGTTAAGGATAAAGAAACGGTAGGCCTCTTTCATAAACCTTATTTCATCGGCAGTAAGCGGATATACTTTATGGTACTCTTTTAAAAAGGTGATAAAGCGGTCTTCCATCATTGGCCCTATCACATAGCTGAATACTGTACGGTCGCCGGCATCTGATACTACCCTGCTGAAAAAGTAAAAATCCAATACCCTGTAGCTCATCCGGAACCAGTCGTAATCCCAGCGTGAATATAGCTCATAATTTGGTGCGACCGAAAAATTACCAATATTCCAGTCGATAAATACCGGGATGATATCAAACGAGCTCATGTTATATTTAGAGCGGTTGCGCAGAAAGAGGTCGCAATGGTATTTTAAAAAATCCACCTGCATGGCCGAGCCAAAGTTCTGTTCATTCTTTTCCAGCTGCTGCTGTAGCGCATAGATATCTGTACGCAGTGTTTTAGATGATTTTGGCAGCACGTTGCTGATCTTGGAGCAGGCTTTATGAAATTTGCCCAATTGCTGGCCCAGTTTTTTAATCAGATCATCATCCAGCCGGCGAGGCAGCCTGTCAAGGATGCGGGTTGGATTATAAAACACTACCCAGGCATCTATTCTCCCTTGTTTATAATGGTATATATATACCCGGTTATTCTTCAGCAGCGATTTTGCCAGCAAGTTTTCAAAGGGGTATAACAGGTTGTTGCTGAGCGAGTGTATAATGCGATGATCTTCCTTAAAGTGCTCAAATTTACCAAAGTATGATAGCTTGGCAATAATGATATCCTCATCATCGAAGGTAATACGGTACACATGGTTGGTAGAAACCATCGCGCTGATATCTTCTATCTTGCTGATGGTTTTAGAATCATCGTAGCCTTCCCAGGCCTTTTTTATAATAATAGAAAAATCCATAATAACCGGGATTAAGCAGATTTATGCGATTGATAGGATTTTGATTGTCCTGGCATAATTAACATTGGAATAAATAATTGGTGTGCATAGTTACGACATTTTTATAATTAACCACAGAGGTGCGCTGAGTTTTTACAGCACCAATTATTCCAGCTTATTTCCCTACGATTAGATCGTCAACATACATCGGCTAAATTATTTCAAAGTATCTTTTTAACTCCCAGTCACTTACGCTTCTGGCGTATTGGCGGTGTTCCCACAGGCGGGTTTGGGTGAAGTGTCCTACAAACTCTTCACCGAAGAGTTCTTTAGCAATAGGTGAGTTTTGCATGGCGGTTGCTGCATCAAACAGGTTAGTATGCAGGCTGCCGTTAGATTTGTCCTGGTAGCCGTTACCCACAGTTGGGGCAATATTCAGCTTAAGTTTATTTTTTATACCATACAAACCCGAAGCTAATGCGGCCGAAATGGCAAGATACGGGTTGGTGTCCGATCCGGGGATGCGGGTTTCCAATCGGGTATAACCGATAGAGGTATTGATCACCCGTAGCGCAGTAGTACGGTTATCTACCCCCCAGGTTATAGTGGTTGGTGCCCAGGCACCTTCAACCAGGCGCTTATAACTATTTATGGTTGGCGCATACATAGGCAGCAGGTGCGGCATGCAATATAACTGACCGGCCAGATATTGCTTGTGCAATTCGCTCATCCGGTGTTCGTCTGTACCATCGTAAAACAGGTTCTCGGTTTGGTCGGCGCTCCACAGGCTTTGGTGGATGTGGCCGCTGCAACCGGGCAGATCCTGGTTCCATTTGGCCATAAAGGTGGCAGTAATGCCGTGCTTACTGGCAATTTCCTTAACAGCAGTTTTAAGTAAAACGGCTTTATCGGCAGCCTGTAATACTTCGCAATGTTCTATGGCAGCTTCGTAAACACCCGGGCCGGTTTCGGTATGCAGGCCTTCTATGGGTATATTAAATTGGGTGAGCAGGTTAAACAGATCATAATAAAAAGCACTATTTTGTGAGGTGCGAAGTACTGAGTAGCCAAACATGCCCGGTGTTAAAGTCTCCATGTTAGCAAAACCTTTATCCCGCAGGCTTTGGGCGGTTTCTTTAAAATTGAACCACTCAAACTCCTGAGCAAATTCGGCATGATAGCCCATAGCAACGCATTCATTGGTGATTTTTTTCAGCAAACTCCTTGGATCAGCCGGAACGGCATTGCCATTAGGCCCGCTGTAATCTGCCAAAAAAAACGGCACATCATCCTGCCACGGAATGGTACGGAAAGTAGACAGATCAACATAACAAAGTTTATCAGGGTAACCGGTATGCCAGCCGGTTAGTTTAACGTTATCATAGCAAACATCGCTGCTATCCCAGCCAAAAACCACATCGCAAAAGCCATAACCCGTTTTAAGGCCTTCAATAAATTTTTTAACGCCAATTATCTTCCCGCGTAGAACACCATCGGTATCTGCAAAAGCAAATTTCACCTTCTGTATCTTATTCTCTTTGATGTATGCAATTACCTGTTCCTGGTTCATGTGGTTTAGTATAAAACGCCAATTTAAGCAAGATAAATAAATTATAACGGATATTGTTTTAGTATCGGGCTCTCACAACCAATATCATTAACCGGCATTTTATTGAAACCCAACACGCTTTACCGATTAGGAAAATATTTTTCACAAAACTTTTTCTTACTGATTAAATGCAGAAACTTTTATAAATTCATGCCAATTTAACAACCTATCCATGAACTACATTAATAACCTTTTCCGCTCGCGAAGAGGGCCTGCTATCATAGCATTATCATTAATCCTGATAGCGCTTACCATTTATTTTGCCCGCCAGCATCACAATAAAAAGGCCGGCGCCGAATTTAGCAGGTACATAGAATCATACACCACAGGCATTATATCCAAGCAAAGCAGCATCCGTATTAAGCTTGCAGGCGAGGTGCAGGTAACCCACGCACAGGGCGAAGAGCTCAGCAATAAACTATTCAGTTTTTCGCCATCCTTAAAAGGTAAAGCCTATTGGGTAGACGAGCGCACCATCGAGTTTAAGCCCGAGGTGAAGATGGACCCGGATAAAAAATACGATGTAGATTTTAACCTGGGTAAGCTTATTAAAGTGGATGATGAATTTGAACACTTTAAGTTCGATTTCCAAACCATTAAGCCCGATTTTAGTGTATCATTTGCGGGGTTAAGAAGCGCCAGCAACATATCAGCAGATCAGATGAACCTGGTAGGCACACTGCAAACCGCTGATAACGAAGACCAGGCAGGTATAGAAAAAATCCTTACTGCAAGTTACGAAAGCCCGGTAAAGGTAACCTGGCAGCATAATAATACAACCAAAACACATAAATTTACTATCACCAGCATCAAGCGTGCTAAGATCTCCTCTCCTATTACCGTTAACTGGGATGGTAGCAGTTTAGATATTGATAAAACCGGCAAGCAGGATTTTGATGTACCCGCTATCGGCGATTTTAAGGTACTGGATATAAAAGCCGTGCAGGATAACGACCAGTTTGTATGCGTGCAATTCTCTGACCCAATAATGGTTGGGCAGGAACTTAACGGCTTAATTGGAATTGGCAACGTAACAGATGCATCATATACTATAGAGGGCAGTATTGTAAAAGTGTATTCGCCCGAGCGGCTGGAAGGTAATTTCAGCGTGTATGTAAATGAAGGCGTAGAAAGCGTGTTTCATAAAAAGATCAACCGGCGGTATACAGCCAATGTATTTTTTGAGAATCGCCTGCCCGATGTTACCATTCCGGGGAAAGGTGTTATCCTGCCGGATAGCGGTAAGCTGTTGATGCCTTTTGAAGCCGTGAACCTGAAGGCAGTGGATGTAAGCATCATAAAAATTTACGAGAACAATGTACCGCAATATTTTCAGGGTAATGGCTTTGATGGCAATAACGAACTGCGCCAGGTAGGTAAGCCTGTATTGCAGAAAACCATTAAGCTGGATGAAGATAAAGGCCTCAACCTGCATAAAAAGAACCGCTTTATGCTGGATGTAGATAAGCTTTTCCGTGCCGAACCGGGCGCTATTTACAGAGTAATCATCGGTTTCAGGCAGGAATACTCTTTATATAATTGTAAAGCGGGCGGCTCTGTAGCGGTAAACAACGGCGAGGACGATGAGGGTGATGGCGAATACGAAGGCGAAAACTATTACAGCGACAACGCCAGCAAGTTTAGCGATGAGGATGATGATTTCTGGTCGCGCTATGATAATTATTATCCCGATGGTTATGAATGGGATAAACGTGATGACCCTTGCAGTAATTCGTACTATAACAAACAGCGCTGGGCTATCCGTAACATCATCGCATCCAATATAGGTTTGATTGTTAAAAAAGGTAATGATAATAACATGACCATAGCGGTAACCAACATTCTTACTGCTGAGCCAATGAAAGGTATTGACCTGGAACTGCTGGATTTCCAGAAACAGTTAATTACCAAAGTAACCTCCGATGGCGATGGCATGGCTAAGGTGGAAATGAAACGTAAGCCTTACCTGCTGGTTGCCAAACACGGCAAAGAACGCGGCTACTTAAAGCTTGATGATGGCAGCTCGCTCCCGCTCTCCCGCTTTAATGTTGGCGGCGAACAGGTACAAAACGGATTGAAAGGTTTCCTTTACGGCGAACGTGGCGTATGGCGCCCGGGCGATTCGATATTCGTAACTTTCATCCTGGAAGATAAACTGAAAACCCTGCCCGCAGATCACCCGGTTGAATTTGAACTATATAACCCCGAAGGGCAACTGTATAAAAAACTTACCCGCACCAGTTCGGTAGATGGTTTCTACAGCTTCCATACCGCTACGGAAACTTCCTCACCTACGGGTAACTGGTCGGCACGGGTTAAGGTTGGCGGCGCCTCTTTTGAGAAAAAGATTAAGGTAGAAACTATTATGCCGAACCGCCTAAAAATAAAACTTGATTTTGGCGGCGCAACCGAGCTCACCAAAGGCAGCGGTGCCAATGGTACCCTGAGCGCGCAATGGCTGTTTGGCGGTGCAGCGCAAAACTTAAAGGCTAAGGTAGATGCATTCTTGTCGTCGCAAAAAACATCATTCAAAAACTACGAGGATTACGAGTTTGACGACCCTACCCTTGCCTTCAATACCCAAACGCAAACCGTTTTTGATGGCACGCTGAATGCCAACGGTGTTGCTACGGTTAATACCGATATCAATGTAGAAAAACAAGCTCCCGGCCAGCTAAGAGCAAACTTTGTGGTGAAGGTATTTGAACCGGGCGGCAATTTTAGTCTGCAGCAGGCTACTATGCCCTACAACGTGTACCCCGGCTATGTGGGCATTAAAACGCCAAAGGGCAGCGAACTTTCGGGCATGCTGGTTACGGATAAAAACCATGATATTGATGTTGCAGTAGTGGATACCAAGGGCCGCCTATTGCCCGGCGACCACTACGTAGAACTGGAGCTCTACAAAATTCAGTGGCGCTGGTGGTGGGACGAAACCGGCAACGAAATGAGCAACTTCACGCAGGACAAATACAACAAGCTCATTAAAACCGAAACGGTGAGAATAAACGGCGGCCGTGGTAAATACACCTTGCGTGTTGCACAGGCCGACTGGGGCCGCTATCTCATACGCGTGAAAGACCCGGAAACCGGGCATTCTACCGGTAAAATAATTTATGCCGATTGGCCAAACTGGTCGGAACGTTTGCAGAAAACTGATCCGACAGAGGCGGCCATGCTTTCCTTTACATCAGATAAGCCTAATTATAAGGTTGGCGAAAATGCCACGCTCACCATCCCTACCGGCGGTAATGGCCGTGCGCTCATCAGTTTTGAGAATGGCAGCAAGGTGATCAAAACCATTTGGATAGATACTAAAAAAGGTGAAACCCGTTACACCTTTAAGGTAGATGAAACCATGGCACCAAACGTTTTTGTGAACGTAACACTACTACAGCGCCATGCCCAAACCAAAAACGATCTGCCTATCCGTATGTACGGTGCTATACCTTTAATTGTGGACGACCCGGAAACCATCCTGAAACCTATTATCAGCATGCCGGACAAGATCAGGCCCGAAATGCAATCAGCCATTACGGTATCCGAAACATCCGGCAAAGAGATGACCTATACCATCGCTATTGTAGATGAAGGCCTGCTGGATATTACCAACTATAAAACGCCGGACCCGCACGAGGCATTCTATGCCCGCGAGGCACTCGGCGTAAAAACCTGGGACTTGTTTGATTATGTTATCGGCGCGTTCGGCGGCGGCTTGGAACGTATTCTTAGTATTGGCGGCGATGGCACCGGTGGCGTAAATAAAAACGTAACTGTAAACCGCTTTAAACCAGTGGTTAAATTTCTGGGGCCATTCCATTTAGATAAGGGCGAAAAAAAAACCACGCAGTTTAAACTGCCGCAATATGTAGGATCAGTTAAGGCTATGGTTATTGCCGGCCATAACGGTGCTTACGGCTTTGCCGAAAAAGCAGTTGCTGTTAAAAAACCGCTGATGATACTGGCTACCCTGCCAAGGGTATTGGGGCCATCGGAGAAGATCAAATTGCCGGTCACGGTGTTCGCCATGGAGAACAATATTAAAACGGTAACGGTACAGGTGCAATCAAACGCGTTCAGCAATTTGAGTGGCAACAATACCCAAACGCTCCGGTTTGATAAACCGGGCGATCAACTGGTTACCTTCGATCTGGATGTAAAGGATTTTGTAGGCATAGGCAAGGTACGCATAGTTGCCAAAGCAGGTTCAGAAACATCAGCCTATGATGTAGAACTTAACGTGCGCAACCCTAACCCACCGGTTACCCGCGTTACAGAAAAAGAATTGCGCCCCGGCGAAACATGGAACGCGGCCTATGCGGCTATCGGCATCAACGGCACCAACAAGGCTTCTGTTGAAGTAGCCAGTATTCCGCCGTTAAACTTAGGCAAGCGCCTGGAGTACCTTATTGCTTACCCCCATGGCTGTGTGGAGCAAACTACATCGTCGGGTTTCCCGCAATTGTATTTAAGCCAGTTACTGGATCTTACCCCAAGGCAAAAGGCCGAAACCGACCGTAACATCAGGCTAACCATAAACCGTTTAAATGGTTTCAGGGTGCAAAATGGCGGCTTAAGTTACTGGCCGGGCTGGGGGGCTGATGATGAATGGGGAACCAACTACGCCGGCCACTTTATGCTGGCGGCACAGGCCAAAGGCTATAGTCTGCCTGCGGGTTTCTTAGCCGGATGGAAGCGCTACCAAAAGCAAAAGGCGGTTAACTGGTCGCCAGATCCGCGTACCAACATCCACGGGTATTATTACTATACCGACCTGGTACAGGCATATCGTTTATATCTGCTTGCACTTTCGGGGTCTGCCGAATTAGGTGCCATGAACAGGTTGAAAGAATACCAGTACCTCAGCGTAGAGGCCCGCTGGCGTTTAGCCGCGGCCTACAAGCTGGCCGGCCAGCCCGAAGTTGGCTTACGCATGATTGCCGGTTTACCAACCACAGTTAAACCATATAACTCTATGTATGGCACATACGGTTCCGATCTGCGCGATGAGGCCATGATATTAGAAACGCTGACCATTTTAGGGCAGCGCCAAAAAGCAGCCGGGCTGGTACGCATGGTAGCCGCCAAGCTTTCTATAGATAGCTGGTACAGCACCCAAACCACAGCTTACTCGCTGGTAGCCATTGCAGAGTACTGCGGTGCCAATAAACCTGGCGGTAAACTAATGTTCAGCTATCAGGCCAATAGCAGTAAAGGAAGTGTAAACGCGGCATCATACATGTGGCAATTGCCAATAGCGGCCAATGGCGGCAAGGTTGCGCTTAAGAACAATGGCAGCAACCAGCTTTATGTAAGGTTAATTCAGCAGGGGCAGCCATCATCAGGGCAGGATATTAAAACCTATATCAACCCGAATGTCCTGACCATGCGCGTGGGCTACTTTACCCTCGGCGGTAAACCTATCGACCCAACGCAGCTAAAACAAGGCAGCGATTTTGTAGCACAGGTAACTGTTAAAAACCCGGGCAAGCGCGGGCGTTACGATAATTTGGCGCTCACACAGATCTTCCCATCCGGGTGGGAGATCCTGAACAGCCGCATGCTAAATAACGATGAGGCCTTTAAGTCTTCAGAATCTGATTACCGTGATATCCGCGATGACCGGGTGAACACTTATTTCAGCCTGCCCGAAGGGAAAGAGGTTACCTTCTACGTAATGCTGAACGCTGCCTACGCAGGCAAATACTACCTGCCGGCAGCCTATTGCGAAGCCATGTATAACCACGATATTAATGCATTAATAAAAGGCCAATGGGTAGAAGTAGTTAAGTAGAATCGGGTTTTATAGGCAATTAAAGGGATTTAATTGCCACGTATTTGCGAGGCATGAAGCAATCTTCGACATGCTTGTAGCTACTATGCAAGTAATTAATTTTCTATCGCGTCATTGCTTCGTTCCAATGACGCGATTTATATAGCTTTATTTGTCTAAAATCACCCTGCAGATTGCCGCTATCCCCCCTATTTGTTCATAGGTACCAGCCATTATATTTGTATTATAGTAAAACCGCTTGTTATGAACCCCAATGCTCAAACCGCAATAATAGAAATAAACGCGCCGATTGAAAAAATATGGCAACTGTGGACGAGCCCCGCTGATATCATGCAATGGAATAATCTTTCGGCAGACTGGCATACCACGCATGTGGAGAACGACCTGCGCGCAGGCGGCAGGTTCCTGTTTGTAATGGGGTTAAAAGATGGCAGTTTCAGTTTTAATTTCGAAGGCACATACACCGAAGTAATTCTTCACGAACGGATCACATACACGCTTGACGACGGGCGCAAATCAATAAATATTTTCAGTAATGGCGCCCCTGTAAAAATAACTGAAACCTTCGAACCACAAAATGCCGAACCGCCCGAAGTTCAGTTAGCCTATTGCCAGGCCGTATTAACTTCGTTTAAAAATTATGCTGAGCAAAGTTAAAGATTATGTGGCCCCAATATTTATTTGTTTACGGTACCCTGCTGCAACCCGGCAACCAGTTTGCAGCCTACCTTAGCCGGCACTGCACTTTTATAGCCAATGGTAAAGTTAATGGTATACTTTATGATATAGGCGAATATCCGGGTTTGATAGTAAATGATGGAGAAAATTTTGTTTACGGCAGTATCTACAAAATAGATAAAGATGAGCTGTTAAAAGAGATAGATGCCTACGAAGGTTACGGGCCGGATGAAGAAGAACCTAATCTATATCTCAGGACGATGCTCAGCATACTCACAACCAACGGCTCGATTAACGCATGGGTTTATATCTACAATCACCCGGTTGACTGTTTACCACGCATCCCGTCTGGTAATTATCTTGACTATTTAAAGTAAAAAAAATCCCCCGGGCAATAAAGCACAGGGGACCTTGAAAAGAGGTATAGGGATATTAAACTTTTGCTGTTTTTACAGTTTTGATGATCACTGCAGCAACTTTGTATGGATCTGCAGCAGAGTTAGGGCGACGATCTTCCAGGTAACCACTCCAATCGTGATCTACTGTATATAATGGAATACGGATAGATGCACCGCGGTCAGATACACCGTAGCTGAAATCTGTAATAGAAGCAGTTTCGTGTTTGCCGGTTAAGCGCAATTCGTTATCAGCACCATATACAGCAACACACTCAGCAACCGCAGGGCGGAAAGCTTCGCAGATAGCAGTAAAGGTTTCTTTGCTGTTTGCAGTACGTAAAGTTGTGTTAGAGAAGTTAGCGTGCATACCAGAACCGTTCCAGTCTAATGTACCTAACGGTTTGCAATGCCAGTTGATTGATACGCCATGCGCTTCACCAATTCTTTCTAATAAATAACGTGCAACCCAAATTTGGTCACCAGCTTCTTTAGCGCCTTTAGCGAAGATCTGGAACTCCCACTGGCCTGCAGCAACCTCAGCATTGATACCTTCAACATTTAAACCTGCATCTAAACAAGCATCTAAGTGTTCTTCAACGATATCGCGGCCGAAAGCGTTGTTAGCACCTACCGAGCAGTAGTAAGGGCCTTGTGGGCCTGGGTAACCACCTGCCGGGAAACCAAGCGGTTTGTTGGTAGCTGGGTCCCAAAGGAAATACTCCTGCTCAAAACCAAACCAAAAATCGTTATCATCATCCTGGATCAGCGCGCGGCCGTTAGACTCATGTGCAGCACCGGTAGAATCCAAAACTTCGCACATTACCAAGTACGCATCTTTACGTTGCGGATCAGGGCAAGTGAAAACAGGTTTTAATACGCAATCTGATGAACCACCTGGTGCTTGCTCAGTTGATGAACCGTCAAAGCTCCAGTTATCTAAATCTTCAACGTTACCGCTAAAAGACTTAACAATTTTTGTTTTACTACGCAAGCTTTGGGTTGGTTTGTAGCCATCAAGCCAGATGTACTCAAGTTTAGTTGCCATTTTAATGAAATTTTGTTGTTTTAAGTTTAAATTATAGTTCTTTTCTACTCGTTCGTTGAATTTTACATTGCGAATTTAAATTATTTTTATAAATTTCATAGCGATGTTAATAAAATTTAAAAAAATTAACAACAAATCTCAATAATAATTCCAAAATCGATTAATCGTCTATAAAACCTACAGTATAAGGTAAGTATTTATTATTTAACGCAAAATATTACGCCAACAAAAAAGCAGGCATATTTTTATCAATATATCCTGCTTAATAATAAGTAGTATCTCGCTATTTACCCGATGCTACATCCCAGTAACAGCTGTTACGAATCCTTTGTAACGAAGCGGCGTCCGTTTTCACTTCCGTTTTTATGCTTCCGTTTATAAAATAGAGCTTCGACAGGCTGTTATCATATATATAAGATGATAATTTATGTGGGGTTCCCTCCTTTTCCAACACATCAACTCTTAATGCGTTAGTGGCTTTAATTTCGCTGATCGTATCCTGTGGCGGGGTGGTTTTTACATAATTTATTACATAGTTAAGATCCTGCGCTGTGGCTGCGCTTTTCTTATAGCCTTCATCAGCTTGTATCACTTCAATAATGCACTTAACACAGGGTTCGGCAATGGTGGCGTTACCGTAGCTTTTGCGGGGGTTATTAATTACGCTATCCTTTTCCCCGTTAACCAATACGGTAGTTTTTGAAATGCTATCTGATACAGGCTTAGGTTTATTACTATTACAGGCGCTCGCCAAAACACATAATACAACGAAATAAATAATTACTGATCTGCTCATAACCGGTTTAATTGTGTACTTGTAACAATATACACACAATTTTGTGTGATTAGGACATTGCGGGGCTGTAACTACTGTTGATAACATCATCAATCTTAATTAAAATCTATGTTTAAACGTTTTCATAAAGGTTTTTTCTGTAAAAATCATTAAAATTGTCCGATTTATCCATTTCGCACTTTAAGGCACAAACGTTACCAACTATTGCTTAAAAGTGTAAAGATTTTATCATTTATTAGTTTACAGTAAGGTTTCATCCAACAAATAATTTATTTGAATGTATCTTTAGCATTCAATAATATCATGAATAACGGCAATATAGTTTCGAATACAACGGTTGATGTGGTTTTGGTTGGCGCAGGCATTATGAGCGCTACACTTGGTGTAATGCTTAAAGAGCTGCAGCCCGATCTGTCGATAGAAATATTTGAACGATTGGATAGCATAGCCGCCGAAAGCTCTGATGCAATGAACAACGCCGGTACCGGTCACTCTGCTTTTTGTGAGCTGAATTATACCCCGCAGAAAAAAGACGGTACTATTACTATTAATAAAGCCATACAAATTGCCGAGCAGTTTGAAATAAGCAAAGAATTTTGGGCGCATTTGGTAGAAAAAAACTTTGTAGGTAAGCCCGAAACTTTTATCAGCAAAACCCCGCACATCAGCTTTGTGTGGGGCGAAGAAAACGTTAAGTTTTTAAAAGAACGCCACCGCCTGCTCACCCAGCACCACTTTTTTAAGGATATGCTGTATTCTGAAGACCACGCGCAGCTAAAAAAATGGATGCCTTTAGTGATGGAAGGCCGCGACAGCAGCGAAAAAGTTGCGGGCACTTTTATGGAGATTGGTACAGATGTAAACTTTGGCGCCTTAAGCCGCAGTTTATTTGACACATTAAAGAAACAACCCAAAGTTAGCCTTGGCTTAAACCACGATGTTAACAATATAAAACGCAACAAGGATAATACCTGGTGCATAACTGTTACTGATAAAGCAAACGGACAAAAACGTAAGCTAAATACCAAATTTGTGTTTGTTGGTGCCGGCGGCGGTGCTTTGCCCCTGCTGCAAAAATCGGGCATACCGGAGAGTAAGGGCTTTGCCGGCTTCCCGGTGAGCGGGCAATGGCTGGTGTGTAACAACCCAGAGGTAATTAATCAACATTACACCAAGGTTTATGGCAAAGCCTCGGTTGGTGCACCGCCAATGAGCGTACCACATTTGGATACCCGTATGATAGATGGTAAAAAAGCTTTGCTTTTCGGCCCTTATGCAGGTTTTTCTACCCGTTTCTTAAAAAAAGGATCGTTACTTGATCTGCTCGGGTCAATAAAACTGAACAACATTTTACCGCTGCTTGCTGTGGGGCGCGATAACTGGTCGCTCACTAAGTACCTTATTAGCCAGGTGCTGCAATCGCCAACCGACAGGCTTAAAGCTTTACAGGAATATTTCCCCGGCGCGCAAGCTAAAGACTGGGAACTGGAATTTGCCGGGCAGCGTGTACAGGTAATTAAAAAAAGTAAAGAACATACCGGCGTGCTGGAGTTTGGTACCGAAGTAGTAACCGCTGCCGATGGCAGTATCTCTGCCCTGCTGGGTGCCTCTCCGGGTGCATCAACATCTGTACCTATTATGCTGGAATTGATTAGCCGTTGTTTTAAAGACCACGCAAATTCGGCCGCATGGCAAGAAAAATTCAAACAGATGATACCTTCTTATGGTCAATCGCTCTCAAAAGATGAAACCTTAAGCGAAGCCACAAGGGCGAGGACAAGCAGTGTATTAAACATCGTATAAGAGGTTAACATAATAGATAGCGCGCGTTTTCAATTGATCCTCATTTAAATAAAAGAGCGAACTGGCATATCAGGTCGCTTTTATATTTATTAGCATACGCATAAACAAGCAAAAGGCCCCTATTCGGAGCCCATTTGCTTGTTTATGGTTGCACTTCTGACTATTCAGGCTTATTTAAATGCCTCGTTGCTTATATTGCTGTTCACAACTGCATCAACCACTTTAAAATCAACGCCTACGCCGCTTATCGAAGTTTTTTCGCTGTACGGGATCTTGATACCTGTTGGGATACCTCGGTAATCATCATAAAATGATGCTGTGCTTCCCGGTTTATCGGTAATACGTTTTACTTTAAAGCCCGTTGCGGGATCATAGTAGTGTTTTACACGGATGCCTTCGGGGTTAGTGATCAGCACCAGGTAAGTTAATTTATCATTTATAACCTGCATGGTTGGCACCAGTTCTAAAGTATAGCCGGTTTTGCCGTAATCCAACTCAGGGAAAAGCCTGTAACGATTTTTAATTCCTGTTTTCTCTTCCTTGCCAATATTTACAACATTATTAAACTGTTTCATTTTAATGCTATCGCCATCAATTACAATGTTGGATAGTACAAAGTTGTTATAGCTTGGCGCAATAATGTTTTGATTAAATTTATCCGGCGTTTTGTATTTAACCGTCATTTTAACATCCACTCCCTGGAAACTACCGGCAGAATTTACGGTAAGGTCTTTTACATCCTTTAGTTTACCTTCTCCGCCAACTGCGCTGATGTAATTATTGATCACATCTTTTGCGGTTACGTCTTTAGGTACCGTCTGCCCGCTTAAAGAGTTGTTATCCGGGTTAATATCCGGCAGGTCGTGGTTAGGGTCTAAAGTAACAAAAGATATTTTTGAGGTTGATTTGTAGGCGAACGTCCAGGTGTTGCCGCGCTGCCAGATCTCTGCCGGCAGTTTAACGGTACTGCTTTTGCCGTTTTCCTCTTTAATAAAGGCGGTAACCGGCATAGCCATTTGCTCCAGATTCTCAATAGTGATCAATGAGCCTTTAGCAGGGTCGTTATCTTTGTATTTAATATCCTTTACGCCCTGGTCAAGTTTCCAGGTGGTTAGGAACCACTCGTTCCAGAACCAGCTCAGGTCCTCACCTGCCGCATTATCCATGGTATGGAAAAAGTCCCATGGGGTTGGGTGCTTAAACGCCCACCTTTTAATATAGGTACGGAAAGCATAATCAAAACGCTCTTCGCCGAGGATCTGCTCGCGCAATATCATTAAGCCCAGTGCAGGTTTGCCGTAAGCCGCGTTACCCAGGTAACTGGTTTGGATCACATCGGGCGTGTTCATTATCGCATCAGCGTTATCGCTAAACACGTAAGATGCGTTTGCATGCTGATCGTCTTTGGTGTAGTATTCGCCTTTGTTGAATACCTTGGTATCTACATCATTAATAAAGGTGTTAAAACCTTCATCCATCCAGGCGTATTTGCGTTCGTTAGAACCAACAATCATAGGGAACCAGTTGTGGCCAAATTCGTGGTTGGTTACGTTCCAAAGACCGCCGCCAGTGCTTTCATGGCTGCAAAATACTATGCCGGGGTACTCCATACCACTTACCGGGCCGCCAACGTTGGTAGCTACCGGGTAAGTATATTCAAACCATTTGCCGGAATATAGTTCTATTGAAGCCTTAACATATTCTGTAGAACGGCCCCATGCAGCCTGCCCGCTGCTTGCAACCGGGTAAACCGACTGTGCCAGCGCTTTTTTACCATTAGACAAGTTGATGCGTGCTGCATCCCATACAAATGCTTTTGATGCTGCCCAGGCTACATCACGTGCTTCTTTACAGAAGAAATGCCAGGTAATCATCGGCTTTTTAACGTAAGCATTTTTGCTCACCACATCTGCCGAATCTTTTATCATTACGGTTTTATCACTCGCCTTAGCTGCGGCTAAACGCTGTAATTGGGTTGGTGTAAGCACCTCGGCGGTATTCAACAACTCGCCCGAACCTACTATTACCAAACTTGCCGGCGCAGTAATGGTGTAATCGAAATTACCGTACTCCAGGTAAAACTCCGATGCGCCTAAGTAAGGGATGGTATTCCAGCCGCTGATATCGTCATATACTTCCATGCGTGGGTACCACTGTGCAATATCATAGATCCAGCCATCCTTAGTTTTAAGGCGGCCGGTGCGGTCGGTGCCGTATTCGGCAATATCATAAGCATAATCTATTTTGATCTGCAGTTTGGTACCGCTTGCTTTTAAAGTATCTTTCAGCTTTATCTGCATCCGGGTATCGGTTACCAGGTAATTGGCTTTTTCGGCCTTGCCATTTTTAAGTATGGTTACGCCTTTAATTTCGTTCCCCTTGGTAAAGCCTACGTTGGCAAAACGGCCGCCTTCTACCACGCTGGTAGCCTGCGCGCGCGAATCTTCGCGTAAGATGTTCTGATCTAATTGTAGCCACAAGAATGGTAAACCATCGGGGCTGTTATTAGTATAGGTAATGGTTACACTGCCGCTTAAACGGTGCAATGCGGTATCCAGCGTTACGTTGATTTTATAATCGGCACGGTTTTGCCAGTATTTAGAACCCGGTGCGCCGGATGCCGAGCGGGAAACACCGCCCTGCAATGGGTAAAACAACGGATTAAACACCTTATGCTGATCGTATTTAGGTGGGGCGGGATCGGTTTTTTGTGCCTTAGCGCTTAATGCACAAACCGATAACATTAATAAAAATGCTTTGTGATAAAGTTTCATTTACGATGTATTGATTTTAAGGGCAATATATTAATTTTTCGTAAACAGCTACGTATAATGTTAGCATATGAGGCGTAAAGCTTATATGTTTTTCATATTTTTGCAGTTAATGCCCGCTGATAACGAGAGGCGGTAAAGGCATTTTCTTTTCCTAATAAATGGATATATCAGTAGTAGTACCACTGTATGACGAAGTAGAATCGTTACCGGAGCTTACCACATGGATAAGTAAGGTGATGCTGGATAACGGTTATACATATGAAATAATTTTAGTTGACGACGGCAGTAAGGATGGATCGTGGGACATAATCTGCAAGTTGAAGGAGAACAACCCTTTTATCAGGGGGATAAAGTTCAGGCGCAACTATGGCAAATCGGCCGCACTGAATACTGGTTTTGAAGCTGCCAAGGGCGATGTAATTATCACCATGGATGCCGACCTGCAGGATAGCCCGGACGAGATCCCGGCCCTTTACCGCCGCATTACCGAAGATAAATACGACCTCATATCCGGCTGGAAAGCAAAACGTTACGACCCGTTAAGTAAAACCATCCCCACTAAATTATTTAACGCTGCCACCCGCAAAATGAGCGGGATAGATAACCTGCACGATTTTAACTGCGGCTTAAAAGCCTACCGCAAAAGCGTAGTGAAAAACATTGAAGTTTACGGCGAAATGCACCGTTACATACCCGTACTGGCTAAATGGGCAGGCTTCACCAAAATTGGCGAGCAGGTGGTAGAACATCGCGCCCGCAAATACGGTAAAACCAAATTCGGCTGGAGCAGGTTTGTAAACGGCTTTTTAGATCTGCTCTCTATATTTTTTGTAGGCAAGTTTGGCAAGCGCCCTATGCACTTTTTTGGTATGATGGGCACGCTTAGCTTTCTTACAGGTATAATACTGGCCATTTGGCTAATAGCCGATAAACTGAACGACCTGGCCCATAATATTAAGCCAAGGCAGCCTACAGATAACCCGCTGTTTTACTTTGCGCTGGTTGCCATATTATTAGGTTCGCAATTATTTTTAACCGGCTTTGTTGCCGAACTGGTTTCGCGTAACTCATCCGATCGTAACAACTATCAAATAGAGGACACGGTGTAAATGTGCAGATTTCAGATTACAAATATGCAGATGTATGAAAAGACTAAATCAAAACGCTCAATGCTAACATTATCTGCTCATTAATAATTTGCATATCTGCACATCTAAAATCTGCACATCCAAAAACATGTTTTTTTCCATCATTATACCTTTATATAACCGCCCGCAGGAGATCAACGAATTATTGGGCACCCTTACACAGCAAACATATAAGCAGTTTGAGGTTTTGGTTATTGAGGATGGATCTGTACATAAAGCTGAGGATATTGTTACCGGTTACAGCGGTAAACTGGATATAAGTTATTTTTTAAAAGAGAACGAAGGTCAGGGTTTTACCCGCAACTTCGGTTTCGAGCGCGCCAAAGGCGATTACTTTATCATATTTGATTCTGATTGCCTTATCCCGCCAGATTACCTGCAGATAGTAAACGATTCGCTGAACGCCAACTGGCTGGATGCTTATGGCGGCCCCGACGGCGCGCACCCTTCCTTTACCCCTATTCAAAAAGCAATTAGCTATAGTATGACCTCGCCATTCACTACTGGCGGTATCCGCGGTAATAAAAAAGGGATAGGCCAGTTTCACCCGCGCAGCTTTAACATGGGCATCTCGCGCAAGGTTTGGGAAAATGCAGGCGGTTTTATCATAACCCGTTTGGGCGAAGATATTGAATACAGCATCCGCATCCATTCTTTAGGCTACAAAATTGGGTTGATCCCCGACGCAATTGTTTACCATAAGCGCCGTACAGATTTTGTGAAGTTTTACAAACAGCTGCATTTTTTTGGCCGGGCACGCATCAACATCTACAAATTTTTTCCGGATCAGCTGAAGGCCGTGCACTTTTTCCCGGCGGCATTTACGCTTGGTTTAGGTTTTACTATTGTGGCAAATATTTTCAGCTGGCCTATAGCAATACTGTGTAACTGCGTGTTAGCACTTATTATTTTGTTGATATTTTTTCATGCCTTGTGGCAAAACAAATCATTAAAAATTGCATTTTTGAGCATAATTGCTGCCTTCACTCAACTGACTGCCTACGGGTTAGGATTTTTACAGGATTTTTGGAAGCGTGTGGTGTTAAAAAGATCTTAAGAACGTAGTATGTACCATCCTTTTTCAGTTGCAGAAACCCTCAAAACGTCGTGGGATCTTTTTAAAAAGAACTTTGCAACAATTATTGTATATACCCTGGTATCATTTTTTGTGATGGCTATTTTTGCCTTTGGTGTATATTTCTTCAGAGACGACTCTACTATTGGCATCGTTAGCGTTTTTATCCTGCTCATTATTATAAGCTATAATTTCCTCGCTTTTATTAAGCTGATATTTCAATTAATGGATAATGCTTATCACGAGATAAGTTTGAAAGATATTATACCTAAAATAAAAATGGTCGGCAGTTATCTGCTTTTATTACTGTTAGTTAGTGCGCTTACCGTATTCTTAACTACCAGTATAGATACCAGCTTATCTGAAGGGATAACCCAAAACATATTGGGTATTGTGGTAGGTTATTTTTTCCAGTTCTTCTTTCTGTTCTACTTTCCGCTGTGTACCTGTTTCATTGTAGATGATCAATCAGGGCCATTTGAATCTATTGCCCAGAGTTTTCGCCTCATCAGGGGTAACATTATTAAATACCTTGTATTATTTATTTTAATTGAGGCTCTAATAGGGATTGGTTCTTTCACTGTTGTGGGTATCATATTTGTTATTCCTTTTGTAAATATCATACTGGCTGTTACTTATCGTAAACTCATTTACAGCCACCAGGATATAGATGATGATATTGCCGAAACCAATTAATTTATGGGTGTAAAAGCAGCATTAAGCAAAGTATTTGCCTTTTGGGTTAACCGCGAATTGAACAATGTTCGGCGCAATGCCGTACCGCTTCAGCAAAAGGCTTTTACTGATCTTATTTTTGCAGCAAAGGATACTGCTTTTGGTATAGATCATCACTTTGCAGATATCAATAACTACGAAGACTTTAAGAAGCAAGTACCCGTACGCGATTACGAAGAACTTCGCCCATATATAGAACGTGTAACCCATGGGGAAGCCGACGTACTATGGCCGGGCAAACCCGCTTACTTAGCCAAAACATCGGGTACAACATCCGGCGTAAAATATATTCCTATCTCTAAAGAAAGCTTGCCGCAACATATTAAAGCGGCACGTAATGCGTTGCTTAGCTACATCCATGAAACAGGTAAGGCCGATTTTGTAGATGGTAAGATGATCTTTCTGCAAGGTAGTCCGTTTTTAAGCGAAAAGGCAGGTGTATCTACCGGCCGTTTATCGGGTATTGTGGCGCACCATGTGCCTGCATACCTACAAAAAAACAGGTTGCCAAGTTACGAAACCAATTGCATTGATGACTGGGAGCAAAAGGTTGATGCCATTGTGCAGGAAACCGTTAAAGAGGATATGCGTCTTATCTCGGGCATCCCGCCCTGGTGCCAGATGTATTTCGACAGGCTCTCAGCCGTATCAGGCAGCAAAAAGATAAAGGATATCTTCCCTAACTTTAAGCTGTATGTACATGGCGGTGTTAATTTTGAGCCCTACCGTGCCCGCATGGAAGAAAGCATTGGTGCCAAAATAGATTCTATTGAAACCTACCCCGCTTCAGAAGGGTTTATTGCTTTCCAGGATTCGCAAAAAGAAAAAGGCTTGTTGCTAATGGTGGATGCCGGCATCTTCTACGAATTTATCCCCAGCGACGAATATTTCAACGATAACCCAACCCGCATCAATTTAAAGGATGTGGAGCTGGATAAGAATTATGCGCTGATCCTTAATACCAGCGCTGGGCTGTGGGGCTATGGTTTGGGAGATACGGTTAAATTTGTATCTAAAAACCCTTATCGAATAGTAGTAAGTGGACGCATAAAACATTATATATCAGCCTTTGGTGAGCATGTAATTGGCGAAGAGGTTGAACAGGCCCTAATGGGCGTTGCTGCCGAAGAGGGCGTAGATGTGATAGAATTTACCGTTGCACCACAGGTAAACCCTGGTGAGGGCAAACTCCCCTACCACGAGTGGTTTGTTGAATTTGGCAAAGAGCCGAAAGACATAGCAGCCTTTGCTCTAAAAGTTGACCAGGCCCTTCAAAAGAAAAACATTTATTATTTCGACCTGATAGAGGGTAATATTTTACAACCTCTGATTGTACGAAGCTTAAAAAAGGATACTTTTATAAATTATATGCGCAGCCAGGGTAAACTCGGCGGGCAGAATAAAGTTCCGCGCTTATCTAACGACAGGAAGATAGCCGATGAATTAAAAGAATATATAAGTAACAATTAATAAACTTAAAGCGTCTTAAAGCTGTATATAGCCTATACGCATTATAATATTGTAATTGAACAACCATCTTAAGAACATTGCTATCCTCGGCTCTACCGGGAGCATAGGCACACAAACGCTGGACGTTATCAAAGATAACCCCGGCATGTTTCGCGCCTTTGTAATTACCGCCCATTCCAACGCCGATCTGCTTATACCGCAGGCTATTGCTTTTTTACCGCAATACGCCATCATTTGCGATGAAAGCAAATACCAGCAGGTAAAAGATGCGTTAGCACATCTGCCTGTAACGGTAATGGCCGGCCACCAGGCTATAAAAGAGATTGTTACCCATCCGGATATTGATATTGTACTAACCGCCATGGTTGGCTTTGCCGGTTTAGAACCTACCATAAACGCCATAAAAGCCGGTAAAACCATCGCTTTAGCTAACAAGGAAACTTTAGTGGTTGCCGGTGAATTGGTTACTGCGCTGGCTAAAGAGCATAATGTAAAAATATTACCGGTAGATAGCGAGCACTCGGCCATATTTCAATGCCTTGCCGGTGAAGAGCATAACCCGATAGAAAAGATAATTCTTACCGCTTCGGGCGGCCCGTTCCGTGGGAAAACTACGGAATACCTGGCCAATGTTACACGCGAACACGCCTTAAAACACCCTAATTGGGTAATGGGCGCCAAAATAACTATCGACTCGGCTTCGTTAATGAACAAAGGCCTTGAGGTTATTGAAGCTAAATGGCTGTTCGATCTGGAGGCGCATCAGATAGACGTGATCGTACACCCGCAATCTATTGTGCATTCACTTGTACAGTTTGAGGATGGATCGATAAAAGCGCAAATGGGCCTGCCGGATATGAAGCTGCCCATACAGCACGCCTTAAGCTATCCTAACAGGCTGAAGAATAATTTCAAAAGGTTTGATTTTGTGAATTACCCAAATCTGTCATTTGAAAAACCGGATCTGCATACTTTCCGTAATCTAAAGCTGGCGTATGATGCGTTGGCACGAGGCGGTAATATGCCTTGCATTATTAATGCGGCTAATGAAATTGCCGTTGCTGCATTTTTAAATAACGATACCGGCTTTTTGGCCATGAGCGATGTAATTGAAGCCTGCATGCAGCAAATAAATTATATTGAGCAGCCCACCCTTGCCGACTATTTGAATACTGATAAAGAAACACGCATATTTGCGCAAAATTTAATAAAGCAAATGCCGTTAAAGGCATTACAATCTTAAAGAGAAATATATACGAATGGACATATTGATAATGGCCGGCCAACTAATCCTTGGTCTTTCAATTTTAGTGATACTGCACGAGTTTGGGCATTTTTTAGCCGCCCGGGCTTTCGGAATAAAAGTAGAAAAGTTTTACCTGTTTTTTGACGCATGGAATTTCAGCCTTTTTAAATTTAACTACAAAGGTGTTGAGTACGGTATAGGTTGGCTGCCACTGGGCGGCTACGTAAAAATTGCCGGTATGATAGATGAATCTATGGATACCGATCAACTTGCCGGCCCGCCTCAACCCTGGGAGTTTCGCTCAAAACCGGCCTGGCAGCGCCTTATTGTAATGCTTGGTGGTATAATCGTGAACATTATAGTAGGTATTTTTATCTTCTGGATCCTTACCATCCGCTATGGCGAAACTTATACCCCTAACGCCAATATCAAAAACGGTATCGTTCCGGGTGTAATTGGCCAGAAGATGGGCCTTAAGGCAGGTGATAAGATAGTAGCTGTAAACGGCAAGCCGGTTGAACGTTTTGAAGACCTTATCAGCTCCAAGGTGTTACTTGATAAAACCGACCTAACTATACAGCGCGGTGCGCAAACACTGGATATTAAGGTACCTTCCACCATCCTTAACGATCTCTCTGACTTTGGAATAGAAGAATTTATAAGCCGCATGCCGCGTACCACCTTTAGGGTAGATTCGGTTGTGGCACAAAGCAACGCGCAAAAAGCCGGCTTAAAGAAGGGCGACAGCATTATTGCCGTAAACGGCACAACCATCCGTTTTTATGATGAGTTTCAAAACCGTTTAAAGGAGTTTAAAAATAAAAAAGCAAGCCTTACTATAAAACGCGCCAACGATACCCTGGCCCTTATCACTGATGTGAACAAGGATGGTATGCTGGGTTTTGCTGATGGCCGTTTCGGCATTAAAGTTAAAACAGACCTGCCGGAACAGAAAACCATTAATTACGGTTTCTTTGGCTCATTGCCTGTTGGTGCGACCAAAGCCTGGGGCATGTTTACCGATAACGCAAAGGGGATCAAAAAAATCTTTACCGGGCAGGTTAACCCGCGCAAAGCCGTATCAAGCCCTATAGGTATCGCAGTAATGTTTGGTGCTCATGTAGACTGGATCCGTTTCTGGAGCCTTGTGGGCTTCCTTTCTATGGTGCTTGCCCTAACCAACCTGCTCCCAATACCGGGTCTGGATGGCGGCCATACTGTATTCTTATTGATTGAGATGATAAAGGGAAAACCGTTAAGCGATAAGTTTTTGGAGCGTGCGCAGATAGTAGGCTTTGTATTGCTGATATCGCTGATGGTATTTGCATTTGGGAACGATATTGTAAAACAGATAACCAAAAAATAGACATTTGATTATTTAACCACAGAATCAGAATATACTCAAATAATAACACAGCGGCCGCGGAGATAATCTTCGCGGCCGCTGTGTTATTATAATTTAAAACCTTACACCTGCAGAATCTGGATCCAATTGCCGCAGGTATCGTTAAATACGGCAATTTTAGCGGGCCCAGCCTGCATGGGAGGTGTTTTAAATTCTACGCCAAGTGTAACAAGTCGCTCATATTCGGCTTCGGTATCATCCACGTTAAAAGCGGTTAGGGGTATCCCCTGCTCAAACAAAGCCGCCTGAAAGGTTTTGGCTGCCGGATTATGGTTAGGTTCCAGCAGTAGCTCTACATCATCGTGCCCTTCGGGTGATATTACGGTTAGCCATTTAAACTCCCCCATCGGGATATTGTGTTTTATTACAAAACCTAAAATGTCTGTATAAAATTTCAATGCTTTGTCCTGGTTATCTACCAGTACGCTTGTTAATTTAATTTTCATAAGTAATAGATTATGCGGTTGCGAGCCCGCCGGTGTTTTCTTTCTTTCTTAATATTAAAGCGGTAATTAGTGATACAATTATGCCTACTGGCAAAATTTCCACATAAGTATAAAGTACAAACATTACCGGGTTTTTATAAGCCTCTTTCTGATCAAGGATCATTTTTGTCTCTTCGGCAATTTTTGCAGCACTCTTACCACTTGTTTGAAGCGCTTTTAACGAATGGGCGGTGTACTTCTCCATCCAATCCGGCAGAAACACATGGTATTCAATCGCCCAGGAAACCACGTACATGGTTGATGCGATAAGCGAAATTAACAACCCGATCTGCAATGCCTTCCCAAAGCTGATTATACCGCCATTATACTTGTCGCGATAATTTTTAACAGCTACAAAAATGAAGGAGAAGGCCAGTATCATGGCAGAGAACCCCAGTACCATGCCGCCACCCTCAAACCCTTCGGAACCGTAGCATATAGCCATAGTACATACAGTAAATACGGATATGAGCGTCCCGCTTATTAATCCAAATACAATTACATTTCTTTTCATATTAATAAAGTTTATGGTTCAAATTTGGTTCTTAGCAACGTCTTTCCCCTCATACTTTAGGGTGATTTTGGATTAAACTGCAGTTTTCACACCAAAGTATAAGCTCGTTTATCAGGGTATCAGGCTTAAACGTTTGGCTTTTTCTACCGCCTGTGTACGGCGCTGCACCTCCAGTTTATCAAACACTTTTGATGAATGCGTTTTAATTGTATTTAACGATACAAACAACCGTTCGGCAATCTGCTGATTGCTTAGCCCCTGCGCCATTAATTGCAGCACTTCCAATTCACGGCGGCTCATGCCCAGTTTTTCAAAAGCAGATTCATCGAAAGTAAATTGGGCATTATTTATCAGCACATGCTTCTCTACAGTAACGGTTGTAACCTTGGGCTTACTGAGCTTTAATGCCAGCCAGATGCCCAGGCAGGTAAATAATATGGCAATTAACCCGGCATAGATTTCAAAGGCATAATCGAGAATAATAAAACGCCACTCCAGCCATTTTAGCAAAAACAGCAGTACAGCCAGTGATGCGCCGTAAAGCAGTACAGACTTATTCTTCGCCAGGAAACTGAACGTCATTTAATAATTGAGGTTTTATTTTTAAAAGTAAAAAACTTAAGGCAATTAGTCCTATAAATTACAATAATGATGGGTATGGTCAGGCGACCACATCCCTTTTGCTTTGCGAAATTTTTTGAAACCGGCTTTTTATCCGCAGGAAATACCGTTCGAAACCGAAGTATGATATGGATGCCAGCACAATTACCGTTACAAATGTGCCGATGTAGATCACCAGGTTTTGGCCCCACAAACCAGATACGTGCATATACGTTTTAACCAGGTAGTACATTAAAAACAAGGGGTATTTATGTAGCAGGTAGATGCCGTAGGAAATTTTTCCGCAATACGTAAGTTTGCTATTGCTGAGATTGAGTATGCTGCTCTGCTCCTCGCAAAGGTTTACGATCAGCAACGATGCCAGCAACGCGATAACCAGATCGCCCTGTGCAATCTCTTTCCGCAGGAACAGGTAAACAAATACTACGAATACAAGTAGCAAAAAGCCCTGCATATATTTATTGAACAGTAAGTTAAACAGCGCCTGGAACTTAAAATTAAAGCTATTGTGCTTTGTATTATAATACAGCACGGCTACAATAGCGCCTATCATCATATTATCAAACCGGGCGTAGTACAAAAACTGGCTCAGGTCTGTCATGAAAACACTTTGATGCTGATATGCCCTAACAATAAGGTTTATGCCTATCAGTGCAACCGTAATTCCAATGAGCGTATAAAAAATATGCTCCACTTTTTTAATGCGAAAGATATGCGGGTGGAAAATGTAGAATTGCTCTTCGGTACCGATAGACCATATCGGGTCGAAAATAGAGGGCAGCAATGCAAGGCAAAACGCCAAGTTGGGCATAAAAAATATACTGAGCAGCAGCGCACGGTGCGAACCCTGTGCCGGGTAGATAAAAAAGCCGAATATAACCAGCAAAAAATACAGTGGCCAGATGCGCAGGATACGGCGGATATAAAAATCCTTAAGGCCTATTTTGTTAAACTTATTTTTCTCCTCCAGCAATAAATAGCTGATAAGAAAGCCACTGAGTGCGAAAAAGATACTTACTCCAACCTTGCCAAAATTCTGCAGGTTTAAAAAGTTAATGCGCTGCAGCCCGTAAAGGTTCTTGTGATATTCAATATGCGATATAACCACCATAAAGGCGGCAACAGCCCTTATCCCATCAAGATTTGCAAAATATACATATGCTTTCTTCGGAGCCGCGACCAATGTATCCCCCATAAATTATTGTGTAAGTAATGCACTAATTGCCTTATAGCTTCAGGGTGGCAATAAAATGATTTGTGCAATTATCTATTTCAAACTCGTATTCAAAACTATCACATGCCCGGGTGATTATCATTAGGCCAAAATGTTCGGTAAGGTTACGTACATTGCTTTCATAACTATTTTCCATTACATTTTCTTCTATGGAAAAAGCTATCCGGCAATTGTTGGTAAGCTTACCTTTCAAAGTGCAGGTATCATCGCCATAAATACTGATGACGCTGTTTTTATAATGCCTGCCGGGTAATGGCCAATCATACGTTACACCTTCTGAGCGTAGCGATAAGGTTGCCCCAATATCCGACTTTTTTATGTTTATTTTACCCGGAAGGTGTATTATTTCTATAACACTTTCCTGCCCCACATTATGCTTTATAGCATTGGTTAAAAGCTCAACCAATACTAACCTCAATTTCAACAGGATAGCTTCATCCGAGTTTACATGTAGTTTAACATGGTCTGTCATCTCCACGGTTAAAGCATACAAGCTTTCGGCCTGGTTATCAAAAATAAATTTGCGTGATATTTCGGCAGCCATGCTATTTTGTTCGGGCTGCCGCGCTTTCAGATGTATCAAATATGGTGAAAGCTTTATCCAGCCGGATCAGCTGAAACAGGCCAAAAATATCCTTATTTAAACCCGCCACCACAATCTCGGCCTTATTAGCCAAAGCATATTTAAGTGATGATACCAAAGCGCCTAAAAACGAGCTATCTACATAGATCACCAGCTCAAAATCTACAACTATGTATTTATTGCCGGCATCTATAAGTGCGGCCATTTCTTCTTTTAACTTATCAGATACGGTTAAATTAGCTTCCTTAACCAGTATGCCGGCTATCAGGGCTTCGCCATTAATGTTGGTTTGTAATATCATTAAGTTGTTCTTTGTAAATAAATTAAGGTGCAATCATCAATATGTTCACGGGCTTTCTCCGCCAGGAACTCCCCTTTCTTAAAGTCGGCAAAAGGTTTACCTAAAAACGGTGTTACCGTAGTTGTAAACATGTTGTAATCCGTTTTCTTTCCTTCGGGCAAATCAAAATCAATAATGCCATCAGTAAGTATAAACAGTTGATCGCCGCTGTTAAGGTTAAACGCTATCTCATCAAAGTCACCATCAGGCATTAAGCCTAACAGCATTCCGGATGATCGTATCTGACTGGTTTCCCCGCTTACACCGTTATAATAAAGCAGGGGCAGGTCGCCGGCGCCGGAATACTTTATACATCCCTGCTCCGCATCAATCATAACAAGCGAGAGGCTGGATAGCACGTCATTCACCACCGGGTCGTGATACACTACATCGTTTATTTTTTGCAAAATGCTTTTGGTGGAAAAGTTCCCTTCGGCAATACAAATGCGCACAGCTGCCCTTATGTAACTTAAAAACCCGAACGAGAAATACCATGCCGCCCACTTTTTGCCCATTACATCGCCCAATACAATAAAAGTGTATCGCTCATCAATCGTAATAAAATCAATAAAATCGCCACCCGGATAATTCTGGAACGGCTTATGCCAAAAATCCAGCTCAAAACCTTTCATCTGCGGCAGCTTTTGCGGTACCGAGTGCAGGTTTAACGCCATGGCGGCTTTGCTTAATTCCTTTAAGGCCAGTTCGTGCTGCTCGCGCACGGCGCTTAAAAAGTTGTTTATTTTGCTTACCACCACCGGCACGGGCGTATCTTTCAGGATATAATCTACCGCCTCCAGGTTTATGCCTTCCAGCATCACATCGTTATCAACCTCGCTGGTAAGAAACATAAAGGGGATATCCCTATAAGCGGCGTTCTCCATCAGGCCTTGCCTGAATTGGAATCCATTTACTTCAGGCATGTGGTAATCTGAGAGGATAATATCGGGCTTTTCTAATTTCAACTGTTCCATGGCATGTTCCGCGGAGTTGGCTTTCATACATTGGAACCCTTCTTTGCTCAGCGCCCTGCCCATCATTTCTAATACAAGCGGGTTATCATCAACCAATAGGATCTTTTTAGATACGGGCATTTTATTTTAAGCTTTAGGCAGCCTGTTTTTTTAAAACAGCGTTCAAAAACAAATATACGCCTGTAAATACAATAAGCAGCGATATAATATCCATAATGGTTACACCGTCGTTATCATTAAAATAAAATACCGTGAACATCTCAAAATAAGGCGGCGCGGGCATAATGATCATAGCCATACCCAGCGTTATCATGATGATACCGATAAATATTACTACAAGTTTCTTGATAGATTCGCGATAGAGATATTTTTTTGACACATCGCTATCCAGCTGATGCTGCGATAGCAGGTACTCAAAATTATTCAGTAATTCCAGCCGGTTCTGCTCTATGTCCAGTTCTTTAAAGGCTTCAATTTTTTTAGGTAACGATGCCGCGTCCAGCGCGTTAATAAGCTTTTGCTGCACCGCTTTTATGCGTTGCGGGGCAATAAGGCCCTTTTGCAGCAGCTTTATCACTTCATCTGCCTTTATATCCAGCAATTCGCCTTCATCAACCACTTGTTTATTCTCCAAAGTTTTAAATCGTTATATAATGCCTAACTTTTACTAATATTATAGCGTAAAAACACACATTAACTATTTAGCATGAAAAGGGTATCTGTAGTTACCATTAATTTCAACCAGGACAAGATTACGGAGGAACTGTTAGAATCGATAACAGCAACCAACACCTACCAAAACATGGAAGTAATTGTTGTTGATAACGGCAGTACCGTAAACCCTGTCCCGAAATGGACAAGCAAATACCCGGATGTGAAGTTTATACGGTCAGAAGCCAATTTGGGTTTCTCCGGAGGCAATAATATTGGGATTGCCCAAGCCGATGGCGATTATTACTTCCTGGTGAACAACGATACCGAATTTACTCCCGGCCTGGTGCAAAAACTGGTTGACATACTGGATATCCACCCCGAGGTTGGCATTATCTCCCCAAAACTGGTTTATGATTTCGACCGCAGCGTAATACAGTACGTTGGGTTTACACTGGTTGATTACTATACCTGCCGCAACCGCGCCGTCGGTAAAAATGAAAAAGATACCGGCCAATATGATAACCTGCTTGGCCAAACCGGCTACTGCCATGGTGGTGCTATGATGGTAAAACGCGAAACCTGCGAAAAAGCCGGCTTAATGGCCGATAACTTCTTTATTTACTATGAGGAGGTTGACTGGGGCGAGCGCATCAATAAATCGGGCTACCAGGCATGGGTGCGCGGCGATGCAACAATTTATCATAAAGAATCTATGACGGTAGGTAAGAAAAGCCCGTTTAAGGAATACTTTATGAACCGTAACCGCATCCTGTTCATTCGCCATAATGCCCCGCCGTTTAAGGCATTTGTATTTTACATCTATTTTGTACTGCTGGTAGTTCCCCGCAATGTTATCAGCTATATTAAAGAAAAGAAATACAATTTCATCGGCCTGCTTTTTAGAGCCGTTTGGTGGAACATGACGCATAGCAAGCACAGCAAAGAATTAGGTTACACCGTAAATAAGGTTTCATGAAGATTGCACTCTGGTTAAGTTTGTTTATTGCCTTTTATACTTATGTAGGCTATGGCATCCTGCTGTTTATTATTATAAAAATAAAACGTACCCTAAAAGGCCGCAAAATAGTTACCGATATTGCCGACGATCTGCTGCCCGAATGCACCCTTGTGGTTGCCGCATACAACGAAGAACATTTCATAACTGAAAAAATAGCCAATAGCCTGGCGCTAAATTATCCTACAGGCAAGCTTAAATTAGTTTTTGTGACTGATGGCTCTGCCGACAGAACGCCGGAGATTATCAACCAATACCCACAGATCCAACTGTTGCACCGCCCGGAGCGTGCCGGTAAAATTGCCGCTGTACACCGTGCTATGGAGTATGTAAATACCGAAGTGGTAGTATTTACCGATGCCAACACTTTTTTAAACCCGGAAGCTATTACCCGAATCTGCAGGCATTACGCCGATAGAACCGTTGGAGCAGTGGCTGGCGAAAAACGGGTGCAGATAGATGCTAACGCCGATGCCAGCGCCGCCGGTGAAGGTTTTTACTGGAAGTATGAATCGGCCCTGAAGAAGTGGGATTCTGAACTATACTCGGTTGTAGGCGCCGCAGGAGAACTCTTCAGTGTGCGCCGCGACCTGTACCAGGACGTTCCGGCTGATACAGTGCTAGACGATTTTATGATTTCGATGTTGATAGCTGCCAAGGGTTACCGCATTGTTTACGAACCGGATTCCTACGCTTTAGAAACCGCATCAGAAAACGTAACCGAAGAACTGAAACGCAAGATCAGGATTGCAGCGGGTGGGATCCAATCCATTCTGCGCTTAAAGCCGTTGCTGTTTTCTTTTAAATATCCTATTTTGTCGTTTCAATATGTAAGTCATCGGGTGTTGCGGTGGACGGTTACGCCATTTTTTTTGATCCTGGCATTTATAACAAACTTTGCCTTGGCATTTGCCGAAATGGGATTAGTTTATGAACTTTTATTTGCCGGGCAGGTACTGTTTTACCTGCTGGCCCTACTGGGTTTTGTGATGGAGAAAAGGCAGATCCGTATTAAGGTGCTGTTTATCCCCTACTACTTCTGCGTAATGAACTACGCCGTCCTGGCCGGTATCATTAGGTACTTCACAAAAAAGCAAAGCTCTGTTTGGGAAAAAGTGCAGAGGAAACAGTAGTTGTACAATATTTTATATCTCATTTGTATCCCCGCGTCATTGGTTCGTTCCTGGCAATGACGCGGGGCAAGGATCGCTAAGTAGACGACTATCTTGTAGAAAATTACTCCACTCCTCTCACCTTCATTTGCAAAGTATAAATTGCTTTTGAAGCAGTTATAAACAGCACATCCCTATTCTTACCAATAAAGCATACATTTGCGCTCCAAGGCTCCGGAATATTGATATGGCCTATTTGCTTGCCTTCGGGATTGATAATGGTGATGCCATTCCCTGCAAGGTACAGATTGCCCTTTTCATCAAGAGTGATGCCATCTGCCCCCTTATCGGTAAACACCTTTTTGTTGCTTAATGAACCATCTGCATTAATATTATACTTGTAGATCTTATTCCCCCTGATATCGGCAACGAATAAAAATTCACCATCGGGAGATCCAACAATACCGTTAGGCTGCTTCAGGCTATCATCCAGCATTACGGGCACCGATTTTCCTTTGGGCAGATAATACACTTTTTGTCCGTCGAGGTCGGGTTTGGTACGGGTCCAGTAATCGCGCTGATAGTATGGGTCGGTAAAATAAATATTACCGTTGGGGTGGATCCACAAGTCGTTTGGCCCGTTCATCAGCTTCCCGCCAATATTGGCTATCAAAATCTTCACTTTCCCTTTCGGGCTGATCTGCCATAATTGATCGTGCTCATCTGCGCAGGCTACCAGGTTGCCTTGCTTATCAAAGTATGTTCCGTTAGACCGCCCCGCCCTATCCATAAATACCGACAACTTACCGTCGGTACCATACTTCCATATCTTGTTATTAGGCTGATCGGTAAAAAACACATTCCCCTTTTTATCAACTGCCGGCCCTTCTGTAAAGGCAAACTGTTTTGATACCATCACAGGCTTATTTAAGGTATCATATAAAGCGTTCTGGGCCATACTTATGCCAGGGAATAAAACATAAGCGTACAAAATGCCTCCAAACAGTTTCGCTATCTTATTCATATTTAATTATTAGGCATTACAACCGGCGGGCCGAAACGTAATTCTTTATATATCCCAAAATCACTTAAAGCAATGCAAACAGGCGATTTAGTAACCCGTAGCCTAACTTTTTGAGCAGTTACATATTTGGGCAGGCGTATTAACCTGTTGCCGCCAATACTCGTAGCTGTGGCTATTTGTTCCCATTTATTGTTTTGCCATATATCTATGGCCACCTCTTCTATCCGCTGCCCTAACTTGATGTTCTCTCTTAACCTGATTATATTAAAAGTTTGCGGTGTATGCATATCTGCTACTAATTGAGGCGTAGTTATTTTATCATCAGTAGCCCAATAGCTGTACCTGTCGCCATCAAGCAATTTGGCTGCACCGAATTTTAATTTATTATTTCCTCTTACGTTGCTTGCTGTTAAAGTAGCCGCCTTAGCCAGGTTTGTTCCGAAAGTTTTTTCTAACAAATAGCCAAAGGATTGTAATGAAGTTACATCGTTATTATTCAGCAATCCCCTTGTATCCGGCGATAAGCCTAGATCCAGGCTTGCCCCCCTGCCCACGCTTTGAAAATACAGGTCCATCAGCGCCTGCGGTGTTTTAACTGAATCGTCCTGGCGGGTATGATAAAACCATCCCGGCCTTAATGATACATCACATTCGGCAGGCATCCAGTATTTACCATCGCGATGGCCTTCGGTACCTTCATAATCTTTTACATAGCCGTTGCCGGGTTTCTTGCCTTCGTCCGGAGCATGCGGTGTATAGGTAGCCCAGCTTGTTTCTCCGGCGCGCCCGTTCTCATTACCAACCCAGCGTACATCGGGGCCAACATCGCCAAAAATTGCAGCATTGGGTTGCAGCTTACGGGTAATGCCCCAGGTATCTTCCCAGCCATAGTAGGTAGAACGGTCTATTTTACGCACTTCCCTTGCGCCACCGTAGAAGCCGTCGCCGCCGTTGGCACCGTCATGCCAGGAGATAAACAGCGGCCCGTAACGGGTGTATAGTTCTTTCAATTGTTCGCGATAAATATTGGTAACGTATTCCGGCTTGCCATACAAGGCGCTGTTACGATCCCATGGCGAGCAGTACACGCCCATCTTCATGCCCAGTTTATCGCAGGCAGCTTTGTATTCGCCTACGATATCTCCTTTACCATTTTTATAGGGGCTGTTAGATATATTGTAAGTAGTAGTTTTAGTAGGCCAAAGGCAAAAACCATCGTGATGCTTGGCAACAACAACAATCCCTTTAAAACCACCGGCCTTAGCCGCGCCAACAATTTGCATAGCGCTGAATTGTGTGGGGTTCACTATTTTTTCGCCCTCATCGCCATAGCCCCATTCTTTGTCCTTATAAGTTGTAGGCCCAAAATGAATAATGCAGTACATTGCGGTTTCCTGCCATTGCAACTGACCAGCGGTAGGAAGCGGTCCGTATGGCTTGGGAGCAGTTTGGCAAAAGGCCACGGCAGGCAATAATAAAAGCAGTAGAAGATATTTCATGCAGGTAATGGTATTGGTTTGGCTAAAGTAAATAAAATAGGTTTAGATTAAAATAACGTGTCTTGTTTTTAACGGGTGTTACAGGTAATCTTAAAATTCGAGCCCCGGCAGTAATGAATTAATTAGCACATGCAAGATTCTCTATTTATTAATTCTATAATTCTTAAATCCTGATTCAGACAAACCTATTTGTCCGTCCGTCCGCTACTCCCCGCCTCTTGCGGACAGGCGGACAAACTGCTGCATCCACTACCTGTTATCAAATTCACCTGCTTTTGCTACCTTAGTTGCATCGTAGCTATGAAAATACATCATTACCTATTCTTTTTATTGTTGCTTCCCACCTCGGCAATTGCACAGCAAAAGCCGATTTATAAAGATAACACCCGCCCGCTGGATGCACGCGTTAACGACCTTGTATCGCGTTTAACGCTGGAGGAAAAGATCTCCTTATTGGGTTACAACAGTAAGGCTGTACCACGCCTGGGCATCCCTGCTTACAACTGGTGGAATGAAGCTTTACACGGTGTGGCCCGTGCCGGCAGTGCCACTATTTTTCCGCAGGCTATTGGTATGGCAGCCACTTTTAACGATGATTTGCTTAAACAGGTATCAACCGCAATATCTACTGAAGCTCGTGCTAAGTATAACCTGGCCATAGCACAAGACAGGCGCGTGCAATACATGGGATTAACTTTTTGGACGCCCAACATCAATATCTTCCGCGATCCGCGCTGGGGCCGCGGACAGGAAACCTACGGCGAAGACCCTTTCCTTACCTCCCGCATGGGTACTGCCTTTGTAAAAGGTTTGCAGGGCGATGATCCGCGTTATTTAAAAACCAGTGCAACAGCCAAGCATTACGCCGTGCACAGCGGCCCCGAAGCCGGCCGGCACGAGTTTAACGCAGTTATAGACGAAAAAGACCTTCGCGAAACCTACTTATACGCTTTTAAAACCTTGGTTGATAATGGCGTGGAAAGTGTTATGTGCGCTTATAACCGTGTAAACGGTGAACCTTGCTGCACCAGCCATACTTTGTTGAGCAACATCCTGCTTAAAGAATGGGGCTTTAATGGCCATGTAGTAACCGATTGCTGGGCTTTGGATGATATTTACGCTCGTCACAAGGTAATGCCCGATGCTGTACATGTGGCTGCGGCTGCGATTAAAGCAGGGATAGACCTCGATTGTTCTACCATGCTTCAGGATGAAGCGCTTAAAGCTGTTAAAATGAACCTGCTATCGGTTAAGGATATTGATAAAGCTTTATCTGCCATATTGCGCACTCAATTTAAACTGGGCTTTTATGATGACCAAAGCCAGGTGCCTTATCATACCTATGGCGCCGACAGCGTAAACAACCCCGCCCACATTGCGCTTGCCCGCAAAATTGCACAACAGAGCATGGTGCTTTTAAAGAATGACGCACATATTCTACCCCTCAGCAAAAGCAAATACAGCAGCGTTATGGTTGTTGGCCCAAACGCTACTTCTTACGATGCACTGGTGGGTAACTATCATGGCGTAAGCAAAGTGGTTAACTTTGTAGAAGGCATTACCGCGGCTGTTGGCCCGGGCACACGTGTAGAGTACGACCTTGGGGCCGATAACCGCGACACGACGCATTTTGGCGGAGTATGGGCGGCTCAAAACAGCGATGTTACCGTGGCTGTGCTTGGCCTTACGCCGGTTAACGAGGGCGAAGAAGGCGACGCATTCCTGGCGGCCGGCGGCGGCGACAGGCTAGATCTGAGCTTGCCTGCAAGCCATATCGCTTACCTCAAAAAATTGCGTGCCGATGTAAAGAAACCCATTATAGCTGTGGTAACAGCCGGCAGTGATGTAGATATTGATGCCATAGCACCGTATGCCGATGCCATTATATTGGCCTGGTACCCCGGCGAGCAGGGCGGCAATGCCCTGGCCGATATCCTGTTTGGCGATGTATCACCATCGGGGCATTTGCCGGTTACCTTTTACAAGGCGCTGAGCAACCTGCCAGATTATAAAGATTACAACATGAAAGGCCGCACCTACCGTTATTACAATGGCCCTGTGCAATACCCTTTTGGTTTTGGTCTAAGCTATACAACGTTCGATTACCAGCTAAACGGCGGCTTAAATAAATCTTATAAAACTACTGATACACTTTCTGTTAACTTGAATATTAAAAATACAGGCAGTACCAACGGCGATGAAGTTGTGCAGGCTTACATTCAATATCCGCAGCAAGGCCGTATGCCATTAAAAGAGCTGAAAGCCTTTAAACGCATCAGCGTTGCAAAGGGTGCAATGGATATGGTTCGCCTTAAAATCCCCATAAAAGAATTACAAAAATGGGATACAGCCACGTATAAATGGGTTATGTATCCCGGGAATTACAAACTGGTGCTGGGCGATAACTCGCGCGACGAAAAGCTGAGCCTCACTTTTACTATCAACAAATAAATTAAACACCGTTACTATTTAATGTACTCAAAAGATCAGGCATCACAGCTTAAGCAGGAATTTTGGACGGCCTTTGGCCAATATATGGGGCCGGTGCTGTCAGCAGAAGGTCTGCGCACAAACTGGATAAACTACAAAACCGGCGTTAAAAATATTTACTTTAGAATGCAGGCCGATAACAAACATGCCAGCATTTCTATAGACATTACCCACCAGGATATAGAATTGCAGGAGCTGTTTTTTGAGCAATTCCTTACCTATAAAACCATGCTGCACAGCACCCTGAATGAAGATTGGGAATGGGAGCTAAACACTACCGACGAATACGGTAAAACCATCAGCCGCATTTACACAGAACTGAAGCCGGTTAGCATTTATCAAAAAGAGAACTGGCCGCAGTTGATCTCCTTTTTTAAGCCCCGCATCATAGCCCTGGATGAATTTTGGAGTGATGCTAAAACCGCCTTCGAAATGTAATAGCTGATCAGGGTTTGCTTACTACCTCTATTGCTTTATCCAGCAGTTCATCCTTATTGCTGCGGTAACCTTGTATAGTTTGGCTTACTTTAACATCGGGCACAACGCCGGTCTGCTGTGTTTCGGCACCGTTGGGCAGGTATACACCTATAGCAGTTAGGCGGGTGTAGTAAGCGCCCGGTAACGGAAAAGGCTGCATTACATTACCATCTGCACCGGCAGTTTCCGAACCTACCAGCGTAGCGTTCGGTGCCAGTTTCATCGATAAAGCTAAAAATTCCCCGGTGCTTTGCGTTTCCTCGTTTATAATGATAGCTACCTTACCTTTAAAATAATCGGGCGTTTCGGCACCAATCATCATCGGTTTGGTTAATCTGAAAAAACCAGGATAGCCCCTTACCGCGCTGGAAAAATTAGCCAACGGTACAACATGCGGAAGCAACACGTTACTGATCAGATCTCCGGAACTGCTGAATTTTGGGTACTGGCGGCTATCGAATACAATACCTTTTACATTAGCCAGTTTAGCTTTTATCAGTGGTACCTGTTCTCTTTTTAAATTACCAATATTAATGTACATGATGCTGCTATTGATCATGTAAAAGCTGGAATCGCGCTGATGATCAAAATCTAATACCTTGGGGATGTAGGTGCCTGCTTTAATATTTTTAACCGTTACGCTATGGCTTTGGTTACTGTTATCTGCAAACACCAGGTTATTTACGGTATCGTTAGTGCGGGTGAAAATCCTTCCCGCCTCACGCAGCATAGCAGCGTTGGTTGATGCAGCAATATAAGGTTTCTTTCCATCTATGATCTTTTTTGCCGGCACACCATTTATAGCTTTAACTATATATCCCGTTTGAATATCCAGCCCTTTAGTAAAATCTTTAGAGATGAATGTAACTACCGGCTCGCCCGCAATTATCTTTACTATAAATGGCATCTGGTATTTCCCTTTAAATTCCTCCCCTTTGCTACCTGTGGTTACCGCATGCGTATCTTTAATAGCCGCAACCATATTTAATATAAAGGCGGCATACTCCATCTCATTCCTAACAGCAAGGGCATTGTGGGTAAGCGGTTTCAGGTATTTATCCCAATCTTGTATGGTAAGATGTTTGTAAGGGTACCAGTAAGCAATTATATTCCAGTAACGGAAAGCAGCCAGCAGGCGGTAGCGGTAATCCGGATATTTCATAGCCGCATAACTGTCTTCCTTAATAATTATCGGGAACACCACATCGTCTTCGGCCATAAACTTAATATATTGTTGATCCTTGATATCGTGATTATGTGTAAGATTAGTTAAAATCGTTACAATTTCCGGCGAGAAATTAGCATTACTGATCCAACTTAATTGCGGAGAGAGCTTCAGATTAATAAAGGCAGAATCAGCGCTGGCATCATAAACGGGTAATTCACCTAAACCTTTTATCCATTTAAACAACAGCGCGTTGCGCTCCGGTTTGCCCTTACAAGCCTGGTAAGCCGGCAACAAATTTATCAGTTGCTCGTCCCAGTTAAACTTGCCCTGCATTACTGCGGGGTGATGGTATTTTAAGAAACCCCATACCTTCCCTAATAACGGAAGATCTGCTTTCTCGTTATATGTTAAGCTATCAGCATTAGCCTGAGCTGATGCATTGTTATAAAGACTATAATTTATGAGTAACAGGATCAGGAGAAGTGCTTTTTTCATAGACCTTAAAGATATTTAAAATGCCGTTAAGAGATGGTAGCATTATTAATTTAACACTATAAAAACATCATTATATATCATACTTTTTCCATAACTGCTTACCTACTATATTAGCATCATTAATAATACTATCGGGATAGCCTAAACCTTTTAAAACAGCTATACCATTTTTGTTTTTTAGCAAGCCGGGCTTTATTTTATAGTCGAACACCAGCCGGTCTTCCCCCGCCAGTTCTTCAAAGGAGTAAACCGCGTACTCGTTTCCCAGCAGCTTAGCCAGTTCGAGGTCATGAGTGGATACAAATACGAAATTATTATTCGCTACCAAGTGTGAGAGCACGGCTTTGGCTGCCGCAATACGCTCTATGGTGTTTGTGCCTCTGAAGATCTCATCGATAATCACCAGGCTTTTTATATTATTCCCCGCGGCGGAACGCTTTACAATATTCAGCACCGATAATGCCTCCGCCTGAAAATAGCTTTGCCCTTCGTCAATACTATCGGCCATATTAATACTGGTTAAAATATTAAGCGGCGGGGCCTGGTATTTGGTTGTTAAACTGGTGTGGAGGGTTTGAGCCAGTACCGCATTCACAGCCATTGCTCTGATGAATGTTGTTTTGCCCGACATATTTGAGCCTGTTATTAATATCCCTTGCCCGCAATTACTCCTCATTGTATTTGCTACACAGCCCTCCACAAGCGGGTGGTACAGACCTTCGGCTATCATATCTTCATAATGCGGTGCAATATCCGGCTTGCAATAATATGGCAAACCATCCCTTACCGATTGAATAGAAATGGCCACATCTACCTGTGCAACAAACTCGTACAACACATTAATCTCATTTAAACATTTATTTACTGCCGCAACAGAATTGATAAAAGTACGCGCCTCTAGCAGCAAGAACATCTTAACCCACTCCATTACCAGATAAGTAAGATCAGTTGGGTCGTTAGCTGTTTTGCTTTGATAGCTTATGATATTTAAACTCTTTTTTAATTTAGCCAAGCTTTTTAAACTCGTAATCACATTATTATCCGTAGCGATGTATGCTGTTTTAGCCATCCAATTACTAATATTAATCAGTATTAACAACTGAGGTAACGAATGTATATAGCTATAGATCTTATTCTTATTTATAAAATAGATAATTGTATTAGTTACCAGCGCGGCCATCAACATAATTATATAAACGGGACTGCCTATAAATACCAAGGCTGCAATAAGCGCCAATACAAACCAGGCCGAAACTTGTATGTACGCTTCAACAAGCGGATTGAATAACGATGCATGTTCAGATTCAAATAAGTCGGGCAGGTAATAGGCATCATCGCTGTTTAATTTCGACAGCTCTATCTGTATTTGGCGGCGTAATGTTTCATCAGCGTTTAGGGCTTCTACCTCACTTTCAATCTGTTCAAAGTATAACGGATTGGCATGTATGGCGTGGAGATTTTTATAAAGGTACTGCTGCCCCGGTTTAGAAACAGTTCTGTCGATATAAGCGAAGATGCCATCCAGGTCCAGGTCTTCTGTTGTAGCGTCTGAAAGATCATTTTCACCGGGAAACAGGTATAGGTAGCGGCCAATAAGTTTAAAATTTCTCCCGTTATTTAACGGCCTGCCCCAGTTGGCTTTTAATTCAGCAACCAGCTTGTTATATTTCCTTGCTTTATTATAACGACTAAACAGTAACAAACCTAAAATTGCAATAAGTATAACCGGCAACCAAAATATCATGGCTAAATTTAATTCTAAAAACCGAACCGGCAAGTTCTGTTAATAGATTATTTTACTAAATTTGTTAGCATGAAACGATCCGGGTTTGCCGATTTGCCTTTGCATTATGGTTACGTGCCAGTTTGGCTTGCCGAACGCATGGCTAAGCTGGGCCTTGCCGTTGTAGAAAGCATTGTGATGAATTACGGCAAAGATGAAGTTCTGCGCCGCCTTAGTAACCCCTTCTGGTTTCAGAGCCTGGGCGCAGTGATGGGTATGGACTGGCATTCTTCGGGTATTACTACCTCGGTAATGGGTGCATTAAAACGATCAGTAAATCCCCACAGCCGCGAGTTGGGTATATATATCTGCGGCGGCAAAGGCAAGCACAGTCGCAATACCCCGGCCGAACTTTTGAATATTGGCAACCGCACAGGATTGGATGGCAATTATCTTGTTAAATGTAGTAAGCTAAGCGCCAAGGTAGATAATACCGCCATACAGGATGGTTTTCAGTTGTACACTCATAACTTCATATTAAGTGATACCGGCAAATGGGCTGTGGTACAACAAGGCATGAGCGATTTAAGCAGCACTGCACGCCGTTACCATTGGCATTCGGAACAGTTAACATCCTTTGTAGACGACCCGCATACCAGCATCTACGGCAAAAACAACGGCCTTATTTTAAACATGGCCGATAAGCTGGCCGATGGCAGCCGCAACGGTGTAATGCTAATTGCGCAGGAAGAGCCCGACCGGATGCTGAAAGAGATAAGCAAACTGGTAATGCCCAACCATCACGATGTTAAAGCAAAGGATGTGGATTTGAAAAGGCTTGGTGCCGTACTATGGCTGTCACATGAAAAGCAGCCGAAGGATTTTGAAGAATTGTTGTTATTGCAAGGACTTGGGCCACGCACACTGCAATCGCTGGCTTTGGTAAGCGAGGTGATCCATGGCACGCCATCAAGGTTTAAAGACACTGCGCGATTTTCTTTTGCGCACGGCGGTAAAGATGGACACCCCTTTCCTGTTCCTATAAAGGTTTATGATGAAACCATAGGCACCTTGCAAACAGGCATTTCTAAAGCCAAGCTTGGCCAAAGTGAAAAACATGAGGCCATTAAACGCCTCACCAACATTGCACAAGCTGCAGAAAAGGATTTTACCCCAAACACGAACTTTGAGCAGGTAATACAAAAGGAACGTGATGAATCATGGAAGTATGGCGGCCGCACTGTTTTTGGCAAAGCTAAACCACCCGTAGAACAACAGCTAAAACTATTTTAACTCAGCGCAAATGGTATTAGCTTCTTTTAAATGAGCCTTTAGCTTGGGCAGCATCTTAGCTGCAAAATCGCTGATCTTGGCATTTTTATCTGCAGCACCTGTTTTGAACAGAGCTATTGCTTTTTCGTGATCGGTAACCATAGCCTGTATGTATTCTTTATCAAACTCCAGCCCTATTTTTTTCGCGAGGCTCGCTTTTAACTGACCATGCGCCGAGTTCAGGCTATCCGGCATCTTAATTTTCTGATCATCAGCTAATATGGCAAATTCGTTGCCGGCATCAGTATGATCTAAGATAATCATGTTGGCATAGGCCTTTATCTTATCGTTTTTAGAGTTTTTTAATGCCAGTTGTGATAGCTGTACTTCGGCATTACCTGCTTCTGCACCTTTGTAGATAAAGTCACTTGTATCGGCGATTGCGGTAGTAGTAGTGTCTTTAGGCGTTTTATTGAAGTTTTTACCCTTACGGTCTTTACAGGCCTGTACAGATAAAAATAGAATGAATATAAGGGCAATGCCTGTCAGTTTTTTCATTGTAAAGTGTGTGCTTATAATATGGTGTAACAAACATAAGGTAATCCTGTTTATAATAACAGAATTTTATTTTACAATAGGCTGATAATTTTAAGTTAAAGGAAAATTATTTGACGCCCATTCAAACGTGCACACTTGAATGATAAAATTTGTAGGTGTCCAGGCTTATGGTTTTCGTGAGTATGGACACTCACAAATTAATACAGTAAAGTGTGGACACTTTACCGTGCGCATGCGTATATCCCCGCTCTTGTCCATTCAAGTGTCCATACTCGAATGCAAACATTTGTAACGTCCACGCTTACTTTTATCATGAGTGTGAACACTTTACCGTGCGATTTAGTGGCTATAAACATAAAAGGCGCCAAGAACAGGTGTTCTTGGCGCCTTTATATAAAGAATATTCTTACGCCAGGTTTCTTCCGGCATTAACTATACCGTATACTGTACGGATTACCAACTTGTTATAGATACCTATTAGTTCTTCATCCTTGGTATGGTTAAGGCATTGCAGCGCATAGTGCTGCACTATTACCAATGGTAATACAATCTTCTCGCGGATAGCTATCGAGCGGCGTTCTACCGGCGACTCTTCCATCAGCATCGTGGTGCCGGTAAGTTCCAGCAATAACGATTTTGTTAATTCAAACTCGTCCTTCAACCCCTTCCAAAACTTGCCGAATTTGGCATCGCCCTCTAAATATGCCGTTACACGGAAATCAGATTTCGACATAGACATCATACAATTATCCAGCATGGTTTTAAAGAAACCCGAGTTTTGATAAAGCTCTTTTACTTCTTCCCAATGTCCGCCATCTTTCATCGTCTTTAATGCGGTACCCACGCCGTAAAAGCCCGGGATGCTTTGTTTCAACTGGCTCCATGAGGTTACAAAGCTGATAGCACGCAAGTCTTCCAGTTTCAATTTGGCCGATGCATTACGCTTGGTCGGCCTGCTGCTGATGTTAATTTGCGATAACAATTTAAGCGGACTGAATTTTTCAAGGTACTCCACAAACAGCGCATCTTCGCGCAACGCTAAAAACCTTTCGTGGCTGGCTTCGGCCATCTCGGCTATCAGGGCCTTATGTTTGTTATCCAGCAGGTCTTTATGATTTGGATGCAGGGCTGAAATGATCCCCGCATTGATCAACTGCTCGGTATTAAACCTCGCAGTTTCTATCGAACCATACTGCGAACTCACTGTTTGGCCCTGTATTGTTAATTCGATATGCTCATTGGCAATCTCTTTACCCATTGAGGCGTAAAAACGGTGTGTTTTACCACCGCCACGCGCCGGCGGGCCTCCCCTGCCATCAAAAAAGGCCAGGTCGATATCATATTTGCGGGCCATGGCAGTAAGTTCAACTTTAGCCTTGTAAATACTCCAGTTAGCCATCAGGTAACCACCATCTTTAGTACTATCGCTAAAACCAAGCATAATGGTTTGCCTGTTGCCGCGGCTTTTTAGATGCTTTTTATAAAATGGATGCGTGTAGAGCGTTTCCATTACACCGCTTGCATGCTTTAAATCGTTAACGGTTTCAAACAGCGGCATAAAATCAACGGTCAGCTTATCTTTTTTCCAGCCGCTCCAAAGGAACAGGTCTATTAGCTGCAAAATATCAGATGCCTGCTGGCAGTTGCTGATGATAAAACGCTGGCAGCCTTTCACGCCGTTCTCATGCTGTATCTGTCGCATCAGGCGGATGGTATCCAGCGTATCACGGGTCATGTCATCAGCATCGGCAGGGCAAACAAAATCTGCCTCGGCAAACGGAAGACTTTTTAATTTGGTGGCCTCATCCATATCGGCATAACCTTTTGGTACACCGGTGTAAATATTCTTGGTGCCATAATCAAACACGGTTCGCAGCACGCGGCTATCCTGCCTGATATCTAAAGTGGCAAAATACGAACCGAATAAGCGCACTTTTTGGATAAGATTATCAACGATGCTCACAAACAAGCTATCGTGGCTGGTTACCAGCGTTTCACGCATGCCACAAAGGATGGTCAGCATTTCTGGCTGCAGATCTTTAGGATTACTTTGTTTGTTAAAAGCATTATCATAAAGCAGGTTTTCCAGCTTCAACAGGTTATCGGCAAAGCCGCGGAAAGTGATGCGGCGTTTCAACACTCTAAAATCGCGATAATAACAGCGGAAGATGATCTGCCTGAGCAGTGCGGCAACTTCTTTGGTGGTTTCGCTGTTTACGTTGGGGTTACCATCACGGTCGCCGCCCGGCCAAAAGCCAAGCTCTAAAACCTGGTGGGTGTTATCTACCTCAAATTCCTCTTCAAGTTTGGCCTGTATGCCCGATAGCGCATGATAAAAGATGTTCTCTAAAAACCACACTAAACTAACAGCTTCATCTACAGGCGTTGGTGAAGTTTTATTCAGGAAAGGCGTTTTACCCAGTTGCTGCAATAAAACATCAATGCTTGGGATATCGTTTGTTTTAAGGGCTTCTATCAGATCGTTCATGATCCCCAGTACCGAACCCGGGTAAAACTGGGTTGGGTGCGCGGTAAGTACCAGCCTGAGCGAAAAATCTTTCAACTGCTCGCTGATCTGCTTACGGGCTTCCTCGTTAGATGTAGCCTGCTGCACCATACTTTGCAGCGGGCCGGTATCATCAGAACGGCCTACTGTACCAAAGGACGAATCTTCTATGGCGTCAAATAAAACAACCTGGCGTTCAATGTATTGTATAAACCTAAATAAACGATTTATTTGTTCGCGATGATCAATTCCCGGTACGTATTTCTTAAAGAAAGACTCGATGATTTCCGTTGGCGGCGAATGGCTCACAGCGCCCTTATCGCAGTGCGAACTGAAGAACGGAAGCAAAATACCTGTATCTTTTACCTGGTAAAAAGGCAAGGTTTGAAACAAGCTGTTATATAACTCAAAACGGGTTACAACTTCCTGGTTAAAAGTTGCTTCTCTTTGACTGAGCCTTTGGGTTGATGGCATAATAGTACAGGTTTTTGGAATTTACACAAATGCCCGATCGCCGGGTATTATGGCGTGAATTTAACTATCTAAAATTAATTTATGCTAAAAACCAAAAAATTAATAACAGATAATACATTCTAATGCAATAATGGTTATTGTAAACTTACAGCAGTTTTATTTGTTTAAATTTGCGTTCTCAAAATAATCTCAGCTTAGATCGTCATAATGAACACCCATAAAAGAGAAATAAAAAGCTTTTTTTACAGTCAGTATTTTTCTGATGGGCTACGCATGTGCGCGGGTATTTTATTGCCATCGCTGGTGGCTATGCAACTGGGTCATTTTGATTTGGGGCTTACCCTTTCGCTTGGGGCGCTTTGTATCTGCGCTATAGACAGCCCCGGCCCCGTGGCGCACAAACGTAACGCTATGGCTATTGGCAACGGTTTATTATTTGCGGTTGCTTTAATAACCGGCCTGGCGAGGCTTAATGTGTATACATTAGGTTTAGAGATCACCGCTTTTTCTTTCCTGTTCAGTATGCTTACGGTGTATGGTAACAGGGCCGCATCGGTAGGCACATCGTCGTTATTGATCATGATCTTCCTGTTGGATAAGGACCTTACCCCGCGGGAATTACCCATATACTGCGCTACCATTTTTGCCGGCGGCTTGTGGTATATGATCTTTAGTCTTGTATTTTTTGGTATAAGGCCCTACCGTGCGGCACAGCAAACATTGGGCGAGAACGTTGCCGATATAGCCCGTTTCCTGCGGATCAAGGCCGACTTCTACAACCCAGCTACAGATATCGACGATAATTACCGCCGGCTGGTGCTGCAGCAGATCTCCGTAAGTAACCACCAGGATGCCGTACGCGAAATGCTATTTAAAAGCCGGCTGATGGTAAAAGAATCTACCGGCGCCAGCCGCATACTGGTACTTACCTTTATAGATTTGGTAGATATGTTTGAGCAGATAATGGCTACCCATTATGATTATCAGCACATTCGTGATAAATATAAGGATACCGGTATTTTAGAAGAGATAGTTGATTTTTTGGAGGTAGTAGCTAACGACCTCGATAATATCGGTTTCGCGGTACTGGCCAATACCCGTCCCGAAAAGTTGAGCAACTTGAACCAGCGATTGGAGCAGTTAAAACTTAAGATAGATGAGGCAGATGCAGATGATAAAGGTACCAGCAATTTGGTTCTTAAAAAGATACTCATCAACCTGCGCGATGTAAGCAAAAGTATCTCTAACATTTACAAGTACTACCACTCTAAAGCATCAGACTTGCTGATGAATAACGATAACGAGGTAGAGTATTCTAAATTTGTTACCCACCAGGATTTTGCTCCGCACATTTTTTGGGATAACATTAGCCTGAGCTCGGCTACATTTAAGCATGCTTTGCGGGTATCACTGGTTTGTTTGGTGGGGTTTGTTACCTCCAAATACTTCTCTTTGGGCGGGCACAGCTATTGGGTGTTGCTTACTATCATTGTAATATTAAAACCGGGCTTCAGCTTATCTAAACAGCGCAATTACCAAAGATTGATAGGCACTATTGCTGGCGGCGTAATCGGGATCCTCATTCTGAATTTTGTACCTAATGCTACCGTGCAGTTTATATTTCTGGTGGTGTTTATGCTTGGCACTTACAGCTTCCTCAGGTTGAACTATATAGTAAGCGTTATTTTCATGACGCCTTACGTGCTCATCCTGTTTAAATTTTTAGGCGTGGGTTTATTAAACGTAGCACAGGAACGTATAATAGATACTGCTATTGGCTCTACTATTGCCTTTATTGCCAGCTATTTAATTTTCCCAACTTGGGAGTTTCAGCAGATCCAGGAGAACTTTAAAGAGGTGATTAAAGCAAACATCAACTACCTGCAAAAAGTATCAGAAAGTATCGCCGGTAAAATGGTAGATATTACCGAATACAAACTTGCCCGTAAAGATGTGTTCGTAAATTCCGCCAACCTTTCGGCCACTTTTGACCGTATGACCTCTGAGCCTAAAAGCAAACAGCGCCATATAAAAGACATTCACAAATTTGTGGTACTGAACCATATCCTGGCATCTTACACGGCCAATATCGCATCGGCACTAATGCGTACCAGCCCGCAGAAAGCACATGCCGATACCCTTAAACTGGTAAAACGCAGTATAGCGGTATTAAAAGAAACCAATAAAAAACTAAGCGGCGAAACTATAGTCTCCCCCGTACCAAAACCTGCCGAAGCTGTTAAGATCGGCGAAATACCGATGCCCGAACCTTTAACTGCCGATGATGAACTGATGAAAGAGCAGTTAGGGTTTATAAATAAGATAACGGTTGATCTTGCTAAGATTACCGATGATATTTTGAGGTAATGCGGCGTTTATGTGCTGTGATTAGTGATCTGACCTAGATCTCACTTTTGTGCTTTAATGAATGGTAGTCTGCTCATTGCAGCAGAAGGCCTGTTACTTTTGATGCATCAAAAGTAACAAAAAGCACTCACAACAACTCAGTAGCTAAATTAGCCAATTCACTCCGCTCGCCTTTTTGCAGAGTAATATGTGCGTATAGCGGATGGCCTTTGGCTTTATCTATCAGGTAGGATAAGCCGTTACTTTCGGCATCCAGGTATGGGGTATCTATTTGGTAAATATCACCTGTAAACACAAACTTACTATTTTCGCCTGCGCGGGAGATGATGGTTTTAACCTCGTGCGGGGTAAGGTTTTGGGCTTCATCTACAATAAAAAAGATTTTGCTGAGTGTACGCCCACGAATAAAGGCCAGCGGGGTGATAGAAATTTTATCGTTAGATACCAGCTCATCTATTTTAGCCTGCATCTTTTCGTCCTCGGCAAACTGGTCTTTAATAAATTTAAGGTTATCCCAAATAGGCGCCATGTAAGGGTCTATTTTAGATTTTACATCGCCGGGCAAAAAGCCTATGTCTTTATTACTTAGCGGTACTATGGGGCGGGTTACAAAGATCTGGCGGTAATGCTTGCGCTGCTCCAACGCACTGGCAAGGGCTAACAGCGTTTTACCCGTACCGGCGTTCCCCTGTATAGTTACCAGTTTAATATCTGAGTGAAGCAGAGCGTGAATAGCAAATGCCTGCTCTAAATTACGCGGATGGATATTGAGCACAGGCTGCTCGGTAACTTTCTCCAACTGGCCGCTTTTGGCATTGTAAAAGCCGGATGCGGTGCCGTTTTTACTATTTAGAATATAGAAATGGTTACCTGCACGCGGGTTAATATCCAAATCGGCAGCCGGCAGGTTATCACTCTTGTTAAGTTTGCCTAAAAGTTTTTCGGTAACTTTATTAAGCGTTGTTTTACCTGTGTAAAGGCCTTCCAGGTTTTTGATCTTACCGGTTTCGTAATCTTCGGCATTAATGTTAAGCGATTTTGCTTTTAGGCGCAGGCAAATATCTTTGGATACCAATATCACTTTTTTATCAGGGTTTTCAAACTGAACCCCAAGGGCGGCGTTTAAAATCCGGTGATCTATCTTTTCAGAACCAAAAACCTCTTCGGCATCAGCACTGCTGTTTTTTACATCCATTATCACCTTAAAGCTGCCTTTGCTTTTCCCATTCAGCGGGATCCATTGGTTGATGAGCTGGTTTTTTGACATATTATCCATCAGGCGGATAAAGCTGCGGGCCTCAAAATTACGGGTATCGTTACCGCTTTTCATGTTGTCCAGCTCTTCAAGTACCTGTATTGGGATGGCCACATCATGCTCCTGAAAGTTTTCAAATGCATTATGATCATAAAGGATAACCGAGGTATCCAGCACAAATATTTTTCTTTTCCTATCGGCTCTGTCTGTGGTTTCTTTATTCATCATTGCTAAATTAGGAATTTTTTGTGGAGATAGGTGTTTAAACAACCCTGTTTATATGACATCTGTTATCTGCTTTTTATTAAATTTAATAGCTTTACCACATGAAAAGATCTCTCCTGCTCTGCACTTTCTCTTTAATAGCTTTCGCCGGCTTCGCTCAAAATTTAACAAGTATGAAATGGTATAGTAAACCAGTAAAATCTGCTGTTGAAGGCAATAAGTTAAAAATGAATGTTGACCCGGCTACCGATTACTGGCGCGTAACGCACTACGGTTTCATCAGGGATAACGGCCCGTTTTATTTTACCGAGCAGGCGGGCAATTTTGAAGCCAGTGTAAAGATCACGGGAGCTTATAAGGAACTCTTTCACCAGGCTGGTTTAATGGTGAGGATAGATAACAAGAACTGGATAAAAACCGGCATTGAATATGTGGATGGCGTACAAAACGTAAGCGCGGTAGTTACCCGCGAGGTGTCCGACTGGTCGGTAGTGCCGCGCCACGACAGCCCGAAATCGGTATGGCTGAAGCTATTACGAAAAGGCGATTATGTGGAGATAAAATACTCGTTTGACGGCGTCAAGTACGATATGCTACGCCTTGCTTATTTCCCCCCGAAAGTAAAAGCCATGATAGGTATGGTAGCCGCCGCACCAGGCAAACAAAATTTTGATGTAGTATTTGAAGATTTTAAAGTTGTGGCGGTTAAGTAATCAGAACTCGAATTTAAGGAATTTATGGAATGGGCAGAACTTTGGGAAATAGATGTACACTTATCTAATTCTGTAAATTCCTTAATTCTATAAATTCGGTTCAGACAATTAATCAGAATTCGAATTTTAAGGAATTTATGGAATGGGCAGAATTTGGGGAAACAATAATATCACTATCTAATTCGAAAAATTCAAGCTCAGACAAATCCCCTAAAATAGGAAAACGGAAGCCTCTTCTTTCGAAATGACTTCCGTTTCCTGACTCCCTGAATGACCGTGGCCATCATGAAGCATCAAGTTTTGTGTAAAGTTGACCGACCTGCTCTCCTCTTTGTTAATTGCTAACGCTGCTATTTCTTTATCCTCTGCAAATGCTGATGACTCAGATGTTGACACTGTATGCAAACTTTGCCTGTCTCCTTGCGGAGGTAATTCCTGCAACTCTGCTTCTTACGCCCTACTCTCGTTCTCCCTTGCGGGCCGCGGTTTAGTGTTTGTATGTCTGCGGATGCTGCGCTCATCACTCCTCCCGAGGGGAAGTCGACTCTGTTTTTATCCGTGCAACGCTGATGTATCTTCATTCTTAGTGAATGCCAAATTACCATTGTTTGCTAACGCCGATTGCTTCAAGGTCAATATTTTGTTTGCGCGTCCCCATAGGGCTTTGCAAAACCTATATTACCTTTTTGATCATTTCCGGGGTAAATTACTTTCGTATCCTATTCCCTTTAATGTGATTCAGGCACTTCCCTTATCTTTAGTTCCCCCTGAGGATCACCCGATTAAGTTTCTGTATTCCTGTAAGGCTGTCAAAGTACGTCGTTCTTGATATTTACAATATCGGGACTTTTGGGTATACATGTCAAGTAGTTTTTAAAGTTTTTTACTTTTTGTTATAAACAGGTTGTTAACATCAAACAGATGGTTATCAACAATGTTTAACTACTGATTATCAACAAACTAAAGAACTTACTTAACATTTCATAAAAACAAACTTATCCACAAAACATTTCAAATCCCTCATTTACAACTCCAATCAAAAAGCGTAAAATTAAAAAAATCAAATTTTCTCGGTTAAATGCTTCCAGTATCTTTTAGGAATATGGCGCACATGCAGCTTGGTATTTTTGCGCGACGGGATGTTTACACTATGAAAATAATTCTTCCATAGGTGCTGATAGATCTCCTCATCCTCTGTAAATGCGGCCATTACGTCGCCGGGTTTGTTAATGGCCGAGAAATCGAGTGTAATGAACTGCGTGTCGTGCAGATCGTAATATAGCCCGTAACTGCGTTTAATATCGTAAATGATCCATTTCTGATCGGCATAGCGACTCTTAAAATGCCGGTTAAGCAAAGGCAGCACATTAAAATCCGGCTCTATGGCAGCATAAAATGTTTCATCCTTCAATTTTTGAAAGCGCACAAAGGCTTCCATCCTATGCTTTTCGCGCCGCATCATGCGCACCAGTTCAGATACCCGCAGTACATATTTATTACCGTAATCCTCTTCAATATTTATGGTTGAATCAAATGTGTATCTGATGTAGCCCAATATGTAAGCATCTTCACCATCCACTTCGGAGAGGTGGGCAGTATAAAGTCGTTGTACACCGATAGATGAGATCTTTTGCTTTAAACCTTTCAATACACGGGCAGATCGGATATCATCGGTTATTACAGTAATTACCTCTTCAAACATAGCACCGTTATACCACTCCCCTTTTTGTAACTTTACTAAGTTTAGCTTTCGTTCGTAAACCTCAAATGCCGCGCATAATAACCCCTCAAAACTGCCATCGTATAATAAAGTGGTAAGAGGCATATTAAAACAGGTTTAATTGGGTTTGCGTGTTCTTTAAATATTTGCTTTGCGATGTTGCCAGTATAAATTGCTTAATGTTATTGCCGGTAAGGTCGCGCCGCTCAAACTGGCTGCTGTTACAGGTAATAAAATATTTGGCTCTATTAAGGCTTACCCCCATTTTCTTCAGCTGATCCCAATTGAGCTTACCAAAAATGCGGGCGCTTACAATCTTTTTTGCCGACAAAAGCCCTATTCCCGGCACCCGCAAGATCATCTGCAAGTCGGCTTTGTTAATGTCCACCGGGAAGGCATGCATATTACGAATGGCCCAACCCAGCTTAGGGTCGATATCCAGATCGAGATGCGGCTGACTGGTGTTCACTATCTCATTCACTTTAAAGCCGTAAAAGCGCATCAGCCAATCGGCCTGGTACAGGCGGTTCTCGCGCACCATAGGCACGCTGGTATTTAAAGCTGGCAAGCGTTTATCTGCCAGCACCGGCACATAGCCCGAGTAGTAAACCCGTTTTAAATTAAAATTCTTATAAAAATAATTGGCCGATTGCAACACCTCGCTGTCGTTCTCGGGCGTGGCGCCTATAATTACCTGCGTACTTTGGCCGGCCGGGGCAAAAATGGGTGCTTTTTTAAACAGCTTTTTTTCTTCGGTATGGCGGATGATGGCGTTTTTGAGATATCCCATCGGCTTGATCATGTCCTGCTGATTTTTATCAGGTGCCAGCAGCTTTAAACCTGCCGGCGTGGGCAGCTCGAGGTTAACGCTCAGCCTATCTGCATACAAACCGGCCTCATTCATCAGTTCGTCGCTGGCACCGGGGATAGATTTGAGGTGGATATAACCATTAAAGTTATGTTCGGTACGCAGCTTTTTGGCAATGCGCACCAGGCGTTCCATTGTGTAATCGGCATCCTTAAAAATACCCGAGCTAAGAAACAACCCTTCAATATAATTACGGCGATAGAAGTTAATCGTCAGATCCACCACCTCCTGCACGGTAAAAGCCGCGCGCTTAATATCGTTACTCATGCGCGATACACAGTACGCGCAATCAAAAATGCAGTGGTTAGTGAGCAAGATCTTTAATAGCGACACACAGCGCCCGTCCTCCGTATAAGAATGGCAAATACCGTTGCTGGCATTGCCCAAGCCTTTATTCTCGTTCTTACGCTTGCTGCCGCTACTGGCGCATGACACATCATACTTAGCCGCATCGGCCAAAATATTCAACTTCTCTGTTATCCTATCCACATTCATATCAAATCAAAATTACTAATATTATTAGCAATTAAATTGCCTATATAAATTTATTTCGTACTACTTTTAAGAGTATGAAATAATAATTTCCAGAGATGGGGCGCCCTCTGCGGTCCGGGCTATGCACTGCAAATCCTCACTTGGCCTATGCATTCCCCAACGCGACTGCGGATTTTCCGTTTCTATCTCTGGCGTGGCATAGCAATTTAACTTACAATTATTACCTTTATGGGTATATAACCCCACATACTATGAACGACCCAAACCTTTGCCAGCACCTGCAAGCCATAACCGAAGTAAAACTAAGCGACAAGCAAGTTTGCGAAGAGTGCATAAAACACAATCAAGAATGGTTTCACCTGCGCACGTGCCAAACTTGCGGCGTTACGCTCTGCTGCGATCAATCGGAGCATAAACACATGACCAAACATTACCACGCCGAACATCACCCGGTAATAGCATCTGCTCAGCCTGGCGAACGTTGGCTATGGTGCTACCCGGATGAACAATTTGTAGAGTATTAATTTATTCGGCTAATACAATGGCGGTGAGGATATCGCCATTTTTGATGTATATCACGAGATACACTACCTCGGGATTAGCGTAGCGTATTTCGTAACAGCGGTGAGTACGTCTAAGGGGCACTCACCGCTGGATAGCAAATGTTAAAATGGTTGATTGTATTTGCCGGTCAAAGCCTTATTTTCAATACTTTTAGCAAAGTTTGGGGTTTCTTCGTGATTGTGCGCATCAGAAGCGGCTTGTCTCGCGGCAGCGGCATCTGCCAAATTAACGCCATGCTCGTTAATATACTCAAACATTTCCGGCGTAGCAGTCGCATGAATCTCATTAGTGTAAAGAGAGGTTTTATCGTCAATCTTAGTTGCTTTTAATTCCCACAAAACCTGGACTTTAGTGCGCCCATTTTTAGTAATTGAATCAGAAATGGATAGCATGCGGCAATAATCGGGGCGGTAAACTGTAGCAACATAATGCTGCACCATTAAGGCATCGCCAATTGTTTCCACATTTATCGAAACCGGTTCGCCATCATAGGTACTGGATATGCCCGCGCCAATGTGCTGTGTAGAGCAACGCTGATACTCTGCATCCGGCAGATTTAATAACCAATCGGCTATGTTAACTTTTTCAATAGGGGCATTAATAATAGCTGTTACAGTTGAGTGAGATAAGGCATTTTGAGGTGTCTGTTGAATTTCCATAGTGTTTTTTGAATTTTTTATTGATGTAAATGTATAATCCTCAACTTATATCGGTTGCTGACATTCTTTGAATAGGCAAAAACTATCGTTAAAAAGGAAAAAACTGTGGTTCATCAACTTTTCCCCACAAAAAAGCCGCCTCCGGATTTCTCCAAAGGCGGTTTATAGTTTAAAATACTATTACTTATTGTTTCGGTTTGCCATCGGCATCCAGTTCTACAATTGGGTAGCCCAGTTTTTGCAGGCCTGGAAGGATCCTGGCCTTATCGCCTACAACAAGTATGATCATCTTATCAGTATCAAGATATTTATCAGCCAATTGGTTGATTTGTACTGGCGTAATAGTAGATAAGATCTTGTTCTGCTCATCTACATAAGTAGGTTTAAGGTCATACTCCTGTATGCGCGACAGGAACGCTGCTTTTTGTCCGTTAGTTTCGTAACGGCGGGCATCACTCTGGCCAATTGATGTTTGGGTAAACTTCAACTCATCCGGTGTAATACCTGTTGTACGGTAGTTGCGGATCTCTTTCATAAACTCTACAATAGAGCTATCGGTTGCGGTTGCCAGTACACCTGCAGATGCCGTAAAATCGCCGCCGTATTTACCAGAGTTAAAACCGGAACGTGCGCCGTAGGTCCAGCCGCGTTTCTCACGCAGGTTAAGGTTAATGTGGCTATTGAACGCACCGCCTAAAATGTAATTCACAATGCCCAGTTTATAGTAATCGCCGGTTGCATCGTAGTTTAATTTATCAAGGTAACCAATGCGAATCTCTGATTGCGCCGCACCCGGGATATCAACCAGGTAAAGTGTTGTTTTATCAAAGGTTTTACCTTCGGCCGGGGTTGGGATAGTTACTTTTTTATCTTTCCAGCTGTTTAAGAAAGCCAGGTTGCCTTTAGCAGTACCTTCGTTTACATCGCCCACAATAACAATTTTAGTTTGTGATGGGGTGAAGTAGTTGTCGTAATAATCCTGTACATCCTGCAGGGTGATAGCTGCTACGGTTTCTTCGTTACCGCCGGTTGCATAGGTGCGCACGTTATCGGTTCCGTAAAGTATTTTGCTATACACGGTAGATGCCACGCCGGCAGGCTGGGTTTTAGCTTGTTTAAAGCCTTCCAAAGCCTGTTTTTTGATGCGATCTAATGCATCCTGTGTAAACTTAGGGCTAAACAAGCGCTCCTGTAACAAAGCCATTGTTTTAGGCAGGTTTTTGGTTAATGATGATACGCTGATGGTCATCTCATCGCTGCCGCCAAAAATACTGATGTTGCTGCCCAGTTTATCCAATTCGGAGGTAAACTGCTCGGCTGTGTAGTTTTTGGTGTCCTCGTTCATCATACGGCCAACAATGCCGGCAACACCCGCCTTTGCAGGGTTAGCTACTGCATACATACCACCACCTTTGATAGACATGTATATAGATACCGATGGGATCTCGCTGTTTTGCGTACCCATAATATTGATGCCGTTTGCTGTAGTTGCCGACCAGATAGCCGGAACTTTAATTGCCGGGTTAGCGCCAACACCAGGTTTAGCGGCACGGTCGAAATTATCTTTCGCTTTGTTGTAGGTAAGGCCGTTGTAGCCATAATCAGGCGCTTTATAACCTGCGGTACTAACGGTGTAATTATCAGGTGCAACTGCTGTTATGGTACCGCCTTTTGGCAATACGCTTAAAATAACAGCAGGTTTACCTTTAATGTATTTATTATACACACGGATAACATCTTCTTTGGTTACCGCGCGGATATCAGCCAGTTCGCGGGCAATTTGGTTGGGGTTACCTGTCATATATTGTGCCTGCGCCAGGGCGGATACTTTACCGCTAACGCTCGACAGACCGTTGATTGCATTAGCTTCGGCACTGGCTTTAAAACGCACAAGGGCTTCGTCGCTTACGCCACTTTTTTCAAATTCAGCTAATGATTCATCTATCAGCTTTTTGGCATCGGCCAAAGTTTGACCTGGGAAAGGCACCACACGCAGGGTAATTTCGCCGCCAAGTTCGGAGTTTGATGAACCCATAGATGCCTGCGCAGCTTTACGCGGTTTTACAAAGTTTTTGTAGAAAATAGAGTTACGGCCCTGGCCAATGATCTCAGAAAGAGCATCCATTGCCGACATATCTTTATCGTACATCTTAACACCCGGATAGGTAACAGAAAGCAATGGTAATTTAGCGTAGTTATCTACATAAGAAACATAACGGTCTGCTGTTAATACAGGCGCCGGGAACGATGCATTTTTAACAGCTGGCCCTTTAGGGATACTGCCAAAGTATTTAGTTACCAGTGCTAAGGTTTGTTTAGGGTTGATATCGCCGCCGATAGTAACGGTTGCGTTGTTAGGGCCGTACCATCTCAGGAAAAAGTTCTTCAGATCGTTAACACCTACTTTGTTCAGTTCTTCTATATAACCAATGGTTAACCACGAGTATGGGTGGCCGTATGGATACAGGTTTTTACCTGTATATTCGCTGGCTAAACCGTATGGGCGGTTATCGTAGTTCTGGCCGCGTTCGTTCTTAACAGTAGCACGCTGAACTTCAAATTTTTGCTGGGTAACAGCGTCAAGCAAAAAGCCCATGCGGTCGCTTTCCAGCCAAAGCATTTTTTCTAACTGATTGGCAGGTACGGTTTCAAAATAGTTGGTACGGTCACGGTTAGTAGAACCGTTTAGGGTACCCCCTGCTTCGGTGATGATCTTAAAATGGTCACCATTAGGCACATGGTCGCTTCCCTGGAACATCATATGCTCAAAGAAGTGGGCAAAGCCCGATTTACCAATCTCCTCGCGGGCCGAACCCACATGGTAGGTAACATCCACATGCACCAATGGATCGGAGTGGTCTTCGGCCAGTATTACGGTTAACCCGTTGGGCAGTACGTATTTTTCATAAGGGATAACCAGTTCGGTACCCTTACGTGTTACCTTTTCAATCAGCTTTGGCCCCGTAGTAGTTTGGGCTGTGGCTGTAAAGGCCATAATTGCCAGCGAGGGAGCCAACAATGCAATCTTTAAAGATCTAATCATTTGTATTTATGTTAATTAAGCAATCAGTATATCCATAACAGCTAATGCCGTATTTGGACAACGCTAATATTAACAATATTACATACCGATTAAAGCTTTTAATACCGAATTAAAATCATGTAACAGATTTGTGACCGTCTGCAATTACAAATAAAGCGACAAAAGAAAACCCCGCCCTTAAAATTTAAGGGCGGGGTTAATATTAAAATATGCGGATTAGGCGGTTACATTATCAAACTTAATGATATAGTAGGCATACAGATTCAGCGGGCGGGTTTCGGCACCGCCAACAGTGGTTGTCCTGTCCGGAGAACTAATGTGTGGCGGATTCCAGTCATTATTATGATTGGTTATGGCAAAACTGTCTGACAAGATAGTTGTATACTCATGAATTATCGCCAATGTTTGCCGCTGCTCTTTTATCAGCATCAGGGTCGTTACCAGAGCCTTCGTTAACACCCCTTACAAACATGCCCCTGCAATCGGGAATGTTAAAATGGCCGCCAGTTTGGCCATGGGCTCCTCTTATTACCGAATATAGATTTTGGTACTGATCCATATCCAAGGTGCGGCCGTCGCAAAATAGCCAGCCTTGTTTGGCCAGCCAGTCATCGTTACGGGCACCGCCGTACATAATGATAGATCCGATTGGTAATTGTCCGGCTACTATTGGCGGCATACCATCATTTGTGTTTAAGTTTTCTGTACTGCTCATTGTTTTAAGATTTAAATTATGTGCAGTAAAGTTGGCCTAAAAACAAATGGCCAAACAGGTTAAATAGTGCTTTAATTGCAGGGCTTAAAACCTGTTTTATTTAGCTGTATGTACCCCGTATCAGCGGGTTAAAAAAGATCAGTTACTTCCCGAAGATAACTTGCTAAAGTTAGCCTGTGTTGCTACCGGCCCATCTGCAGGGTAAGTTGTATATTTTAATAACAGTAAGTTATCGCTTACTGTGTAAGTGGCTTTATCGTAAAGTTTATCGTTGGCAGGCTCTATAACCGCGGGTTCGTTGCCGGTTTTAGTAGAGCGCTGGGTAATTGTAACCAGTAAACTATCACCCTTTATACGGTATTTACCGGATAGCACAATGGTTGAGGCAGTAATACCGGTAGAATACAAACTCATAGAAAATGTGCTATCGATACCGAAGTTAAGTGTGCGTGCATAATTTTGCATTTGCTGGGTTTCGTTCCAGTTACCAAACAGCGATCTTTGATTTTGCTTGTCCTTTTTGCAGGCGCTGGCCAATACAACTATACCCGTTAGCAGCAGGTACAGTTTTTTTGTAAAGATGAGTTTTGATGGTTTCATAATAGTTGTTTTATTTCTATTACGATAAAACAACTGCTGTTCGCTACAGTACTAAAACAATTAATCTATAAGTGAATGGTAAATACCGTTTGCCCGGTTGCAACGCTTTTTAACGAGAACTCATAATTATGCTTCATCAATATCTCTCGCACCAGGGTAAGGCCTATCCCCTGCCCGTCTTTTTTAGTGCTGAAAAAGGGGGTAAAAAGTTGGGCATTCTGTTCATCGGCTATGCCCTTGCCGCTATCGGTAATGGTAAGGGTTTTGGTTTTAACATTTATGGCAAATTCAACCCTGCCTTCATTATCAATAGCTTCTACAGCGTTCTTTACAATATTAATAAAGGCCTGCTCTAACTGCTGCACATCGGCGTTGATAATAAAAGGTTGTGCTGGTGGCGCAAATGTTAACTGTACATGCTTTTCCTGGGCTTTTATCTGCATTAGTTCAATTACAGCTTTTATCAGCTGATTCAGGTCGGTTTGCTTTTTGTTGGCCTCTGGCAGTTTAACCAGGTCGGCAAAGTTGCGCATAAAGTGGTTGAGGTTCTGGTTACGGTCAAAGGCTACCTGCAGGGCATTGTTCAATTGGCTGTTCTCTTCATTTTGCCAAAGGGTACCGGTATGAAGGGCAGATTGCAGGATAGAGTTAACCGGCCCAATGGTGTTATTCACCTCGTGCGCCATCATCCTGATCACCTTACCGTAAACGTTCTTTTCTGCAGCCAGTATTTCGGCGGTAAGCTCTTCTATCATCAGGAAATTCCGCTGAAAGCCTCGGTCGATAAAGTGCGATTTCTGCAGCTTGTAGGTATTAATGCTATCCGTTTTTATCGTAATTGTGTCACCCGCTTTTAAACTTGCGGCCTGCTCTAACAACGGGTGACTAACCTTGCTGATATCCACACCAGCCAGCGCTTTTACATCTATATTAAGAATGCGGGCAGCCTTAGGATTCATCTGCTGGATGCGGTTATCATGATCCAGTATCACGATGCCGGTTGGCGAAGTGTATATCAGTTTCTCCAGGAAAAAATGCTGTTCTTCCTGCCGCGTGCGTTCGTTTCTAAGTTCGTCTATCATGCGGTTATATACATTTATTAATTCGTCTACCTCGTGTTTGCCGGTTGGTAAAAAGTTTACGTTAAAATCCTGGTCTTTAATAGCCTCTATTCCCTGCAGCAACATTTTTATGGGGCTAATGAGCTGTTGGTAAAGCTGTATGGATATCACAATGGAAATGATCACAAAAACTTCTGACACAATAAAGTACAGCCTGTTTTTATCAAAGATATAGAACGACAAGCCCAGCGTTACCAGGTGTACAATTACAACAAACAGAATATACTTAGTCCTCAGCTTCATCGTAAGGGATCTCAAATTTATCCAACCGCCGATATAGCGCGCTACGTGTAAGCCCTAAGGCGTTGGCAGCTTTAGATACTTTATTTTTATGATATTGCATGGCACGTTTTATCATCTCCACCTCCATTTGTTCCAGCGTGATGGTGCCTACGCCCGGCCATTGCGCATTGCCGCTTTTTTGGGGCGAGAGTTCCAGCTGCGATTTAAAATCGTCTATCTCCAGCACGTTCTTTTTACTTATCAGGATAGAGCGCTCTACCAGGTTTTTCAACTGGCGGATGTTACCTGGCAGCGGCAACTGCTGCAGCCACTTCATAGCGCTTTTTGATACCGACAGCCCCGGCCGGTTATAGATCTGTTTAAGGTTATTGATAAAAAAATCTACCAGCAACGGGATATCCTTTGGCCGCTCGCGCAGGGCAGGCAACGTTACGGTAATGAGGTTAATGCGGTACAGCAGATCTTCCCTGAAGGCACCGCTGTTAGCCATGTTACTCAAGTTTTTATTGGTGGCGCAAACAATACGCACATCCACCGTTTTGGTGCGGCTGCTGCCCAACACCTCGTAAGTACGATCCTGCAATACACGCAGCAACTTCACCTGGCTGCCTGCATCCAGATCTCCAATTTCATCTAAAAAGATGGTGCCCTTGTTGGCCATTTCAAAACGACCTGCCCTGTCGAAACGTGCATCGGTAAAAGCCCCCCGCACGTGACCGAACATCTCGCTCTCGAACAATGAAGTAGAAATACCGCCCAGGTTTACCTTAATAAACGGTTTGTTGCGGCGCGGGCTATTTTGGTGTACGGCTTCGGCAATCAGTTCTTTACCCGTGCCACTTTCCCCCATAATGAGGATGGAGGCATCGGTACCCGCAACGCGGCCAATGGTTTCCAATATTTGAAGCATCTGCGGATCTTCACCAATAATCTGCTGAAAATTATATTCTTTATCCAGTTGCTTGCGGGTGCGGTTTACCACGGTTTTCTCCCGCAGATCTAACAGCGTTTTTACCGATTGCAGCAGGTGGCCGTTATCCCATGGTTTATTAATAAAATCGTTGGCGCCCATCTTCATGCCCTGTACCGCCAGCGCTATGCTCCCCCAGCCAGTTATCAGTATTACAGGGATGGGGGCATCCATCTTTTTAATATCGCCCAGCAAAACCATTCCTTCTTCGCCGGTGGTACTGATAGAGAAGTTAAGATCAAGGATGATCAGTTCCGGGCTTTCCTCTTTAATTATCTTAAGGGCCTCTGCAGGGGTTTCGGCGCCCTTTACAGTGTATCCTTCGCTTTTTAAAAGGAGCTGTAAAGAGGTGCGGACGGCAATATCATCATCAATAACCAGTATCATACTTCAAAGCTAATTTTTTATTCCTCATGTAAAGCAACTGCCGGATAAATTGCCGCCGCCTGCCTGCCCGGATACAACGAACAAACCAGCACCAGTAAATAAATAAACACGATAGCCAAAAACATAGCAATAATGTAAACGCTTGCCGGCAGGTTGAATACATTAAGTATTGGAAACTGCACCGCGAAGAACGCCCCGATAATAAGCGACAAGGTGGCCAGTATCATCGATTCGCTAACCAACTGCGAGGACACCGAAGCACCACTTGCGCCAATGGCCCTGCGTAAACCAATCTCGCCTTTGCGCCTGTTGATGTTGTACCAAAGTACGCCAAATAACCCCAGCGCCACGTTGATAACCAAAAAGCTTGCAACAATGAGCAGTACTATCATGGGCACCAGTGTAAAGTAATTGGTACTTTTGCGCTTGGCGGTCATATGTTCAATCTCTATGTTAGAATCTTTCATGTAATTGGCCAGGGTTTTATACAGTTTGCCTTCAAAGGCAGCATCGGCACCTGGCCTAACCTTTATCATGGCCTTACCAAGATCACGGAAAGAGCCAGTATCTGTACGCGAATAGAGGGCTTTGGCCACATCTGCATAATCACCGTCTTTTTTAACGCCTTGTACAATGCCTATCACTTTGTCGCCGCCTTTACCGCCATCCTCCTGGTTAATTATTTTACCTATGGCATTAATATCGCCAAAAAGCTTTTCTTTCAGAGTATTATCAATAACCACCGGGCGGTTCTTAAATACGGCATCACTTTTATTAAACCACCTGCCCTGCAAAAGTTTAAGGCCCATGGTTTTTGGGTAATTGTCCTCTACCGAGTACCTGTTAACACTTTTAATTGTGTTCTTTTTATACGATGCAGAACTCTGCCAAGTGCTTTGCGAGAACGGGATATTATTACTGCAAAAAGTAAAATCTTCTACCATAGGTAACGCCAACACCGTTTTGCGCATATTGTCGTAATAAGTGTTCAGCGAATCGGTATTGGTGGTTTTATTAGCGTTATTGTAACTAACGGTCCACAAATTCTCATACTCAATGCCTATAGGCTTTTTATAATTCTGATAGTAATATACCAGCAGTGTGAACACCGCGAAGATGACCAGGAAGGATACCAGCATTTCGGATATCAGCAAAAAGTTTTGTTTCTTTTTGTTCCAGATCAGTTTAAATAAATGCTTAAACATAATATTTTTATTTGGATTGATTTATAATTCTATTGCGCCTTTAAAGCGTTTACCACGTTTAGCTTGCTCATGCGCCATGCCGGATACACGCCCGATACCAGCCCGAACACCAAACAAATAAGCAGACCGATGAACAGCACCGTAAAGTTGATAGAGAGCTGCAGGTTGGCTATCAAGTTCATGCTGTTGATCACATTAAGCGCAATTACCGAAAGCACAATACCGATAATTCCGCCCAGTAAAGTAAGTATGATATTCTCCACAATAAACTGGTAAACTAATGTTTTGGATGATGCACCAAAAGCCTTGCGCACGCCGATCTCCGAGGAGCGCTCCATAATCCGGGTGATATTAATGTTCACCAGGTTAAGCGTAGGCAGCAGTGTAAACAGCAGCACAAATATGGTAATAGCCGTTAGTACGATGGTAAGGCCGTTAGAATCCTCATTACCGGTGTATAAATAGGCTTTTATATAAGGAAGCGCATGGCTGTACACATGGTCAAAGTCCTTACTATCCGGCGGCACCCTTTTGATGATCTGCTCCCACTCATTGTGGATGCGGGGCAGGTCGGCTTTATCTTTGGCAAGCAATATGGCCATAAATTCGCCTGTGTATCCTTTGGCTTTATAATCTGTTTTTGATACGGTGTAAGGCAGATAGATATCGCTGTAGAGCAAATAGCTGGTAACCGGCACGTTCTTCACCACGCCTATTACGCGATACTTTACGTTATCGGCCTCAAAATATTTGCCTATTACCGATGGTACATCGCCAAAGTATTCCTTTTTAATATCTTCTGAGATAACGGTAACCTTTTCGGCGTTGGCTACCTGTTGCTTATTAAAAGGTTTGCCCTCTATAAAATCGTACTCCAGTATGTCCCAATATTTGGCATCGATATATTTATAGTTTACCGCTATTTTTTTATTGTTGATGTAAGTATTAGTACCCCTGAAGCCGCTGAAAATAGTCATATCCATAGGGGCTTTTATCCCTTTAGTATAATGATCCAGAAAGTAGAAGGACAACTGCGTACTTTGGTTACTGGTTGGCCCCCGCTGCGCAAGGTTGTTGATGTATAACGATTGGTCGCGTTTTCTATCGGGGTAGCTATCGCCCACAACCTTATCTATAAAGGCGGTTAAAATTAGCAAGATGGTAAGCGTAAAGCTGATACCAAACAGGCTGATGAAAGTAAAGAACTTCCTTCTCTTTAAAACCGCTATGGCTATTTTGAAATAATTTTTAAGCATAATATAAATTTTTAGGCTGATGAATTATTGTACCTGCGAACCATCGAACAATCTCACCAAACGGTGCGTTCTTTGCGCCATGTTCTCGTCGTGTGTTACCATTACAATGGTGGTTCCGTCGTTACGGTTAAGGCCCAGCAGAATGTCCATTATTTCGTTACCCATAGCGCTATCCAGGTTACCGGTAGGTTCATCAGCCAGGATAATTTCCGGCCGGCCCACTATGGCCCTTGCAATAGCCACACGCTGGCGCTGCCCACCCGAAAGCTGTGAGGGAAAATGTTTAATTCGATTACTTAAACCCACTTTTTCCAACGCTTCGGTTGCCAGTGTTTTGCGTTCTTTAGCGGTGCTGTCGCGGTAAAGCAAAGGTAGTTCTACGTTGTCCAGCACTTGCAGGTCGTTTATCAAATGATAGCTCTGGAAGATGAAACCCAGCTTCCGGTTACGAAATGCGGCCAGTTGCTTATCGCTGAAATTATCGGTTGTCTGGTCGTCAATTTTTATGGTTCCTTTGGATGGCATATCCAGCAAGCCCATTATATTGAGCAGTGTACTCTTACCGCAGCCCGAAGGCCCCATTATAGAAAGGAACTCGCCCTTTTCAACCTCAAGGCTGATGCTGTTCAATGCCAGTGTCTGGATGGTATCTGTACGGTAAACTTTTTCGATGTTGTGTAATTGTATCATGCGGTGTTTTATTTATTGTTAGTTTAATTGTTCATTAGTTCATTTGTGTCGCCAGGTCATGGCTTGTGGATTCGTCTTGTCTCTTGGTTCTTATCTCTTGATTCTATTTCTATCCTTGTTCCTTCTATCTTGTTTCTCACTTATAAGCTATTTTCTCGTTCCTTTCGAAATCGTATAGGCTCAGATAGCGCAGCTGATAATATGCTCCCCAGAAATCGCGGAGGGCGGCAATATAATCGCGCTTGGCCTGGTCGTTTTCCTGGAAGGCAATGCTGAGATCGGTAATGCTCAGGTCGCCCAATACGTAGCGTTCGCGGGCTATCTGATATTTTTCCGAGGCTATGCTGTCTGCCTGTGCGGTGAAAACCAGTTGATTCTTCATCATATTAAATAGCGTAACCTGGGTTACAATCTGCTGCTTAAAAGTTTGCTTATCCTGCTCCACGGCGTACTCGGTAAACTGTTCGTTGGCCTGCGCCGTTTTTACGCGTGATTTAGACCGCCCCCAGTCCAGCACCGGGATACTGAACTGCAACTGCAGTAACTGCTGGTTCTGCGGCGAGCGGTACACATCAGGTATATTACGGGCTGTGTTAGAGAAACCCAGATTGGCAGTTAAGGTGGCAACCAACCCGCTTTGGCCTTTTGCTTTTGCTACATCACGCTTGGCTTCGGCTATGCGGCGCATAAAGGCAATCGCATCAGAGCGGTTTGCAAAGGCCTCAGTCAATACTTTCTCTGCTGATACTTCCATGTTGATATAAGAACCGGGCAGGGCCAGCGCAATTTTTTGTTCACCTTCCACACCTGTATAGGTACGTAAATTAAGCGTAGCTATCTCCATATCGCGTTTTGCTGTACCTACAGCTTTTTGGGCATTTAGTCTTTCCAGTTGCAATTGTAATATCTCGTTCTTGGATACTTTACCTAATTCAAACTTCAAGTTAGCTATCTTAAGAATTTTTTGGGTGTTGACGAAGTTGGTTTCGGCAATTTTTAAATTCTCCTGCGCCAGCAGCAGGTCAAAAAAGTAGCCGCTTACGGTTATGGCTATCTGCTCCTGCGATTCTATGTACGCCTGTTTGCTCTCGTTAAACTTTAGTGGCTCTATCTTTTTATCCCAGCGCAAAGCATTAAACTGAAACAGCGGCTGACTGTACCCAATAGCATAAGGTACACCATTGTACAACACATTATCCCTGTCAAAATCGTAAAAGCGCTGCATAGAGGTGGTACCATATATGGTTCCGCCTGTTGCGGTGATGCTCTGGCTAAAATCCAGCTGCAATGATGAATTATCGTTATGCACCGGCTGAAACAGGATAGTACCATCGGGTTGTAATACCTGCTGGGTGGTTTTGCTGTAGCCCGGTAAAATTCCGGTTAAGGATAACTGTGGCTGATAGTTAGATTTAAAGGTACGCCATTGCCAATACTTGGTTTCGCGCACGGTAGTGGCTTGTTTAGCAGCTATGGAATTCATTTTTGCCATCTCTACCACCTGCTGCAGCGACAGCCTTACGGTATCACTACCCGGGCTGCATAAGGCCGACCGGCCAATAAGTAATAATAATATAATTGTGGAAAGGTATTTCATGGCAATTAATCTTTAATAGTGAGCTCTTTAGTGTTTTTGTAATCGCTCATATCCGAGGTAATTATCACGTCGCCTGGTTTAACGCCTTCTTTTATCTCCACAAAATCAAAATTGGCCAAGCCGATGTGGACTGCCCTACGCTCGGCCTTACCGCCGTTGATCACAAAGATGTCCTGATCGGCAGCACCTTTAAATGCCGCGCCGTTGGCTATCCGCATGGTTTTGCTGCGCATATCGGTTACGATGTAAACATCAACTTTCATATTGGGGCGCAGCTGCTTATCATTACGCTCATCCAGCTGCACATCAAAACTTACAATACTGTTTTGCACCGACGGATACACGTTTTGCACATGGCCCTTCAACTGCGTTTCGTTAATGCGTACAATTACCGGCATACCATTGCGCAACTGATCCATATAACTATCGGAGATACTGCCGTTCACCTTAAAGCTGCCCAGGTCGGCAATGCGGGCCAGGGCATCCCCTTCGCGTACGGTTGCGCCGATGTTTTTATTTACGTAGGTAACCACGCCGCTACGGGTTGCTATAATATTAGCCAGCTGCAGCTTGCGTTGTAATTCGTGCAGATCATTCTCCTGGATAGCTAGGGCTATCTCTGCTTCCCTAATCTCTATCTGCATGGTTTGCTGTTTGTTTTTTATCTCGTTCTCCAACTGCTTCTTTTCAAGCTGGGCAACTTTAAGGTTTAGTTCGGCTTGCTCAATGCCCTCGCGGGTTCCGCCGCCGGCTTTAAACAAGCGCTTGGCATTTTCCACTGCATCGGCAAGATTGGTGATGCGGAGCTGCTTGATATCATTATTAGATTTGATATCGAAGAAGCTTTTGTTAAGATCGAGCTTCAGTTTGCTGATCTCATTCTTTTTGCTCTGCATCTGAAAGTTGATCTTCTCAAACTCGGTTTGCGCAGCAGATTTATCAAGCGTTAGTATGGATTGCCCTGCCTTTACCTTGTTTCCCGCATCCATCACTACATTTTTAATAGATGCACTGATGGGGCTGGTTAAGATCTCTTCAAACTCGGGCAAAACTTCGCCGGTAGCGTTCAGGGTATTTTCTACGCTGCCCTCTTCTACTACGGCTGTTGTGATCTGCGCACGGGGGATAGTCGACTTTAGCGTGGTGCGTACCAGCCATACGGTCAGCACCAAAACGGCAACTATCACTCCTCCTATTATGATGCCCTTTTTCTTTTTCCGGGCGGTTACTTCCTGTTCTATTACCTGATCCATTTTTGTAAATATTATGAACAGGGTTTTGCAAGCCATGTACCAAACTTATTTGTTTACAAATCAATACTTTACATAAAATCCATTTTCAAAAAGTGATCGATATCGGACAAACTTTTACTTTCCCGAACAAATGAGGGGCTTTTAGCCTCGGCGTTAAAAGCTATTTTAATTAACCAGCGAAGCACACCTTTTAAGAATATTAAATTTCTATTATTTATATTTTGCCTTATATTTATAAATATTTGTATTACATGCTTTTGCGGGGCTGTAAATAATATCTATTGCTACTTTATTGATATTATTGGCGAATACCAACTACTGTTACTACCACCTTAACACCTTATGATGATGAAATCTAACTTACTTCGGTTTATACTGCTTATATGCATGTTTTGCTCGTGCCTTTCGCATGCCTTTGCACAGGGAGCCGACAATATCGACCTTAAAAAATCATTAAAGCAGGTGGCAGACAGTAAAGCAGATACAAATAAAGTACTGTTGTTGAATAGGATAGCCTCGGCCTTTATTTTTAAACCTGGCGAAGAAAAAGCAGACCTGAACACGGCCATAAATTATGCTAAACAGGCAGAAGCTTTAAGTGATAAGTTAAACTACGCCAAAGGCAAAGGCTTATCGTTAACCATGCTGTCATCGGCTTTACGCGAAAACGGACAAACAGCAACCGGTAAACAACTGGCCCAAAAAGCAGTTGACCTGTTAAGCAAGCTTAATTATCCCTTAGAGGCTGCTAACGCCTGCATAGAGCTTGCCAGTTATTATGATTCCGAGACCGAAGGCCATCCCAAAATAAAACTTTATGAAGCTGCCGTGCAGAAACTTGCTACAACCAACAACATCCTAAAACTGGCTGATGCAAAAAAATATCTCGGGGACCTGTACGGTATGGAAAACGACCTTAATAAATCGTACAAAGAGTTAAAAGAATCCCTGGCACTTTACCAGGCTGCAAAACAAACCAATCTGGAAGACATTTACGGCTTACTTGGTAACATTGCCATGGCGCTTAATAACTCGGGTGAGGCATTAAAATACGGTTTGCTATCCGCCAAAATAGCCGAGGCAAAAAAAGATAGTAGTATGATGATGTGTGCCATTTATAACCGTTTAGGTATGACGTACATGCAAACTCATGAATATCAAAACGCCAGGCACTATTATGAAAAAGGGGTAGCACTAGCCCGGAAAAACAATCATAAACCGGCTGTTATCAATATATCAGGCAACCTGGCCAATATATTTTGGAAACTTGGCCAATATAAAAAAGCGCTTGCTTTATTAGATTATACGGTTAAAAATTATCCGCCGTATGATGATAACACACGCATGTACATAACCGCACATTATACAAATATTTATATAAAGATGCAGAATTTCGCCATGGCCGAAAAGTACTGCAAGCAAATGCTGAAACTGGCAAGCACTGCAAAAGTACCCAGCGAAACCTATATGAATATGAGCATGGTAGCTATACAACTTTACATCCTAACTAAAAGGTATGACGAAGCAAAGGGTATGCTGGCCAAATGCGATTCGATGGTTAACAAATCTGGCTTCCTGATGCAGCGGTCGAATATTGAGATAAGCTATTTCAAAATAGATTCGGCACAGGGAAGATATATATCCGCCATTAAGCATTACCAAAGGTATAAATCCAATGAAGATTCGCTTTTTAACCAGGGCAAAAACCGGGCAATGGCCGAAATGCAGGTGGAATTTGACACCTACAAAAAAGACCAGGACATCGCTTTTAAAAGCAGGCACATTAACCTGCTTACCAAACAAAGCACGCTGCAAAAAAGCCAGTTGGAGCAGGCCGGACTAATCCGCAACCTGGTTATCGGCGGCATAGTTTTACTCGCAATATTACTTGGGGTTATCTTCAACCGTTTCCAGATCAAAAAGCGCAGCAACGTGCAATTGGAAGCCAAGCAACTCGTTATCAACAAAAAGAATGAATCGCTGCAGGTATTGGTGGATGATAAGGATAAGCTTTTGAAAGAGCGTGAGTGGCTGTTGAAAGAAATCCACCACCGGGTGAAGAACAATCTGCAGATAGTGATCAGTTTGTTAAATACGCAGTCGGCCTATCTGAACAACGATATTGCCCTGGATGCTATCCGCGAAAGCCAGAACCGGATGCATTCTATTTCGCTGATCCATCAAAAGCTTTACCAGTCGGACAACCTGGCTAACATAGATATGTTTGAATACATTACGGATTTGGTAACCTACCTCGAAGAAAGCTTTGATACTACCCGCTCAATAGAAATAGTAGCAGAAATTGAACCCATTTGCCTGGATGTGGCGCAAGCCGTACCTATTGGCCTTATCCTGAACGAGGCTATTACCAACTCCATAAAATATGCGTTTAACGGCACGTACAAAGGCAAAATAACCATAGCGCTTGATGAGCTGCCCAACCAGATCCTGCTGCTTACTATCACCGACAATGGCCAAGGTATACCGGGAGATTTCGATTTGGATACCAGCAATTCACTTGGCATGAGCCTGATGCGGGGCCTGAGCCAGCAAATAGGCGGCACCCTGGAATTGATAAACGATGACGGCCTAGCCATAAAAATGACGCTGCCTATTAAAGTGCTCATTAGCCAGGAACCGGGCACGCTTTTACCGGCATAGCTTTTAAATTTCAGTCGGCACGCCGGAGGTAAGGAAGATGGTACGATATTTAGTAAGCTGATTCATGCTGAGCAGGGTATGCAGGTCGCTCTCTTTTTCTTTAAAGTGTGTCCAGCCGCGGGTATGCACCGGGATAACTTTCTTGGGGTCGAGGACTTCTACGGCCTGCAGCAGTCCTTTGCCGTTCATGGTATATTCGCCCAAACCAGTAAGGTATCTAAACTGTACAGCACCTACGTGGAAGATACCGATATCTATTTTATAACGTCTGGCTACCTGGTTAATGCCTTCAAAATAAACGGTATCGCCTGTGATATAGATAACGCCATCCTCCTGCCCATCAAACTCGATGATAAAACCAATTACCTCGCCGGATATAAACTCCGGGATCCACCAGGGATGATGTTGGGCCGGCGTAGCGGTAATGCGCAGGTTTTTAACTTTATCTGTAACGATGCAATGCGTTTGCCAGTTATTTAATCCGGTAATACCGGTCATGGCCTTGCTTGCCGATACAGTAGAGATAACATTGGTTACTGTTTTAGTAAAAGCCTTGCCGTTATCATCAAAATTGTCTTTATGCTGATGGTGGCTTAAGAGTATCAGGTCGATATTTTGCAGATCGGCCATTTGTAAAGCAGGGTTATCCGTTTTGCGCGATACCGAACCATACCCATGATAGTACAACCTGCCGGCCCTGTCCAGCGTGGGATCGGTAAGGATACGGTACCCGTTTATTTCTAAAAGAACACAGGCGGTATCTATATGGGTAATGGTGATATTATTCATTTGATTTAATCAGTATTATTTTTGAAAGATTTGTTATATTGAGTGACAGCGAAGGATTTAATCTACGGTATGATCGGCGATCAGATGTTTAGTTCCTCAACATGACAGTTGCTCTTAATGCCCGCCCCTGCTTAAAATAGTATCCACAATAGTTTTGGATGTTTGGTTTATCTGCTCAAAGTAAGGCTGTAACGGGCCTCCTCCTACGATGGTCCACAGCGAGCGTTCGCCTGCCGGGGTGTTTACCAGTTTGGCTATAGCATCTGCTACCTCTGTAGAATTGGGACTGCTCTCATTAGGTTCAAAATATTTCAGCAAGCCGTTTTTGTAGGCAATTATACCATCACTGTAATTTGCCTCCGCATCCGGGTTAGCCGGTACTGGCTGTTTGCTCACTATATCAGTTGAAGGATAAGCGCCTGGCTGCAGGTTCACCGCATCTATGCCTAAAGGTTTAAGTTCGTAGTGGTAACTTACTGTTAAGGCATCCACTGCGGCTTTGCTTGCCCCATAGATCCCCATAACCGGGATGGGCTGCCGCGAAACAATGCTCGAAAGTGTGACCAGTAAACCACTCTTTTGCTTATGCATATAAGGCAGCACGGCTTTTATCATCCTATCTACCCCTATTACGTTTATCTGAAACATCTGGTTGGTTTGCTCGGCACTCAGTGTTTCGTTGATGCCGATGAACGCCGAACCCGCGTTGTTAATGAGCACATCAATTTTGCCGCCTGTAGCTGCTGCTATTTCTTCAACAGCACGTTTAACTGATGCATCGCTGGTAACATCCAGTTCTACAACGGCTATCTGTAAATTGTTGGCTGCTGCCCATTCTTTTATGTTGGCGGCATTATGGATGTTTGATGTATTGATGTTGCGCATGGTGGCAAATACATGGTGCCCCTGCCCGGCCAGCTTTTGGGCGGTAAGTAAACCAAAACCGCTGCTGCTACCTGTTAATATGATATTTTTCATTGCTGCATATTTATTGTGATAAGTAATTGATTAGTGCTGGCTTAACCAGTTTAGTATATAATCGGCATCCTCTTTCCAGATAGGCTGGCCCAGTACAAAGTGGTTACGGCCTTTAAACTCTTTATACTCTAATACCGAATTGTTCTTTTTGTAACGTTTAAAATTGCGCAGGTTTAAGTGCGCAGGGATAATATGATCTTGATCCCCGGCGGTGATCAGCAATGGTGCATGTTCCTGGTTAAAATCAACCCTGGCAGCACTGGTAAGCCCTCCCCTGGCCACACGTTTAGATTCGGGCACGGTAGATGAATCGTAGATCTTCTTTTGTTCGGCCAGCGGCATACCATTTACAAACGCATACTGGAACGTTTCAAACGACATGAGGTAGGTTTTATCAACCGGGGTAAACAAGCCCAGCGCCCGCCAGGTAGATTTTAGGAACGACCACTCATACGGAATAATGCCCTGCGGTGGTACCGGGTGAATAGCTATAGCTTTTTCTGCCAATCCCCTGCTCACCAGGATCTGGGTAATTAAGCCTCCCAGGGAGTGCCCGATAATGATAGGTTTTTCGGAAAGCGACTTGGCGACATCAGCATAATGGTCTACCAGTTCTTCTAGCGTTAAACGGGCAAGGCCCAGATCATTCGGTTGCCTATTACGCAGAGTGGCAGCATTTGGGGCTTCTTTAAAAGGCCAGGCCGGTGCAAGGGTTTTGTACCCTTGTTGCTCGAAGTAAGCGGTCCAGTTATCCCAGCAGTTATTGTGTACAAAAGCGCCTGTTACAAATAGTACTGTTTTAGTATTTTTCATATTGTTAAGTATAAAATTATTTTGTAACCCAGCTGGTTTAAGCGGCCGGGTTTATATTGTGAGATTGTGATATGGTTCAGGTTAAAGCCGGTTATGCCAGGTAAGTTTTCAGCTCCGCCGCTGCATGGCGAAACAATGATTTAGATTGTGCGGTGTTGGCCAACGGATTAAGCAAGCCAAAATCATGAATAGCGCCTGCATAGGTAAGTGTAGTTACGGTTACGCCTGCTTCATCCAGCTTGCGGCCATAGGCAAGGCTTTCATCTAAAAATATATCCGCTTCGCCTACCTGTATTAGCGTTGGCGGCAGACCTTTCAATTGATCCAAAGAAGCCAACAAGGGCGCAGCGTAGATCTGTTTGCGGTCTTCTGCATCGGGAATGTAATTCTCATACATCCAGGTGATCAATGGCATAGTTAAAAAGCGCTCGGTACCGAAACGTTTGTAAGAATTTGTTTCGAAATCGGAGTTTACTGTTGGCCAAAATAGCACCTGCAGTTTAATTTCCGGGCCGCCCTCCAGCGAAGCCTTGAGCGCTGTAACGGTAGCCATATTACCACCTGCGCTGTTGCCTACCAGGGCTATGCGGCTGCCATCTACACCAATTTCACTACCGTTTGCTGCCAGCCATTTGGTAGCGGCATAAATTTCGTTGGTAGGCTGCGGGTATTGTACATCAGGAGATGGGGTATAGTTAACAAATACGCCTGCCGCGCCGGAAAGTACAGCTAAGTCGCGCACCATTCTTTTATGGGTTGGGAAATCGCCCAGCACCCAGCCGCCGCCGTGGATAAATATAAAGGCCGGTAATATGCCGGTTGCGCCTGCCGGCCTTACAATATTCAGTTTAATGGTATAGCCATCGGCAGAAATTATTTTTTCAGATTCTTCAATGCCCGATAGGTCTACCTCTACAGATGCCTGTGCGCCCACCAGCACTTTACGTGCCTCAACAGGCTGCATAGATTCTATTGCTGCGCCGCCGCTGTTGTTTAAAGTGTTAAGGAATTTCTTTGTGTCTGCCGATAATGCTGGGTCATCGGCTACCGATGGAACGATTACTTCGTTGATTGTTAAAGTGTTCATGGTTTTGTATGTTTTTTGAGTTTTAATTTTTGTTGTGCCTGCCGGCTTGCCAACATTTATTCAAATCAGTCACCATTTAATTAAATAGTTAATAATCAATAACTTAAATAAATTATCTTGAAAAATATTGTAGCGATATTTCGCTAAACGTTGACGGATAGATTTTAGAACAGCGAAAATTCACCTATCGGCAATAACTATCTATTTCCACCGATACAGTTATACATAATTAAAAACTCAGGATTGCTCACCAACAGGTTCAACCTCGTTCAGTCTACTAATCGAACATGTCTTTCGCCTTTCATTTTCGATTATCAGCGGCATTTCGCTAATTCCAAATAAATATTTTCATTTAAACAACTGACTATGAAGCAATATCAATTTTGGCATCTCGCTTGTAATACCCTGCGCAATCGTATGGCCTGCTGGATAAATATCTATCCGCACACCGTAGCGACTGAAGGATTACATGAAAAAAACAAGCAGGCAATTACTGCTGATACTTGTGCCCACATTTTGCTTTACGCCAACACTGCAAGCGCGGCCAATACTATTTAATACGTTGCCGGTAAACGGCGCCATTAACCTGGTACAGATCGGTACATTACTTATACTGCTAATCGTGCTCATATTTGCTTATACGCAACGCCGGGAGAAAAATAAATTGGCTATACAAAACCAGATGCTAAGAACAGAGCTTAATGATAACGCCATATGCCAGGATCAGCTTACCGAAGAAAAGGACTGGCTAATAAAAGAGATCCACCACCGGGTAAAAAACAACTTGCAGATAGTAATGAGTTTGCTGAATACGCAGTCGGCTTACCTTACCAGTAACGAAGCAGTGGAAGCTATCCGTAACAGTCAGCACCGGTTGTTTGCTATTTCGCTGATCCATCAAAAACTATATCAAACGGAGAGCCTGGCTACAATTGATATACCCTTATACATCCACGAACTGCTGCAATACTTACGAGACGAATACAACGCTGCCGAAAAAGTAACGTTTAAAATAAATGCCATTCCGCTTAGCTTGGATGTCGCGCTGGCCGTACCGCTAGGGCTGATCATTAACGAAGCGGTTTCGAACATTTTAAAATACGCGTTTCCGGGTGATGCTGTAGGCGAGATAAAGGTATTGTTGGAAACCGATGATCAGCGGCATTATCATTTGCAAATTGCCGATAACGGCATTGGCTTGCCACCTGCATTTGATATGAACGACGGCAACTCATTAGGCACCAGTTTAATGACCGGCCTGAGCTGCCAGTTGAAAGGCAAACTGGAAATAAAAAATGATAACGGCGTAATTGTTAACTTAGCATTTGAGAAAGCCGAGAAGCACAACTACGACCTGTCTAAAGTTTAACCCGCAATACCTGTCACTATGAAAGAAAATATACTAATAGTTGAAGATGAGTTTATTGTAGCTAACGACCTGCGCCTGATGTTGGTTAAGGCCGGTTACACCGTTTGCGGAATAGCGGCATCTGTAACAGATGCCAGGCGCTTGATAGAAAAACTTAAACCCACCTGGGTGCTGCTGGATATTTTTCTGCAGGATGGTTCAATGGGGATAGAACTGGCCAGTCATCTTACTGAAAAAAACATCGGCTTTATATATATTTCGGCCAATACCAATCAAAGCGTTTTAGAAGCAGCCAAAGCTACGCAGCCCTACGGTTTCCTCGTAAAACCTTTTCGCGAGCGCGATCTGCTGATTATGCTGGATATTGCCCGCGAAAAGCACCAGCACAATCTGCAGTTTATCCTGCAGCGCGAACTGATCCTGCAAAAACAGTTAGAAACCATCAATGGCTCTGCAACAGAGCTTACAGAAAAGATCAGCAAGATCCCCGGCACTTTCCAGGCGCTTATCCCCTTCGATCACATGAAGATAAACTTTATGAAAAAGCGTGAGAACGCTCTGCAGGAGATCAGCTTTATCCGTACTGGTTTTGATGAGTACCAAGTGATCAGTAACCAGGAGTTGCCCGCTTTAATGGGGTTATCCACGCAGGAGATCAATAAATTCAAAGCCAGGATACCTGCAGACGATAAAGGCGCCTACAACAGATTGGAATACAGGAGGCTGCTTTTGGATGAGCCATGGGAGAAACTGTTAAGCAACCATTACCAGTTGGCATCTAAAGTAATTATACCGCTTATTTTAAATAATAGTGAGCCTGCCGCCTTATCATTTTACAGCCGCAAAGCAGATGGTTATGCCAACTCACATGTAAATATGCTTAGCAAGGCAGAGCCGGCTTTAAAAGTACTGCTTACGCAATTATATAATGATAGTAAGGTACAACTGCCGGTAGACAGGAATGCAAAGGCAAGCGAACAAACCCCTACTCTGGCCGTACCCGTTACAAAAGGCAAGCCCAATTTTGATGGCATTATTGGTAATAGTCCTGCTTTAATTACGGTGCTTGATAATATCGGCATGGTGGCAACAGCAAATATTTCGGTACTGATATTGGGGGAAAGCGGCACCGGTAAAGAACGTGTAGCGCAAAGCATCCATACATTATCGCCTCGTAAAAACAAACCTATTATTACGGTTAATTGCGCGGCATTACCGTTAGAACTGATAGAATCTGAACTCTTTGGGCACGAGAAAGGGGCTTTTACAGGCGCTACCGATAAACGTACAGGCAAATTTGAACTGGCCGATGGTGGCACCATTTTTTTGGATGAAGTAGGCGAACTGCCCTTAGATTCGCAGGTGAAACTGTTGCGAGTATTGCAGGAAAAGGAAATAGAGCATGTAGGCGGTAGTAAAACCATTAAAGTAGATGTGCGTGTAATTGCTGCTACCAACAAAAACCTGGAGAAAGAAGTTGCTGAAGGGCGTTTCCGGCTGGATCTGTATTACAGGCTAAACGTATTCCCAATAGAATTGCCTGCACTACGCGAACGCAAAGAAGATATTGCCCCGCTTGCTCAACATTTTGTAAAAAAATATGCGCTGGAAATGAGCAAAGATGTAAGCATCATCAGCAAAGAGGTACTTAAACAACTGGAAGCCTACAACTGGCCCGGCAACATCAGAGAACTGGAACACCTGTTGCAGCGCAGTGTTTTAATGACCCAGGGGCCGGTAGTTGATGCTATAAAAATGCCTGTTGCCGAGCAGGCTAAAACCCAGGCCGTAGCAACAGAATTTAAAATGCAAACCTTAGAACAAATGGAGGCCGAGCATATTTTAGGCGTACTTAAAAACTGCAAAGGCAAAGTATGTGGCCCCGGTGGCGCTGCCGAGATATTGGGCCTGCCGCCAAGCACACTCAACTCCAAAATAAAAAAACTGGGGATAAGGAGGGAATCGTATTTTAATCAATAGGTTGGAGTTCTAATTAAGAGCAATTTTTAGATTTTTTTACAGCAAGTTCTTCCCGCTTTATTCCGCTGAAGAATTCTATTTCGTATATCTTATTTCGCTTGCTCGAGTTTTGCCCCGGCAAGTGTCTTTTAAAAATCCGATCTTCTTAGTGTAAAAAGCAAATTCTAATTTACACAATTGGCACAATATTAAGGAAACATTAATTCGATTATAAACGTTATAGGTGCTGATGCTAAATAATATATCGTTATAAAGCAGTTCATTTATTTAACCCCTGGCTTACGGAAGCTGCTCAATATCGCTTATGTTAAAATCTATTTTACTGATCCTGTGTATGGCTCCATGCTTTCTGTTCGCGCAGGACGCGGCAAGCATCATTCCTAATAAAACCCCGGCGAAGGATACTTCAAGGCAAACCGACCTGATAGATATCGCCAAAGATCTCTTTCATTTTGGTGTGCGCGATGTAAAGCAAAAAGCTGATGATGACAAAACGGTGTATTTCTCTATCCTGCCAATAGGGAGTAACGTACCGGGTGGCGAGGGTAAAGCACTGGTTACCAGCACCACGGCCGGCGTATACCTTGGCCCGCGTAGTACAACCAATATTTCCAGCGCAACTTTTACCCCCTACTGGAACCTGCATGGCCGCTTTGGTTTACCCCTGCGGACCAGCATTTGGTTCCCTAATAATACCTGGACTATACAGGGCGATACCCGTTTCCTGGTATACCCGCAGTACACCTGGGGGCTGGGCAGCAACAGAACTTATAACGACAGGGTATTGGTAGATTACCGCTACATCCGCTTTTACCAAAGTGCCCTTAAACGAATTAAACCTTATCTTTTTGCAGGGATAGGCTACAATCTCGATTATCACTTTAATATAAAAAGCGATAACCCGGATACCGATTTACCAAGTTTCACAAAATACGCTTATGGAACAAGCGGCAGTTCGCTATCGTCAGGTATTAGTTTAAATATCTTATACGATACCCGTAACAACTCTATTAACCCGCTGCCTGGTGCATATGCAAATATTATCTTCCGTACCAATCCGCCATTTTTAGGTAGTAATGATAATTGGCGATCCTTATATGTGGATGTGAGGAAATATATCTCTATGAATCCTAAAAAGCCTAATCAGCAAAATACGCTTGCATTTTGGTCGTACTTTTGGAAAGCCTTTAACAGTAACACTCCATACCTCGATCTGCCAAGCATTGGCTGGGATCCCAACAACCGCTCGGGAAGAGGGATAGATCAGAACAGATACCGTGGCCGTACGCTACTTTATTTTGAAAGTGAATACAGGCGCGACATTACCAACAACGGCTTGCTTGGTTTTGTGGTATTTACAAACGTAAACACGGTAAGCGGTTCTAAATCTCTGTTCACCTCCTGGCACCCTGCCGCTGGTAGCGGCTTACGCATTAAATTTAACAAAGGCTCTAATACCAACATCGGTATCGATTATGGTATCAGCAAAGGCTACAGCGCTATCATGTTCAACTTAGGTGAGGCATTTTAATGCGCACTCGTTTTAGTTGTGAATTGTATATTTAATGTGCATATTAGTAACGGTTCAAAATCAGTTGGTTAAATACGCTTTTGTCCTGATAATCAATTAGCAGTTACAACATGCTTTATTCAGTATTGTAGTAATTTACCTGCTATGAACCATTATTGATTACTATTCCCCTATTAATGCATCATGTACCGGTATTTTAAATACACGTTAGCGGTTTTATGTTTACTATTAATTAGCGCATTACCTGTATGGGCCCAGTCGGGCGCTCAAACCCTGTTGGACAAACTACGTCAAACGCCCAATAAAAAAGACACCAACTATATTAGATTACTGAATGATATTACAGTAAAGTACACCTTTGATAAACCCGATAGCGCCGTTATATACGGCCAGCAAGCTTTAACCTTGGCTAAACAAATAAAGGATGAGCGCGGCGAGGGTACTGCCTATAATAACATTGCCAAGGCATATTATATACTTGGTAACTATTACCTATCGCTTATTGCATCAGATAAGGCAATGGTTGTTAACCAAAAAACAGGCTATAAAAGTGGTATTGCTGGCGCCTATAACAACAAAGGCCTTATTTACCTGGCGCAAGATCGTATGGCCGATGCCATCCCCGAGTTTAGCAAAGCGCTTAAATTTAACGAGCAGATAAAAGACAGCGCCAGGATAGCTGCCAATTACTTTAATATTGGCTTGAGTTATGATGAAATAAAGGTTTATGATAAAGCATTTATATATCTTAAAAAAGCGCTGGAAGTTGCCCAAAGTGTGAAAGAATGGCATATAAAGCTAATGGCGCTAAACCGCATTGGCGAAGTGTATTTTCACACAAAAGATCATAAATCGGCATTAAAATACTTTACGCTTGCGCGTAATTTCAAATTATATCAAGACAGCTGGGAAAAAGGTTTCACTTACGGTGGACTTGCTGAAAGCTATTACGCCTTAGGCAGATACAGCGAAGCCATTACCAACGCACAAAAGAGCCTTACCATTGCGCGGAATATGAAGGCCAATTGGGATGCCGAACGTGCAGCCAACATCCTGTCTAAAAGTTATGCAGCGGCCGGCGATTATAAAAATGCTTATGATTACCAGGCCTTAGAAAAAGCTTACTCGGATAGTTTATTTAATGAGGCTAAGGATAAAGAGGTTAACTACCTGCACCTGCAGGAGAAAAAGGCCGAAAATGCCAAACTGATTAAGCAAAACGAACTTGCCTCGCATGCTAATGATCTGAACCGGATGGTGATCTTGCTGGTGAGCCTGTTAGCTGTTTTCCTAATCGTGGTGGTGATGTTGTTGGAGAAAAGCAGAAAACATAAGAGCCAGTTAAACAAAGAGTTAAATGATCTGAATAAAGCTATTGCCTTACAAAAAGAAGCCATCTCTGCCCAAAGCGAGGTTCTGTTAGATCTTAACCATACCAAAGACCAGGTTTTCTCTGTTTTGGGACACGATTTGCGAAGCCCCTTCGCATCTATATTGCAGGCGCTGGAACTGATCCATTATGGTGATCTTACCGCAGAAGAGCAGGACTTAGTGTTTCAGGACTTTCACCGGCAGGTTACACAGGTTACCGCCATGATAAACAACCTGCTTACCTGGGCAAACAGCCAGCAGGATGGTATCAGTACTAACTTTGAAAAAGTTAATTTAACTAATACAGTTGACGAGATAGTATCGGTTTACAACTATTTTGCAAAAAGTAAAGATCAGCAGCTAAGCCACAGCTGCAACAACGAGGTATTAATAGAGGCCGATCTTAACCACGTGCGCATCATTATCCAGAACATTTTAGGAAACGCCATAAAATTTACCCCCCAGAGCGGCACTGTAAACATCTTTTACACGCAAACAGAAAATTCGGTGGCTCTGCATATTAAAGATAATGACGTGGGTATGTCTGCCGATAAAATGGAGCGCTTGTTTAAAGTATCGGGCAAAGCTATTACCGAACATGGCACTAACCAGGAAACAGGTACCGGCCTTGGTCTGATGCTAATCAAACAGTTCACCCAGGAAAACGGCGGCCATATGGAAATAAAAAGCATGCTGAACAAAGGATCTGAATTTATTATTTACTTCAAGCCGTTTGGCCGGCATGCTTCTCAACCTGCGCAAAACATCAGGGCTTAATGCTCATCCTGGCTCCTTCGCTGTGCGCGTTAAATTCCGGCGCGTACATACATTGCACTGTTGAAATACCTATGGCGTAATTGCCCGGCTGCGCTACACGCAACTGGTATTCAAATACGTAATTCCCTTTGCTTAACGTACTGATAAAGAAATTGGTGGCCACATCTTTTGTTACCTGATAGTAGTACAGGCCATCCTGGTATTTATATTGAGACAAGGTGCTGACTGGTTCTGTTCCCGCCGGACGCATGTCTTTCAGCTGCACATATTCAAAATCACGACCGGCCTTCAAATAAACAATTACTTTAAGCAGGTCGCCGGTTTTAGGCTGATGCGTAGCATCCACAACCGTAGCAACCGAGCCGGAATTAGTTTGTTTCAGGATGAAGTATTTACGCTCCAGCTGAATATCTGTGTGCGATGGTGTGATCTTATCCAGTTGCTCCATATACTGCCAGTACATAGCGCCCCAACTAATGCTTTTGCCATTGTTTTTTACTTCAACCTTACCTAAAGCCGGCTTAACCGATTCATCTGCCCAGGCTGTTTTAATATAGCCGCTGCCGACTTCTTCTTTTACATCAGGCTTAAGTTCGCTTAAAGATTTTCCTCCTATCGTTATCTCCGATTTTGCATCTGTAGAGAGCCAGTCGCCTTGTTTTAATAATAAGGCGTAGCAAGCGGCGGCTGTGGCTTTGGTAGTTTTCCAGTTACTGGTTTGTTTGTTGCGCAGCAGCCAGATCTTCATTTCTTCCAAAGATTTTTCATTGCCTCCAACCTCGGTAAACAGTTCTATCAGCAGGCATTGTGTTTCTATAAGCGATTGGTACCAGTGATATCCCTGCTGGTTTGCAGGCCAGTACATCCCCAGATCGTCTGATTGGCTCGCTGTTTCCAACAGCGATTTCATAATGGCCGTAGTTACTACCTTATTCCCCATACGGTAAAGTTTAAGGGCAATCATAGCTTTATTATACTCATTTTGGCCAACCCATTGCTTTAAGGCGCGATTTACGTAATTACCCTCCACCTCTTTTAGTGTGGCATCTGTTTCTGTATCTTTAAAATAGCTGCGGGCGTACCAGGCATGTACCTCTAACGGGCTTAAATTACGGCTGGCATATTTCTTATCGTACTTTTTAATATCAGCTTCCTCTGTTTTCAATTTATTGTTGAGGTATACCAGCGCATTGGTACGAATTACATCGAGCGTGGAATTAGCTGCAGGGATTGCCGCCTTTTTGAGCTGTCCTATTCCTGCCAAAATATGTTGGGTAATATACCTATCGGCCCTATCGCCTGCAAACCATGGAAAACCGCCATCAGGCAGTTGCTTCTTGTGTAACTTATCTAAGCTCTGCCCCTGTTCGTAGCTTAATTTATTTAGATCGAACAGTAGCGCAATCCTGTTCTTCTGTTCATTCTCGTTCGCAGCATCGCGCAGCCATGGTGTTTCTTCCAGCAATACTGATTTTAGTTCAGGGTTTTTCTCCAGGTTAGATACCAACGCTCTTGAATTTGCAGCTTTCCATCTGTTAAACACCTGTTTTATTTGTGGATAACGTTCAATTATGCCCGCAGCAAAACTGTTAGCGTAGAAACGGCTGAATACCTGCTCGGAACACTCATATGGAAACTCTATCATATATGGCAGGGCCTGTACGGCGTACCAAGCTGGGTTCTTCGTGTACTCCAGTGTGAGGTTTTTGCTTTTTAACGTAGTACTGATTTGATTAATAAGCTTATCAAAATTAAAGGTTTTGGTTTGGCCGGAGCGTACCATCATAGGCATGCTTTCGGTAACCAGCATCCGGTTGGGCAGCACAGGTACGGTATTTTCCTCACCATCGGTATAGTTGCCTGCAGATGCCGTTAAACGATAGGTAAGCGCCTCGATACCTGACGGAATGATAATTTTAAATGTTACAGCTTTTGTTGCGGAGGTATCCAATTCAAACTTTTGTGTAGCATCTGCTGATCTGGCAAAAAGGTTTACCGACTGCAGGGTAACTGCGTTAATCAATTCCAGTTTAGCCTGCCCTTTTAAAGCTGTTGCAGATAAATTGACCCCCCTTGCCGATATCGACAGGGTATCCCCCTCGCGCAAAAAGCGCGGCATGTTGGCGCTTATCATCAGTTTCTTTTGAGTGACGATCTCCTGCTCAATGTACCCGGCCTGCAGCTCTTTGTTATGCGCAAACGCCCTGAATTTCCAACGGGTGAGCGATTCGGGGATAGTAAAATCAAAACTGATCTCTCCCTTAGTGTTGGTACGCAGCTGCGGGTAAAAGAAGGCTGTTTCATTAAAGTTTTTGCGGATGGTAGGCGGGATATCTATTCTGATTTCCTTAAAGTTGATTGCTCCGGACGTATTAAATTTCTTAAGAACGTCTTTGTTATTCTTTACAACGGGCGGTGGAAACTTCACAGCGTTATAAGAGTAACCAAAAGATCGCTCCTCAACTCCCTGTTTCACGTCGCTGTTGCCAACAGGTTCATCTATCCTTATTTCAGCATCAGGGTCGCCTTTCTGGCTTTTAACACCAGGATCTGCCGACTCCTGTTCATAGCGCATTTCTTCTACGGTTTTCATCTTTACGATCAGCTTCAGGCCCTTTACCGGCAAAACCCGTTTAGTAACCCATTTTTTTCCACTAAACACCAAAACGGCTTTTTGCGGCACCCGGATTTTAAAATATCCTAACGAGTTGGGCACAGTATTAATATCTGTATTACTTACGCTTACCTTTATCCCTGTAACATTGTAATGCACTACACGCCCAATAACATCATATCCGCCATTTACTTTTGAAGTATTTTTTAAATATTTGGCTGCTATAAGTTTATCGCTCAAAGCATTTTTTTTAAATTCTTTAATATTGTCAATGTAGTTACTGTATATACTATTATCATCCTCGTAATTATAATTCAGGGTGTTTAAGCTTTCGTAATCTCTGTCTGTATTCCTCCTATCATATTCATATGGCCTCCGGTAGTAACCGTACGCTATAGTGGTAATAACAGAAGCCGGCGGCGTATTGATCCATTGATAATAGTTTTGCAGGGAAGGCGTATAATTAAATTTCTGCTGCCATGAGGTTCCGCGTACAATATCATCCAGCGAGGCATCATACATCCCTGCCAAAAGCTCGGCGGCTTGCTGGTTATTACTTCCGCTGATCTGCAGCTTCCATTGTTCTTTTTCGCCAGGCTGCAATTTATCCCGCATGGTTAAAAACTTAACATCAAGCTGTTGAGTGGTATCTCTAAACAAAATACGCTGGTAATAATTATACCTGCGGTTGCCGTTGATGAGCATAAATTGCACAGCAAAACTATTCTTAGCGGTTAACGGTACTGCCAAACTAATCTTTTGCAGCTTATCCGCCCGCAACCTGATCAGCTTTGAAGAAAGCAGCTTGTCGGCATCATACGTTTCTAAAAGCGCTTCACAATCTTCACCAACACCCACAAAAAATTCGGCAGGCTGATTGGCTTTAACCGTAGTATTTACCGGCACTACCCAATCCTTTGTTTTTTGTACCGAGGCATCTTCAGTTACCAGGTTTATATACCGGGTTACCGATAATGTATCCCCATTCTCGTTACGCGCATTAATTACAACAGCGTACACGCCTGCGGGCGACTGCAAAAGTTTAGCAAAATCCAATTTACCTGCACTGTCTTTGCTAACTTTAATTTCCAGCTCGCTGATTTTTGCTAAACGTTGCCAGTTTTTGTATTCGCCCTCATAGTTGTAACTTATGTGAGGAAAATCCGTACGGTAGTCACTTTGGCTCATCATCCACTTATCGGGCACGCTCCAAAGCCTCGTTTTAAAGAAAACGCCGGGGCCTGTTAACGCATAAACCCGAATCGTAGCCTTGCCGTTTTGCTTTTGATCATTACCATTAGAGATGCCAAGACTTGCATCGATACCGTTACCGGCAATAGCTATAGCTGGTAGCACCACCTTTACCCGTATAGCTTTAGTACCTATACTCACATCTGTAGTAGCGGTTTGTGTTTCATTACTATCATCTGTAACATCGGCCTTTATATTAAAGTTGTAAAATTGCTCTGCCGAATTGTTTATTACGCCCGCAGCCAAAAATTTATATTCAAACTGACCCTGCGCATCCGTTTTTATGGTATCTGTGGTTACTTCTCCATTGTTCTCATTGTAAGAAAGATATCTATGCGTGTATTTATATTCTTCAATATTATTTTCCTCTTTATCATCAGCATCATCTAATAACGCAGCACTGGCGTTGCGGGTAATGTGAAGGGCAATCTTAGCATCAGATACGCCATAGCCCGAAAACGCTTGCACTTTCCCCTTAATGGTAACACTATCATTAAGTTTATAATTTTGTGTTATCGGTTCAAAATTCACTTTAAAAGTTGGCCGCTTATACTCTTCAATCCTTATGCCGGCCATACCGTTATCGGTTTTTAATTCGAAGTAACCGCCTGTAATAATTTGCGGTATAATAAAGGACGAAGCCGCCGAACCAAATTCATTGGTTTTTAAAGTAACCGACGCTATTTGTTTGCGCCCAGCACCTATAAATTCTACTACAACATTCGTATTGGGGATAATATTGCTTTTACCATTTACGCGCCGTGTTTGCAAGGCTTTAAAATAAATGGTTTGGCCCGGGCGATAAATTTCCCTATCGGTAAAAATATAAGTACTGATTACCGAGTCTTTTTCAGCGTTGTTATAAGATGAGTAATAATCGTAATCTGTATTACTGTGGTATTTATCATTCAGATAGTTTAGGGCAACCGTATAATTACTGGCATCTCTATTGAAAAGATAAGCCCCGTTTGCATCTGTTACACCTTTATAAACTGTTGGTTTCTTTTTTACTTTTCCGTAATTATTTGGCTTATAAGTAATGGTTACTGCCGCGCCGCTTACCAATTTGCCTGTTTGGCGGTTAACAACGCGTATCTCTCTTTTTCCATTTGGGGTTTGCCGGATAAAATAAGCAAGGTTGCTCACCGCAAAACTATTTAGCTGTAACAGGCTGTCTTTATCCCCGGCCTGCTTTAGCATTAATACATAAGTGCCTGTTTTGAGCGGGTCTATTTTAAACTCGGTTGAATGCACCCGGTAATCGGTGGCAACAGGGAGGTTAAGTAATTTATCCTGTACTGGCTTAAGCTTTTTAAGATAGGCAACAGTTTTTTTGCCGGGGAGAATTTGATCTTCATGCTGGTCCATCTTATTTAAAAGTGCAACCTGTTCATCTGTTAAATAATATATTTTATAATTGGCGGTTTTTAAGTTGCGGTAGTTCAATAAAGCAAGCAACGGCTGGTTGGGGCTATTTACATCCTCTACAGTGGCAGATAGTTCTTTAACTTCTATCTGGCGCATAAGATTAAAGGAGTTAATACCACCCGGGCTTTTGCGGTAAGCCTTTTCTGCTTGTTGCAAGTAGCTTCTTGCAGTTACCAAACTATCCAGGTCGTTGTAATAGTTCCCGATGTTATACAAAGCATCTGCTCTGAAATCGCCTGCGGATTCGTCTGCTGCAATACGTTTTAGTGCCGCTATATAAAGACTATCTTTACCCCCCAATCTGCTATTAATGTGTATAAAATTCAGCCTTTGCAGATCAAGATCAGCCAGTGCCTGCCTGTTGTTCTTTTGCAGATGAAATTGCAAGCCCTGTTGCAGGTACTTTATTCCGTGGTAAATAGTAGAGGCGGTATCGGTAGTTTTTACAGTAAGGTTTGCAAAGGCTCTATTATCGCTGAAAAAATGGGGCTCATTGATATTAAAGGACAATTTAGGTTTAACTAAATCTGGTTCATCTGCCAGAAAATAAGCAAACGCTCGGTGTAAAAGCAAATCGTAAAGTGTTGGGCGTAAATAGCGGGTGCGCTTGTCTCCTTCCAGTATACCATCCAGCACGTCAACCGGGGTGTTTTGCAACTGCTCTGTATCCTTTAATGATAACTGGTATAAGCGCGTAGTTTGCTGCACCAGCGTATAAACATCCCATTTGCGAAAATCAATATCAGGTTTCTCCAGCCTGCTGCGTTTGATAAACTGATAACGGTTTTGTTCATAATATTTCCAGTACATATCTGCCAGAAAGGATTGTAAAACCGGCCTAACCGGGAACACAGATCTATCTATATCGGCATTTAACGTATTGATAATATTTACGAGCGCATCATCCTGCAGATAAGTTTGGAATTTGGTGCGATAAATAGCCGCGCGTACTAATTGAGGAGCGTTGTTTTCCTTTCGTGCCATTATATCCAAAGCCTCAACCTGTTTTAAAGCAGATTTTGGCAGGCCCACCTCAATTAAAGAATCTATAGTGAATATTAAATTGTGGTAGTTGTTCTGTGCTGATGCCGATATAGAAAACAACAACACTATGGCGACAAGAAGGTATTTAAACTTAGCGGTAACGTGTGAAAACATGATTTAGGATTGACATTTATGAACGACTAAATATAAATGATAATTGCTGGTTAATATTTAACCAGATGCTATTTATATTCTGTTTCCATAAATCTTTCTTAATAAAAAAAGCCCCGCAAATCTGTGGATCCGCAGGGCTGTAAATATAGCTGAGGGGTATTGCTATTTCTTTGCAGGGGCAAGGATGCCGGGATACAACACACCATCCGGTGCATCAAACTGAAAGCCTAATAATTTGGCTACCAGCGGGGCAATATCTTCCAGGCCCATTATTGGCAATACTTTGCCGGCTTTTACGCCAGCGCCACTTACAATAAAGCCTGTCTGTATATGCTGAAAATCGGGGAAGTAACCATGCGTTCCGCCTGATGCCGACCTGATCACGTCGCCGGTTAGGGCACCGTTGGCAACAACGCCTTCTGTCATGGCTAATGCAAGGGCAACGTTAGGGTCGGCACCTATTTTATCCAGTTCGGGGCGTTCTACTACACGGAACAACCTTTTCTGCGGCTCGGGCAAGGCGGCTAATATGGAGCGGACCTGCGCCAATGTTTTCTGATCTTTAGGATCTTTCAGGATTAAAAACGCCGAACCGCCTGATGGATGAAACTGTGCTTTCCAGTCGGTTTTACCATTGGCCCTATTGAACAGGTTAGCTTTCGCCAGCCAGATGTTTGGCGATACCGAAGTATGTATATCTACAAAACCATGGTCGCCGGTTACAATAACGGTGGTACTATCCTTTATACCCGCCTGTGCAATGGCTTCCAGCACGTTATTAACGGCATGGTCTGCACCGGCAATGGCTGTGCGTACGTCTTCGCCATCGCGTCCGTCGGCATGCTCGGCGTGGTCAACAGCAAATACATGGAAGGTTAGCAAATTTGGTTTGTACTTTTTAATGATGTAAGCCACCATGCGGCTGCCGTTCTCGTCTGCAGAAGAGAAATCGCTGCTTAGCTTTTCATCGTTCAGTTTACCGGTAGCGTTTTGCTCTATCTCTTCAAACAAACCCTTCGGAGTAGCTAATGTACGTTGCGGAGAGGTACGTTCAACGCTTTTATCAAGCGAGAATATCTCGGGGATATTGTAATCTATCTTAGCCCCTACCGATACCGGCCAGTAAACCGATGCCGTTTTCAGGCCTGCTTTTCCGGCAGCTTCCCACAAGGTTGGTACTTTAATAGAGCTGGTTTCCCAGTACCATTTGCCAGTTGAACCTTCCGGCTCAAACGGCAGGTTGTAATAGATCCCGTGCTTTAGGGGTTTGGCCCCTGTGATAATAGCGGTGTGCGACGGATACGTAACCGTTGGAAAAACGCCGCGTACACCATCGGCAGAAACACCTTCGGCCACCATTTTATGCAGGGTTGGCGTAGCCCATTTATCCTCTCGATAAAAATCGGGGCGTAAACCATCAATACTGATGATAATAACGTGCTTGCTTTGCTGCGAAAACCCCTGCACTGATGCCGAAGCCAGGCAAAGAGCCAATAATATTTTTTTCATGATCTATAGTAGATATAGGGTGAATTATTTGCTTTGATAGCTGCCAAACAGGGTAACCAGTTTATCCGGAAAATCGGAGATGATACCGTCAACCTTCAGCTCTTCCATTTTTTTCATAGATGCTTCATCATTAACCGTCCATGGCAATACCTGTACTTTTGCCTGGTGGGCCTGCTCTACAAAATTACTGTCAATCAACGTATAGTACGGGCTGATCCATTGCGGGGTAAAGCCTAAGTCCTTCATATTATCGGCAAAGGTTTTTTTGTTAGCTATCAAAAATGATAATACCTGTTTAGGATATTTATTGTGTAGTTCCTGCAAAGGCCTTATATCAAATGACTGGATAACAACTCTTTTGGTAACCTTTTTTTGGTTCAATACATCCATAACCAGCTTTACAAAAGTTTCGGTTACCGGGTGTGCTATGTTATCACCAGCCAGTGAGCTCTTGACCTCTAGGTTATAATAAACCGGCTTAAGGTGCTTTAGCTTAATGTAATGTTCAACACTGTCTATCATATCGGCCAGTAGTGGCTTATATGTTTTCAGCTTTTTTTGAAGCGGAAATTGCGGGTGCGGTTTGGTACCGGCATCGTACTTACGGATGCTATCGTAAGGCATGGTGTATAACAGTAATTGCTTCTCCTCTGCCTTGCTGATCTCGCTGCCATCGGGTTTCAGCATAAAATCTCCGGACATGTAACTATCGTGAGATACTACAACTTTGCCGTCTTTGGAGATCCCGCAATCCAGTTCCAGTGTTTTTACACCCAGGTCAACAGCATGGATCATGGCTTCAATAGTATTCTCGGGCATAATGCCGCGGCCTCCCCTGTGGCCCTGTACATCTAATTTCTGCTGTGCCGATGCGATAAGCGCCGTGCAGCACAAGGCTATCATTAAAAAGTTTTTCATTGTAAATGTGTTATAAATGTTATTTAAATAGCAACGGAGCAAACTCGGTTAAATACCTGCGCCAAACCTGGTAGCTGTGTACGCCCCCAGATTCTTTATAAACATGTGTTATGTTTTTAGCGTTTAACCACTCGTTATATTTCCTTACCGATGGTGTGAGGTAATCATCTTTACCAATGGCTATCCAAACCAGCTTAAGCTTTTTATTGATACTGTCATCCAGTTTAGGGAAGGCCTTATCCAAATCGGGATCGAGCAATATAATGGCCGGACTAAACCCGCCAACGTAATCAAACAGATCGGGGTTGTTTAAGCCTGCATCCAGCGATTGCCCGCCGCCCATAGAAAGACCTGCAACAGCGCGGTACTTTTTGGTTTTGCCTACGTTATACAAACCTTCTACCATCGGGATAGCTTCTTTTAGGAAGTAGGAAATAAACAGCTCCTCGTTCTTTTTATAAGCATCCTTATTACGCACGCCCGTACCCGGGTCAAACATTTCCGGTGCGCCATAGCCAAGCGTGTTGATGATGATCATTGGTTTGGCTTTGCCCTGAGCTATCAGGTTATCCATAATAATATTTTCGCGGCCTGCGGTTACCCATGCACTGGTTTCATCAGTAAGGCCATGAAAAAGATACAGCACAGGGTAAGGTTCTTTCCGTTTAGGATCATAACCCGGCGGCGTGTACACACGGATATCGCGATCATCACCCACAATTTTCGACTTAAAAAACAGCTGACTTAATACACCATGTGGAACATCGTTCAGTTCCCAGCTCAGATCTTTCGGGCCGGGTACGTGCGCCAAACTCTGGCCTAAAGCACGCTTAAACAACGGTTTAATGTATGGGTTATTTGGATCGGGCAGTACGTTACCATCTACCGAAAAGGTGTAGCGGTAAACATCAGGGGCAAAGGTTGCTGTAAAATTCCATACACCACCGATATCTTTGACCATTGGCCGGGGTTTACCATCATCCATAATCAGCATTACTTTTTGGGCATTTGGAGCCAGGAACCTAAAGGTTACCGAACCATCAGCGCCTACCTGCGGCGAATGGATATTTTTTGGAGCGGGCTGGGTTGAAACAGGCTGTGCCTTTACCATAGTAATGGCAAGGCACAGCGCAATTGTAACAATATGTTTTATCATATTAGTTTTTATGATTTTGCTACGTAAGATTAAAATCCGTAACGTAAACCTAACTGAAACTGGTATGGGTTACCCGATGGTACAACCACGCCTGTGTTAGGGTTAACGTTATAATTGTAGTTGCTTGTTGCAGTGTTAAAGCTGGCAATTGAATAAATGCTTTGGTTACCCATAGTTTTTATTACGCCTTTGTTTTTGTTTAACAAGTTAATTACGTTGAACAGGTCACCAGAAATTTCGATGTATTGTTTTTTGGTGAAGGTTCTGAAACGTTTAGCTAAACGTAAATCAAACTGACCGTAGAAACCGTTGATACCACCGTTTCTTTCTGCCACCTTACCAATGCTTTTACGCACGTAATCCTTCAGGCTCTGGCTGGCTTCCGGGTTATCCAGTATTGATTGGATAGCAGTACGGGTAGCTTGCGGTACATTAGGATCATTAGGATTAAAAATGTAAGCTAAATCGTTAGAGGCAACAAAGTCGCCGTTTACGTTACCGCCTACCACTAATGAATATCTTGTACCACCAATACCTGAATACCTTAAACCTACAGTTACACCATAAAAAGTTGGCAACGTACCGTAAACAACAACCTTGTTTCTGAACTGGTTATCAGAAGCACTCATTTTACTCAGATCACGCGGATCATCTTTTACCGGTAAAGCTAACGTCGCGGTATTAGCTACGTTACCGTTGTAAGAAGTGTTATCCTTGGTATCGTTGTAAGTATAGCTGAAAGAGATCTCACCATCGCGGAAGTAACGGAAAGTACCGTCAAATACAAATGCGTACTGGTTTACTTTACCATCGCTGTTTAAGGCAAGCACACGGCCTACACGTTCAGTTTTGCGGCCTTTTGTCCAGTCGGCAGCCCCGTTGGTTGGGTTAATAGTTACAGCAGGCACATATACGCCACGGTTGTCCTCATTAGATAATCTGAAGTAAGGGTTATCAACCATGTTGGCATCAGTGTACATGTAGTTATTACGTGCTAAGCTTAAATAAGCACTTACACCTAATCTTAAACGCTCCGTAACAAAACGGTTGTAAGAGAAGTTAGCTTTGTACAATACCGGAATCTTAACATCCTCGCGGTTAAGGTTAATGGTTGATAAACGTGATACGCCCGGAGTATTAAACAATTCTGCACCAGGGCTTTTTGATGGATCCTGACGGTAAAGCGGAAAGTTTGGAGATGGCAACAAGTTAGGGCCGGTTGCAGTTGCAGTAATATCTACCGCTGCAAGTTTGGTGCCGTCAAATATCATGTTGTTGATCATTGTATAGTTCAGGATGTCTGAACCGAAGATACCCGCACCTAAACGGATAATGTCTCTTTTGCGTTCGCCAATATCCCAGGTAAACTGTACTCTTGGCTGGATCTGGAAAGTATTTAAAGAATGGTCTGTTCTAAGGCCCAGATCATCAAACACTACTTTGTTAAAGTTTGGTTTATCCAGGTAGTTCGTATAATCTGCCCTGATACCGCCCATCATTTCTAAACCCGGAGCAAGTTTGGTTTGCATTTGTGCATATAAACCAGCGTTTACAAAGTTTTGCTTTACGCTTGGGTCTGCAACCAAAGGAATCTCACGGGCGTAACGGTATGGTGTAAGGTTGTTAAAGTTATCTAAACCGGTGAAGTAAAAGCGGCCGTTCACCTCGCTGCCGTAACGCGAATTCATGTGAGTGTACATCAAATCGGTACCGAAGGTAAAGTTGATTTTATCGGTATTGTAATAGATGTTATCAGTTAACTGGGCAACATCGCTGAAGAAATACTCAGGAGCGTAACGCTGGCCACCCAATTGGATAGAGGTGTAAACCGTTTTGCCACCAACTGTTGAAGGAACCCTTTCTACAATTGCACGTGGAATAGTAGCGGTACCTGCTGGTAATTGATCGCCAGAGATACTTTCTACCGATGCAGTTAAGTATTGTGCCTTTAACTCGTTAGTTAAACGTGGTGATAAGGTAGAACGTAAAGTAGCCAGGATGCTGTTACTTTTGTTTCGGCTTGTACCGTAAACCTCGTAAAGATTGATAGCGGTGTTATCACCAATATTCTGGTTATTTAAATCATATATGTAGTTATTGCTAACAGTCAACAGGTTTTTACTGTTTATCTGGTAATCTATACGTGCATATAAAGCAGTGGTACTTTCCTTCTTATCAAAAGAACCAGTCTGCGGTGTGCTGGCAACGCCGTATTTGGTACGGGCTGTGTTTAAAAATGCATCTAACGTAGTTTGGGTAAGGCTGTAACGCTGCTCATCCGTTGCACCCTGAATATCTGCAATTTGCAGCGGGCGGGCATCACGTTGATGGTCATACGCTACAAAAAAGTGTGCTTTATCTTTGACGATAGCACCGCCTAAAGAGAAACCATACTGATAAGTAGAGAAAGGCACATTACGTTTGTTACCACGGGTATCATACGGAGAAGATAACTCATCGGCACGTAAGAAGGTAAACGCGCTTCCGCTTAAAGTGTTAGTACCTGATTTTGTAGCTGTGTTAATAGTACCACCACCACTTCGGCCGTAAGTAACATCGTATTGGTTGGTTACTACTTTAAACTCGCGCACAGCCTCTATAGAGATAGAGTATGGCGAGCCTGTACCTGCTGTACCGCCGAAGGTAGCGTTCTTAGCAGTCATACCATCAATAGTAAAGTTGGTAGAAGTAGCTAACTGACCAGAGATACTGCCACCGCGGCTAAGCGGAGAAAGATCTACCAGGGAAGTAAAGTTTCTTCCGTTTACAGGCAGTTTGCTAATGTTACGCGCGTTTACCGCTGTAGAAGCACCCAAGTTAGGGATATTGTTCTGCATGCTCGATCCTTTAATTTCAACCACGTTTAAGGTTTGCGTCATGGATTGCATCTGAACATCTAAACGAAGGATATCACTTAAGTTAAGTGTGTAACCGCTTCTTTTTTGTGCGCCGTAACCTACAAATGTTACATCAATAGTATAAGGGCCGCCTAATGGTAATTGGTTAAATGTGTATTCCCCTTTGGGGTTAGTAGTAGTATTGGTAGTGAAACCGGTTGATTGGTTACGCACTACTACGGTAGCGCCCGGAATGGCTTTTTTGGCTTCATCAGTAACGGTACCCATGATACCGGCTTGCGATGTTTGCGCCTGAACTGTCGATCGTTCGAAGCAGAAGGCTAAGAACAACAGTATTGTTGCGATGTGTCGTAAATTTTTAAACATACGTGTTGAGGGATTAATTTGGCTGCGAAAGTAGCCCCTCGCTGTTAAGCTAATCCCGTGCTTATATTATTAAATCAATAACATATAAGGCCCCACAGTGCCTATATCTTAATAAAGTGTTAACTTATATGCATGTTTAATACTTTTACATCTGTTAGTTAAATACTGATATCCCCCCTGCAAATTGTTATAAATTTCATATTAAAAAAACAAAGCCGCCCAGATAGTTCCGAACGGCTTTTTTAACATAATTTTTGTAAGTTGATTTACTTTTTAATCTTCAGTTCCTTGCCGGCAATATCTTCCCAGCGATAGTAATGAAACGTTTTATCCGTGCTCATTACCACAAAAAGGCCGTGTTTAAAAGTGCTGTTAAGCGGTACATTCACTACATCAGAACCATCGCTTTGGCGGGCGGCAACATTTGCAACCTTCAACAACCGGTGTTTAAAAGGTTCTTTCTTGATACCCTCGCGGCTAAAGATCTGAAAACGGTTTGCACCCTGATCTGACACTAAAATATAGCCCGTTGTATCGGTTAACTTATAGATAGAAATCCCTTCATGATCTACCTCAAACCCCGAGGTACCGAATATGGCCAGTTGCTTATCGCCTTTTGCAGGGTCGGCATAATACTGCCTCACCCCCACCTGCTCGTCGGAATAATAAATGTAGCCCAGTTCGTTATCAACGGCAATGGATTCTATTTCTTTTTTGCCGCTGTACTCACCAAACTTACGTACCAGGGTTAGTTTAACATTACCGGTACCATCATCCGTCATTAAATACTGCCATAGGTAACCACCATTAGTTGGCCCGTTTTTACGGCCGGCAATAGCATACATTTTACCATCCTTAGCGGTGTAAATGGAGATGCCCATCAGATCACGGAACTCAAAACCGGTTTCGCCAACAAATACCTCAATGCCACCCTTATCTACCGGCTTCATATCCGGCAGCGAGTATATTCGCAGTTTATGCGTCATTCGTTCGGTGGTTATAGCAACATCAGTTGGTTTGCCGTTCAGCATCAGGCCGTAAGCCAGATCAACGTTGTTTGGGCGCTTTAAACCGCGTACTACCTTATCGGCAACTATTTTACCATTAAGATCAAATACGTATAAGGCACCTTCGGCATTTTTATCGGTACCAATCACCAGGCTTTTAACCGGGTCTGCCTTGTTAACCCAAATTGCCGGGTCATCCGTATCAAACTCAACAGGCTGGGTGACTATTGCCGGTTTTATCTCCGGCAGATTCACGTAAGGCAGGTTTATGGTAACCTTTTTACTGGCCGTTTGTCCGCAGGTAGAGTTAAACAGTGCTAAGGCCAGCGGTACTATATAATATAAATTACTTCTCTTCATTAATTATATTTTAACGCCGTATGCGCCTACAAATGCAGATGGCTCTGGTGATGCATAAGTTAATCCGTTTGATAAGGTTAAACCGGCTTTGTGGTTACGTGTAAAGGTAGTAATGCCTTTAGTTAAAGCCGGAGAGTTACCTTGTAAGTGAAAATCCCAGGTGGTATTAAAATCAGCATTTGATACAGGAGTATTCAGCGGGTAATTAACAAACTTGGGGTCGTTGTCACCTGCGGTTTTGCTTATTACATCGTTTACCCCTGCAACAACATCATTACTACCTGGTTGAAATTGGTTAACAGTTGTTTGATCGTATCCGTAGTACCAGTTATTGCTGTATTTAGAACGGCTGTCTTCCAGTTTTTTAGGATCGCGTTTTACACCAAAACGGGTGTTAGCGAATAAGTTATTGTACAATTCTGCACGTACAGTAGCTTCTAACCAAACCGAACCGCCTTTTGCAGTAGGCCTTCTCCAGCCGGTATTAACCATGGTATTGTTATACGCAATGATGTAAGCCTGAGGAGTGCGGTCGCCGGCGTTTGATAATTTAAAAGCGTTGGTATTTGTTGAGTAAACTAGGTTGTAAGCCAAATCAGCCAAGCATCCCGATTTAAAGTTCATAGCTTCACCACCACTTACACCGGTTGTATAAAATACGTTGTTAGCAAAAATTATCTTACCACCTTCTATGTAAGTACAATCTTCCTGGAAATTACGGATAATACTGTTCTGTACAATTAATTTACCGTTGATATTAGAGAACCAAAGCGCAGGTAGGTTTTCACCCGCTACAGCTTTATATAAACCCATTTTTACCGATGTTGATGCATCTGAAGTTGTTGCACCACCATATTCTAAAATGGTATGGTCAAGCACCAGTTCGGCGCAGGTTGGTGCAGCCAGTATGCCACCCCAAAGCTTACCAAATTTATTTTCAGTGGTTCTGTATGCATCACTAACAGTGAATTTCACTGGGTTTTCTACTGTACCTAAAGAGTATAGGTTGCCTTTAACCACAATTTCCGGCTTGGCTGTTACATCCATCAGAACGGTTACACCTTCTTCTATGGTTAGGCTTTTCCCTTCCGGGATAATAATATCGCCCTTAATTTCGTGCACGCTGCCTTTTGTCCATGTGCCCGATACCTCACCAATTGCCGAGCCATTCGTCGGGGTGGTATCTACATCTATATTAGCTTTTTCGCAACCCGTAAGTATGGTCCCCGTTAAAGCTAATGCTGTTAAAATCTGTTTAAATTTCATTTTATTATGTTTTTAAATGAGGTAAGTATATCTTAATTAAACTTGTATCTTAAACCCAAAAGGTAACCCTGGCAGTAATAATCGCTGCGTATTAAAGTCTGGCCGTTTGATACGAGCTTTTCGTTTATATCATTATTTGCAGCATTAGTACCTTTAATGTAAAGTTTAGTTGGGGTATTCAACAGGTTGTTTGCTTTGATGAATACGCTGATACCATTCTTAAACCTTTTCTCGGCAGAAACATCCATCTGTACAAAACCTTTTTGCCACAGATCGTTATTCAGGAATTGCGATACCGTGTTGATACGCTCGCCGGTGTAAGCACCAGCAACCTGCGCATCCCAACCGCGCTTAGTGTCTTTATACAATAGCGACAAGTTACCAATATGTGCCGACTGACCAAACAGCGGGCGGGTTTGGTTAACCAGGAACGGCTCCTGATCACCAGTTGTTTCGTTGATTCTTCTTGATGTTTTTGGCGTAGTGATACGTGAGTGGGTGTATGTATAGTTTGCCTTAACACCTATCTTGTTAAAAAACTTAATATAGTCTATCTCAGCTCCGTAGTTATTAGCTGTACCAAAGTTACCAGGTGTATAGTAAATATCCTGGCCTCGTATAGCATCCGGCTGGAAGGTGTATTCGATAGGATCTTTAATACGCTTGTAGAAAGCGCCCACCAATAACTGCTCTGATGCACCCGGGAATAATTCGTAACGCAGGTCATAGTTATCAGCTAAAGCACGTTTCAGATCCGGATTACCGCGTTCTTCGTACTCTTCGTTCACTACCTTGCTTGGTACAATTTCGTAAAAGCCCGGGCGGTTTAATGCCTTGTAATATGATGCGTGTAACTGTGCTTTTTGTGTTAAGTGATATTTTAAAGTGGCACTTGGCAATACATCGGTATAAATCTGGCTGCCAGTAGGCCTTGGCTCACCTTGCGGAAACAGTAAGTTATACCCCTGGTTAGTATGCTCTACCCTTGCACCGGCAATAACTTCCAATTTGTCTGATGTTAATTTAAACATACCGTAACCTGCACCTATTTTTTCAGATGCATCATACGTAAGCGGGTTGGTTACACCGCCCTGCTGGTTGCTTACAGTTAAATTCAGGTCGGTATAATTCTGAAAATCAACCCCATATAAAGGCGCTTTAGTACCACCTTTTCCGTCATCTATAAAAGGTGTAAATAGGTTGTACTTGTTAAAAAAAACACTCCTTTGTTTATCGCGGTATAAACCGCCGGCCATGAAATCTATTTTATTTTCGCCGGATTTAACCGTATAAGTAAGGTCTAGATAACCTGCTTTATCTTCATCAGTGTTGCGTTCCCAACGACGTTCTACCGGGTTGGTATTTACTAAGGACAGACGGCTGTCTTGTCCGTTTGTGCGTAAACCATTTAAGCTAATGGTGGTATTATCAGGTACTTCATTCCTTGCTGATGAATACACGCCAGACCATTGCACTTTGAATTTATCATCAAAGAATTTATGATCGCCATGTAATGTAGTGTTATAGATCTCCTGCTCAGTTAAGCGGCTGCGGGTGCTGTAAACCAGCTCGGCATTGTTACCTCCGCTTGCGGTGTAAATATTGTTATAAGTGGTGTTTACCTGATCGCGCAGCTGTTGGTTTTGCAGGTTTACATATACATTGTAAAGGCTTAACTTGTTGTTCTTGTCAAACACATAATCAACCTTGCCGTGTAAGCCCAGACGTTTTTGCTGCTCAGAATACTCGCGGTAGCTTTGGCTTGTTATCTTAGCATAAGCATCTGTGGCATCAACTGATGAGTTGTAAAAAGTACTGTTGCTGCCGCGATAGGTGTTTTGGTAACTGCCTGCTATAATAACGCCCAACTTGCTATCCAAAAAACGCTGACCGATAGACATGCTACCTATCAGGTTTGGTGCCGGCTTTTTAGAAGTATAATCTAAAGTACCTTTAGAAAAATCGGCCTGGGTGGCGTTATAATTACGGCCATTTAATTCGTAAGGCGATTTGTGGTTAATGCCCGATGCATCAAAGCTGGTAAAATCGCGATCAAAGAACAACTGGCTGTAGCCTGTTGCAATGTTAGCGTTGATCTGGAAATGATCTGGTGCGTTTTTCATCACCATATTAACTGCACCGCCAATAGCATCGCCTTCCAAATTCGGAGTAAGAGTTTTGTAAACCTCTAATCTGTCTAATAAGTCAGACGGGAAAAGATCCAGCGGTACGTAACGGTATTTGTTATCAGGGCTTGGGATCTTCACACCATTAACCAGTGTATAATTATAACGTTTATCCATACCGCGCAATATAGCATACTGGCCATCGCCGTTGCTGTTACGCTCTATAGATACGCCTGACACACGCTGCATTACGTTAGCAACGGTAAGATCTGGTGAAACTTCAATAGAACGGCCCGATACGATATTCATTACCTGGGATGCGTTTTGTTCAATCCGGCGCGCATCGCGGTCATTAGAGCCGCTTGCTGTAGCACGTACGGTAACTTCGCCTAAATCTTTATTTGCGCTCTCCATATAAAATTTCAGATGATCGTTATCTTCTTTTAAGATCACGATATCTTTAACAATTGTTTTGTAAGTAATATAGGATATGCGGATGGTAGCCGGCCCTGCGGTTACACCTTTGATTTCGAAAGAGCCATCCAGCCCGGTGCTGGTAGCCTTGCCTGTTTTTTCTAAAACAACGGTTGCACCAACTAAGGCTTCTCCGGATTGCTTATCATAAACATGACCTTTAATTTTTGCAGCGCTTGCTATAGTGGCACAAAACAGCAGCGGTAACAGGATCTGTAAAAGTTTATTCATTGCTTTGTAATAACGTCTTTTTATTAATTGACTCCGCAAAGGTGAGTATCCGCAAATTACAAATGAAACTTTGGGTGTTACATGAAGGCAACAGCGTTACAAGTGGCGTATATACAAAAGCAACACACAAAATCAAATAATTGATTTACAGTAGTTTAAATAAATTAAAAACCTCCGTTACCATTTCATTACCGTTACATTAAGTTAATGTTAACACATCGAAATACATACAAAAACACTCTTTATGTAATATTATGTAACGGCAATTAAAGCGATTGTATGAAGGCTGTAAGGTTATCTCCCTGTTCTATATTGAGTTTTTTACGCAATCTGTAGCGCGAAACGCGAAGGCTATCGGTAGAAATACCAAGCAACGCAGCTATATCTGCCGAATCAAGATTGATCTTCAGCAATGCTATAAGGCGCATATCTGCCGCGGTAAGTTCGCTGCTGTATATTTTTATATTATCAAAAAAGCGTTGGTGTACCTGTTCAAATGCGGTAGTAAATTCTTTCCAGTGCTGTTCGTGGTTAAAGCTTTCGTTTATCTGCAGTATTATCTGCTGCATCTGTTTCTTTTGGTCGCGTTTATCTTCTTTAACCATGGCCTGCAGGGTACCGCGCATATTCTCCAGCAGTTGATTATTCTTGATCAAGTTAAGTGTATGCACCGATAGTTCCTTACTTTTTACCTCAAGTTGCTGCTTCAAATTTTCTTCCTGCAAGTACTGGTTTTTTAATTCCAGTTGCATCAACTCATGCTGCGCTTCCTTTTGCTTGGCTAAAGCAATTTGGTCTTTTATCTTAAATCGCTGCCTGCTAAATATTACTAAAGCCAATACAATAAGCAGCAGCACTACCACTACCACTGCAGCGGTTATAATACGGTTTACCTTACGGATATTGTTAAGCCGACTGATCTCGTCATTTTGTTTATTAATATCGTACAGCACCTGTAAAAATGCAGTTTGGTTTACCCCTTCTTTAGAATATACGTCCAGTGAATATTTACGGCTAAGTTCGGCGTAACGGTAAGCACTATCTGATTGGTGCATTAGCTCATACGCTTGGCCAATATCTTTACTGCTTGAGGCCATCTGATAAATATTACCCGTTTGGGCAGCAATTGCCAAAGCCTTTCGGGATTGAATAAGGCTTGCTTCATATTTACCTGTTTTGCGTAAATATCACCAAGGTTATTGAACACTTCTATGCTGCCTGTTTCGTTATTATCTTCCTTATAAAGTTGTAGCGAATGATTGAAGCTGATATATGCCGAATCGTATTTGGCCAGGTCTTCATAAATGCTACCCAGATTCTCGTATATCTTTGCTGCCCCCTGCTTGTAGTTTGCTTTAGTATAATTATCCAGAGCAAGTTGCTGGTAATAAAAAGCACTGTCATACTGATGGTGTTTTTCATACAAGTGCCCAATATTTCCTAAGATCTCGGCCTGCCCTTTAAAATTACCGGTTTTCTTGTAAATAGCGAGCGCCCTGTTATACATAGTACGGGAGCGGTTAAGTTGTTTGTTATAATAATACAATACCCCTATTTCGCCCATATTGGCCGCTAGAAGATCTTTATTCTTACCATCGCTGTATACCTTATCGGCGTGCAAATAAAAATCCAATGCCTGTGCATAGTGGCCCTGATTATAACAAATCTTGCCCATTTGCTGCAAACACATACCTTGCATTATAACGTCCTTATTTTCCAAAGCCTGAGCTTGCAGGCGCTTTAAAACTATCAGGGCTGAATCCGGCTGTTTTTGGCTTAGTAAACGAATGGCTTGAAATTGTTGCTTATCCTGTGCGTATGAAACGCAATTAAATAAACTAATAAATAAAATAATCAGTAAAAGTCTGTACGTTTTGAGCATTGATTAGTAAAAAGTTTAACAGGATTACATGCTTACAATTATTAGCAATTGCAAATCAACCCCTTTAGTGTTAACATAATATTAATGAAAAAACCAACCTAATTAATGATTAGTTTCTATAACGAACATAAATTGGAAAACCTTTTCAGATATGAAGACCCTATATTTTGATATATTTAGAATTATTAAACACATATATAAATTAATCAAAAATAAAATAACTGAATACATATCGTCATTTTGTTGTAATAATTAAAATTTTCCCTCTTTTATAGGTTAATAATTGCAATTATTATTATATTTAAAAATATTTTAGTTCTTATAAATACCAATCAAAATTTTGCAAGTTTAACGCTATAAAATTGTCCCTCAATTGCACAGTAATACGCCTTATTGCAACATTTAAATGTAAAAAAGTTAAGATATTAATAAATAATAACTTGTTTTTAAAACTGTAAACGAAACAGTTGTGTTAAAAGCAATAAAAGTTAATGTCTTTGAAAAGCAAACCATAAACCAACAAACTACAAATTTCGTAGTTTATAAAAACTGAGTGTTAAAACATTAATAGTTACCCCCGTGGCTATCGAAATATAATACATTCTTTTAATTATTTTCCCCTAATATTACAATTATTGAAAAGGCTATGATATCAGAACCTGAAAAAGCACAGCAGTTTTTTATTGAGCATTTAAACCGGTTGTACTGCGCAAAAGCACACTTAGTTGAGCGATTGGAAGAAATTGGCGACGAAGCAAAATTTATAAAAGTTAAACACATTATTACCGACACTATACAGAAATCTGAAAACCAAATCCACAGACTCGACAAAATTTACAACTCATTACACATCCGTTATTCTTTTGAAAAATGTGGCGGCTTAATTGCTTTTCTTGAGGATTCTTTTTCTTCCTTTCAGTTATATGTTAACGATCCATATCTGTCTTATATCCTGATATTATCTTATCTTCAGCATATAGAAAGTGTAGTAAGTTCATCATGTCAGTTATTGCAATTACTATCTCTTAAAATGGAGAATCCCGAAATTGAAAATTCACTTGCTAAAATGTGCGATGATACTGACCGCACCTTGTATAACGAAATAACCACACTCTATATAGCCAAACAATAGCCCAACTTTCTAGTTTCATTAAAACCATTTTATTCAGGCGAAAATCTACCACAGATTGATGTTTTTTTAACAAAAAGCTGTTCATTTTATTCATTGAAGCCAATTCACAACATACAGGAATAAATTAACCATTGTTGAAAAACCAAGCGACACAAGTATTCGTAATATGATTTAGTAATACAGCACTGGGTTTTGCCAATAGCCCAATTGACTAAATTACCTTAAATTTTATTACTGATAAACCTAAATTCCGTCGCTATGAATTCGTTATCGTCAGCTCATTTTCAGTTATTAAAAATTGAAGTCCTTCAAAATGCAGGTATTAAAACCATCACCCCTGCCGATTGCAAAGCTATTTCTTTGCAGATAAGCAACTTCACCAAGCAGGTGATTAGTGAAACTACTTTGAAACGAATCTTTGGGTTCGCGCTGAGTAAATTTAACCCCTCTCAGTACACCATAGATCTCATGGCCAAATACTGCGGCTATAGTGGTTGGAAGGATTTTTGTGAAAAGCAGGATATCGGCAAGATCGAACTCCCTAACGAAAACATGGATTGGAATAACCTCAGAAATGAGGCAATGAAGATCACTGAATTTACCCTCCATGCGCTTAAAAACCGCTCCGGCATTCCTTTCAATCAAACTGTCGAGCGTAAGTTCTTCGAAAATCACATGCATGATTTTATTGCATCAGACAGTATGGGGACTGTTTTTGCCGCCCCCACCGGCTATGGTAAATCTATTGCACTGTGCCATTGGGTAGAACAGCAGCTGCAATTAAATTACGCTAAATACAGCGATGATATTATTTTGTTCTTCAGTAGCCATGCATTAATGAGTGCCCTGCATAGCGGTAAAGATCTTGCCAACTGGTTGCTGGCTTTGCTGGGCTACAGCACCGAAACGGGCATAAAAGCTCTTGCAAGCCTAACACAAAAAAAAGACTATAAATTTTACCTTATAATTGACGGATTTGACCCACACCTACTAAAGAACGATCAGTTTAATATCCTGATAAGCCAATTGGGCGACATTTTTTCGCTCCGCAAATCATGCGATTTTTTTAAAGTAGTGCTAACCATGCGCACATCTACATGGGTTAACCACAAACATGAATGGGAAGATGAGAAATACTCCTGGTTTAACAGCTTAAATGCCGATAATCAATTCATTAATATGCCAATGTTTGCTATGAAGGAGATTGGTGAACTGCGTTATAAAATAAACCCTGTAGACAATAGCGCCATTACACTTAAAACTGCGCAAACTGTTAGCAACCCTTTATACTTTCAATACTATTATAAACAGCATAAAGCCAATTTTTCTTTAAAGCATATTGATAATATGAGCGTGTATGATATCTTATCGGTTTTTGTAACCAATAAGATTTATACCAGCCTCAACTCGGCCGATAAAATGGCATTTATTATGCGCATTATAGAGGAAATGGACTTTGCCAATGATAATTATAACGTTGATAAGCTGAAATTAACCACCCTGTTAAAACAGAACGCCTGTATTTACCAGGACTTTTTAAGCCTGGGTGTTTTAAAAGAGATAAACAGCAGCGACAACTATCGTTACGAAAACTACATCCGGTTTAGCGATCCTAACATCTTAGATCATTTTATAGCAAAAACACTGCTATATGAAAGCAATAACCAGTTTGATTACGCGCTTGTACATAAGATAAATACCTTACTAACAACAAGCAGCCATAAACTATCTGTATTAAAATGGTGCATTATTGGCGTTGTAAAAAGCGGTGACATGCATAACCTGGAATATTTAATCCAGGTTGATGTTACCACGACAGAAAAGGCAGAACTGATAACCTTTATGGGCGATTTGCTGAAAAGAGAAGTTGTTAATACCGAAAACAATAAGGCGCTGCTGAAATACTTTAAAGAAGATAAGAGCAAAAAACTGTTTGATTACTTTTTTGGCCTGGAGCTTATCAACAATGATTATAAAACCGCGTTGTTAACCTTGCTTAAATTCGATCTTACAATTAAGCAAAAGATAACCGTGTATACATCACTGGCTATTATAGCAGTTATTCAGCTTGATATGAACGAGTTGGAACATGCTATTAACCAAATGAACAAGCTGCCGGCTGATGAATATTATGCTTTTCCAATAGATCCGCTGAGTTGCCTCGATGCTATTTTTCATTTCTTTAAATTTGGTTTTATTAAAAAAGATGCCCTGGCAGACCTTACAAAAGCTTCATTTGCATTAAGCGAGCAAAGAGATACACAGATACAAAAATGCGCGGTAAACGATACCCTATTTTTATTGGCTACTTACACGTTATGGTTATGTGATAACCCTAAAAAGGTGCTGCGCTTTAGCAACATTGTAAAAAAAGCTTACGATACGGATGGCATTGAAAACACACAATCACCATATAATTTTTTCACATCGTTATTAAAAGCAGATGCCCACTTTAAGGCTGGCGACAAAAGTAAGGTTAAGTATTTTTATGATTCGGTAAGCCAGGCTTATGATAAAACAGAAGGGATATTAACTCCTTTTATGAAGGCTTTGTTTTTTAGCCTCAAAATAAAACTCTTCATCAACAAGCATAAAGACAATTCTATCTTGCATGAGCTTAAGTGCGTAAACACAGTTGCAGAAGACTCCGGTAACAAATTTAGCCGGGTATATATTTTAATGCTGCTACTTAAAGATGCTGCTTTCCTATTAGAAAACCCATCGTTTAAAAAACAAGCCGGGCATGATTATAACATGATACTTACCAAGAGCGGTATAGACAGAGACAGATTCCAGATCTGATATTTAAATTCCCCGGATGCTATTATATAAATAGCATCCGGGAATAAATATTAGCCGTTGCCCGGAAAATAGGCGGAAATTTTAATGTATAATTCTTCGGGTTTAAAAGGCTTGCGGATGCAGTCATTCATACCCACATTACGGATCTTTTCTTCCATATTTAACTCAGCAGAAGCTGTCAGCGCAACAATTGGTAGTTGATCATACTTATTATAGGGCAAATTCCTAATCGCCTTAGTTGCTTCGTAACCATCCATTACAGGCATCTGCAGATCCATCAGTACCAGGTGATAATCATTTTGCTGAACCATATCCAGTGCATCCCGGCCGTTTTCTACCACAGTAAAATCAATATGCCATTTCATAAAAAACTTTTTGGCAAGAAATATATTAATGGGGTTATCTTCCACCAATAAAATCTTCATTCCTTTCAGCGACCACCCCTGTGCTTTTGTGAATACAGGCACATGTTCGCCCGGCAATTCACTTTTGGTAAATTTTACCGTAAAGTAAAAACAAGAGCCCCGGCCCAATCTGCTCTTTACTTTAATGCGGCTCCCCATAAGTTCCAGCAGCCTGTTTGTAATAGCAAGGCCAAGACCCGTGCCACCGTACTTACGTGTACTGTCGCTACTTGCCTGCGAAAATGTTTCAAAAATAAGCTGCTGCTTACTTTTGGGTATACCTATGCCGGTATCGCTTACCTCAAAGCAAACACTAACACTGTATTTGTATTGCTTTACCAGTTTAACTTTAGCTGTAACCGCACCCTGCCAGGTAAATTTAATAGCATTACTGATAAGATTATTCAGTACCTGTGCAAGGCGACCGGCATCTGCCACAACTTTATGTGTAATACCTTGCCCTACCTCAAGTGTAAGGTTGATATCTTTTTTATTGGCATCACGCTGATGGGTGGCAATAATATTATTCAACAATTCATTTAAGGATACTTCAGATTCTTCCAGCGTAATTCTGCCTGCTTCTATCCGGTGGAAATCAAGCAGATCTTCAATTAAAACCAGCAGGTTTTGTGCAGAAAATTCAATAAGCTTCAGGCTTTCCAACTGATCTGATCGCGGGTTTTCTAAAAGCAGATTGGTAAACCCAATTATGGCATTCATAGGCGTGAGCATTTCGTGGCTCATTACAGATAAAAACTGCGATTTAGCCAGCATAGCCTGTTCGGCCTGCTCTATCATATCCAGTAAAGCCTGTTTGTCTATCTTTTTTATGTTATGAGTCCCCTTCCCCATTCTCTGATATTGATCAGTTGTGCGATAGTGTGTAAATTATTAAAGCGGTATTCATCAGCAGTAAAGCGGGTTGCATAATGGTGGTTATGTTCTGAAATTTATCATTACGGATGGCGCGCTTGTTTTGCGCCACATAAATAATATCGTGATTTTGCAATACAGAAGCAGGGTTAGTTAATGATGACACCTCTGACAGGTTTACGATATAGGTTTGCGGGTTTGTGGTACTGTTTCTAATTATCTTAATCTGCTTTTCGTTACCCTTATCAGTAAGGCCGCCTGCCTGGCCAAGTATTTCTACCAGGCTGGTTCGGTCGTTTATTAAAGGGTAATTACCCGGCGAGTGTACTTCGCCAAAAACGGTAACCTTTAAGTTAATCAGTTTAACCTCAATAATTGGATCTTTTATAACAGTTTGGCGGAAGAGGCTTTCAATTTTCATTGCTGCCTCTACGCGCGACAAACCACCAACCACTACCCTGCCCAACACCGGCAAAGCAACAGTGCCATTCTCCTCAACCTGGTAGCTTTGCCCCATAGAAGCTTCCGATCTGGAAGATTGTGCACTATTGCTGTTGCTAATAACATCGTCCACTATATATTTTATACTTTGCAGATTACGGATCTGCAGTATATCCTGTGGTTGAATTTTATATATCGCGGCATTACTGTTTCGGTAACTGGTATCTCTAATACCGGCATTACCATCAAATAATACCTGGTTTTGCTTGTACGAGCAAGCGTTAAAAAACATGGTAATAAAAACTAAGCCCAGCATCAGGCGGCTAATGCTAACGCGTTCTTTTTTAATCATATGCAAATGTTATTGAAGTGATATTTCTGGTTTTACTAAATGATAATGTACAGGCTTTACTTCCTTACGTACAATAGCCTCGAAGTGAGCCGCATACGCATTCACAATATTATCAACCGTGTAGATCTCCTTTATTTTGGTAAGGTTGTTCATAATAAGCTGCTCATACTCGCCGCTGCTTTTATCTGCCGTTAATAAATGCCCGGCTACGTCAGATGCTGATGAAAAATACAGGGCGTCTTCGCCCAGCACAGCGCAATTAAACTTATTCTGATGAGAGCATACTAAACTGTTGGATGCCATCGACTCCAGTAGCGATGGATTAGTGCCGCCCACAGTATGCCCATGGAAATACAGGTTAGAAAAATATCTTAAATTGTTAAGTTTATCCATATCATATATGCCATTGTAAAACCTTATCTGGCTTACATCTTTAAACTTATTCTTCAGGTAAGCGGTAAATTCATTTTCGGCGCAGCCAATAACCAGGAATGGCCTGTCTATAGCTGCTTTAACAACACCATCCAGTATCATCTCAATACTATTTTCGGGTTCCATGCGGGCTATCAGCATATCGTATTGGTAGGCTTCCAGATTATACTCCTTTAGCACTTCCTGGCTACTGTTTTCAAAAACCTCGGCACCATAGGGGATATAGGTGGCTGCACGGTTGTATTTCTCTTCTATATATCGTTTTATCTCAGGCGAATCGGCAATCAGGTGGTTACTATAGGCCACAGCCAATCTTTCAGCAAAGCGTAAAAAGGATTGTACCGGCTTTGAATATTTGGTGCGCTTCCATTCTAAACCATCCATATTAGTGGTAACCACGGTATTTTTAGGTAACATCCATCCCCAAACAGAACTGCTGCAATAACCCAATTGCAATACCACATCAAAATGCTTTTTTCGCAAATCGCGGATGCAATTGAGATCATAAACAAACTGCCCTGCCGTACCAATTTTACATTCGGGATCGTACTGGTGGCAGATCTCTACTCCTCTCCAATGGCTATCCTGGTGCGGATGGTTATGCGAATTGTAAACTACAACCTCATACCCTTTTTTTACTAAACCGGCCGCTAAGTATTCGGCGCATTGTTCAAAACCACCGTAATGGTTTGGAATTCCCCTGGTTCCGATGATGGCTATTCGCATGTTATTATAGGTTTAATTATTGATTAATACTGGTTATATGAAAAGCTTTAATTGTGCCCGTTTTGTGCGTGTTTAGGTATCTAATTCATGTTTAAATTAAGCATAAAAGTGCCCTGTTGTTGGTTTCTAGGGCACTTTGAACAGACTGAACAGACCTGAACGGAGGGAACGAAAAAGTTGCATAATTGGCTATAGGTACACTGTTAATTATGCTTATTTTAACGTCATCATTTTGATTTGAAAGAAAAATGAGGTATGATTTTATCCTTTTTAGGAGTATTCTATAATGGAGTTGAAGAGATAAGCTATTCTATCAATTATTAAAATGAACAGTAGCACAGAATTACAATACCGGCATATAATATTATATTTATAAATAAACCTGATATATGAGCCAAGTCCTAAAATTGCTCCGTAGAATAAACTTAAAAACCATCATTTTTAACTTTAAATACTTTCCATTTAAAACTGCGATTAAGCTGCCGGTATTAATATCAAACAACGTTTTTTTGTACCAGCTAAAAGGCCGCGTAATTATTAACGGGCCGGTAAGAACTGCATTGGTACAAATTGGCTACGGCAAAATTGGCATATCAGATTTTAAACGTTCGCGCGCGGTATGGGAAGTTTATGGCGATGTTGTGTTTAACGGCCGGGCATTTATTATGCATGGCTGCAAATTAAATGTAGGCGCAAATGCAAAGTTAACTTTTGGTGAGAATTTTAATATGAGCACCGAATGCGCTATAGTGTCCGAGAAAAAAATAACCATTGGTAATAATAGCGGCATATCCTGGGAGAGCTTGGTAATGGATACCGATTTCCACCATATTTTTGATGAAACGGGCGAGAAATTCAATCACCCCAAAGAGGTTATTATTGGCGATAATGTATGGGTTGGCTGCCGGTGCACCGTGTTAAAAGGCGCAGTAATACCCGATGGAAGTATTGTTGCGGCAAGTTCGCTGGTAACTAAAAAGCTGGTTGGCGAGAAAAGCATTTTTGGTGGCAACCCTATCCACGTGCTTAAAAGTAATATTACCTGGAAACTTTAACAAGATCAGATAATGGGCAGGATGGCTTCTGCCAGATCATAAGTAAGATCGCGATTCCTGTCCGCGATCTTTTTTGCGGGTACCCCGCCTACTACGGTATAAGGTAAAACATCCCGGGCAACTACTGCACCCGCTGCAACTACGGCCCCTTTGCCAATAGTAACACCCGGCAATATTATAGCACGGGAACACAGCCACACGTAATCTTCAATAACAACCGGTCTGCCAACTGCTGCAAAACCGGTATCGTTATAATCATGATGTAATGTCCATATCATTACTTCGTTACTCAGATTTACATTGTTGCCAATGGTTAAACCCATTCTGGCGTCCAGCAAAGCGCCATGCCCGATAACCGTGCTGTTGCCGATACTTAATTTTGATGGACGCCTTACCTCAAAACACCGGTATATCCCTACGTTATTACCAATATTTGCCTTTAGCATCCGCAACAACGAAATCCGGAACGTATGAAAAGGCAAGCGGCTGATTAAACCACAAAGCATATAATAACAGGCACCTTTTAGTTTATCCCTTCGCTTTGTCATGATGCCATTACATATTTATTTCTACTTTTTATTACACGTGCAGGCACCCCCGCAATAACAGAATTGGCTGCAACAGATTTGGTTACCACACTACCAGCTGCAATTACACAACCTTCGCCAATGGTAACGCCGGCCAATATGGTAGCATTGGCGCCTATCCAGCAATTATTTTGAACCACAACGCTATCCCGGGATACACCCTGATCTTTAATAATAAGTTCAGGGTCATCAAAATTGTGGTTCTCAGAGAAGATCTTTACACCAGGGCCTATAATCACATTATCACCAATCTCAATCCCCCCCTGCCCAGCCAAGTAAGCATCACAGTTTATACCCGTATTATTACCAATCAGGATACCTTTCCCTTTTTGGGCTATAACACCAGTACAAATAAGAGTGCAGTTACGTGCTATGGAAACATTGTTTTTAACAACAATACCATCATATGACAGGGCATTAATGTAAATGTTATCTTCCAGTATCAGGTTACTGCCAGCACTAAACAGGTATGGGTGTTTTATAACTACATTGCGGCCTATAAATAATAACCCGCGCGAACTTCTTAAGAATATCCGCTCCCATACGCCACGTATCAACTGCTTAAATCTGCCGCCCATTATGGTTGCCAACTCCCTGAAAGAGTACGGGCTTTCCCATTTGTAATCGGGGTTGCCTTTAAGCTTTGCTATAATGCTTACAATTATCATATGCATTGGTGATTAAGGTTAGTATTCCGTCTGCAGATTTTTCCCAGGAAAAGTTTTTACTATGATCTATCCCGGCTGAGGCTTTCTGCATATAAAACATCCGGTTGTTCAGCAACAGGTTTATCTTTTGGGCAATATCCAGGGTGTCGTAAGGGTCTACATACACGGCTGCATCTCCGCAAACTTCGGGCATAGCGGTAAGATTAGATACCACAACGGGCACCCCGCATTGCATAGCTTCTAATGGCGGCAGGCCAAAACCTTCTGCAAATGAAGGAAAGCAGAAAACGGTAGCATTAGCGTAAATTAGGTATAGATCAGCCTCTGGCACGTGGCCTGTAAACAACACCCGCTCGCTTAGGTTATTTCCATTGATAATATTTTGCAGATCGGCCGTAAGCGAGCTTTCTTCTCCTACAACTATTAATTTTATAGTACTGTCATCCAGCAACGTTAAAGCTTTTATAAGGTTCAGCAGGTTTTTACGAATATTTACGCGGCCAACAAACAGCAGGTACTTTTCCGGCAGATGATATTTATTCAACGCATCGCCAACCTTACCATTGGCGTAATTAGCAAGCGGTTTAAAGTTTTCATTAATGCCGTGGTGTACCACCGAGATCATCTTTTTACGGGCAACAAAATTCTCCACCAGCCGCTTCTTTTCACTTTCGGATATGGTAATGATGAGATTAGCTTTGGCAGCATTACGCTTCATGTTTTTAAAGTAAACCAGTTCGGTTTTGCTGTAATACTGCGGATAGTCTAAAAAAAGCATATCGTGGATGTAAGCTATTTTAAAGAGCTTATGCGGCCATAAACTGGTAAAGTTCTGAAAAAGCATGGCATCCAATCCGTATTTCTTAGCAGCAAACGGCACCAGGAACATATTAGAGAGCATATTGGGAATAGCCGGCAAAAAAACAGTGCGCACCTCTGCAGGGAAATAACCATCGGCCTGTAGCTTATGCTTATTTGTAAAAAACAAGTATAATTCAAACCCATCATGGTTTTTCACCATTTGGTTAACAAGGTTTTTTACAACCATGTTGCCGCTTGGCGGTCCATCAAAAAACCACTTCGCATCAATACCCAATTTTATTTTCCCGTGTTTGCTTTGCATATTATACAGCGGTTACTATGTGGTGCATAATAGGTTGCCCAACACGTTCGCGGTGGCGGGCAATAGCCTGGTTATAAAGTAAGTTGAGTTTAGCCAAGCGCTTATCCCATTGAAATTTCCCGGCGCTTAGTAGGGTGGCTTGGGCCATATCTTTCAATATCTGCGGGTTATCTAACAAATGCGATACAATACCTGCCATTTTATTAGCTATCACCTCATTTTCATCAACCAGTATTTTAATACCACTTTTGGGGCAAATAGCATCGGCCATACCAAAATGATCTATACTTAACGTGGGTACACCGTAGCTTAAAGCTTCGTACAATACATTGGGGTTATCCTCGGCTATGCTGGTTAAAATATGCAGGTGCGATGTTTGCATGATTTTAATAGCGTCGGCCCTGTCCAGTTGCCCGCACCAGATAATATTCTGGTCAATATGCAGTTTACGGGCAAGCCTTTTCAACTGGCGGGTTAAGGGGCCGCTCCCTAATACATTCAATACCCAGTTATTTTGTTTAACTAAGGCCAATGCATGCAGGCACAATTGCAGGTTCTTCCTTTCGTTATGCGTACCCGACCATACCAGCCGCACACGCTTACTAATGCCGGCAAACTTTTCTTCGGCAAAGCGGGCATTATGCACCAGCCAGGTTTCGGGCAAATGAATACTTTCTTTACCAAACTTTTCGCGAATAACGCTTTGCCCGTCAGTAGTAGCCGCTATTAAAACATCGGCATATTCAAAGGCTGCCTTAATTCTGCCCGAGTAGTTAAGCTGCACATGGTTAACCAGGTTCTTAACCATAAACATCAGTTGGGTGAGCATTGGCTTGCCTTTTAACAAGCGTTTATCAATAGCCATCATGCCGCCTATCGGGCCCCAAACCAGTGGTTTATCCAGCTTCCATAAAAAACCAGGTTCCCGGTAACCTATTGGGCCTAACTGGTGTACTACGTCAATATCAACAGTTTCTAAAAGTTTACGCGCGGCCTGTAGTGCCTGTTTTTGCCACAGATAATAAGCAAAGTAAAAAAACCAGCCTGCCCCGGCTTTATTAAGCAGGTTGATGCTATTGGCCAATATGCTTCCCCGCACCTCTATAAACGTTATGGCCGGGTTGGGGTTGTTTTTTACGTAGCTCCACAAGGTTTCGGTATCACCCATATGATTATCAGACATACCGAACAACACCCATACATCATGATTTTTGGCTATTTGATTAATGGTGTTCCACGATGCGGCGTATTCCGATCCTCTGTAAGGGGAAACAGCGTAGGCTGATATTAAGATCTTCTTTCTCATTTATTAAATGATTTGCCTTGGTTCGGTAAAAGCGTCTTTATAAAAATATTTCCAGCGGATCACATCCAGGTGCTTATACATCCATGATATTGGATAGGCCGGATAGCCGAGGTGCCTGCGCATTACAGCCATTTCTTCCTTATGCATTTTATTAATATCGGCACTGGCGCCACCCGTACGCATGTAGGTGATCAGTTCATCTATATACTTAATTTTATAGCCTGCCCGCCGGATGCGCAGGAACATGTCAAAATCCATGGCTATCCTAAAGTATGTATCATATTTACCAACGCGTTTGTAAACCTCACGGCGCACAAAACAGGTTGGGTGCATTATAAACATGCCGAAGTTGAGCCAGCTTACTTTACTTTTTTTAATGCGTTTATACCCGTTCTGGCCTACCAGCAATATATTTCCGCAGCAAATATTATCCTCATCACTAACGGCATCCATCATCAGCTCAACTGCATTGGGGGCATACCAGTCGTCGCCGTTTACCATACCTATCCATTCACCGGTGGCCATAGCAATACCTTTGTTAAAGCCATCTGCAATACCCTTATCAGGCTCACTTATCAGTCGGGCTATTTTATCACGATAGCTGTTAATCACATTCAGGGTGCCATCGGTAGAACCGCCGTCTATAACTACATATTCAATGTTAGGATAGGTTTGGTTAATAACACTCAGGATGGTATCTTCAATAGTGTTTACCGCGTTGTAAACGGTAGTAATAACGGTAACTTTTACAGGTTGGGTCATCAGTTTTTCCATGATATTAAATGGGTTTACCGGCGTTGATCATTTGCTCTTCGCGTTGCTTAAGTTTAAATAATAGGGAATGAAAATTGAGGTAGCTATAGCCAAGCGTTATCATCAGCACGCTCATTTCCACATTAAAAAAGGCGCTTACCACGTAATTGGTAAAAAGCAGACTCAAAATGCAACCAATAGCTATAGCCGCAAAAAAGCGGATGATAGGGCGGCCTTTTGCGTTAGCATATTTTTTCCAGTTAGTGATGATAAGACCAAAGAATACCAGCAGGTAAACCAGTACACCGGTTATACCCGTTTTAATCAATATATATAGCCAACCGTTATGCAGCACGGGTATGTATTGAAATTCGGTATCCTTACCTAACCTTATAAATACCTTCAGGTCTATCAGTTTACCCAGGCCACCAAATATCCATTCCTTGGTGGTGCCGTTGAGGTATCCCCGCAAGGCCATAAAGGATTCGTAGCCACGGTACCTGATGTTGATATCCTGCTCGGTTTTGTATTCGCCAATGCTCATTTCAGAAAACGAACTGATGATCTTGGTCATGAAGGTGTTAGACGAATCAACCTTAAACGCATCTATCGGTACTACTGTAAAAATCAGTACCAGTAAAAACAATGCAGGCGCAATCCAAAGGCGTTTTACTCTATCGGCAATTAGCAAGAACACAAAGCAGCAGGTAATTACCAGGTACGTACGCGAGGCAAACATGTAAATGCCAAACACATTAACAAATGTGAAAATATTAAACCACCGGCGGGTGTACAGCCTTATATGAAATTTACGGGTAAGCAGTAAACACGCTAATGCTACAGGCGGCGCGGGGGTACCTACAATCCCCATAGCGTAATGCGCCGAATATGGGTCTACCAGTGTTTGCAGGCCCATAAAGTATATAGAAATAAACGTAACCATTACCGAGGTAATAACCCCAGCCAGTACCAAAGTCTTTAAAAACGGAGCTATCTCTACCCGGCAGGCCAAAATAATACCGCATAGCACAAACAACACAGGCAGCGAGAAGTAATAAAAATCCTTCATAATAAGGTAGTTATCATTACTATAGCCTGCCACTAAACCCGCCATGGCTGGTAACAGTAAAATAGCAAACAGCCCTATCATTCGGATGGCGTTGAAATGCTGATACAGCGGCATAACAATTATAATAAGCGCGATACCCAGCACAAGCAACTGAACGTGGAAAAACGATGCCAGGATAAGGAACAACAGTAAAACAGGGTATCTGCGCGATGTAGTCATGCCTGTAAAATTTGCTCAACAATTTCTTTACAACCTTCCCTGATGTAGCGGGCAGGGTTGCCTATCCAAATCTGCCCATCCGGGATGCTTTGGTTTACAACCGAACCGGCACCCACAATGGCATTTACACCAATGGTTACACCTTTTAAAATAGTACAGTGTGCACCTATAAAGGCGCCATCTTTTATAATTACCGGCCTTGTTCTTACACCTGTTAGTGATTCGGGATAGCTGTTGCGATACTTTGGGTCGAGGGAGTGGAAATCAGTATCATAAATAACCGTGTTGCCCCCTATTTTAACATTTTTACCAATACTGATGCGGTTATGGCAAACAATGGCGGTAGAGCTCATCCCCACGTTCTCATCTATGGAAAGCAGCGCATTTTTTGCCACTATAAAGTAGCAGGGTTGCTGCCGGCCTACCATGTTAAAATATTTACCACTGTTGAAGCTAAAATGCTTGCCGATGGTAAAGCGGCCCTCTAAGTCGACATTGATCACCGGGATACCGTAGGAAATAAAATCGCTGAATTTCACCCCATTCAGGTAAAATTTAAAACAGGTTATTCCCCAAGAGTAACTGCACGCCACTCTGTAAAAAACAACCCTTAAGCCTTTGTATATTTTCCTGATGATATGCATAGCCAATTAATTACTGTATTCATATTCAACAAAACTCTCTATATCCCAAAACCTGGAGATATTCTGCTCTATCCATTCGGGGTTTTTGTTCCACCATTTAAAATAAAGCAGGTAATCTATCTGGTCATCATCGAACCGTTTCTTAATGAATTTGGCTGGATTACCACCAACAATTTCATATAAACCAACATCTTTTACCACCATTGAATTGGCCGCGATAATGGCTCCGTCGGCTATTTTAACTCCATCAATAATAATGGCATTTGCACCTATCCAAACATCGTTACCAATAGTAACCTGCTGATAATTTTGATACACAGGCCTGTCAACAAAATTCCGTACAAAGTTGCCTTGGTTATTAAACGTTACCGGATGCGTACTCACAAATACAGATGTTGGGTGCTTACCCGGCGCTATTTTAACATTTGGGCCTACCGAACAGTATTTACCTATTTTTGTATGCATAATATAGGTATAGCTATTGACGTAGCTAAAATCGCCCAGTTCGGAATTAATGATAACACAATGCTCGCCAACCCAGTTGTAGCTCCCAAAAACACAATTATGAATAAGGCTTAAATAGCCGATACGCAAGTGTTTACCCCAGTATTTTAATTGCAGACTGCATTTAAGCTTAAGCCAGCTGAAGTATACCCCTACCGGGTTTCTAAAAAGCGATCTGTCTAAATAAGCTTTCATGCGTTAAAGATGCCATTTGCTGTACCGTTAACTATTTTATTGGCCTGGATAGAAAATATTACACCCATTATAATGAACAAGATGGCATTAGAGAGCGTTACCCCTGCCAGTCCAATCTGCTTACCCAGCAAAACAGCCAGTGGGATATTGATAATTGCACTGCCCAAAACCAGGTATAACTGCAGGCGAATTTTCCCTACCCCGTTCAATAGATATACATGTATGGTTTGCCATATTGATGCAATGGTATACACGCACATGGTTATAGATAAGCTCATTGGTACGCTTACATTGCCGCCCAGCCATAGTTTATACAACAACGGCGAAAGCACCAGCATCAGCACTGCGCAAAAGCTAAGCACCAGCCAAATCTTATTGATCTTATTCAGGGTATCTTTTATCCAGCTATAATCCTGCTTGGTATAGGCCTCTGTAAAGGCGCTCCAGAATGGGTTAATGATGATGGTAAAGAACATCAGGATCACCGCGAAGAGCTTATAAGCTACGTTAAAAGTGGTAACTTCTTGCGGGCCAAAAAGCTGCGTTATTACAATATTATCGGTTTCGTACAGTACCAAGGCCCCTAATTGTATCACTAGGAAAGCGCTGCCTGAACCCAGCATTTCTTTGGCATATTTGAGATTAACGGCTTGCCATGATGGTGCCATGATCTTATAATTACCTTTATAGAACCAATTGCTGGCTACAATTAAAATCAGTAAGGGTATGCCGGCCATTACCAGCAGCAGATCGGTAAGCGAACCTTGCTTTAGTTGGGTTAGCACAAATATAGCCAGCAGCATAAGTGCCTGCCCTGTTACATTGAGCAAAGCGCTGATGGCCGGTTGCTGGTTTGCAGTTAATACCGTATTAATAAGCTGTACCACAAACTGCAGGCAGAAAAAGCCGAACATAATAAGCGCCAGTTGATTCAATTGCATACCCACCGGAGCGTTTAAAATTTGCTGCCAATTGATGTAAGGGTTAACCAAACAGAACACCGCAAACAAGGCTACTGATATCCCGCCGAGCAAGGCATAGGTGGTACTGATGTAGCTACGTGCTGTACTATAGTCTTCCAGTGCTATTGCAGTTGCTAATTTGTTTTTAAGACCGTTGCCCAGGCCAATATCAAAAAAAGCGGCCCATGCTATTACCGAGCTTAGCGTTAACCAAATGCCATACTGCGTAGGGTTTACGTAATTGATAGTCAATGGAATTAAAGCCAATGATATACCCACACTGCCACCTTTTAGCAATACCGACTTAACGATATTCTTTTTAGCCCTTACAGAGCGATGGTGCCCTTTATTTAAAAATTGATAAATATTGGCTTGTATGGCGTGTATCATATTGTTTAGATTTTATTTAATGCCCGGCCTTAATTTATTCAACACAGATGTAAACATGCCGGTAGCTGCTTCCGGCTCCATAGAATAGCCATAATTGCCATAGCCATGCCCGTAACCGGTTATATTGTTCTTTTTTGTTTCTATATCGTTTACAATGAGGTAAAGCTGTTTTACCTTTTTGGCTTTATACAAATCGTTCACAATACCCAACTGCGATTTATAGGTGTAATTTTGCCTTACCACGTAGCAAGTGATATCAACAAACTCTTCTATCAGCAACGCATCAGACACCAAGCCTACCGGCGCAGAATCAATTATAACGTAATCGAACCTGTTCCGCAGATCTTCAATTAAGGTTTTTAGGCGATCGCTCATTAAAAGTTCAGCAGGGTTTGGCGGTATAGGGCCTGATGAGATAAAAAAAAAGTTATCATTAAAGGTGGATGGTTTAATCAGGTCGTCGATGCAATCTCTATCCGGCGAGATCACAAAATTTGTGAAGCCATAATCATCATTGATCCCCATATTGCTTAGCAGTTTGGGTTTACGCAGATCAAGTTCCAGCAGCACTACTTTTTTGCCTGATAGTGCAATAGAATTCCCTAGGTTAAGCGAGATAAAGGATTTGCCCTCGCCGCTCATGCTGGAAGTAAACAATATCACATTAGATTTCCCTTTATCGGTTACATATTTCAGACTGGTTCTCAGCGCTCGGATCTCCTCCAGTATAACCGAGTGTGCGTCGTTGTGCGTAAGTAGTTTACGGTTTATATTATGATGACTGCGGCTTATTTCGCCAAGTAAAGGCACATCGGTATGCCTGTCGATATCCGCTTTTGTATTGATGCGGATATTCAGCATCTCTTTGATGCAAAGGCCTGTTATGGCAAAAAATATACCGGCGAATAAACCTATCAGATATATGGTTGGCGTTTTAGGGCTGTAGGGTGCTTCTTCGCTCTCAGCGTTATCCAATATGCTGCAGCTGGATATGGTTGCAGTTTGTGCAATAGCCGTTTCTTCCCTCTTTTGTAATAAGAAAAGGTAAAGCTCCTGCTTCAGGCTTTGCTGGCGCGAGTAATCCAGGTAAATGCGTTCTTTAACCGGCGCAGCAGAGATATTGCCCGCTATTACCGAATTTTGTTTTTTAAATGCCGATTGCGATACCTGCAAACTATTGCGGTAATTTTTCAGGCTGGTTAGCAACGATTTACGACCAAGCTCTATCTGCTGATCGAGGTTTCGGATAACCGGGCTGGTTTCTAATAAGGTAAGCTTTAACTGTTCTTTACGTAAAAGCATCTCATTATAAGCATTAATGGCCGTACCGAATGAGATATCCTTTATGATCAGCGAGCTGGGTACCACCTGCGGGTTATCACCATCGTTAACATATTTGTATAAGCTATTTACCACATCCAGCTGCACCATGTTCTCGTTTAGTTTATCCTGGTAATCTTCTGCACCGGCAACAAGCGCTTTAGCCTGAGCGCTAATGTCAGAAATCTTGTTCTTTACCTTATATTGCTCCAGGTTCTTCTCTACTTTGTTTAACTCATTGCCCACAACAACCAAGCGGCTGTCAATAAATTTCATGGTGCTATCAGCTATGCGGATCTTGTTTGCAAGGTTGTTTGCCAGGTAGATCTCCATCAGTTTCTGTAAGATCACTTCGCCGCGTTTAGGGTTATTGTAACTCAGTTGCAGGTCTATTACAGTAGCCTGTTTATCATCGAGCCCAACGGCGTAACTGTCTGCTAAATTCTTCTCGGCCTTTTTCATGGTTTCTAAAACCACTTTATAATCGCCGTTTGCTTTAAATCTCTCGGTTTTGATCAGTGTTAAGGCAAAACCATTCAACGATAGTGGTTTACCAAACATCCCGTCAACTTCCAGGTCGCCCTTGGTTTCTTTCAGCCTGAAACTGTTATTATCCAGGATACTGATCTTATAACTGCCCGATGCAACCGAATCTTTTTTATCAGTAACAGTTACCGAAAATGGCGCAGCGTCGTACACTTCCACATCTTTGTATCCGTTGTTATTGTAAACATGCACGTTAAGCTGTAGCGAGGCAATCACTTTTTTAAGCAGGCTGCTCGATTTCAGGATCTTTACCTCGTTATCTGCATTGCTCTTTACGTTCAACAGCGAGGCCAGGTCGGCATTGTTGCCGCTGGTTAATGATTTTGCAGGACTGCTCTTATCGTCCTCAACAATAATTTTACTTATCGTATTCCACTTGCTGGGGAGCCTTTGCACGTAAATAAAGGTTGCGAACAGACATACCATCACACTTATTACAAACACATACCAGTAATTAAGGCATATGGCAATTATGTTTCTGATATCGCCGGTGCTTTCTTCTTTTTTGTAGGTAAAATCGAGCTTTTCAGCTAAAATGTCCTGATTGTTCATGGGCCGGGTTGTTAGTTTTTTCTATAGGTATATGCAGGTTTTGGCTAAACAGGCGTATTTATTTATCGGGTGTAATACGCTGTTCCGTTTGGGAAAGTTAAACAGCTAAATGGTGTTTGCAGCTAACTGAACAGGTTTTGAACAAACTGAACAAGCACAGCCAAATGAACAAGATAAACGCATTGTGAACAGGCTGCGATAAAACTAAACGGAAGATTCTGATCATGGAATTATAGTGTTAACAACTTAATTTTCACCTGAAAAATTCCTAATACTTGATTTTTTATATGTGATACCATCCCCCATCCTACAATTAATTCTTTTTTAATCTTTTATTAAGTGATACGCATTTTATTTGTACTATCAATAAAACCAACATTCTTTTACAGCAGACCTTGTTGTTGTAAAGGTGCCTGCCCTTAATAAATATGATGTATAAAAAAGCCCAGCAGCTTGTTACAGCTGTTCTCTTATTTGCCATTAGCACTTTACACAGCATTGCACAAACCACTAATAAATTGGATGCCTACAATGTTCAATGGGATACGCCCGGCCCGGGTTCGGCACAATCAATGCCTCTCGGCAATGGTGATATCGGCTTAAATGTATGGGTTGAAAAGAATGGTGACCTGCTTTTCTACATCAGTAAAACTGATGCCTGGGGCGAATCTGCCGGGCAAAAGGACGATTGGATGAAACAAGGCGGCGTGTTGATGAAATTGGGCGCGGTACGGGTATCAGTAAGTCCTAACCCGCTGGCAAATAGCGCTGTATTTAAACAGATCCTCAAACTAAAAACCGGAGAGATATTAATACAGGAAGGTGAAGCCGCTTCTGCCATAAATTTAAAGGTATGGGTAGATGCCAATAACCCCGTGATACGTATTGAAAGCAAAAGTATAAAACCCGCAAAAGTTACTGTGAAACTGGAGAACTGGCGTGCAGGTTTGACCGACACCATATTAAAAGATCATCAAAACCGCGTAGCATGGTATCACCACAACCCCGTCAATGCAGACCCGCATTTAGCTAACATTACATTTGGTGCGGTAATAAAAGGTACAGGGTTGGTTAATACCAACCCTGTAACACTCCAATCGTCAAAGGCAACAACATCCCAGCTGATCTCTATTTATCCGTTAACCAATATTTCCAATAATGGTGATCAATGGCTATCAAAATCAGATCTAAACATCAAAAAGATAGAAAAGCAGAAACTGGGACAAACCCGTGCAGCACATCAACTTTGGTGGCAAAAGTTCTGGCAGCGCAGCCAGGTATTCATCACCGGTGATGACCTGGCAAACAAGGTTACACAAGGTTATATTTTACAGCGTTTTGTTACCGCATGCGCCGGGCGTGGTGCTTACCCTATCAAATTCAACGGTTCTATATTTGTGGTAGATAACCCGGATAAAAACGAAAATGCCGACTTCCGTTCCTGGGGAGGCCAATACTGGTTTCAAAACACCCGTGCTATGTATTGGCCTAGACTGATGGCCGGCGATTTTGATATGATGCTGCCGCTGTTTAACATGTATGCCAATATACTGCCGGCCAATGCCGCGCAGGTTAAACAATATTATAACCATGGCGGCGCTTACTTTGCCGAAACAGCCCCCTTTTGGGGCGGGCTTGATTTTATGGGCCCTGATGTAAAAGCCAATTACACCAATCACTACTTTACCCCCATTCTGGAGTTAAGCATGATGATGCTTGATTATTATGAATATACCGGCGATACCGTATTCGCCAGGAAAACGTTGCTGCCGGTTGCGACAGCCGGATTGCAATTCTTCGATCAGCATTTTAAGCGCGACAGCACCGGTAAACTATTACTGGATCCGGTTAACTCCATAGAAATGTTTTGGAAAGTACATAACCCCGCACCGGATATTGCAGGTTTACACGCCGTACTTAGCCGTATGGTGAAATTATCCGCCAGTTTGATTAATGAAAAAACACGTACACAATGGGAAAAATTGTACAGCGAGTTACCGCCGCTACCCATGGCAGATAATAACGGTAAAACAGTACTGCTACCCTACACAGGCCCGCAAAATGCAAAATCATTCAACAGCGAAAACCCCGAACTTTATGCTATTTATCCATTCAGGCTATACGGTTTAGGCAAGCCCGATTTGGATATAGCAATAAATACCTTTAATGCCCGTAAACAGCGCGCCAAAGGCTGCTGGGTGCAGGACCCTATACAGGCAGCCATGACAGGCGATGCCGAAGTGGCTAAAGATTACGTAAGCTTTGCCCTTACCCGCCAGGATCCCAAACTTAAATTTCCTGCCTTTTGGGAGAAGGGTAATGACTATGCGCCCGACGAAGACAATGGCGGCAATGGCGAAAACGGCTTACATCAAATGTTGATGCAAACCGATGGCAAAAAGATAATGCTTTTACCCGCATGGCCTGCCGGCTGGGATGCCGATTTTAAGCTGAACGCACCTTACAATACAACGGTAGAAGGTAAAGTGGTAAAAGGCAAGCTGATTGATTTGAAAGTTTACCCGGCAAGCCGTTCAGCTGATGTTATTGATATGAGCAAGAAATAATAGCCTATCTAAATAAATCTATTACACTGAATCAGGAGTTATAAACAGCCGACAATAAGGGTTAAATTAAGATCAGCATTTATTAAACTCATACCACAATCATTTGATTCGTTATACTTCATATTGTCCCTTTGTACACATATAAACTTTGAATGTAAAGTGTTTTTGTTGTAATTTAGCAACCCTGCTTGTAAAACATAATGCTGTTTTGGGGCAGATTTATAAACTATTACAACGGGTACTTAAGTTTCAATACTTAATGTGTACTTATCAACATGAGATCTTTTTTAGCGGGAACTATTGCGGCTGTTTTATTAAACATCCTATCCATATTGCCAGCCAATGCGCAATCCTATGGACTTGGGTTTAACAGTCATGAGGTTGTTCAGGATAAACGCACCACTTTAGATCTTAGCCTGGATAATGTGCCGCAAAACAATCAGGTTGAAGTTTCCTTCGATCTGTCATTCATCCCAAATCACGAAATTTATTTTGGCTACATTCTGCGATTAATTGGCGATGAAAAACAAAACATCGACCTGGTTTATGATAACCAGGCCGACACACGCCATTTTAAAATTATTGTTGGCGAAAAGCTTTCTAAAATATCCTTCAATATTGATAATAAGCTATTATTTGAACGCTGGAACAAGATCAGGCTACTAATTGATTACAAGCACGATAAGATCACAGTAATAAACGGCAAAGAAACCTATACAGAAACCGGCGTACACTTGCAGCAGGCCAAAAAGTACAAATTGCTTTTTGGTGCGAATGCCTATCGCCAGTTTCAAACAACAGATCTGCCGCCAATAAAACTGCGGGATGTAAATATTTTTCAAGGCGGCAAGCTCTTGGCAAACTGGCCGCTTAGCGAATGGCATGGAAATGTAGCTAACGAAACTGTTAACCAAAACAACGGCACGGTAACTAACCCTATCTGGATAAAGGCAAAACACCGCAACTGGTCCCTCGAAAAAGAATTGAGCGTACCCGGTGATGCCAGCATAGCTTTTGATGCCGCAAACGAGGTAGTGTATATCATTACTGCCGATTCGCTTGTTACTTACTCAATCAACAAAACGCCACAGCTAAAAAGTGTGGACTACAGCGCGGGTAGGCAATTACTCGTGCCGGGCGCACAGGCCATATTCGCCAATGGCAAAATGCACTACCTGTATTTAGATCAGCTACAGCTGGCTACGTACAATTTCGATACTAAAAAGTGGGACAAAGGATTCACCAATATTGCTACCAATAACGGGCACCTAAATAAATTTTACAGCCAAACCGATAATTCCATTTATACTATTGGTGGCTACGGGCAGCTTATTTATAAGGACAGCGTTAAACGTTACGATCTGGCAACCAACTCCTGGCAAAAAATAAAAACCAAAGGCGATACATTTACCCCGCGCTACCTGGCCGGGCTGGGAACCAACGCAACCGGCGATACTGCTTATGTTATTGGCGGATATGGCAGTGCATCGGGCCAGCAGATTGTTAACCCGCGCAATATTTACGATATGATGCGGTATTCGGTTAAAGATCAATCATTTAAAAAGCTATTCAGTATCGACGTAAAAAAAGAAGATTTCGTTTTTGCAAATTCACTGGTTATCAGCGAAAAAGACCGGTCGTATTATGGGTTGATCTTCCCACAGCATAAGTTTAACTCCAGCCTGCAGCTTATCCATGGCTCGCTCAATAAAGGTGCATACGAACTGGTTGGTGATACAATCCCTTATCGTTTTCATGATATTCATTCCTATGCCGATATAAGCTATTTCCCTAACAGCGGTAAATTTTTAACTGTTACCCTTTTTAAAGAGAACAACAAAACTAAAGTAAAGATTTACTCGCTGCTTAGCCCGCCGGAGCCTTTGATCAACGACGAACCGGCCATAGCGCATTCCAACAACCTCCTGTGGATCGCGCTTATCGCCATTGTTATTTTAATAGTGGCCTATGTGTTCTATCGCCGGCGAAAACAGATCATCATCCCCGTTGAAATAGCCAGGTCAATTGAAACGGCATCTGTACCTGCTCCCGCTATAATGACGGAAACCCCAACAGCCGAAGAAGAGGAAAATAACCGGCCAACAGGCAACAAGAACGCCATTTTTCTATTCGGCGATCTGCAACTTTTCACGCCCGATGGCAACGAAATAACTAAGTATTTCACCCCATTATTAAAAGAGCTGTTCCTGTTGATATTACTATACTCGGTAAAACTGGGCCGTGGGGTGAGTTCAGAAAAGCTGAATGAGATACTGTGGTTTGATAAATCGGAAAAAAGCGCGCGTAACAACCGGTCTGTAAATATCGCCAAGCTAAAAACCTTGCTGGATAAGATGGGGCACTGCCACCTTTCTAAAGATACCGGCTACTGGAAGATAGAAATAGATTACAGCGCCATCTCCGTAGATTACCACAACTATCTTAACATTGTATGCAACAAAACCAAGCTCAATAAGCAAAAGATATTGCAGCTTACCCATATTACCCAGCGTGGTAACTTTTTATCAAATATAGAATACGAATGGCTGGATGCCTTTAAATCTGAAGTATCAAATGAGATTATCGACTCGTACATTCAATTTGCCAACAGCGTACAGATAGTTAATGACGCCGAGTTTTTAATAAAATTGGCTAACGATATATTCTATTTCGACCCGGTGAACGAGGAAGCCATGATCATTAAATGTAAGGCCCTGTCGCACATAGGCAAGCACTCGCTGGCCAAGAATGCGTTCGAAAGTTTCAACAAAGAATACAAAGCCATTTATGGCGAAGCTTTTGAGCGAGATTTCCATTCTATTTTAGAATAATTGCACCACAACTGCAATTTGTTTCATAATTAATCAATTATTAATACTTCATTAAGCCTAAACGGCAAATTTGATGTTATAAACCAATAAATAAACTCCATCAAATGGTTATCAATTTTCCCCGGTTAATGAGGCCGGTAGTTTTATGTTCCCTTATAAGCATTACCACAATAGGCTTGGCGTTTGCACAAACCGGCGCCGACGGTAATTTGCAATACATCGATCCGCGGATTGGCAACGTAGGGCAACTGTTAGAGCCCACCCGGCCAACCATGCACCTGCCCAATCAAATGATAAGAATGTACCCGATAAGAGCCGATTATATCGACGATCAGTTATCGAGCTTTCCGCTCAATATGGTATCGCACAGGTTAGGCGAAGTATTTGCCCTTAAACCCGATAACCTACCGCTTACCCCTGCATCCTGGGACCAGAAAATGCCATACGATCACGACCTGGAGGTAATTCGCCCATGGTACTATTCTACCTACCTTATAGATAAAGGTATCACCGTAGAATTTGCGCCGGGCAAAAAAGCAGGAGTTTATAAATTTACGTTCCCGGCTAAAAGCGCTTTAAAAAGCTTGTTATTTGGCACATATAATAATAGCGCAACCCAATGGAGTTTCAACGGCGGCAATGAGCTATCCGGAATGGAAACTTACCACGATGATATTAAGGTTTACGTTTATGGCCAGTTTAGTGCTAAGGGTACAGCCGGTGTGATTCAAAACGGAGCCTTAGTTAAACAAACTTCTATTGAGGGTAAAGATGCTAAATCGTTTATCACCTTTACAGCCGGCACTCCCGATGTAATTGAATTTAAATATGCTATATCGTACGTTAGCCCACAGCAGGCAAAACAAAACTTCAAGAACGAATTTACAGGGGTGGATTTCGCCACGTTAATGCAGGCAGGAAAAAATGCCTGGGCAAAAGTGGTTAACCAGATAGAAGTAGAAGGCGGCACCGAAGCACAGCGTCGCTCATTTTACACCGCACTGTATCGCAGTAATGAGCGCATGGTGGATATCAACGAAGATGGCCATTACTACAGCGGCTACGATAAAAAGATCCATGATAGTAACCGGCCGTTTTATGTGGATGACTGGGTTTGGGATACTTACCTGGCGCTGCACCCGTTGCGCACTATCCTGAACCCTGCAATGGAATCTGATATGCTGAACTCTTACGTAAACATGTTTCAGCAAAGCGGCTGGATGCCAACCTTCCCGGTGCTGTTCGGTGATAACCCATGTATGAACGGCTTCCACTCCACGGTAACATTTTTAGATGCTTATCGTAAGGGCATCCGCGGGTTTGATGCAGAGCAGGCTTATGCAGGCGTACTGAAAAATGCCAATGAAGCTACCATGCTCCCCTGGGAGAATGGCCCCAAATGTGAACTGGACGATTTTTATTTGACCAAAGGCTATTTCCCGGCATTAAAAAAGGGCGAAAAAGAAACTGTGAGCCTGGTGCACTCCTTTGAAAAAAGGCAGGCCGTTGCCGTAACACTTGGCGGCAGTTATGATGACTGGGCAGTAGGCCAGTTTGCAAAAGAATTAAATAAGAAAGCCGACCAAAGCACCTTTGCAAAACGCGCATTAAACTATAAAAACCTTTGGAACGACGATAAAAAGATGTTTCTGCCTAAGGATAAGGATGGTAACTGGATCAACATCGACCCTAAATTTGATGGCGGACTTGGCGGCCGTGAGTATTACGACGAAAACAACGGCTGGACTTACCTGTGGCAGGTACAGCACGATATCGACGGCCTGATAGGCCTGATGGGCGGCAAACTGAACTTTGAGGCGAGGTTAGATCAAACCTTCCGTGAGGGGCTCGATCGCAGCAAGTACCAGTTTTGGGCTAAATTCCCCGATGCTACGGGTTTGGTTGGCCAATACTCTATGGGTAACGAGCCAAGCTTCCATATCCCTTACCTGTACAACTACGTTGGTGCACCATGGAAAACCCAAAAACGCATTCGCTTTTTGCTGGATGTTTGGTATAAGGATAACATCTTCGGTATTCCGGGTGATGAGGATGGCGGTGGTATGTCGGCTTTTGTGGTATTCTCCTCTATGGGTTTTTACCCCGTTACGCCAGGCAAACCTGTTTATACGGTTGGAAGTCCGCTTTTTAGCAAGGTTATCATTAACCTGCCGGATGGTAAAGAATTTAAAGTGATAGCCAATAACTGCTCGGTAATTAATAAATATATCCAAAGTGCAAAATTTAACGGCGAAGCTTTAAATAAACCATGGTTTACGCATGAGCAATTAACCGCAGGCGGCACGCTGGAACTGGAAATGGGGCCAAAACCAAATAAAAGCTGGGGCACTTCATCTAACTAAAAACCAAACACATACTTAATTTATCCTGATGAAAAAACATTTGTTTAGCATCTTGCTGCTACTGCTATGCGTTGCCGGTTACGCGCAAAACAAGCATGGTAAAACCTCAGCATTTAAAAGTTACAAAGGCTTGGTAATGGCCGGTTACCAGGGATGGTTCAACACGCCTGATGATGGCGGCAACCGCGGCTGGAATCACTACCTCTCGCATGGTAAATTTGAGCCGGGCAGCACCAATATTGATGTATGGCCGGATGTAAGCGAATATCCAAAAACCTACAGATCGCCATTTAAACTGGCCGATGGCAGCGATGCATACCTGTATAGTTCGCATGATGCTTCTTCTACAGAAACCCATTTTAAATGGATGCAGCAATACGGTGTTGATGGCGTTTTTGTACAGCGTTTTATCGGCGATGTACAACGCCCAACAGGTCGCAACCATAACAATGTAGTGCTGGGCAACGCGCTTAAATATTCAGAGAAATACCACAGGTCAATTTCGGTGATGTATGATCTTTCAGGTATGCAGGCAGGCGGCGATTCGCTGGTAATTAAAGACTGGAAAAACCTGGTGGATAGTATGAAGTTAACCAACCGCGGAAACAAGCAAACCTGGTTATATCACAATGGCAAGCCCCTGGTTGCCGTGTGGGGTGTTGGCTTTAACGATAACCGCAAATATGGTTTAGCAGAAGCAGAACGCATTATAGATTTCCTAAAGAACGACCCTGTTTATGGCGGCTGCTCCATCCTGCTTGGTGTACCTACGTTTTGGCGCGATTTCGGCAGCGATACGGAAAAAGACCCTCATCTGCACAACCTGCTGCGCAAAGTTGATATTATACACCCCTGGTTTGTGGGACGGTTTAACGAAAACACCTACCCTGTTTTTGAAAAACGGATTGCCGAAGATATTGCCTGGTGCAAAACCAATAAGGTTGATTATGTGCCCACCATATTTCCGGGCTTTAGCTGGCATAATATGAACCCGCGTGCGCCGCAGAACCAGATCCCGCGCAACCGGGGCAAGTTTTATTGGAAGCAAATACACGGGGCAATAAAAAGCGGCGCCGGCATGCTCTACGTAGCCATGTTTGATGAAGTAGATGAAGGCACCGCCATCCTGAAAGTATCCAAAAATCCACCGGTAGGCTTAAGCAGTTTTGTAACTTTTGAGGAAGATATCCCAAATGATTACTACCTATATATAACCGGTTATGCAGCTAAAATTCTCAGGAAACAAGTACCGCTTCGCGAAGATGTGCCGCCGCCGATAAAGAAATGATAGCTTGTTAATAATTAACCGGATTTAGTTGGTGTGCCCGGGATGAGATCCGGGCACATTTTTTTGTGGGATTGCATGAAGTTTTGTCGTCCCGACCGTAGGGAGAGATTTTGTTCATTATGCAAAGTTCACCACCTTTGTTATGAACAAGATTTTTTCACTCCGTTCAAGAGATTGTTCTTGTAGCTTTGCTTGATATAATAAAAAAACAATGTAAATTTTGTCATCTCGAACGAGGTACAAGGAGAGATCCTGTTTATAAGACAGGTGTTAAACTTTGCGTGTGTACTTTTCATAATGAGCAAGATCTATTCTATTTTAAATACAGGATCTAATAACTAAAAAAGCCGCTAAGTCTTATCAACTTAAACGGCTCTGCTTACTTATTATGAAACTAAAAAACTGCTTTATAAAACCGGCTTGGTTGGGCGGGTTGCTGTAAGCGGGATAATCCCTTTAAACATTTTTGCACCATCACCGGTGAGCCGTAGGTAATAATCTGCAGAACAAGGGGTTCCGTCCTCGTCCAGTGCCAGGATACCCGAGCCTGCAGGAACAAATGCCTGTGTTTCGGCGGTTTTGGCTATCTGGTTGCCTTCGTTATATTCATCATACATCGAAATATAGAGGCCTTGTGCACCTACGCGGGTCATGTTGTAAAACTGCCTCCACATAAAATCACCGTGGGCACGCTGGCGTTCTTGTAGGTCACCTGGCATTACGCAGGGCTGGTAATCAATACCGTTGGCATTGCAATAGGCTTGGTCGGCTTTGTTGATGTTGGTAAAGAAGCCGTCGGACTGGTTAGCATTACCGATACGGCCTACCATCCAGGGCGAAATCATATCCAGTGCTTTGTAGGCGCTCAGAAAATCGGGGCGCGAATCGCTGTTTTGTTTCAGCCAGTTGGTAGGTACGCCGCCTATTACATAACAGCCCTTGCTTTGAAACCATTTAATTACTTCCAAACATATAGCGGCAGAAAAATTGTGGTTATCATCATTAAACCCAAATCCCCAGATGCATATCACAGGCTTGCCGTTCTGCTTAGCATACATAGGCGACGAAGTGTAAACCGACATTTTATTTGTCCAATCTGTTTTAAGCTCGGCTTGCATATTTGTCCAGCCGCTTACATCATACATAATGTAAAACTTTACGCCGTTTGCTTCTGCTGCAATTTTAGTTTTAGCGGCCATAGCGTCACGTACCGGCCCTTCCAATCCGCTTGGGTTAAAGCGCTGCAGTGCGGCGCCATCAATGCCGTATTGTTTCATCCATTTAAACTGCATATCAATGGTTTGATCCGTAAAGGATGAAAACACCTTCGCCGGCTGCCCGTTTCCTAAATTAGCATACATGGTAGGGAATGTGCTGGTATAATCGCGCACGTCCGGCCACGATTTAATGGCATTATTAGATGGCGATGGCTGCTGCTCCCAGGTATGCGACCAGTGCCAATACCTGTCAATCGGCGAACCATCCCCTATCGCGGCAAACCAACCCTGGTAACCTACAATAACCTTACCTACCACATCGCCGGGAGGCGACGGTGTAACATCCACGCCTGTTTCGGGTTTTGTTGGTGTTACAGGCGTTGGATCGGGATCCTTATTACCCTTTGAACAACCGGCCGCTACTATAAGCAACGCAACCAGTATCAGGCTATTTAAATTTTGTCTTCTCATGTTAGTTTGTCTATAGATTTATTTTTTTACGTATCCGCTTGGTACTACTTTTTTAATGGTGCCATCGGCGTTATAATATAGCTTATCCACACAGATGGAACGCAGCCAGTCTTCATTAGAAAGGGCGCTGTTATGATAAAATGAATACCATTGGCCTTTAAATTTCACAATGCTGCCATGATTGGTAAAGCTGTCTGTGGGGTCCATGTAGATGCCTTTTGATACCCATGGGCCAAGCGGGCTTTTACTTGTGGCATAGCGCATTTGATTATGCTTACCATCTACATCATGGTTATCCGAATACGACAGATAGTAAACTCCATCTTTTTTGTGTACCCAGCTGGCTTCGTGGAAATCTTCCAGTCCTTCCATCTTTTGCATATCGCCATTTATCTCCATCATGTTATCCTTCAGCTTACCGCCTTTGCAGGTACCGCCACCGCCATAATAGAAGTAGGCCTGGCCATCAGTGTCAACAAAAACACAGGGGTCTATCATCGATTCGAGGCCTTTAATATAGCCCTGCGATTTAAACCCACTTGCGGGGTTCTTGCTGGTAGCTACCCCAATCTTCCAGGTAGCGTTCCACTCGGTACCGCTTGGGTGCGGAAAGTAAAAATAATAGGTACCGTTTTTGTAAGCGCAATCCGGCGCCCACATAAATCCGCCTTCCTTGCGGCCCCACGCTACGTCGGTAGCGCGCAGTATCTCGCCGTGGTCTTTCCAGTGTACCATATCATCGGTAGAGTACACGTGGTACTGGTCCATCAGATCGCAGCCGCGGGCGGGGGCAATATCGTGCGAAGCATATACATACATGCGGCCATCTTTCCAAACACGGGCAGATGGATCGGCAGTGTACATACTGGTTATAAATGGGTTACCAATTGCTGGCTTAGCAGGTACAGGCGTTTCTTGTGCAATGCACGAGTTTATAGCCAAAACAACTACCGCGCACGTTTTTAATAAGTTAGATAAATTCATAAAAATGTATTCTTTTAAAATGGCAGAGCGTAATTACGCTCTGCCGTTTTTAGTTAATAAAGGGACGGGGACTGTTATTTGGATATAAAGCGCAGGTCATCAATCCCCACGGTCATATCTGCATGGTCTTTACCTGTTGTAAAAAAGAAAATACGGAAATGGTTAACCGCTGCAAGATCAACACCGCCATCAGCGGTTTTGATAGCCTTGTCCAGATCGAGGGTGATCTCGTTCCAACCGTTTTTTAAACTGGGGATCAGCGGCGCTACGTCCCATGCCGATTCATTAAAATCAGACTTACCCGAACTGGTGATTTCAATAGAGCCATCAGCCTTAAGTAAGGACACATCGCCTATGTACAGCCAAAATTTAAAGCGCCCGTTAGTTTCGGTAAAGGTGGTATTAACCGGTGTTGCGGTCTGGTAAATAAATTGCATAAAATCGCCACCGTTTTTAATGGCATTTTTAATGTACCCGGTACCTTCTTTTGGCGATACCTTTTCTATAACCGGGTCGCCAACAGTTTCCCAGCCGTCTTTAGCATCTACACTGCTAAATGCAACCGGTGGCGGTGGCGGCACTGCTCTCAGGATCAGTTTATCTATCCCTACAATTACATCAGGGTGAGCCTTTTCTTTGGTGAAGAAGAAAATCCGGAAATAATTAAGTGCTGCAGGGTTAGGTACACCAGAAAGATCCGCGTCGCGCAGGTTAAGGCTGATCAGGTTCCAACCATTGGCCAATGTCGGCAGTAATTTACCTACCGACCAGCCGTACTCCTCTTTATCTGCATCGCCGCCGCTGGTGATCTCTATCTGGCCGTCATCTTTCAAAACCGACACATCCGAAATATACCACCAGAACTGGAACTGCCCGTCGGAGCCTGTTAACTTAGAATCTAAAGGGGTTGGCAGTTTTTTGATGAACTGCATAAAGTCGCCACCATTGGTTATCGTATTTTTTAACCAGCCCTTGCCCTCTTTAGGCCCAATGGCATCAATAACCGGGGCGCCAACAGTTTGCCAGCCATCAGGTGTTTCGGCATTATCAAAAACAACCAGGGTTGGGTCTACCGGTTCGGTTACCGGCGGAACTTCGGGCGGCGGCACAATGCTCGACCGGTCCCTTGATACATATTTATCTTTTTTACAGCTGCTTACTGTAATCCCGATGAGGAAGATGGAGCTTACCACCATTAATTTTATCAATCTCATTTTACTTCAATTTTTATTTACTAATTGGTATAGTACGCCCGCATTGAGCAGGCGTACAGTTAAATCAGTACAATCATTTAGTTTGGAACATCTATCTCTATGATCTCAGAGAAATTGGAGCTTTTGAAGCTATCGTTTAAACGTACCCCTACCCTTGCAAAAAACTTGCGGCCTTTAACCAGGTCTGGAACGGTTAGCGTGATAGATTTCTCAGCAGGCAAAAGATCTGTAAACTCTTTATTGATAACTTTTGCCTTCGTTTCCGAATATTCCCTGATAGAAGCGCCCGCACCCACCAAACTGGTTGTATTTACATAGGGCTGTGCATCAATAATAGTTGGTAAACCTGCTACAACAGGTGCTTCAATATCAAACTTTAATGTTAGCGTTGTACCTGCCAGCGTGTGGGTAAAGTTTTTGATAACGATATATGGCGTAAGTTCAAAATCCTGCGTGCTGCCGGTTTTAATGTCCATTTCTACAGGTTCGTAAACAGGCCAGAAGGCGCCTCCTTTCGGGGTGATGCGGTACTTGCCTTTAAAAAGCTTGGTATCTTTAAAAGTACCATCAAACTTACTTGGGATCTCCTGAGGAGACGGCGTTTCGCTCCAGCTAATTTGTTCCAGCTTCACCTGGATGCTGTTTTGCGAGGTTAAAAAGTTAGCCTTGGTAGTCGCGTCTATTAACCTGCCTGATAAAGAAGCATCGGGCGGGCTGTAATTATCTATTTTAGTGCATGCAGAGGTTGCCAGTATACTTACACCTAACAAAACTTTGCTAATCAGTTTTTTCATATCTCAAAAAATTTAAATGATTAATAATTAGGGTTATTAGGATACAGGTTTGGATTTTTGCCAAGCTCGCCCCCCGGTATGGGCTCGTAATAGAATTTCTTTTCGAAATTGTAGTTGCGACCGAAGGTTTCGGGCTCCGAAAGAAAAATGTACTTATTCTCGTTTAGCACGTAGTAAGGCATTAAACCTTTAAACCTGGCGTTATCCAAAACTACATCAGCTATTCTCCATCTTTTCAGATCCCAGAAGTACTGGTTCTCAAAGGCAAGTTCCATACATCTTTCGTTACGCACTTTCGCTATATCGATACTGGTTAACGGTGTTGCCCCCGCCCTGTTCCTGATCTCGTTAATGCTGGTTAGGGCATCGCCGGTATTACCTAATTCGATAGCCGCTTCTGCCCTGTTCAATAACACTTCGGCATAGCGCATATCAATCCAGGGCTGCTCGCTGCGATATAAGTCGACAGTGTTGATTGCTTTAGCGTAATCAATATACTTGCGCACGTAGAAACCTGTACGGGTTAGCTCATCACCACCTGTTTTGATACCAGTAAAACCGATGATCCTTTTACCCTCGTAAAGCGTGTTAACATCTCCCGCCAATTTGTAAGCGCGTGAAGCAGGTTGTTTAGCTACTTCTGCGGCGGCAGTGCCGCTGAATGATGGGTAGATACCCCGCTGTGTATCAAACTGCAAGCCCCTTAAGCTTGAACCCGGAAAATAAACCGTAGCCAACAGACGTGGCTCCAGGCCCGACATCAATTCGCCAAGGCTGTTGAAGCGTTTTGGTGTACCATCGCTATTGGTAATAGGCAGGGCGGTGAAACGTTCTACCAGATCGAGCGTTGGGTATGCACGTGAAAGCGCATTAGCAGTCATATAGCGTGGTGAAAAAGTAGCGTCCCAGCTATGTGCCGTATTAGAATTGATAGAGTATTGTTTAATGAAGATGTTCTCCGGACTATCGCTTTTCAGGAACGCATCTACATAGTTTTGCACCTTATCTGCATTCTTGTTGTAAAGCGTGTAGTGGCCTTCCAGTAATTTGGCGGCATCGTAAGCTTTAGTGAAAAATGCCGGGGCTTTATCGACACCTATACCAACAAATCCACCTGCCCTTGCATCACCGTCCACAAAGTTCACCGAACCGTATTTGGCTATACAACCGGCATACAACATGGCCCTTGATTTGTAAGCAGCGGCAACATACTTGTTTGCGCGGCCGGCCTGGCTGGTTTCGCCCATCATCTGGTAACCCAGGTCGAGTTCATCGCCTATAAAATTCCAGGTAGCTTCTTCTTTATCACGGTGTACCTGTAGTTCTTCCAGCGGAGAACCGGGGTTTTGTACCGTGGTAATAATGGGCACGCCTCCATAACGTTTTGCCAATGCGAAGTAATAATAAGCACGCAGGAAATGCGCCTCGCCCAATAAAGCGTTAACCTTAGCTTCTGTTAACTGCTCTTTGTAATTTGGCAATTGCTCAATCAGAAAGTTAACATCGCGGATGCTGCCGTATGGCCAGTAACCAAAACCGCCGCCGATATCCATCCCGCCAAACGGGCCTACCATTTCGCCGGTTGCCGAGCCTGCATGGTAGAAGTTCATCCACGGGTTATCGGGGTTAAAACCGCGGTTGCCATCACCGCCATCAGGCCGGTATTTAAAATCCTCTATAGGTAACGAGCGGTAAATATTGGCCAGGTAAGAGTTTATACCAGCCTCACTGCTGAATATAATATCTGGCGTAATAATGTTGGTTGGTGCAATATCTAATTTTTGGCAGGATGTTACCGATGCGCCTGCTGCTATTGCCAATGCTATAAATAGTTTATGTAGTCTTTTCATTTTCAGTAAGATTAAAAGGTAACGTTAGCGCCTACGTTAAAAGTTCTGTTTAACGGGTATTTGTAACCGCCCAGGGCCTGGTCAAAACCGGCCCCCGGTCTTTCACCCGGATGCTCAGGATCGTAGTTTTGCAAACCTGTAAAAGTGGCCAGGTTATAGCTGTTGCCATATACCCTCAGCCTTTTGATACCTATTTTTTTCAGAGCAGGTACAGGGATGGTGTAACCCAATTCCAGTGTTTTTATCCTCAGATACTTTCCGTTCTGTATAGCCTTGGTGCCTTGTGCTGCGGGTGAGCCCATTGCAGGGTAATAACCCGGCACCCATTGCGTGCTTGGGTCAAACACATTTGCAAGTGGGTCTGCCGTGTGCCAGCTATCTAAAAAGCGCGTTAACGAACTACGTCCATACATCAGCGGCTCGGCATATTGTTCTGAGTACTGCACATATACGCCTGTAGCCCCCTGAAGCAGTACAGCCAAATCAAACCCTTTATAGTTTACAGCCAGCGTTAAACCGAAGTTTATAAGCGGGATATCGCTGGTTGCAATTGGATGATCGTCTTTACCGTCTATAACGCCGTCTTCATTCCAGTCTTTGTAATAATAATCGCCGGGTACAACGTTGTTGTTACCGCCGCCTGTATTAACCGGGTAGCCATAGATCTGGCCGTAGGTGGTAAACTGGCCGGCATAATCTTTACCCCACCAGATGTTTTGGTACCTGTTAACCTGGCCGTTTTTCCATTGCTCATATTCGTTACCGGCCTTACCTTGTACAATATAGCGGGTCATGGTACGGGTGGTACCTATGTTAGCGGTAACATTGTAACCAACCTCGCCAATGCGGTTACGGTGAGTTAAGATGAGGTCTAAACCTTGGGTACGGTCGCCGTTAATATTTACATCGGGCAATGCCGCACCAACGGTACCAGGTACGGTTGCACCTGTGGTACCAGCCAAACCTTTTCTCTCCTTACGGAAAACCTCGGCAGTACCATCCAGTTTACCTCCCCATAGTGAGAAATCAACGGCTAAGTTTTTTACCGATGCTGTTGCCCAACTTAAACCGGGGTTGCCTGTTCTTACGGTAGAACCATTTACATAGCCATTACCAAAGATGTAACCTGCGGTTGGGTAGTTAAACCCGCTGATGTAGTTGAATGCACGGCCCTGCTCATCGCCGGCCTCGCCGTAAGATGCACGAATCTTCAGATCGGTAAGTACCCTGTCTGAGATCAGTTTGCGAAAGAAAGGCTCCTGTGTAACACGCCAGCCTACAGAAAAGCCCGGGAACGAGCCCCATTGATCTTTACCCGGCATGTATTTGTTAGAACCATCGCGGCGGTAGATAAACTCTGCCAGGTACTTACCTTTATAGCTGTAGTTTAATCTGCCTACTAAAGATTTGGTTGCAATTTCCGACAGGCCGTTTACATCCATATAACCTTCCTGGTCGGTAGTTAAACCGCCAAACAGGTAATCTATGGGCAACTCTATGTTACGCTGTGCGTAAAAGTTATCGGTAGTGGCATGGCTCTGCTCGTAAACAGCGGTTGCTGTTATGCTATGATCGTTAAATAAAGTTTTGGCATAGTTTAACGATAACTGTGTTAAAGTGTTCTGGTTGGTGTAGTAAGAACGGCGGATACGACCCGGACCGTTCACCTTTGATGGCAGATAAGTATCATCATCTGCTTTGTAGGTATATAGCGTGTACTCCTTACGTTGCTCGGTATTATCGCTTGCACCGTAGCCATAGCTGTACATACCGCGTACGTTTAAACCGGTTACACCCGGGATATCGTATTGCAAGCTCAACTGGCCGCTAAAATTCTTGTTTTTGAACATTTTCTTCCCTACTATATCTCCATCGGTAATAATCACGGGGTTGGCGTTATCCGGCATTACATTTGGATACAGCGGGTTGTTGTTTGCGTAGATCTGATCGCGCGGAATCTGGTTCCAGGTGTATTTGAAGATAGTCCACAAGTCCTGATACGGCTGGTTTTTTTGATCCATTAAACCCGAGGTAAGAATCTGCGCACGTAACCCCTTGGTGATATTCACAGTTACGTTCGAGCGGAAGTTATACCTTTCATAATTAAGATCTTCGCTTTTCAGGATCCCGTCCTGTTTCATATAGCCTAGGTTAAAAAAGTAACTGATCTTTTCGGTACCGCCGTTTACATTTAAGTTGTGCTGGATCTGCGGAGAAGTTTTCTTAAACGATGCCCCTATCCAATCGGCCGACTGATAGGTGCCATCTAACCAAGGCTTTATATCTGCGTAAGAAAAAGCTGGTGAAGTGTTGGCTATGAAGTTATTGGCAAAATCGCGTTTGGTTTTTTCGTTGGTGAGCAGCATGTAGTCAACGGCATCTACACCTTCGGGCGTACCTAAAAATTGCTGGTAGCCCTGGTTAACGGAATAATTGATATCGAACTGGCCGTTCTTCTCCCCTTTTTTGGTGGTGATCAGGATTACACCGCCCGCAGCCCGAACACCATATATAGAAGCAGCGGCATCTTTTAGTACCGATATACTTTCAATTTCGTTCGGGTCCATCCGCTCGAAACCACCGCTTGGTACACCATCAATTACCACTAACGGTGCTGATTTGTAACCGCGGATATCTATCTGGTTTTCGTAACCACCCGGTTCGGCAGTTTTTTGTACGATGCGCAAGCCGGGAATTTTACCGGTAAGCATATTTACCACGCTTTCATTTTTGGTTACGGTAACCTCTTTGCTTTTTAATGTTGCAATAGAGCCGGTTACCGTTTCGCGCTTTTGTGTGCCGTAGCCCACCACAATAACTTCGTTAAGGTTATTATTGATAGATTTTAAGGCAACTGTGCCGTCTTTTATATCTGCCACCCTAACCTCCTGGGTTGTGTAGCCAATGTAAGAGAATTGCAGGATAGCATCTGCCGGGGCATTCAGCTGAAACTTCCCGCTCACATCGGTAACTATACCGGTGGTAGTGCCTTTTATTCTTACACTTACCCCCGGAAGTGTAGACCCATCTGTAAAATCTATTACTTTTCCGCTAATGGAAGTTTGCTGGGCTAACAAACTAAGCGGGAAAAGAAAGAAGCATGTAAATAAGTAAATTAATTTTTTCATATTATCTCTCGGTTTATATTGGGCTAATTGGGTTGGTATCGCCTGGTTTAGGGCAACAAATTGTGCGTGCAGGAGCACACTCACGGCGGGTTAAGTTCGTAGTTGTACATGGTGTTAATTGGTTGGTTAATATGCATCCGCCGATAGTTAAAACAGGCCGGCGGATGTTATAATTGGTTTATAATACTACTGCAAAAGAAGAATCCATCATTAATAAAAAATAAATAATAGATTAATTTTAGCCGTCAAAGCGGCAAAAAACAGTGTTTTTGAAATAGTTTCAGGTATAATATTAAAATACTTACCAACAAGGGCAATAAATGACACGGGGAACGAATGTGCTTTTTTGTTGTAAGATAAACTCATGTTAAATGAGTTAAGCAGGGCTGTGTAATAGCACGCTGTTAAGCAGTAGAAAATTATAATGATGCCAATTAAAGCGTAAATGATGCGGACTTGACACCAAATAAAAGCGCCCCTGGATTTCATCCGGAGGCACTTTCAAAATTGCAGTAAAATGCGTGTATTATTTTTTGCTTAGTTTAATAACTGCGCCGCCATTGGCTGCTAAGTCAAGTTTTAAAACATCCCCGGCGGTTACTATGCGGGTTTCTTTTTTCAGATGGTTGGGGTTTGTGTTAGTGTCATTAGCATCGGTATAAATATCTGCTACATACTCACCTTTATCTAAAAAGTTAAGCTTTACGGTTTGTGTACGTGCGTCTTTATCAGTTATGGCACCAATAAACCAGTTGCTGCCGTTGCGGCGGGCTATAGTTACGTATTTATTGATGGCTGCATCGGGCACGCGTGTTTCATCCCAATTAGTAGGTACGGCTCTTAAGAAATCAAAACCGGGCTGGCCTTCATAAGCTTGCGGGTAATCGCATACCATGCCCAGGTAGCTCTCTAACACCACATACATAGCCAGCATATGGCAACGCGTACTGGTTACCAGCGGGCTGCGGAACTGAATTTTAAATTTTGATTGCGGCACCGAACGGAACCCGCCTAAATGATAATCGGTAGCGCCGGCCAGCATTCGGGTAAAAGGCATGGCTATATCATGGCTGGCATTAATAGTAGTGTCCCATTTATAAACTTCGTAATTGCGGGTGCCCTCGCGGGTAAATTCATTTGGATACATACGGTGCAGGCCCGAAGGTTTACTGGAACCATGAAACTGGATATGCAGGTGATGTTTAGCTGCTTTCTGCAGAATCTCTTCCTGGATCCTGATCATCTCCTGATCGTCGCGGTCCATAAAATCAACCATCATACCGCTTAAGCCCCATTTTTCGTATTGCTCAAATGCCTTATCAATAATAGGATACAGCGCTTTCCAGTGCACCCAGATACGAATAGCGACGCCTTTGCTTTTGCCATAATCGCAGATCTGTTTCATGTCTATACTGGATATAGATCTGGAAGCATCCACATTAGGCCCCGGTATAAAATCCGGCCCGTCATTTACATACCATTCGTGCTCGCCGTATTCTACTACAGAGTGATACTCGATACCATTACGGGCGCAGAAATCAATATAATATTTATTCGTTTCGAAATTGTTGCCCGGCGCAAAGGTGCTATCTGGCACAACGGTGCCGTTCCACCAGGGGAAAGTAGCCTTGCCGGGTTTTATCCACGAGGTATCGTCTATTTTGCACGGCCCGTTTAGGTTAGTGAGCATGTTCGATTCAATTAAGCCCCCCGCTCTGTCGGTTATAATAGCAACGCGCCATGGTGTGTTATGCGGCAATACAGCTTTAACCTTTATTTTTTCCTGACCGGGATATGGCGATAGCTTGCTGCGAAGTGCTCCACCTTCTGCTTTGCTGAGATACATGCCTGCATAATCCACAACCTCAGCTTCGGTAATAGCCATGTAAATATTATTGGGATACTCAAAGGTTGCCGGCATATCCATTAGTTCACCCGCCTTTAGTTTAGAATAGGGCTCATTTGTATATGCCCCTTCGTGCGAGGATGTGTACGATGGTAAAAAGAGCACCAGTGCTTTTGGGTCGCCGTTTAAATTAAAGGTGGTATTCTCATCATACAAAACATAATTCTTCCAGCCGGATTGCTCCGGGAAAGCATAACGTAAAGCCACGCCATCGTTATACGCACGTACAATAAGGTTTATCTTTCTGAATGGCTTTGCAGTTTCTTCAAACGGGATTATAGCTTCACTGTAATTATTGCGGATATGTTTGGCTTTGCCCACCACCAAATCATAATAACCATCAGCCGCACCATAGGTAACTTTGTTCATTTTAAGGTTTTTGCCCCAGGCGCCATTATCAAAATCAAGCGTAAGTACCGACTTGTTGATCACAGGCTGCTTTTTATAGGTTACATTATAAACAGGCGAATTTGCCGTAAGATCTAACGAGAAAACCAGCTTACCATCCGGCGAAGACACTTTGGCTGTTTGTGCCATCAAAAGCTCCGGAAATGCGCACAACAGAACAATTATTACCGAAAATTTATTTTTCATTGCCCGTTTTTTTAATAGTAAGTTTAGAATCAGTATAAAAATCTTTGCAATTATTAAGCAATACATCTTCCATCGCTGGGTTTGATGGAGCTGCGATCCCTTTAACACTGGTTAACCGCAGGTTATCTACATCCACCGCTTCAATGGCGTTGGTGTAATGCTTTTTATCAATGTTCTTATCCCATGATATAACCAATTGGTTAAAAAACACATTTCTAGCATTCTCTACATATATGGCCGGGATATTACGCGCAAAGATCTCCATGTGCGGCACGGTATTCGGCCGCAGATCGAGGTTTCCGCCAACGGTTTCTTCCAGTGCGCTTTTTACAAACTCCATTTGTAAATTGGTGAAGAAGATATTCTCCAGCTTGCTTTCTTTGGAGGCATACATATTGATGCAGTTTTCGCTGCGACACTGTACGTTGGTGAAGGTTACATTTTTAATGGTACCTACTTTACCCTTTGGCATGCCGCGCATAGCGGTGATCTTGATAGGATCGCCCTCGCCCCACCAATCGCCGGTGTGCAGGCGGGTTTCTATACGGATATTGGTGAAGTTGATGTTCTCCATAGAGCCGTAATCGCCTATACCTAAGTTAATACCGCGGTTAGAATCAAATATGGTAATGTTGTTGATGTTGTAATTATACATATTGTTCTGATCCCAGCCACCGATACGGATGCCGCTTGAGCGTGAACGCAGGATGCAGTTGTTTACGTTAATATTTTCCGAGCGTTTAAGGATCCGTTTAAAACCAGGGTCGCCCCAGTGCTGGGCGTAGCCTGCCAGTACAATGGCATCATCCCCGCAGGAAAAATAACAGTTGGAGATATTTACGTTACTGCTTGATATTACATCCAAGCCATCGCTGTTAGGGATGTTGAGGTTATTGTCTATCCGTAGTCCATCTACTATTATATCGTCGCTGTGTACAATCAGGAACGTCCAGTACGGTGCATCGATACAGGTAAAGTCGCGCAGGGTAACCTTGGTACACTCGCTAAAGATCACCATCTGGTGAAAGCGGTCTTTCGGGTAAAACGGCCCGTCGCCTGTACCGGATGATACCTTACGAAAATTATCCTTCTGGCGAGTATCCGATTTATCACCAATAACCTTGGCGCTATCAATATACATCATCTTCATCCCCTGGCCGAAAATAACACCGTTGCCTGTTATGGCTACATCATGCGCTTTTTCGGTATAAAAAACACCTGCAAGCTGTTCGTTATGTTTTTGGTATTGTTTAAGATCCAGCGTGGCAACCAGGCGCGCACCCGTTTCCATATGAAAATCCACCCTTGATTTAAGGTTGATGGTACCGGTAAGATAATCTCCCTTGGGTACATAGACCATACCACCGCCGTTTGCAGCGCAAGCGTTAATAGCTTTCTGGATAGCCACGGTAGCTAATGTTTTACCATCGTTTTTTGCGCCGTAGTTAAGCACGTTATAGTTTTGCGCATAAGCTGTTAGTACGGTTACTAACAAGCAACCTATCAGCAGGCATTTTTTCATTTGTATTGGTATTAAATTTTTCATAGATCAGTTTTTAATGGGCGATTGTTTCACTTGTACATATTGACGAGATCGGACTGGAATAAAGCCCTTGGGTTCTTATAAAATTCTATAAAATTGTCATTTGCAGGATGCCCAGGGTACGGCCCGAAAAAGTGACCCGGCCTTTCATAGGCATTTCTCCATACCATTACGTAGGTAACCGGGTAGGCAGAAACCGTTTTGAGCAATACGTCCGTCCACCAGTTTTTCATAGGGATACCTTCAGAGCCGGTTTCACTAAATGCTATCAACTTATTTCTTTTTTTGCTTTCCGCAGTAAGCATGGCAAGGATACTTTGCATAGTTTTCATGTACTGGTGGGCACCCGCCGCACCTTGCTGCTGGTAATAATCTACACCCAGTATGTCGATATAATTATCACCGGGATAACGTTCAAAATAACGCTCAGGCTTATCCGTTTGATCGGGAGAATAAATATAGATGAGATTATGGATCCCCTTTTCCTTAAAACGACCGGCCATCATACGTACCATAGCAATGTACTGCTGTGGTGTGCAATGGCTTTCGCCCCACCAAAACCAGTTGGCAGTATGTTCATGAAATGGCCTGAACAACACGGGGATTTTACTGCCACCACTTTCTAAAGAGCTGATGAATTTTGCTACTTCATCTACCCAGGTAATAAACAATTCATGCTTCTCGCCACCTGGTAAAACCGACGCTACTACGCCCTCGCGCGAAACATCCCAGGAATTGCCGCCTGTTAACGGGTTATCGCAATGCCAGCTGATGGTGTTTACGCCGCCGCGTTTATAAGCCTCGATTATACGCTTACGCATTATATCAAAATCCACAGAATCCAGGCTGTATCTTGCGCCGCGTTCTATACGCTCTATCTCCCAGCCATAAACAGCCGGATAGTCGCCGCTTACGCTTTTTACGTCGGACTTATTCTTATCATACTTCCAGCCGATACCGTATAAAGTGGCATCCTGCTGGCCGAACATAAAACCCTTTTTTGTGGATTTGGCCATATTTTGATATAGTTTTACTGTTTTTTGAGTGGCTAAAGTATCAGCAGGATATAGCACATCAGCACTACGGAAAGGCTTTTTTACGGCACAAGAAACAGTAAGCGCTGCTATGCCTAATAGCGCGGCAAATTTTGTATATTTCATAAGCAAGATATCTTCAATATTCCCCTGCCCAATTACAGAGCAAGGGAATCTCTGAAAGAAATTATTTTACGATGACCTCCTTTTTCACCAAACGCATTGATGCGATACTGAAATCGAGGTTGGTTGGTACACCAGGGTTAATAGCGAAGTAGAAAAAGTTATCGTTATTAGGATACAGTTCTTTCATTACCGTTTTGGCATCAAGCGTAATGGTTTGCCAGTTGCCGTATGTGTTTAAACTTTCGCCGCTATCATACAAATTCCACTCATAAGTAATTTGGAAACGCATAGAGAACTTAATAAACATCTGCGCAAGCGGATGATCTTTCTCGGTATTTAACTCAAACTTCAGGTCGTACTGATCCAGGTGATTAATAATATCCTGATCTGTTACCGGGAAATTACAACCGTGTAAGTTATCATACCATCCCCACTGGCCGATAGACACGCCATGAATGTGTGAGTAGATGCCGTTAAGCGGTTTAGGATCGCCTAAATTGGTACCGTTGGTTTGCCAGTTCTCCCCCGCCCATAGCTTGTCCTTAATATTTACGATCTGGCCTATATGGCGATACCTCATTTTTAACCCGTTAGTCAACTCCGGTGTTACCACAGTTACCACCGCCTCCGCTGCCGGGATACTTTTAGGTACCACTACAGTTAGGGATTTTTGGTCGGCCGATAATACTGTTGCCTCTGTTGAACCAAAAGTTACTTTGGCATCTTTTACGGTAAGCATGTAAATATCAAAGTTATCCCCCACTATTGTTGTGGTATCGCCCGGTAGTGCAAACTCATTAAAAATACCTTTGCAAATTAATGCAGGCACATTTACTTTTAAATCTGCAGTGGTTTCGCCAAGGGCTGTGGTTACGGTAACTTTGTTGGTAACTGTGCCGGGTAAGATCCTCGGTACTGGTACAATAATTTCCTTAGCTTTCACATAAGCCTGTTTCAGGTCGGCCTCTACATCATTAAACTTAATAGATTTTAGCCCGCTCAGGTTGGTACCCTGTATCATTACCAGTTGCGACAGATCGGCCTCAGAAAGCTGGGTAGCCCTGTCAACCTTGGTAATTGCAGTAATTACAGGTACACCGGTAGATGCTTCCGACTCCTGTTTTATTTTATCGTAGGTTACAATGTCTTTATTACATCCAAACATCGTTACGGCTGCTAAGAGCACCAGGCAAATTTTTATTGCGTTGTAAGTTGTTTTCATGATTCGTTTATTTATTAAACTTTAATTCCATCCCGGGTTATTGCCCTGTATGCTTGTGTTTGTACTTACCTCGCTGATAGGCAGCGGATAAAGCAGATTACGTTCTGCACGTACCTTGGTTACACCTACCTCATCGTTACCTTGTATCGAGTTCATTACATCCAGGTAAATGCCCCACCTGATCAAATCCCAGCGCCTGTCGCCTTCCAGGGCAAGCTCCATGGCACGCTCTTCGAGCACTGCAGAACGGAATGCAACCAGGGAGCCTACGTTACCATCGCCTGTTAGTTTTTTAGCTGTGGCGTTGCTGCGTGCCCTTACATCATTTAGCGCGGTAAGCGCCTCGCTGGTTGGCCCGCCATTGTATTCGTTGGCTGCTTCGGCGTAGATCAGTTTGATATCTGCAAAACGCAGGAACGGGTAGTTAACATCGCTTTGATCTTTAGACCTGTCTGACGGGTAAGCGAATTTGTTTAAGAATGCAATATAGTTGGCATCAGTACCCGAGCCGTAGTTTAAACCATCGTTGTAGGGCGCTACAGCTGGGAAGTGTTGTATAATAGGATTGCCGTTACCGTCGGTGCCGGTTTGCACATCGTAACCTAAAGCCTTTTTGCGATACTCATCATTGTTTGGGTAAAACGTGCCGATATGGTTATTATAATCAAACACCCTCGACCAGCGGTGTGCCACGCCATCTACAATACGCAGATCCTGAGGTTCGAAAAGTTTATACCAATGATCGCGCAGGCCGTACCACATCCCTGTAGTGATCTGGTTGTTTGCCACTAAACCGGCAAAATCGCGCGTAAGGTGGTTACCCAGGTCGGCATCTCCCATGTAGCCTTGCAGACTAAAGATATGCTCATCCTTATTTTTACCGGCCTGCACCCACATTTCGTTAAAGTTGGCCAGTTTGTAAGAGCCGTATGTGCCTTTGATAATTTCGCCCGAAAGGTCCATCGCCAGCTTAAAGTATTGCTTAGAATCGAAGCTTTCGTAACCCTTTACCTGCTTTTTTTGAAAAGTTATAGGTGATGGCAGGGTACGTACCTGTACGTTGTTTACTAGGTCGAATGGTTTACCGCCGCGCACAATTACCTGGCCCGAAGCTAACGATGCTGAGCCTATAGTTACATAAACCTTAGCCAATAGAGCTGCCGCAGCGCCTGCCGTTGCACGGCCCGGTGTTGCTTTGGCGTTGGTATACATCATACCTTTGGCTTCGTTAAGTAACTCTATAATATGGGCATACACGTCTTTAACAGGTTTGCGTGGCTGAAATTTATCTTCGCCATCATCTACCGCTTTTAAAAAGATGGGTACATCTCCGTAAGCCCTTACCAGCATAAAATATGATAGCGCTTTTAAGAAGTACATCTCGCCCAAAACGTTTTGCTTGTAGGTAGCGTTAACCTTGGTCATGTTATTGATGTTGGTGATGGCCCGGTTAGCGCGGTGGATGAGCACATAGCTGTACGTCCACAATGGATCGGTTTGTTTGCTATTGCCCTGAAAGTTACCCGCCCCCAACTCACCAAATGCCCATGACGGCCCGGTGGTGTAATCGCAATCGTACTCCAGCACAGCCGGAAACTCGCTGAAACGAAACATCAGGCTTAGTTCGTTGTAAGTACCCAGCGCCCATTTATCAGCCGCCGCATACGAATCGCCTACTTGCTCGGGTGAAACAAAATCATAAACCTTTTCATTAAGCTTGCAGGATGCCAGCATAAAGGTTAACAGGCAAGCCATAAACCATTTAAATTTGGGGCTTTTTATGATATATAATTTTTTCATATACTTTAAAGTTTATATCTGATTATCTGGTTAAAAAGACACTCGCGCGCCCAATGAGAATGTACGGCTTGCCGGGTATGCGTGGATATCAACCCCACGCCTTGAAGCATCACCGCCAAAAGAGTTTACATCAGGATCGAACCAGTTGTACTTGGTAAAGGTGAGCAGGTTGGTACCGGTAGCAAAAATGCTAATGGTTTCTACCCCTTTAAACGGTTTTAGAAAATCATAACCAAATGTTAAGCTTTTAAGGCGCAGGTAAGAACCATCCTGTATATACCTGTTAGATATTAACCATTCGCGGGTGTAACCGTTATTTACCTTCGGCCAAGTTGCGGTTGCTGTAGTTTCCGGTGTCCATCTACCGGCGTAAGCAAAGGCAGGGATGTTACCAATAGAGTTTAAAGTAACATCGGTAAGGTTGCCGTTGAAGATATCATTACCATATACGCCCTGTAAAAAGAAACTAAGATTGAAGTTTTTATAGCTGAAGCTATTGGTTAAACCTGCAATAAAATCGGGGTTAGTGTTACCGATGATGGTTCTGTCGGCATCCGTAATGTTAGGATCGTTATCGAGGTTAAGATACTTTACCTCGCCTATTTTTTGTTTAATGATGGCTGCGCTTGCGTTGGCGTAAACCGGATTAGAGCGTACTTCGGCCTCGTTATCATAAAAACCATCTTCTACGTAGCCATAAATAGCACCAATAGGCATACCATTACGTTGTATAAACACGTAATCGGCAGCGTTCCAAAGGCGGCTAGCAAACTGGTCGTTATCCAGCCCGCCAATAGTATTACGGTTAAAGGAGATATTACCATCAATATTCCATTTTAATGCACCATGTGCCAGGGCAATAAATTTAGCGCTTATCTCTAAACCGTCGTTTTTAACCCAGCCGCGGTTAATGGTCATCTGCTGGAAACCGGTGCTTAAAGGTGTTTTGATACTCTGCAGCAGATCGGTTGTTTTTTTGTTGTAATAATCAACAGTTAAGCTGATGCGGTTATCAAAAAAGGCCATATCCAAACCAAAATCATACTGTGTGGTGGTTTCCCATTTCAGGTTGGGGTTAGCAGGGCCGTTGTAAGTACTCTCGGCCATACCGCTTTGCAGCGATCCGTTCAACGGGTAGTTTGCAGATGATAACTGTGGCAGTGTAGCATATTGCGCTATAGCCTGGTTACCGGTTTGGCCGTAGCTGGTTCTAAATTTAAGATCGCTGAAGATGCCCAGATCTTTAATAAATTTTTCTTCGGAAGCCCTCCAGGCAAATGCGCCGGAGAAGAAGTTGGCAAATTTATTGGAGGTGGCAAACTTGCTCGATCCGTCCCGGCGGAAAGATGCCGTGAACAGGTATTTATCCATCAAAGTATAATTTACACGCGCCAGTACCGACATCAGCTCGCTTGCGCCCCTGCCGCTTACCAGCTTGCCCGGGTTTAATGCTTTACCCATATCGTACTCCCCGGTCAGATCATCAGGAAAGTTGGTGGCCGACATTGATTTTCTGCCATAGTTGGCATTCTCGTGTGTAAAACCAACAACCGCGTTAATGCTATGGACGCTGTTTAACGTTTTGGTGAAGGTTAATAACGACTCGGTAACAATGTTGGAGTACCAGTCATCGCTTTGGCCTGCGCGGCCGTTAATAGTTGGCGCCTGCCCTTCGCCGGTTAGGCTGTTATAGTAAGTACCGCGGTTATTTGATGAGTAATTAATACCCAGGTTCTGTCTGAACTTTAGCCAACTGTTGAATTTAATTTCGGTATAAGCCGAGCTGAACGAGCTGATAGCAGCCAGGTTATCTTTAGCCGTCATTACATACAGGTATGGGTTGGCAGATAGCCAGCCTAATTCGTTAGAGATTTGCGTGATATCCGTTTGCGGTGCAAACGTGGTGGGAAAAATTAATGCCGACCTGATGATACCATAATCGAACGAATTGGTTTTGGCAAAGTTAGAACTTGTTCTGCCGAAGGAGGTGTTTAAACCAATCTCCAGCCAGTTGCCTACTTTTTGGCCAACATTTGCACGTAATGAATAACGTTCGAAATCGCTGTTACGGATGATACCGTTTTGTTTGGTGTAATTGCCGGATACCGAGTAAAAACCATGCTCGCTTCCACCGGACACGCTTAAGTTGTATTCTTGGGTAATGGCTTTGCGGGTGATCAGATCCAGCCAGTTACTGCCCTGTACATCGGTTGAGTTACCGTACTGATCTGTACGGATACCTGGCTTCAGGAAATCATCCGGTGATGGCTGATAAACACCCTGATCGTACTGGAACTGGTTATTAGCAAACGGGTACGACCATTCACCAGGATAAGGCAATTTGTAAAAAGTGTAATCATTATATAGCACTCCGTTGGTGTAGCCTTCGTTTACATAGTTGGCATAGTTGTACGGATCGAGCACTTCTACCCTTTTAGCCAGTGTAGAAACTGAAGTGTTTGCCGAAAACTGTACCTTGGTTTTGCCTGCCTTACCACGTTTGGTGGTAATCAACACAACACCGTTAGCACCACGCGAACCATAAATAGCGGTTGCCGATGCATCTTTCAATACATCTATAGATTCAATATCTGATGGGTTGATGAGTGCAAGCGGATTAAAGGTTTGGTTATTTCCCGATGTGGCATCGTTGGTTGGCGTAGATGCAGCATCAAAAGGGATACCATCCACCACGTATAAAGGCTGGGTATTTGTTCCGTAAGAGTTAGCACCGCGAATCTGGATGCTTACGCCAGCGCCCGGGGCACCATCATTCTGGTTAACCAGCACGCCGGCCATTTTACCCTGCAAACCTTGTGAAAGGCTTAAAGGATTGCCCTTCATCAGGTCAGATCCTTTTAACTGGCCAACGGCACCGGTAAGGTCTTTCTTTTTTACCGAACCGTAACCCACTACTACCACCTCATCCAATGCAGAAGCTTGTTCTATCAATGATATATTGATCTGCGTTTGGTTGCCCACAACAACCTCCTGCGGCGAAAAACCAATAAAGCTGAACACCAGGATGGAGCTGCCATCCTCAACACGGATGTTGTAGCGCCCGTCAATTGTGGTAACTACGGCTGTAGAACTGCCTTTTAGCCTAACGGTTACGCCGGGCAGGGGCTGCCCCTTGGCATCGGTAACTACACCCGTTATATTAACAGGCGCAGCGATTATATCGGGTATTATAGTAACGGGCGTTTCTTTCTCTCTTATTACTACGGTATTACCGTTAATAATATAAGTTAATGGCTGGTTTACAAAGCACTGTAATAAAACTTCGTTCAGTGCTTCGTTCTTAACGTTTAAACTAACAGGTTTCCCGGTTTTTATCATGGTTGAATTATAAAGAAAATTGTAACCGGTTTGCTTGCCGAGTTTATCTAAAACCTCGTCGAGCGGTGCGTTTTTAACACTCAAATTAATTTTTTGAGCATAAGTTGCTGCACTCACCTGCAGAAAAGCGGCTACCCACAAAAGAATGGTCAATTTCATTATGTTCAGAAATTTAGGTAAAATGCAGGAGCGATCCCCGCAATTAATTGCAGTAAAATTTTTGTACATTTGAAGTAAGGGTTTAATAATTGGTTGATGAAGACAGTTGAATATTAGCTACCCGTTCATCAGCTTCTCACAGGCTGAGGGAATCATCGGGGGCGCCGCAAACGCTCCTGATGATTATTAGGTAACCATTTTTGCAAGTACACGTTATTGCATAACGGTAACCCTCCTTCCTTCTACCTTAAAGTGAATAGTACCTGTTAGTTCCAGGTTTCTCAGCAATTCCGAAATATCCTTGTATTTAGAGATCTTGCCCCCGTATTCTTTATCCTTAAGATTATCCTGAAAATCAACTTCCACATCGTACCAGCGCGAAGCTTGTTTCATAATATCCCTGATGTAAGTATTTTTAAACATAAAGAAGCCGCTCTTCCAGGCCATAGTTTGCTCTATATCAGCACGCTGAACATTTATCTCGCGCCCGCCATTAAGTGATATCCCCTGCTGGCCGGGCACAAGCATGGTGGTAACATCAGCTTTAACCAACCGCACCGATCCTTCTAATAAAGTGGTAGTTACCGTTTTGTCATCACTATAAGCGCTGATATCAAAATGGGTACCCAATACTTCTACATCAGTGCCGTTTGCCTTTACAATAAATGGTTTGACTTTATTTTTAGCCACTTCAAAATAACCCTCGCCGGTTAACTCTACATTACGCGTTTTGCCTGTAAAAGCAACCGGAAAACGCAGCGAAGATGCTGCATTGAGCCAAACCTTTGTACCATCTGCCAGCACAACCTGGTATTGCCCCCCGCGTGGTGTTGTTATAGTATTAAAAGCGCTTTCGTTATCGGCAACATCCCCTGTATTTTCCTTAGCGAAATGGTAGATCAGCATACCATCTTTAGCCTTACTTACCTGCAGGCCTGCCTGTGTGGCCAACCGGCCGTTTCTGGCATCTGTTAAGGCTATTGTAGAGCCATCGGCCATGGTTAAAAAGGCCTTATTGCCACCCGGAAGTATTAATGGCTGTTTATTGGATTCCGGTGCTTTGGCAACCACTTGTTCTACCTTGTTTTGCCTGTATTTTATAATGCCCACACCGGCAGATAGTGTAACCAACAGCATAGCGGCAATTTTTAACCACGGATATTTTTTTGCTTTTTTAGTTGGAAGATTGCGACTTTGATTAAGTTTTTGCCATATACGGTCATGAACCATTTGTTTATCCTCTGCAGCATTATCCCAGCTATCATCCAACAGATTCAGTTCGTCCTGGTAACTATTAAGCAACTCTATTTCCTCTGGAGTGCATTGCCCCAATTGAAATTTATTATACAGCAAAACAAACTCTTCTTTATTGGATATCATGAAGATTGTATAGTTGGTTATAATAGCTAAGTGTAAAATGCAGCAGGCAACACACACATTTTTTTATTTATTTTTTTGATGCCATTGTATTTGGATTACAAAAAGCTTTTTATACTTTTAAAAACCAATTATGCCTGTTAATTTAAAGAGTGATATCGCTTTGTGGACCGCTGTGCGCCATGATAACGAAGCTGCGTTTAACGTACTTTTCGATCGTTACTGGGTAAAGCTGTACAATACATGCAACCGCTATTTAAAGAACAGGGAAACCAGCGAAGAAGTGGTTCATGATATTTTTCTGAATTTATGGAACCGCCGGGCCGATCTGGAGATAGTTTCGTTTGAGCATTTCCTGCTGAATGCCGTACGTTACCAGGCTTATAACCGCATCCGGGCCAAAAAACTTACTATTGCTTATATTGACGATAGCCTAAACCCGGATACGGAAGAAAGAAGCAAAGCCGACGACCGGATCAAAGAAAAAGAATTACAACAGGAAGTACATGCTTACCTGCACGCCTTACCCAAACGCTGCCAGGAAATTTTTCAGCTAAGCAGATTTAACTATTTAAGTAATGATGAGATTGCGGCGCAGCTGGGCATCTCAAAACGGAGTGTAGAAAACCAGATAACCGTTGCCTTAAAACACCTGCGCGTTTGCTTTAAGCACCTTATTACACATGCTTTATTATTCCTGTACATTCAGAAATAAATAAAGGGGATAAATCTAAAACTCACCCCCTTTCGCTTACACAGATATGAACACTACTTCTTATTCAATTGCTCGTTAAACTGCTTGATGAGTTTAACTGTTGTATCGGTATCAAAAACAGAGTTTAACCCTTGCTCCTCCTGTGCCGGGTCGCCCAGGTAGTTATCGCTTTTTTGCCAGAAAACATGCCCTATGGTAGCCCTGCCTGTACCACCCCATGCCCAAAAGTTGCAACCTGCAAAAACATCACCTGCTTTAGCACTTCCGGCTAATTGGGTAAATACAGCATTAAAGTATTGATCCCTTAGCGCGGTTGGGCTACCTGCGGAAAACTTCATGCTATCTCTCGGGAAACCGAACTCTTCCAGCACAATAGGTTTATTTAATTTTTTTGCAATGGCGCTGTGTTTGGCAAGATACCCTTTGGTATTGGTAACAGCCGTTTGCAGTGTACCTGTGAGATCTGCCTTATTGAGCCAGCCCCAGTTGTTGGGCCATATATGTACTGTTAAGTAATCAATGGCTGGCTCGGTATGAATATTTTGCCATAAGCTGATATCCCCTTCGCTGCCGCTTTCTCCCTCGCTTCCTGTAGATACCAAATGATTTTTATCTATAGATTTAATATACTGCGCGGTTTCTTTAACCCAATTGACAAATGGAATTTTGCCAGCTTCGGAAAAAGCGCGGGGCTCGTTGGCAATTTGCCAGGCCATAATGGCCGGGTCGCTTATATACTTACGCTTGGTATAACGGTTGGTTCGTTTTATAATATAGTTTACATGCTGTTTAAACATCACTTTACAGCTATCACACTCTACAAACTGAGCTACGTATTGTGTAAAGGTATTCCAGCCATCAACCGAGGGCACCGGCGCCTTACCTTTTCCGCTCCATTCTAAGTATTGGCTATACCCGCCAGACCATTCCCAGGAATTTGTTAAATAAAGCACGGCTTTCATATTACGGCGCTGCATCTCGGCCAGTAAAAAATCAAGTCCGTCTAAAATGGCATCGTCATATACTGCCTGCTTTGTCTGCAATGATGGTGATACCTTATTTGCACGTTCAGGGCCATCTGCACCTACTAAGATCCTCAGATTAGTTACGCCATTTGCCTTAGCATATTAAGCTCCTTTTTTAAACGCGGCCGGTCGCCATTTTTAGCACCTAAAATAGCGCCGTACCAAAAATTAGCGCCAATGTAATAGTAGTTATATTTACCAATTTAAATTTGCCGTTCTCTGTCTTTACAAATGGTTGCGCCACTACTGCATTATGGCTTGTGCAAACGCACAAAAATATAGCTGCTATAAGGGTTAATAAGTATGTTTTCATGTACCTATTAAGTGTTTAAAGTACATAGGTACACACATGGTTTAATGCAATAATGTGCCAATTAAATCTGGTACTATTTTAACAAGCAAGTCACTCCCGGCAGAACAGCAATAATTGAGAGCTAACGTATTGTTTTGCACAGCGAAATAGTATCTCCAAAAACAAATCACATACAATAGCTTAACACTGTCGTAATCTCATGAATGTTAAAAGTGTATCTAAAAACTTACATGTGATAACATTCATTTTAACTGAATAATGACATTACTAACTTTTTTTCTCGATGTTTTTTTAGAGTTTTGTACGTAATTAATGTCTTAACATACTTCATTAATACTGTACAGAGGGGAAGATGACCAATTTTGCTACGCTTGAAGAACATGAACTGATTACACTACTGCGGCAGGACAGGTTGGGCGCGTTTAAGGAAATCTACACCCGTTACTGGAAACAGCTCTACGCCGATGCTTATAAGCGACTGAAAAACAAAGAAACGGCGGAAGAAATAGTGCAAGAACTATTTACTTCCCTTTGGCATAAGCGCGCTACATTAAAAATCAACCAAACATTAGGGGGCTATCTTTTTGCCAGTGTAAGCAACCTGGTGATAGACCAATACCGCAAGGAACTTGTACGTGCCCGCTACCGGGAATCTTTTAAATTAGTTTACAGCGAAACGGATAATTCAACAACCGAGGACGCCCTGCTGGCGAAGGAACTGGAGCACACCATTGAACACGAGGTAAGCGCTCTGCCCGATAAATGCCGGTCGGTATTTGAACTAAGCCGGGTTGAACATAAAACCAATAAAGAAATTGCCTGCGAACTTGGTATTTCCGAAAAAACGGTTGAACATCACATTACCAAAGCTTTAAAACAGATTCGCCTGGGCTTGGGCAATTACCTGTCCATCATCATCTTAATACTTCTCAAATAATTTTTTTACTTTTTTCTTTTTCAGAGCAAGGGTTGCAAGCCCGTTGCACGTCATTGTATTTATATACCCAATTATACTTTACTCATTTCATGAATAAACATATACCTGTTGAGTTACTGGAAAAGTATTTAAGTGGAAATTGCTCTGCCGAAGAAACTGCTTTGGTAAAGGAATGGTATGCTTCTTTTGAGCATGAGCCAGACCATCTTACTACCCTACCCGCAGCAAAACAGCAGGAGTTGGAAAAAAAGATCTATAACCAGATACTTCATAATATAAACGAGGCTGATGAACACGATACGCCTGTTTATACATTAGCTAACCAAAGATCCAATGTGTGGTATAAAGTAGCGGGGGCGGCCGCAATTCTTTTTGTTACAGCTACAGCAGGTTTATTTTACTACAATACTAAGCCTAAAGGCGTTGCTAACAATACAACTCTAATAACTGATGTTATTGCCATTACTAACAATTCTAACCACATTTATAAATCCATCCTTCCGGATAGCAGCGCTGTTTGGTTAAGCCCGCATGCTACATTGAGGTATCCCAAAGTATTTGCCGAGCAATCGAGGATGGTAAGCATGAGCGGTGAGTGTTTCTTCGAAGTCACTAAAAATTCAAAGCGCCCTTTTATTATTACCAGCAATAACATTATAACCAAAGTGTGGGGAACCAGCTTTTTAGTGCGCGATAATGTTGTTAATCATTCGGCAGATGTTTCGGTAGTTACCGGTAAGGTATCGGTTAGTATCAAAAGGAAAAATAACAGGAATTTACTGGCTATCAATAAAGATGAGGTAATACTCTATCCACACCAAAAAGCTACCTACCTGGCGAGCGGAGAACTTTTAAAACCAGAAAACACCAAAAACAGCACCGCTTTAAAGATTTGGAAACATGCTAACCTGTATTTTGAAAACAAGCCTTTAAAGGATATTGTGCCTGTTTTAAACGCCACCTATAATGTAGATATAAAAGTTAATAACGAAAAACTTAATCACTATTTATTGAATGCCGATTTCTCGGGCTTAAACCTGCCCGATGTGTTGGAAGCATTAAGTAAAGCTTTAAATATCGACTACGCTTTTATTAATAATACTATTGAACTCAACAAACCAATGAATTAACCAACAAAAACAGATTATGACAAACAAATATCAAACATAAACCAAGGGAAGATCAGCCAACTAAAAGGCATAAAAAAACTTAGAAGTGTTGCGACCACTCCTAAGTTCTAAAACTAAAGCCCATACAGATCGACACCATTTATAAAATGGTAAAGGGGCGTTAATTGTTCCATTTTTTCAAAAGAAACAAATCAAATATAATGAAATTTCATTTACGAAACCCTATTCCCTGGTATCAAATCATGAGGATTACATTTATACAGCTTTTCCTTTCGGCGGTATTAAGCAGTATGGCATACTCAAACACATTGAGCGCCCAAAACATACTTGATAAGAAAGTAAGCGTATCATTAAACAATACTTCTTTGCAGAGCGTATTAAACTACCTGCAAAAGAATGATAACATTAAATTCATTTACAGCAACAGCGCTATCAACGTAAACCAACAGGTATCTGTTAATGCTGATAACCTTACCCTTAAAGCTGTATTAGACCAGCTTTTGAACAGCAACGGCATTACTTACGAAGTAATGAAAGACAGGATCATCTTGGGCAAGGCAAACGGCGCACCTGCAGCTGTTAACGCATCTCCTGTTACAGAAGTTGTTACAAATAACGTTGCAGCTATACCTGTTACCGGTAAAGTGGTTGACCAAACCGGCCAAACTGTAATTGGTGCAAGCGTTTTAGAGAAAGGTACTAATAACGGTACTACAACAGATATCAACGGTAATTTTAAATTGAATGTAACTAACGAAAACGCTGTTTTAGTTATTGCTTACATTGGCTTCAACAGCCAGGAAATTGCCGTTGGCAGCCAAACTGTTATTAATGTAACATTGGTTGAAAACGTTACCAAACTTAACGAAGTTGTAGTGGTAGGTTACGGTACCCAAAAAAGAGGTAGTGTAACCGGTGCTATCAGCAGCGTTAAAGCAAGCGACTTGCAAGATCAGCAATTAACCCGTATTGACGACGCCTTAAAAGGCCGTACCGCGGGTGTTAACGTTGTACAAAGTTCTGGTGCACCTGGTGCGGCTCCGGTAGTGCGTGTACGTGGTACTACTTCTATTAACAATAGCAATCCATTATATGTTATTGATGGTGTTGTGGTTGATGGTGGTTTAGACTTGGTTAACCCTAACGATGTAGAATCTATGGATGTGTTGAAAGATGCAGCAGCTTCTATCTACGGTTCACGTGGTTCTAACGGTGTTATATTCATTACTACTAAAAAAGGCAAACAAGGCCCGGCTAAAGTTTCTTACAATGGTTATGTAGGCTGGCAAGCTGCTGTTAACAAACCAGAGTTAACCAACGCTACACAATACGCAACCTTAAGAAACCAAGCTGTTACCAATGATTTTGACCCAACTAAAGGCCAGCCCTTAGTATTACCTTTTGCAAATCCGGCACAATATGGTACTGGTACCAACTGGCAAGATCAGATCTTTAGCAATAGCGCAAGGATCCAAAATCATAACTTGTCTATCAGTGGTGCTAACGAGAAAGCTACTTATTATACATCTTTTGGATATTTAGACCAAGATGGTATAGTGATGTCTGATATCTCTAATTACAAAAAGTTCACCTTTACAGTTAACACCAGCTACAAAGCAAAAAAATGGTTAACGGTTGGTCAAAACTTCACTTACTCTTATACCAGGAATAAAAACAGCTTAAACACAAACAACTTATTTGGTGGCCCGTTAAGCTCGGCTTTAAACCTTGACCCTATAACCCCGGTTTTAGTTACTGATCCAGCTAACCAAGCAGCGTTTTTCCCGTCAGACCCTACCACCAACGCTTACAAATCAGCTGTACGTGATGCATCAGGTCGCTTCTATGCAATCTCTCCTTACGTATCTCAGGAGATAACCAATCCTATGGCATATGCCCAAACACAGGATGGTAACTACAATTATGCAACTAACCTGTTGGGTAATGCATTTGTTGAGGTTGAGCCAATTGCAGGTTTAAAGTTACGTTCGCAAATAAGTGCTAAACAAGCTTATTATGGCAACGAATCTTTCAACCCATTATACTACTTAAATTCAAGCACAAGCAACTTGTCAAACACTTCGTTCTACCGCGAGAATGACAAAACTTTATCATGGAACATTGATAATACTGCTACTTACACACGTGCTTTTGGCAAACACAATTTCACTGCCTTAATTGGTACCAGTGCGCAAAAACAAAGCGGTTCTGGCATTGCAGGTACATTTGTTGGCCTGCCTGTTAATAGTTTTAAAGAGGCATCTGCAAATTACACTTTAGCAAATGCAAACAAAATTGCCAATGGTTTTGATAACCAGCCTTACACACTTGCATCTACCTTCGCAAGGTTAACTTACGATTACGATGGCAAATGGTTGTTCACCGGTATCATCCGCAGAGATGGTTCATCTAAATTCGGTAGCAACAACGTTTATGGCGTATTCCCCTCAGGACAGGTAGGTTATGTAATGTCTAAAGAAAACTGGTTCCCTAAAAACACTTTCATCGATTACTTCAAACTGCGTGGTTCATACGGTATTGTAGGTAACGAAATGTCGTTAAATCCATTCCAATACACCGCGACTATTGGTAGTGGACGTAACTATGTATTCGGTTCTGATAATTTAGTTGTAGGTTACAGCCCTAACGCTCCGTCAAACCCAGATCTGAAATGGGAAGAAACCCGCAGCGCAAACATTGGTTTTGATGCAACCTTCTTTAATGACCTTACCGTTAGCTTTGATATTTACCGCAAGTTAACCAAAGGCATGCTGCAAAAAGTACAGTTGCCGTCATACGCCGGTTTTTCCGACCAACCATCTGCCAACATTGGCGATATGGAAAACAAAGGTGTTGAGTTAAACTTAGGCTACAATAACAAAGTTGGCGCTCTTAGTTACAACATTGGTGGTAACATCTCTTACAACCATAACGAAGTAACTTACCTGGGTAGCCAGATAAACTTTATTACTGTAGGTAATATACAAAGCACAACGTATGAAATAGGCCGTACAGCAGTTGGTCAGCCGGTTGGTGCTTTCTATGGTTTCCAGGAATTGGGCACTTTTAAATCACAGGCAGAAGTTAATTCTTACACAAACTCAAGCGGCGGTTTAATACAACCTAACGCTAAGCCTGGTGATTTTAAATGGCAAGATGTTAACGGCGATGGCAAAATAGATGCATCTGACCGTAAATATTTAGGCAGCCCGCTTCCAACCTTTACTTATGGTGTTAACTTAGGTGCCAACTACAAAAACTTTGATATCAAGATGTTTGGTCAGGGTGTTTGGGGTAATAAAATTTACCAAGGTTACCGCAGGTTAGATATTGCTACAGCAAACTACCCTATTGACGCTTTACAGGCATGGACTCCAACCAACGCTAACAGCAACTACCCGCGTATTACTGATACCGACCCTAATAACAACTTCAGAAATCCATCAAACTTTTACCTGCAAAGCGGTGCATACTTCCGTATTAAAACATTGCAGGTTGGTTACAGCTTGCCAAGCCTTTGGCTTAAAAAAGCAGATGTGCAAAGAGCACGTATTTTCTTAAGTGCTAATAACCTTGCTACTATCACCGGTTACAAAGGTTACGACCCGGAAATTGGCGCAAACTCTAACGGAGCATCTGGTGTAGGTGGTATTGATATGGGTATTTACCCGCAAGCCCGCACATTTATGGTTGGTTTAGATATTACATTATAATTCAAAATACAGAGATTATCATGAAAACGAAATATTATATATACACAGGTGCCCTCGCATTAACCATTGGCGCAATGGCATCCTGCAAAAAATCTTTCCTTGAATTGACCCCTAACGGTCAGTTCCTGGAAAGCAACTACTACGCAAACCCGCAGCAGGCGTTAACTGCCCTTGTTGCTGCTTATGATCCATTAGTTACCGAAACCGGTGGTATGGATAATACCTACACTAATCCACTCGGCGCATTAAATGCTGCATCTGATGATTGCTTTGCAGGTGGCGGTGGTTCATCAGATATGCCGGGTTGGCAAGCGATCAATAACTACAGCATGGGGCCGTCAATTGGCCCACAAGGCGGTTTTTGGTCAATCAACTTCCAGGGTGTTAACCGTGCCGATGTATTGTTGGAAAAATTACCTAATGTGCCCGGCATGGATGAGGCTACTTTAAAACGTTATACAGCAGAAGCTAAATTCTTACGCGCTCACTATTACTTTGACCTTGTTAGGGTATTTAAGAATGTTCCGTTAATTTTAACTACGCTGCAGATTACCGACGTATACAAACAGCCACAGGCTACACCAGAAGCAGTTTATGCACAAATAGAAGCCGACCTTACCGCTGCCATTACTGACCTGCCAACAACAGTTGCAGCTGCAGAATACGGCCGTGTTACACAAGGTGCTGCTAAAGCATTATTAGGTAAGGTTTACCTTTACGAAAAAAAATGGCCGTTAGCCGCTTCTACCCTTGCCGAAGTTAACGGTACACCAGGTGGCACAAGCACTTATGGTTATAAATTGCAAACCAACTTTGGTGATATCTTCAGCCCTAAAAACAAATTCAACAGCGAATCTATTTTTGAGCTTGTGCACTCAGGTATGCAAAATTACAGCTGGAGCAACTGGAACCAGTTTAAATCTAACGTGTACGTACAGATGGTTGGCCCAAGAAACTACGGCGGCCCTATTTATTATGGTGGTGGTTATGGTTTTAACCCGGTTACGCCGCAATTAGTTGCTGCCATGAAAAATGATCCGCGCTATCCTTATACTATCGCTAATATTGATAGCACAGCTAAAGCGAATGGTAAATCTTACGAAGAAGCTTACCAAGGCACAGGTTATTACATTGAAAAATATGCACCTAAATTAGCTAACGTTGTAACAACAGGTGTAACTGATCTTAACTGGCCAAACGACTACATCGAGATCCGTTTAGCTGATACTTACCTGATGGAAGCTGAAGCTTTGGTAAATGCCAATGGCGATGTAAGCCGTGCTGCTGCTTTATTAAATGCCGTGCGCGCACGTGTTAAACTAACACCTGTTGCAGCAACGCTTGATAACATCTACAACGAACGCCGTTTAGAGCTGGCTACAGAAGGCCACCGTTGGTTTGATTTGGTTAGAACAGGACAAGCCGCAACTGCTTTATCATTTAAAGGCTTTAAAGCAGGTACTAATGATATCTTGCCTATCCCGCTAACCGAAACACTAAACGGTACACAGATCAAACAAAATCCTGGTTATTAATTATAGCCAATTATAAAAAAAGCTGCCGGAGAAACCTTCGGCAGCTTTTTTGTTATATAGAGGCCCCAGTTATATGCAATCATTATTACAATCAATTAAAAGTTATGCTCTCTAAAAGAACGGTGCTTTTAATTTTAGTTACCCTTATTCCTTTCTGTGTGATATTTACGCAATGTTATACTACAAAAAAGGAAGACCCGCGCGGGCAGATATTTGCCGGCTCTGCGGCATGTATCAGTTGCCATAAAGATATTTATAGTTCCTATGCACATACGGCGCATTTTGAAAGCTCAAGACCGGCAGATCTGAATACCATCCACGGCAGTTTTGCAAAAGGCAAAAACGTTTTTAGTTTTGGCAACGGCGCAAGTGTGGCTATGGAAAAACGGCCTAATGGTTTATACCAGGCAGGCTACATCAATGGTAAACTATCCAGGGCAGAGAAATTTGATATTACTGTAGGTGGTGTAAAGGCAGAAACTTACTTGTACTGGAAAGGTAACGAGATGTTTGAGTTACCTATGTCGTACTTCAGTGCTTTAAACAGCTGGACCAACAGCCCCGGTTATGATACCGGCAAAATTAACTTCGACCGACCTATTATCACCCGCTGCCTGGAGTGCCATACCAGTTACATTGCCGAAGAGCCTAATAAAGACCTCAGCCTTACTAACCGAACCGTTTCCTTTGATAAGGCATCATTAATTTTAGGGATAGACTGCGAACGCTGCCACGGCCCTGCGGCTAATCACGTAAATTACCATACCGAGTTCCCCGAGATAAAACAGGCAAAATACATTACTACCTATAAACCTTTAAGCCGGCAGCAAAAGCTGGATGCATGCGCGGTTTGCCATAGCGGCAATAAAGATGTGTTTAACCGATCAGCATTTGTGTTTAAACAGGGCGATACACTGGCAAAATTTAAAGAACACAATTTCGCGCCGAAGAATACCGACCCTACCACGCTTGATGTTCACGGCAACCAAAACGACCTGCTGGCCGCAAGTAAGTGTTTTATTATGAGCAATATGGATTGCAACAGCTGCCATAACGTGCATAAAAAAGAAAGCGGCGATCTTACCCTGTTTTCCAAACGATGCATGACCTGCCATACTACTGCTAACCATAACCTATGTAAACTAACGCCTAAATTTGGCGACGCGTTGAAAAAGAACTGTATTGATTGCCATATGCCCTCCAAACCATCCAACATGATACAGGTTGAGGATAACGGTAATAAACTAAAAGTGCCCTATCTGGTACGTACACATCGTGTTGCCATCTACCCCGAAGAAACTAAAAAGGTAATGGCTTTTATACAGAAGCAAAAGTAATACCCCATACACCACACAAAAAAGCGCCCCGGAAATAATATCCCAGGGCGCTTTTTTCATTTTGAGGATTAATATATTAATTAACCTTGATCTTTGCTTTAACAGGTGCTTTATCGCGGGTTTCCTCTGTAGCTTTTGACAATAACACATCCGAAACATTCAGTGCGCCGAAGATCTCCGTTTTACCATCGGTATTTCTTCCTGTTTTTATCGGCACCCAAAAGCTTGAGTCGCGTGCTAATTTGATCACAAAAGTTCCCTGGGTAGAGTTAAGGATAGCGTCTGACGGTACAACAAAATTATTTACCTTATCGCTCAGTGGTAGTTCAACCTCGGCAACCATGCCTGGTAAAAGGTTCTTGCCAGTGTTTATCACATCCATTTCTGTACGTTGTGATCTCAACCTGCTATCCAAAGCACCTGCAAGCCTGGCAACTTTAGCATTAAAGATATTGTTAGGTAACGATCTAACGGTGAAATTAACCTTGCTCTGGTTGTTTAAGTAACCGGTATATGCTTCCGGCACACTTACCACTAAACGCAACCTATCCTGCTGCTGCAGGGTAAATAATGGCAGCTCAGAGCCCTTACCACTTGGGCCAACATAAGCACCCTGGCTTACATTACGTGCAGTAATAATCCCTGGGAAAGGTGCGCGTATCTCCAGGTAATTGCGATTAGCCCCAACTTCTTTTAACGAAGCCTGTGCCGATTGGAATTGCGCGTAATCTGAATTTTGTTTAGCCAATGCCAGATCCAGGTCGTTTTGCGAAACCGTACCCGGTGTTTTGCTGGTTTCCAGCAAACGGTTGTAAGTTGCTTTGCTGGCAATGTAGATGGCTTCCTGCGCCTTTAAGCGCGATTGAGCACCGTTTAACTGCGAACCTATTTCCGGTGCTTCCATCGTTGCCAAAAGCTGGCCTGTTGCTACCACGCTGCCCACATCAACGTTCATTTTTTTAACAAAGCTGTTTACTTTGGCGTACAGGTCTACCTGCTGGTAGGCCACCAGTTCGCCGGGAATTTTAATGTTTGATAACATGGCGCTTTTACTTAGCGAGAACGCCTCAATAGCAACTTCCGCCGGGGCGGTAGCGTTTCCTTCCTCAGCGGCTTTGCTCTCCGGCGATTTACATCTCACCAGCAGCAGGCTTGCTATCATTAAAGAGGCAGAAACAAAAAGAACTTTACGGGTATGCATAGTAATGGTTATATTATGATTTATAGTCGAGTTTAGTAAAATGGATGCTTTCTTCATCCTCCGGATCAAGAGAAACACTCTGGATGCTTGTTTTACCTTGCCCCCAGGCAAATACCAGCGGTAAAATAAACAATGCTGCAAAGGTAGAAGCGATAAGCCCGCCAATTACGGCACGGCCTAATGGCGATGATTGATCGCCGGCCTCTCCCAGCCCGCTGGCCATCGGTATCATACCAACAACCATGGCTAAGGCCGTCATCACAATAGGGCGAAGCCTTAAGGATGCAGCCTGCTTTGCAGATGCTACCGCATCGCCGTTCACCAGGCGCAATTCCTCTGCATTGGTTATCAATAATACCGCGTTGGAAATAGATACCCCTACCGACATGATCATACCCATGTACGATTGCAGGTTAAGTGTTGAGCCCGCCAGCATCAGTAAAGTTAATGATCCTAAGATTACCGCAGGCACAGTTGCCAGCACAATACCAGATACTTTAAACGACTGGAAGTTTGCCGCCAGCATTAAAAATATCACAATAATGGCAACGCCCAGTCCGCTTTCCAAACTATCCATGGTTTCGGTTAGTGTGTCGCTTAAACCTATTAGGTCTACATTTAAACCACGCGGCAGTTCTCCTAAGGATGCAATGGCAGCTTTAACATCTTTTGATGCCGTGCCCAGATCCTGATTGTTTAAGTTGGCAGTTACCGAAAGCATTGGCATGGCGCCAAGGTTGTCGGTTTCGCCATAAGTGGTGCCCGGTTTAATATCTGCAACATCACCTAGAACCGGCCTGCTCGTATTTCTTAACAGCGGGATCTCACTGATTTCGGATATGCTGTTCATCTTGCTCTCCGGGATCTGTACCTGTACACTGTAACTGTTATTTGTTTTATGATCTATCCAGATATTTTTATCGGTATAGCGGGATGATGATGTTGAAGCAATCAGCGAGCGCGAGATATCATTAATATCCACCCCTATCTGCGAAGCTCTCGTTCTGTCGATATCAATATTTATAGCCGGGTACTTAGTAGATTGGCCCAACTGGATATCCCTCAGATACGAGATCTGATTCAGCTTGGCTATCAGCTTTTGCGCATAAGCCTCGCTTAATTTTTTATCCCTGCCGGAGAATCGCACCTCAATCGGCGTAGGAGAACCCTGACTCAGGATCTTATCGGTCAATTCAATCGGCTCGAAAGATGATTTCACATCGGGTAACTGTTTTGCATAAGCAGCCCTGATCTTTTCTTTTAGTTCATCCAAATTTGTTTTAAAACCTTCTTTGAAAGCTACCTGAATAACAGCCTCATGAGGACCGGCCATCCAAAGATAAATTGGACTGGTGGAGAATAACGAAGGGTGTGTACCCACGTATGCCGATGTAATGGAAACACTCTCCGGCCCTACCAAATCTTTTATAATATTGATGGCTTTGTAAGTGCGTGTTTCGGTCTGTTCAATACGGGTACCTTCCGGAGCACGTAACCGTACCTGAAACTGGCTGCCGTTTACTTTAGGCAGTACATCACGGCCGATACTCTGCATCAGTATAAACGCTAAACCGCATATAACAATAACGTATCCAAACACGATAATTTTCCTGTAGGGCATCATCCTATCGATAAAACGCAGGTAACGCATACGCATACGTTCAAAGGCGCCTACTTTACCGTTATGGTTACGGTCGGCAGTGTTTGCCGCCAGTTCTTTTTGTTTTAATTGCGCGGCACGGTCGTCACCGGTAAGGCCTGATTGAGCAAACTCTTCGTTATCGGTTAATTCATGCCCATCCGGTGCGTGATGATGTTTTACCTTCATGATCCAGTTGGCCATAATAGGCACAAAGGTTTGCGCCAGAAAATATGATACGATCATACTGAAACCAATAGCCAGCGCCAACGGCAGAAATAATGAGCCCGGAATACCACCCATGGTAAACGCCGGTGCAAACACCGCCAGGATACAAAACAGGATAAGCAATTTAGGGAACGCTATTTCCTTACAGGCATCCCAAATGGCCAGCGCCTTGGGTTTACCCATATCCAAATGCTGGTGAATATTCTCAATGGTCACTGTACTCTCATCCACCAAAATCCCGATAGCCAGTGCAAGGCCGCTCAAAGTCATGATGTTAATGGTTTGCCCAAACAGGTTGAGGAACAACACACCGGATATAATAGAAGTAGGGATAGTTAAGATCACAATAAGCGCCCCGCGTGCATCGCCTAAAAATAAGAGGACCATTAAACCTGTAAGAACAGCACCAATAGCGCCCTCGGTAATTAAGCTTTTTACAGAGTTCATTACATAAACCGATTGGTCGAACTCGTAACTTACCTTAACATCCGGCGGCAACTGGCTTTGGATCTTTGGTATAGATGCTTTTAAATTCTGCACCACTTCCCAGGTTGATGCATCGGCACTTTTGGCAACACTTAAGTAAACCGAACGTTTGCCATTAACCAACGCATAACCGGCGGTAATATCCGCAGCATCTGATACGGTAGCTACATCGCGCAGGTACAAGCTTTGCACACCGCCTTTAAATAAAGGGATGTTCTCAAAATCGGATACTTTATTAATTGTAGTATTTGTTGGTGTGATATAAGTTTTATCGCCTATACGCACGTTACCTGATGGTGTGGTTTGGTTGTTTAATCGTAAAGCTTCAACCAGTTGATCGGGCGTCATGTTATGCGAGCGGAGCAGTTCCGGGTCGGCTTTGATAACTACCGTACGAATGTTACCACCAAACGGAGGCGGCGCAACCAACCCGTGGATAGATGTAAAGGATGACCGTACATAAACGTTCGCCAGATCGGCCAGTTCGTTATTGCTACGGGTATCGCTGCTTAAAACCAGCTGACCAACAGGCAATGTAGAAGCATCGAAACGGATAATGAACGGCGGGTTAGACCCCGGCGGAAATACCGCCTGGATACGGTTGGTGAACGATGCCAGCTCGCCCGCTGCCTGCGCCATATTGGTACCCGGGTAAAAGTTAAGCTTCATTAACGTTAACCCTTGAATGTTTTTGGTTTCGATACTTTTTAAACCATTGGTATACAATAGAATATTTACATACTGCTTGGCAAAAAAAGATTCCATTTGCTCGGGCGTGTACCCGGTAAAAGGGTGCGAGATATAAATTACCGGCATATCCAGCTTAGGGAAGATATCCACCTTAATAGCGGTGATAGATTTTATCCCAAAGAAAAAGAGCGCAGCCACCATCACCATAATGGTGATGGGTTTACGTAGTGCAAAACGAATTAAGTTCATATATATTTATTTCGACGGATATTAGATAATAGCACTACGTATTAAAGTGCGTTGTTAAACAGCTCAAAATCACCTTTGGCGGCAGCCTTCAGCAGCAGGGCCTGCCAAACGTTGGTATAGGCTATGTCCCGATCTGTTTCAGCGCGGATTAATGTGTACAGTGCCTGGGTAACATCAACCAAGTTGGTTAAACCGTTTTTATACAGTACCGATTTTTGCAGATACGCCTGCGATGCCGCTTTTACCTGTACAGGTGCCTCACGGTAGTTGCTTAATGCATTGGCAGTTTTGGTATCAGCCAATGAAAATTGCGCTTTTATTTGCTGATTGGCCAGTTCGTACTCATTAGTGAGCGCTTCGCTGGTGTAACGTTGAGCTTTAGCCTGTTTTGAGACCCGGAAAGGTGTAGCTAAATTCCAGCTAACACCTATACCTAAGAGATAGTTAGAGCGGGTTGGTTTAATGCCATCCCAGTAGCTTTGTGTGTAGGCGCTTTGGTTAGCCGAATACTCATTACTAAAACCCGAACCACGCGTTTGTAAAATACCTACGAATGAAAAACTTGGGTAATTAAAGGTTTTTATATATTTCAACTGCTCGTTACTTACATCAATACGAGATTTGTACCATTGCAGCGTTGGGTGGTTACTTACAGCAGAATCTAACGGCGCATTAATATCTTTTGGCAGATTAGATACAAACATGGTATCCAGTTTAAACTGTGTTGGCTCTACCCCCATCAGTACCGATAGCCTGTTGCTTTGCTCCTGCTCCAGGTCGATAGCTTTGGTTAGGGAGATTTTGGCGCTTGATACCTCTGCCCCTGCCTGTGATGAATCTACCCCGGCAATCAAGCCGTTGAACGCGCGCGTTTTCACTACCCTGCGGAAGGTATCGGCACGGGCCAGGTTCTTCTGGTAAGAGGTAGTTAGTTTTTGCGCTGCAAGCAGGTTAAGGTAAGCTGCAGCCACTTTTACTTTGTGGTTGAATAGTTCCTGCTTTAGATCGTCCTGATCGCGTTTGGCAACCTGCTGAGCGGTTTTTATGCGCTCTTTAATTCTACCGAAAGTAAAGAACTCCCAGTTTAAGTTAGCCAGGTATAACGACCCGAAGGCGGCGTTCCAGTTTTGATTGGGTAAGGGTAAGCCGGAAGAAGCTACACCGAAACCGCCAAAACCATATAACGGACCATTTTGGCTGTTAACCGTACCGTAATCTTGCTGGGCGCTAAAGTTTAAGTTGGGCAGATAATCGCGCTTGGTTTGGCTTACTGTTGCCTTTGATGCTTCGGCATAGTTTGCTTTAGCTTTTATAGACTGGTAATTTGTTACAGCAGTTTCTATAGCTTGCTTTAAAGTAAGCTGCTGCTGAGCGGCAACATAAAAGTGATTAAATAAGAGTAAAAAACAGATAGAGAATGCTTTTTTCACAGGATTGAGATCTTTAATAAACAAACAATTACCGAGCTGATAATTATTTTGTAAAGCAAGCCATAGAATTTGAAGCAAATTTGAAGTAGAACTACAGATTGTTGCCAATTTGTAAGCTTAATGTAACAAAAAGGTATCAATTTGCTAAATCAGTGTTACAACAGGCATATTATGGTATTTTTCACTGTTATCAAACGCCACCTGAAGCGAGTGCACGCCATCGAGGTAAGTATATTGGATATCAAACTTACTTAACTCGCAAATCTGTTTAACAATAGCCAGGCCCAGGCCAATACTGTTATTACATTGGTCGCTCTTTTTAAACCGTTGAAACATTTCCTCCGTAGGAGAAACTGGGCGCAAACCGGTGTTTTGAATAATTAGGCTATTGCGGTTTGCTTTAATGCAGATCATCCCCTCCTCCACATTGTGCCTTATAGCGTTGCTGAGCAGGTTATCAAACAGCATATCGGCCAATGCCGGGTGAATACGCAGAAAAATATCATCGTTGATAAAAGTGGTTAGCTCCAGGCCCTTCATTTGGATCCGCTCTTCGTAAAAGCATAAAACAGATCTGATATGCTGCGAGAAAGAAATATTCTCAGTGGCTTCGTATTCCTGGTTCTCTAATTTGGTAAGCAGCAGCAGCGAATGGTTTATCCTCGAAAGTTTTGCTATAGCATTCTGCATATCACCAATAAGTGCTGCCTGGTTGCTTTGGATATCAGTTTCGGCCAGCAGCTCCAGTTTGGTACGTAGTACAGATAGCGGAGTTTGCAGCTCGTGCGAGGCATTTTCGCTAAACTCTTTTACCAGGCCATACTCGGTTATGGCGGTATCGGTCATTTTTTTGAGAAAGAGGTTAAGCTCTTTAAACTCTTTTGTATTGTCAGATGCCAGTGTTAGCGGTACTTTTTTCCTCAGGTTAAAATTCTGGATCTGCTTCAGCGTATCATTAAAAGGCGCCAGAATCCGTCGCGATAACAACCGGGCAGCTATCATAACCGCTATAATGATCAGCAGGGTTTTAACAATAGCAATGGGTACCATGCCGCGCAGTATCTGGCTGGATTGTGTTACATAGTTGTAAGATGCTATTTTATAATTAACTCCATGTACTACGTAGTATGATGCCACAGTAATACGGCATTCGCCGCCATCAAAGTTTTTCTTTTCAACCGTTTTACCACCACGCGGTATAGCGCTGGTAAATGTGCTTATCACAATAGGCCTCCCCTGCGAATACTTATCCGGACTGATACCTGCTTTAATTTGCTGCGCTACTTCGTTATTAACGGTTGTTAAACGCTCTATTTCGGAGTTATCAATACGCTGTTTTATACTGTGATGCGTGGTATAGATACTAAATGGCGTTACCACCACAAATATCACCAGGAAACAGAGCATAAATTTATCTACCAGTTTCATTTTACTTATGCGTGCTGAATTTATAGCCAAGGCCATATACGGTGTCGATATAATCTTTCCCGTCGGCCTGATTTATCTTTTTACGAAGGTTTTTAACATGCTGATATACAAAATCCACATTACTGAGGTTGTCTGTATAATCGCCCCACAAATGGGCAGCAATAGCCTGCCGGGATAATAAACGGTTTTTATTTACCATAAAGTATAACAGCAGTTCAACCTCCTTGCGTGTAACATCCAAATAATTATTATTGATAGTAATCTCGAAGGTGTTGGTGTTAAGGCTTATCTCGTTAAAAACCAGCATGTGGCTGCCATCCAGATTTTTACGGCGGTGGATAGCCCGCAGGCGGGCATGCAGTTCCGGCAGGTGGAACGGCTTAGTTATGTAGTCGTCGGCACCCTCTTCCAACCCTTTTATTTTATCATCCATTGCACCTTTTGCAGATACAATGAGAATAGAGCCGGAGATGTGTTTCTCTTTAATAAAATTCAGGAGGTCTATCCCGTTACCATCCGGTAGCATTATATCTAAAATAATGCAATCGTACGCGTAAAACAATAATTTCTCCTGGGCTTCGTGCACATTATATGCTTGTTCGCAAACGTAATTCTCCCGCGATAAGTAATCGTGTACACTACTGGCAAGTTCGCGGTTATCTTCTACGATGAGTATTTTCATTTAAACAAAGGCATTCGTTTTCAAAGCTACAAAGCTATTTTATAATGTTGAAGTAATTTTGAAGCAATGCGTAACATTCACACATTCAAGTAAAAGCAAAAAAACAGCAATTGGGTTGGCAATCGGCAATCAGGCCCAATATTTTAAGTCCCTTTAAACAAAAGTTGCGGAACAATTTAAATCTCAGTATGGTATGAATATAGCTAAAATGAAGCTCACTTCAAATGGATTCACCCGTTAATTTAGTGGAATTACCGTTTAACAGAAGCACGGTATTGCTCGGGCGATATACCCATATACTTTTTAAACAGGCGCGAAAAATAGTATTGATCTTCGTAACCCAGGTTATGTGCAACCTCTTTAATCCGGCTTTCGTCCATATCAAGCAGTTGACAGGCTTTCTGCATTTTTAAGTTAATAAAATAATCAATAGGCGGCATGCCGGTAGCCTTTCTAAACACGATTGAAAAGTGCGAGCTGGATAGCTTATGCTGACCGGCCATATCATCTACGCTTAGTTTTTTATCCAAGTTTTTGCGCATGTGATTAATGGTTTTGGTGGTTAAGCTGCTGGTTCCGCTTTCAGCAGCTGTGTTATGCCGTTCCAGAAACAAAAAGGTTGCTATAAAATTATAGAGACAGAAATTAGCATTACATAAATTTTCGGTACTATAACCCATCTCCAGGCTATTATACATATCGTTCCAAAGATCTATTGCCTTCGCGTTAAATGATAATGATATTGGGCCTTTGTTATTATTGAGGTTAAGGAAGTGATTAAAATCTTCAACACGCATACCGTTAAAATGCACCCAATAGATAGTCCAAGGGCTTTCTGCATCAGCCCAGTAACGCATATAACTCTCGGTGGCAGCTAATAGAATGTACTGGTTTGCATTTACTTCATAATACCTGTCGCCAACAACAACATGCCCTTTACCCTGCAGGCAATAGATTAGAATATTATCCTCGCATCCTTTACGGCGTTCGCGGTAGTGAAAAGAAGCTTTGGGGAAATAGCCTATCTGCGTAATATACATTTGAAACACCGACGGCACTTTCTTAAATACATCTTTTGATACCTTTTGAGGGATATTAATTATTTTTTCGCCCTCAAAACCATCTCTTCTCTTCAAAGTAATATTGGCCATCTGATTAAAACAAATGCTGGATGCAGGGTTTATAACTGCATTTTTATTATAAAAAATCAGCAGGCTGCTGGCAATAGCATCGCCTTCTGCAACTACCGCAATGCAACAATTAACATTCCTTTTCATAAACACCTCCAAAACAATAATTTATACAGATTTATACAATTATATCATTACGCTATTTCGTCATTTTACGAAAAACATCAGGAAAAAATTGAAAGTATTATAAAGCAAAACCCTCTGAATAGAAATCCAAAGGGTTTTACTTGGTATCGAACCGCGATTAGAATAAAGATTAAAGAGGCAATAATTAAAAAAAGCGGCGTCCCCATCTGGAAACGCCGCATCTTAAATCAGCACCAACTCTCTTAAATTATTTACTTTTCATCTTCAACATACTTAGCCTGCCATACAATTCGGCAATACAGGCCTCGTCCAGTAACCATTTCGGTTTCTCTATCTCTTCCGGCTTTTTTGTCCAGCTATGAGATGTGTAACCATACTTGTCACGTGTGTTTTGCCATGCATAGTTTAAATCCTTTTCTACAGCTGCTATATATTTATAATTACCATCAACTTTGTAAAGGGCCTCATATCCCCTAAATAAAACTGTTACAAACCAAGGCAAATCTATATGGAGCGTTAAGTTTTTATCGTGCGGTACGGTGCTGTAATATTTATAGCTATCTGCGGCCAACTGCTGTGCCTGCTGCAGATAGTGCTTTTCGCCGGTAAACTGGTAAAGCATTACAGCAGCTTCTATTAACGACCCTGTATTATACGTCCAGAAGGTGCGGTTTTGTTTACCATCGAGTTTTACATCGTTTGTAATGATGCCGGTTGTACTATCACGCAGGGTTTTATACATCCAGTTATAAAACTTTTTGCCCTGATCGAGGTAATACTTATCCTTGCTGCACTGATATATTTTTAGCGCAGTAAGTGTGGCCATACCATTTGTACAAGCCGGTTTTTGATCATTATGGCCTTCAAGCCAGGTTACACCGCCGCCAACATCGTTATTCCATCCGCTTAAAATAAATTTGAATACTTCTTTGGCACGCTGCAGATAAACCGGTTTTTTGGTACTTAGGTAAGATTCTATATAATCTATCCCTACCAGCCCGTTATCGTCATAATACCTGTCGGCCTTTTCAAATTTTACGGGATAAGCCTGGTAACCTGTAGGTTTGCGTACTGTATCGCGATATTGTTCAATACCAATTACCAAACTGTCCTGGTAAGGCTTATATTTTGCGCTTAACCCCGGCACTTTAATCAAAACATTGGTTGCGGAGAATACACCGGAGAACGGCCATAAAAAACTCACAGGCTTTTCGCCAACATTACCGCCCTGCATGTAAGTAAGGCTGTCTTTGTTGTTCGACGGGAAATTCTCAGAAAACAACCCCTTATGCGCCGGCACGCGGTAATTTTTCCAGATGTTGGCATACATCAATTCGGCACGCTTTAGATATTCGGCGGATGTAACTTTTTGTGCCCGAACATCTATAGCGAAGATCGATAGCACAATTAATGCCAACCATAATGCGCCCCTTTTTTTGATAAAATTCATTGAAGTTTATTTTAAATTTATTGCGCTGACGGTGGCGGCACTTTTATCCCCCAGGCGGTGTTCGGTTTGCTGCCCATGATGAATACCAATTTGCCACCTTTCATAAGTTCATCCCGGTATAGCCAGCAATTATCAAGTGGCTTGCCGTTAAACTCTGCCGATTGGATATACATATTATCCTTTGAATTATTTTCAGTTTCGATGACCAGGGTTTTGCCATCGCCCAGCGTAATAGTTGCTTTATCAAACAGCGGGCTACCCAATTCAATTATCGGGCGCAAGTCTGTAAAGCCCTTTACATCAAATAACCCAAGTGCATTAATAACATACCATGAACCAAGCTGCCCCTGATCTTCATCCTGTCCGTAGCCGTAACCGTGGATGGGTTCGGTACCGTAAAACTCCTCGCCTATGCGCCTTGTCCATTTTTGGGTTAACCAGGGCTTTCCCGAGAAGTTAAACATCCAACTGATATGCAGGTTGGGCTGGTTACCATGGTTGTAAATGGAATTGATGCCCGCAAAGGCATCAATGGTTTTACCACCGCCAAAGCCCAGTTTTTCTGAAACAGTAAAAATGCTATCCAGCCGTTTATTAAAATTATCTTTCCCAATAGCGTCAATTAAACCGGCCGGGTTTTGCGGCACATAAAAAGTATACTGTACCGCATTACCTTCCTGGAAGCCCCGCCAAGGTTGGTAAGGGTCGAACTTTTCTATAAAACTACCATTAGCTCTTTTAGGCTGCATTAATTTACTTTGCGGATTAAAGATCAGCCTCCAGCCGTTGGATAATTTTATCAGCTGGTTATAATCGTTGGTTTTACCCAGTGATTTAGCCATCTGCGCAGCGGCGAATGCGCTGTAGCTATACTCCAGCGTATGCGAGCCTGCAAAGTTTGATCCTGTAGAATCGGTTACAAAATCACGCCCTGTCTGGTCAAAGAAGGGGACAAACCCGTGATCTACAAAAGCTTTGGTATCTAACTTACCAGACCCCATCGGGCGGTTCTTATAGTTAAGCTCGTTGGCTTTTACTGCCTCGTAAGCAAGGTTTACATCGTAATTGCGGATGCCTGCATTGTAAGCACTAGCCACAGCAAGGCCCACAAAGTTGGTGCCCACACCTGATACGTATTCGCTGTTGGCAACACCATCGCTAAACCATCCCTTATCTTTATAGATCTGTAACTGGGTATTCACAAAACTGCCGTACCATTCCGGATAGGAAAGCGACCATAGTTGCGTAATATTCCAAAATCCGCCCCAAATGGCATCGGTATTAATAAATTCAGCTTTTAAGTTTTTATCCGTTTGCGCCGGTAAGCGGCCGGTTTGCCCGCCGTGTTTAGGGTAATCGCCATTAACGTCGCTGGCGATACCCCTACCTAATAAAGCATGGAACAAACCTGTGTAGAATTTTGTCTTATCCTGAAGGTTTGTACCCTCAACTGTAATTTTACTCAGCTGTTGCTCCCAGGTTTCCTGCGCTTTTGCTTTTGCCTGGTCAAACGAAAGACCTTTTGCTTCTACTGTAAAGTTGGCTTTGGCATTTGCGTTGGAGGTGTATGATAAGCCTGTTTTGATCTCTATTATCTCGTTATCGTTTGTCTGATAATTTAGCACCAGCCCGGCCCCCTTACCCTTAGCAGTCGTGGTATTCTCTTGTACATCATCGCCCACAAAAGCATGAACGCTGGAGGGTTTTTCACTCACCTCACCATAGAAATAAATATTTACCTTTCCCTGTGGATCATAAATATTTACATATTTGGGATAGGTGCTTACATAACCTTCAAAGTGAGTATCATCCAGCATTTTTATAGATGCATCCGTTGCATCGCTGCTTTCACCCTGCTTGTTGCCAATATCCAATATTATGTGCGATAGGGCATTCTTTGGAAAAGTGTAACGCTGAAAGCCTACGCGTTTAGTAGCGGTAAGCTCGGCGGTGATCTGGTAATCATCAAGCAAAACTTTATAATATCCGGGCTCTGCTACCTGGTTCTTACGATCAAATTTTGAGCGGTAGCCGGTATTAGTGCCTTCCAACTCACCCGGTTTGGTTTTAAGCGTACCCGTTGTGGGCATGTAACTTACACCGCCTACCTGCCATTCGTGAAAATGCACAAACCCTTCAATGGAATTTTGGCGGGTATCATACCCCACCGCTTCCCAGCCGGATGGGTTGCCGTAATGCCCGTTTGTTGACGGTGCTAACTTGGCCATACCGTAAGGCACTGCTGCCGGCGTATAAAAAAACCAGCGGCTGTGTGCTGTACCAATATTCGGATCAACATATTTTGAAACGCTTTCGCGCTTTACACTACAACCCGCCATTGTTAATGCCAATAAGGCCGCGCCCCAACTTATCTTAACTTTCATCTGCATATTTTATATCGGCAGCTATAGCCGCCGGGATTTTACTTATCGTATTTAGCCATCATCGCCTGTATCCTTTGCATCCAGGCCTGGTCAACACCTTCAATTTCGGGCGAGCGGTCGCCGCCATTAAAGGCTGCAAAAAAGTAATACGCCTTTGAAAGGTTACTGCCCTGGTTTTGGTAACCGGCCGATATGTAATAAGAATTGGTTTCGCCACCACCCGTAATACTTACGTTGTGTGATTGTAAGGGCGCTTTTTTTAGCAAATGCTCAATATCCCAGGTTCCGTTACCTGCATCTTTTAATGCCTGTATCTGATCGGGCGTGTAAGCGGCGGGCAGCCCTGAATTAACAAGCGATTGGTTTTTGTAGTATGCGTTATCCCATGCGTCAACCTTGTGCACCAACACTTTGGCATCCTGAAAACCATAGCTGCCATTATAATTAACGGTAGCTTTAACATTAAGTCTACCACCTTTTGTAGTAACCAAAATAACTCCGTTCGCTGCCCGTGAACCATAAATGGCTGCGGAACCGGCATCCTTCAGTACCGATACACTTGCGATATCATTTGGGTTAATAGTATTAAGATTCCCACCAACAATACCATCAATAACAACCAGCGGCGTATTATCTCCCAGCGTACCCACACCACGAATATTCACCGTAACATCACTACCCGGGTTAAGGTTGGTTTGCTGAATGATTAAGTTTGGCGATTCCCCTTGTAATGCCTGGTAAGTGTTCAGCACCGGTTTATTATCGATGTTTTTGGAGCTGATGGTACCTACCGCGCCGGTTACATTAATACGTTTCTGAGTGCCGTAGCCTACCACAACAACTTCGTTAAGGCTGGTGTTGTTGGCTTTAAGGCTCACATTAATTTCCGATTTGCCAGCTATAGCAATATCCTGCTTAAGGTAACCAATGAAAGAAAAGCTTAAACTACGGCTCGCGTATGCATCAGGCACGTTTAATTTATAACGGCCGTTCACATCGGTAACAGTACCAATGGTTGTACCGGCAATACTAACGTTTACACCAGGCAAGGGCTGGTTGGTATCATCTAATACCCTGCCGCTTAAAGTTATATCGAAAGCTTTTTTTGTATAACTGCGGCTGGCTGTAATTTCAGCAGCCTGCGCGGTACCATTTAATACCACAAGGCCAAGCATACCTGCAAACATTTGTTTGCTGTATAGCCATTTTAGTTTTTTTAATTTGTGTAATAATTTCAGTCTCATAATTATGGGTTTTGTTGGTTTATTATTAATTGGTATCGCTAAAAGCACTCTTCACTATGCTTTAGCCTGGTAGGTTTTTTTCCAGTAAGTTTCAATATCTTCAAGCGAACGGCCTTTGGTTTCGGGTATTAGTTTCCAGGTGATCCATAAGGCAGGCGAGCAGCAAAGTGCAAACAGCCAGAACGTCCACGAGGAGCCTATCCCTTCAAGCATAACAGGGGTTAGCTGGCCAACCAAAAAGTTGCCTATCCATAAGGATAAAGTTGCCAGCGCCATAGCTTTTCCACGCACTGCATTAGGGAATATCTCGCCCACTACAACCCAGCAAACTGGGCCGAATGAAAAAGCGAAACAGGCTATAAAAGCCAATATGAATATGAGTATCCATGGGCCGGATGTAATGCCCAGCGCGAATAAAGCGCCTATGATTACAAGAGATACTACAGCGCCACCCACGCCTGCAAACAAAAGGGGTTTGCGGCCCCACTTATCTATTGTAAAAATGGCCACAAAAGTAAAAACCACGTTTACTAAGCCAATGGTTACCTGCCCGCCAAGGGCGCTATTTAGCGTAAAGCCGGCTTGCTCTAAAATTCTCGGGCCATAATATATCACCGCGTTTATGCCGCAAACCTGCGATAGAAAGGGTAACAGCAGGCCTATCCATAAAGCTTTACGATAAACAGGTTTAAACAATTCTTTTAGCGAGGTATCATCATTCTTATCCTGCGCTTTAAACGCCATTATTTCTCTTTCTGCAGCATCCGCGCCATCAATCTTTATCAGAATATCTTTTGCATCTTGCTCATTGCCTTTTAACAACAACCAACGCGGCGACTCGGGCACCATAAACAAGCTCACTAAAAATATGGCGGCGGGTATTGCACCTAAGCCCAACATAGCGCGCCAAACTTCGGCACCCAAAATCTTACCCGTTATTCCACCGGCATGTGCATCTGCGGCGTGGTTAGCCAGGTAAGCATTGGAAAAATAAGCCAGTACAATGCCAATTGTTAAAGCCAGCTGGTAAAGTGACACCATCATACCGCGGTAGCGCGACGGTGAAAACTCTGATATATACAATGGCGATACCATGGAGGCCACACCAATACCAAGCCCGCCGATAAGGCGAAAAATAATCAACACTGTAAATGAGTTCGACAGCATGCAGCCCATGGCCGAGGCAAGGAACAGAATCGCCGATAAGATGAGCACTACTTTACGACCATATTTATCGCTTAACTTGCCTGAAAAACTTACGCCTATTATACAACCTAACAGTGCACAGCTAACAAACCAGCCTTCGCTTACAGCATTAAGGTTAAAATCATTTTTCACCAGGCTAACCGTGCCCGATATAACGGCAGTATCAAAGCCAAACAAGAAACCACCAAGGGCAGCCACCACACACACCAGGTATAAATAGGTAGTACTTTTTTTATTTTCGTGGGTTATCGTGTTAATCATCATTGTTATTTTAAAAATGCTTTGATAACCTTAGCACGCCCTTTACCGAGGTTGGTAAGTTTATATGACACAGCCGCAGCAGGTACCACAAAAGTTTCGGCATATGCATATTGATGCAGGGTGCCGTCAGCAGTTTCTATGCTTACGACCTGGCCCTCAACCAGCATTAGTACATGGCAGCAATTATCGGTTTGTATGGTAATCTGTTTGTCAAACTCTACCCGGTGCACATCGTAAAAATGGTCGGCATGGGTGGGTACATGCACGATCTGCCAGCCGTCTGCCTGCTCAATAACTGATTGTTTAGAGATCAGTTCGCGGTAAACTTGTTTACCTTTGCGGTTAAAATCAAGATTATTAAAAGCGTGGTCTATATTTATAGGGCGCGGGTTGCCGTCAAGGTCAAGCCTTACCCAATCGTACATTTTGAAAGTAAAAATGTATGGGGTAGCACTGATCTCAAGTACCAAATTACCCGCTCCTGCACTATGTACTGTACCGTTGGGAATCAGAAAAAGATCATGTTTTTGAGCGGGGTGTGATTGTACGAAGTTTTCTATCTCGATGGCTTCTCCCTTTGCCTGGCTTTCTTCCAGCGCAGATCTGAATGTTGCCGGCTCTATGCTGTCCTGAAAGCCCAGGTAAACTCTCGCATCCTGCTCGCAATCTAAAATATAATAGGTTTCGTCCTGTGTGATATTCTCACCAAAGTTTTCCTGGATATACTTTAAACGCGGATGGCATTGTATAGACAAGTTCCCCCCGTCGTACGTATCCAGAAAGTCGAAACGGATCGGGAATTCATCGCCGAATACCTGTGCATGCCTGCCCAATACCTGCTCCTGATTATGGAACATCAAAGTATCAAATGAAACCTCCAGCAAGTTGCCGTCGCTTTCGAATACCAGGCCGTTCTCGGGTACGATCAACTCAAACGACCATGCGTAATTAACTACGTTCGTATTGATGTTTTTGATCCTGTCCTTTATCCATTGGCCTCCCCAGGCTCCTGGCTCAAACCAAGGCCTAACGCGGATAACCGACCGGCTGATCTGATTTAAGCCTTCAGCCAGATCTGATTTATACATCCAATTGATCGTATCTGGCCACTGTCCGTCTGCAACCGTAGTAATTTTATTCAGGATAGCTTTTTTATGATTGTTCAGCAGCACCCAGTCAACAAAGTAAAACCGCTTATACATTTTAAAATGCTCGTTCAGTCCATCAGCGCCGAGATTGTTTATAGAACCCGCCCTCATCCTGAACTGCAATTCATTTTTAGGCAGATCTATATAAAGAATTGCGGCATCCCATTTCGCTAAGGCTGCGCCTGGGCCAATAACAATGTTAATTGGCTTTGATTTATCCGGCGAGGCAGCAGAAAGTTGTTCTGTTCTGTAAAGATCGGCCAGACTTAGAGTACATTTGGTACCCCAAACAGATTCTTCGGTACCTAAAAACGGGCCAACCAATGCATTAATTTCCGACGGATTCTTTAAAAAATCTTCTGTTTTGATCCAGTTGGCTTCAAGGCCTTCTTCAGCCAGGCAATTATCAATCGCTGCCTGTACCCTGTCCCAGAATACGCCAACATACCCGTCAATCACTACATTTTTCTGGCCGATGATCCATTGGGTCAGCGACGCATAGCCATTAGATATCCTGTTATTCCCCAGCCGGCATACGGGGTAAATATTATAGCCGTCCTTCATATCCGATTGATCGGCCAACTGTGCGGGCATTAGATACTGCGCTGTTTTACGCAGCACCGTTTCCGTTTCGATAGGGTAAAGTTTAGAATCAATATTCATTTTTTTGTAGTAATGCATGTACATATAATGCCACCAATAATTTTAAACTTACATATATGTTTACAAATTAATTTTTTATATGTAAAAGTGTCCCAAATACACTATCTAATAGCATTTAGACCATTATTATGTATGTACATATCTGTTTTTTAAGGTAAAATACCTATTATTGTATACAAACTACACCAATGCGCTACAGTATAGATCACAAGAGCCCCATTCCCTTGCATGCACAGGCAGAAGAGATGCTAAGGAAATTAATTACGGAAGAAGAATATCAGAATGGTAAGAACATCCCTAATGAGGTGGACCTGGCTAACATGCTGGCTATCTCGCGCACTACGTTGAGAATGGCGATCAATAAATTGGTATTTGAAGGTTTGCTGATCCGGAAAAAACGGGCAGGGACAAAAGTTGCCCCCGGCGCCGTAAGTTCAAAATCGAATAACTGGCTGAGCTTTTCCCAGGAAATGAAGTTAAGGGGGATTCCAATCAAAAACTTTGAACTACATGTTAGCTGGGAAATGCCGGATGCCAATCTGGCCAGGTTCTTCGATATTAAGCAGGACAAGCCAATTTTGAAAATGAAACGCGTTAGAGGGCGCCCGGAAGAACCTTTTGTTATTTTTGAATCTTATTTTCATCCGCGCATAGGCCTCACACCCGACGATGACTTTAAAAGGCCGTTGTATGAATTGCTTGAACAAGAACATTCGGTAATTGCAGCTTTATCCAAAGAGGAAATTAGTGCCATAGCCGCAGACGAGGACATCGCCGAAAAATTGCGGATTCCCGTTGGCAACCCCATATTGTTTCGCAAGCGTTTTGTTTACGACCAGGGTGAACGGCCGATAGAGTATAATATTGGATATTATAAAGCAGACAGCTTTATATATACAGTAGAAAGCACCAGATAATTATTCGCACGGTCCTGTTTACAGGAAAACCGACTTCAATATAATACAATACTCTGAATGACGTTTATGGCCATTCAGAGTATTGTACTAATCAAATAATCCGCCTATCAAGTGACAAGCAAAGTGTATTTGCTTTGTAATTTACCAGCCATAATTTTGCACGAGGTTTGGATCTTTATCTATCTCCGTTTGCGGAATAGGCATCAGGTAATGCTTATCAGCAAAAATGCGGTTTTGCAGCGTAACAGTTTTGTAGAATACAGCTACACCGGCGGCTTCGCTGCTCTCGTTCAAACCAGTAGCTGTGAGTTCTGCTGCAGAAGGGCGTGCATTTAAACCCAACGCCGGAACGTTATCTACCGTTTTTGCTATCAACCAGCGCCTTACATCCCAAAAGCGGTGACTTTCGAAAGCAAGCTCTACCCTACGCTCATTTTGGATCCGTTTGCGCATACCGGCTTTGGTGTTATCCTCCGGCAAAATAGGAAGCGCGGGCATTGATACGCGGTTACGTACCATGTTCAGGTATTGATAAACGGATTGATCAGGTGCATCCAGATACTCGTTCATTGCTTCGGCATAGCTCAGGTAGATCTCAGCTAAACGAAAGATGGGGAAATTCCTGGTTCCGGTACCTGAATTTGCATTACGATCATAACTGGGCGATAAAAACTTACGCACATTATATCCCCAGGGATTGGTGCCCGGTTTACCTGTTGCCCAGCCATCTGTTATACCGTTTCCTGAGCCGAACCAGGCAAGCCTTACCGGGCGCCTGGTTGCATCAAAGCGCCAAACATCATATTGGAAGAATATACTGGCATAAAAACGCGGATCGCGGTCTTTATACATGTTAGAAATATTGCTTACACTTTGCAACTTTTGCCCATCCCACAACTGGCCGCTCCAGGTACCGTTTATGCTATAATCCGAGCCTTCGGTATTTATAGGGTAACCATTTTTCATTTCATAGGCATCAACAAGCTGCTGCAAAGGTGTCAATTTTCCGTTTCCTTTAAAGGGCGATCCATTAGGAAGAAAGTTACCATCGATATCTGTTGAATTACCCATTATCCTTGGCAGGATGGTTTCTGTGTAATCGCGGGTATAAAACTGGGCTGCATAATTTTGCACAGGGTTGGCAGGGAACGGGCTGTACAGGCTGTAGATACCCAGATCTATAACCGCCTTTGCAGCATCAGCTGCTTTCTTCCATTTTTCCTTATCGTAAGTTGTACCGAATAGCGCTTTACCATCTTTGTTTTTCACCCCTGAATACAAAGGGTTCCCGTTAAATAAAGGGCTTGCAGCGTACAGCAGTGTCCGGGCTTTTAACGCCAGTGCAGCACCTTTAGTGATGCGGCCGGTTTGAGCTGCCTCCTGAGCTGCAGGCAGTATCTCCGCAGCAGCATCGCATTCTGAGGTTATAAAGCTAACAACCTCATCAACGCTGTTACGGGCAACCTGTGTGTCTTCCAGCTTATCAGGATCAACATCCTTTGCGGTTGTCAATAAAGGCACAGCACCGTAACGCTTAAACAATTCAAAGTAGAACTGTGCGCGCAAAAAACGGGCTTCTGCCTTATAGCGTGGTTTCCAGATGGCATAGTAGCTCTCTCTGTCAAGCGGGACGGGTACGTTATCAATTTGCTCAATAAAGATGTTGGCCCGCCTGATGTCCTGGTATTTGCCAGACCAGTTACCCAAAGGGTTATCGTTGGTGCTCCAGCTGCCCAGGTTGTATTTATATGCATTCACCGCTTCGCCGTTGTCAAACCAATGGTGGTAGGTTTCGTCTGTTGCAGCCGTAAAATAGGCCTGCATCTCGTCGGGCAGGGCGTTGTACAGCCGTGCCTGCGCTTGTTCGGCCAGGTTGATATTGCTGAACACATCTTTTTCGCTTGAATATTCGGCCGGAACAACGTCCAGGTATTTCTTGCAGGAGGTGCTGCCAACCAGTAATACTACTGTTAACAGTTTACAAATATTTTTCATCATGTTACATTGAAACATTTAATCCTAAGTTTATTACACGCAGTTGTGGGTAATCGCCAAAACCATTGGTCCTTTCCGGGTCAAATATTTTCATCTTAGACCATGTGTAAAGGTTTGATCCGTTCACAAACGTGCGGATGTTGGATAGGCCGATCCTGTTTACCCAGCGCTTTGGCAGCGTATAGCCGATCTCGGCATTTTTAAAGCGCAGGTAGTTAGATGAGCGCAGCCAAAAGGTAGAGTTTTGATTATTGTTAACGTTGTTAGAAGATGAAAGCCTTGGCCAGGTAGCGTTGGGATCAGGGTTTTCGGTAGTCCAACGGTTATTCAGGTAATCGGCCAAAACAGAACTATTGCTGGAGAAAGCCCACGCTGATGTACCTGTAAGCCAAAGCTTGCCGCCGGTAGCGCCCTGGAAGAGAACGTTTACATCAAAACTCTTATACGTATAGGATAAGGTAAAGCCCATGATAGATTTAGGGGTGGTTACCTGGCCAAGGTAGCCTTCATCCTGGCTGTTGATCACCCCGTCGCCGTTACGATCAAGATATTTAATATCGCCAGGGCGTACCGTGCCAAATTGCTGCGTAGGGCTGGCTGCAATATCTGCAGCATCTTTAAACAAACCGAGGGAGGTAAGGCCGTATGCTTCGTTGATCTGGGTGCCTTTCAGCCCGCGGTATGCGAGAGCGTATACCGGCTCCGCTGCATACTGGATGCGGTTGGTTGCATAGGAATATGATCCGCGTAACATTAAATTATGATTGCCGAAGCGTTTGCGCCAGGTTATCTCGCCCTCAAAGCCTTTGTTATCTACAATACCTGCGTTAATGGCTGGTAAGCTTTGCACACCTGATACATCGGGAATGATAGTAGCAGTAGTAAGGATCTGAGAACGCCTTTCGCTGAATACATCACCGGTAAAGGCAATCTGTCCTTGAAACAGTTCCAGGTCGATACCAATGTTAGCTTTTTTAGATTTCTCCCATGTAAGGAATGAATTACCCGTAGCGCTCTCCTGCGCACCCGAAAAGCCATCACCATCGGCTGCCGAACCAAAACGATAGCCGCTGCCATTGCCGGTTTGCCAGGTGCTTAGGTAGGCAAAGCGCCCAACGCTATTATCAACACCTACGGTACCGTACGATCCGCGTAGCTTTAACAAATTTACAAACTTGTTGTCTTTCAGAAACTCTTCGTTTGAGGCCACCCAACCTGCTGATACTGCAGGGAAGAACCCCATGCGCCTGCCTTTCATAAAATTTTCAGAACCGTTGTAGCCTGCGTCCGCCTCCAGTACATATCGCCTGTCGTAAGCATAGTTAAGCCTGCCTACTAAACCCAACTGCTTGTATGGCAGGGCTGCAATGGCCCCATCGGCGGTGGCTGTTGCCTGGAAACTTTGCGACTGGTTATAACGCAGCATACCAGTTATGGCGTGCTTTTGCGCAAACGTGCGATCGTAATTTAAGTAAGCTTCGAAAGTTGATTTGCGGCTACCATTGGCGTTTACGTTAAAACCCAGCAATCCATCGCCGGTTGACAGCTCTTCGTAGCGGCCTTTGCTGAAATCCGTTTCATTCTCATCTATAATAAAACGGTAGGTTGAATAATTGCGCTGGCGGGTGATGTTGCGAAAGTTTTGCGCATCATAAGCAAAGCGGGTTCTGAAACTAAGGCCATCTGTAACAAAAGGCATTTTTAACGTAAACCCGATGATAGAGCTGAGCGTGTTTTCAAAAAACCGCCCATAGCCAAATTGCGTCAGCCGCCCGTAAGGGTTAGGTGGTGAATCTTTTTGCCCCGGTACCGAACCATTCGGATTGGTGAGCGGATACAGGTAAGACGGGGTGTTCCTGATCTCGTTAAAGAAGGAACCGGCTGCTTCGGTAGGGTAATTTCTATCGCGAACAATGTCCGAAAGGTTAAGTTCCAGCTTTAGTAAGGAAGTCAGGTCGACATCGATGTTACTGCGAAAGTTATACTTATTCATTACCGCATTAATGTTATAGGCGTTCAGGTCATCGTATTTATACAACCCATCCTGCTTCAGAAAACCCAGCGATACAAAATACCTTGCGGTTGAGGATCCTCCGTTAACGTTAAGGTTGCCCTGTGTCATCATAGAAGTTGGTTTGATGAGCTCCTTTGTCCAATCTACATTCGGGTACAGGTACTGATAGGTTGGATTGCTCCTGTCGCGGAACTTATTCAGGTACTCGTCTGTATAAAGATTGGCGTTGAGGCCATCGTTGTTCAATCCTTCCCTGAAAAGCGTCAGCGCATCAAAAGAGTCAAGATACTTCGGCATGTTGATGGGTTGCTGTGCTGCTGTTTGCGCGGTAAGGGAAATTACAGGCTTGCCAGTTTTACCCCTCTTGGTGGTTACCAGCACAACGCCGTTTGCACCC